>R20__coassemble_262_pt1 | contig 41492 bp, 33 predicted proteins | sample R20__metabat2_low_PE_040 | metagenome-assembled genome bin R20 | reverse complement strand
CCTTGATCAATGGATATTTATATCATATCAAACACGGAAGTTTGCAAGTGTCCCTGAAAATCATTAGATTTGGGAGAATTCGCCTTTGAAGTAAAGACAGAGTTTTACAAGACAGGATAAGTTGGAGCGAGATGAATGGCAAGGCAAGGCAAGGCAAGGCAAGGCAAGGCAAGGCAAGGCAAGGTGAGATGAGGTAAGATAAGTAAGATAAGTAAGGAAAGTAAGATAGGTAAGGTAAGGTAAGGTAAGGTAAGGTAAGGTAAGATAAGGTAAGGCAAAGTCAAGCGCGGAGTATGACTATGGGATTTTTTAGGACAGTACTGATTTCTGTTATCGCTCTTCTTGCGGCGTTTACAGCTGCGGGACAGGGACAGGGACAGGGACAGGTACAGGTACAGGGACAGGGACAGGAGGAGAATATGCGCTGGATAGACCCCCTGGAGCACGGTGCGCAGGTCCGCGGGCAGGGATGGGAGGAGTTGGACGGGACTTACGTGCGTCTTCCTGACAGGGTGCAGAAACTGGTCCGTCCTGAGGTGTGGGATTTGAGCCGAAACTCCACCGGGCTGAGTGTGGACTTCCGGACAAATGCGTCCAGCATCGTGGTCCGCTATAGCGTCAGCGGCGCTCAAAGCATGTTTCATATGCCGGCGACGGGATACTCCGGAGTGGATATGTACACCGTCGGCGGTGACGGGGAAATTCTATGGTGCGCCCCGAATGCCTGGCCATATTTCGGGCAGGACAGGATAATATACATGTACTCCAAACTCCGCTATAGCGAACAGGAAACCGTCTCAGGACGAGAATACAGGCTGCTTCTTCCAATCTTCAACACGATTGAAAAACTGGAAATCGGAATTCCCGACGACGCGCAGTTCTCATTCCTCCCGAAGAAAGACGAAAAACCGATAGTCGTTTACGGCACAAGCATAGCGCAGGGAGCCTGCGCCACACGTCCGGGCTGCGCCTGGACCGCGATGGTTTCAAGAGCCCTGGACACCCCACTCGTGAACCTCGGATTTTCCGGGAACGGCAAACTGGAAAAAGAACTTTTCGAAATCCTTTCGGAGATCGACGCCTCCCTGTACATAATCGACTGCCTGCCGAACATGACTTCGGACAAAGAAGTGGAGAAAAGGCTGGTCGAAGGTGTGGAAATTCTGCGCAGGCGGCGCAACTGTCCCATTCTTATTGTAGAGCACGGCGGTTATGCTTATGAAGCCACGGCCGGCACCCGTAAGGACTACAAGGCCCTTAATGCGGCTCAGAAAGAGGCCTGCAACACCCTTCGCAGAACGGGCCACAAAGACATTTATTACCTCACAAAAGAGGAGATTTTCCCGGGAATTGACGGTCAGGTCGAAGGTGTGCATCTCAACGACATCGGAATGCGCCTGCAGGCCGACGCGGTTGTCTCGAAGATAGCGCATATTCCTGAATTCTCCGCCAAAAAGAGCTCCGGGAGCCCCCTGCAGGCGATTTCCGGGCAAAAGAGGCGGTCCGAACTCGCCGACACACTAACCCTCGAAGAGGTCGTGGTGGTGGGCTACGGCAACAGGATGTCACGAAGCAAGTTGACCAGTTCAGTCTCGACCGTAAAGAGCGGGAACCTTGTGCAAGGTACTTTCATAAACGCAGCGGACGCTCTCGGCGGACAGGTCGCGGGACTTGTGGTGAATTCGAACGGCAATCCGAGCGAAGCGCCGAAACTGGTTCTCCGCGGCGGCACGGACTGGAACGGAAGCGGCACTCCCTTGTACATAGTCGACGGACAGCTGCGCGATGACATGGAAGGATTGAACCCGGCCGACATCGAGCGCATAGACATACTCAAGGACGCCTCCGCGACCGCAATCTACGGCGCAAGGGCCAACAACGGAGTGGTTCTGGTCACGACCCGCACCGGCGACCCCTCAGAAAACGCGATTGGGTTCAAGGCCAGCGCAGGCCTCAACTGGTCTGCCGACAGCTACAGGATGCTGGGCGCGCAGGACTACATAAAATATATGCGTCTGGGCCTTCAGGGCTACAGGGATGACCTTCTGGAAGCGGCCAATGCTCTCGGCACCACAAACACTCCGAGCGGCAACGCGCTGTGGAACATTATGGAATACGACGATTCGAAATCCGAACTTCTCTCCAAAGGATGGAAGACGATGACCGATCCCACAGACCCGTCCAGAACTCTCATTTACAAGGAAACTGACATACGTGCCCACACTCTGCGCTCCCCCGCCCTCTCGCAGGACTATTCCGCATATCTCTCCGGAGGAAGCGCAAAGGGCGACTACTATCTCGGCCTTGGCTTCAACAACACGCAGGGCCTGCCGCAGGGCGAATTCAACCGCCGCTACAGCGTGCAGTTCAACTCTTCCTGGCATCTGACGGAACGCCTGAACTCGAAGACTTCGTTCGCCTACAACCGCAACGATTATCAGGCAGGTTCCGGCTATACCTCCGACTACAACATCTTCAGCCGCGTGCTGGCTACGCCCCCCACCGCACGCTACGAAGACGAGCAGGGCAATCCTCTCGTGGGAGTCAACTCCTCGGACGGCAACCAGCTTGCCCAGAGCGACAAGTACCGGAGCGACAATCAGAAAGACCGCTTCTCGCTGAGCGAGGAGCTGAAATACAGCCTGCTTCCGGGACTCGACCTCAAGGCAAACGCATCCTGGCTGTACGTCAATACGGGCGAAGGCAGCTTCCAGAAAGACTACCAGACCACGACCGGGGTATGGAACCGCACAAGAAACAGCAGCGAACTCTGGCAGAGGGACTTCTCCCAGACCTACAATCTCGCCGTCGATTTCGACCGCACCTTCGCCGACAGGCACGAGATCAGCGCGATGGCCGGCGCGGAATGGTATGACAGGACCATAAAAGGCTTCTCGGCGACAGGCAGCGGGGCCTCCACCGATGATTTCGCCGATCTGGGCTACACCTCGCAGGCCGCCGGCACAAGGAGCATCGACTCCTGGCACAGCACATACAGGATAATCTCAGGATACGCGAGTGTAAACTACAGCCTCGACGGCAAATACCTCCTGAACCTGGTGGCCCGCGAAGACGCTTATTCGTCCCTGCAGAACAACCGCCGGGGCTTTTTCCCGGGAATCAGCGCGGGCTGGATCTTCGGCAGGGAGGATTTCGTGCGCAAATCCGTTCCCAGACTGTCATTCGGCAAGTTAAGGCTGGCCTGGGGCATGAACGGAAACGCCAGCGGAATCGGACCCTATGACCTCCAGGGGGCCTACACCCAGGTGACCTATGGAGGAATCACAGGCTACCGCCTCACTTCTCTTCCGAATCCGGGCCTGAGATGGGAGCGAAGCAGCACCCTCGAGGCGGGACTCGACCTGTCCTTCTTCGAAAACAGGCTCTCTGCAGAACTCACTCTCTACAACCGCCTGACTTCAGACAAATACGCGAACCAGACACTTCCCGAAAGCACGGGATATTCCGGCATCAGCACCAATCTCGGCTCCATCCGCAACCGGGGCCTCGAAATTGACGTTTCCGCAAAAATCATCAGCAGCGGCGACTGGAACTGGACACTCGGAGCCAACATCGCCTACAACCGCAATCTGGTCGTCAGTCTTCCAGACAACTCTCTCGTGCGAAACCGCCAGAACGCGATAGAGGTATGGACCGGGAACGGCAATGAGACCGACTGGGTGGGCGGCCTTCAGGAAGGACAGGAGCCCGGTGCAATAGTGGGCTTCGTCTTCAAGGGAGTGTACAGGAATGCCTCCGAAATCCCGGCGGGGCTCAAGGTATACAATTCTTTCAACGGAGAACCTGTGACTCCGGAAGTCGGAGACGCGATCTGGGAGGACATCAACGGCGACAACGTCATCGACATGAAGGACCGCAAGGTCCTGGGCTACAGCACTCCCAGATGGACGGGAGGCCTGAACACCCGCCTGGAATGGAGAAGGTTCTCGCTCTACGCCACCTTCGACTATGCCCTGGATTACGTGCAGTACGATGCCTGCCTGGCGATGCTCGTGATGAGCTGTAACTGCAACTTGAACACGACCACCTTCGTCCTGGATACCTACAGCGACGACAATCCGGATGCAACTTACCCGCGTTTCGTGTATTGGGATCCCGGACGCCACGACAATTACTTCCGCGTCAGCGACATTTTCACACGCAGGGCCGATTTCCTGAGGCTCAGGGTGCTGAGCCTGACGTACCGCATCCCCGAAAGCTGGACCGGCAGATGGCGCTGCAAGGGCCTCACGCTGGGCCTCACCGGGGAGAACCTTTTCCGCCTCGGCGAAAGCACGACCAACGTGCCCCTTAACAGGACCGAAGCAAGTTTCAACAGCACGACCTCGGGAGGCTATCCCCTGCCGCGCACGCTACTTTTCAATGTCTCACTTAAATTCTGACGGGATGAAGAAGACTGCATACCTGCTTGCGGCACTGCTCGCATTTGCATCCTGCAACTGGCTGGACACCACCCCGCAGGACAACTACAGTTCCGAGTCATATTGGAAGACAGCCTCTCAGGCGGAAGCCTATCTGAGCGGAATATATGATGACCTGAGAAGCGTTGCATTCAACCACGTGATACGCTTCGGGGAACTCGGTTCAGGCATCTACCGGGCTCCCGCCAGCACAAACACGAACGAAGTCGCGGACCAGCCGATAATAAACCACACGCTTTCTGCGGACGTGCCCGGGGTGGAAGCATGGGGAGGATTGTACAGCGCCATCGCCGACTGCAACCTGTTCATCGACAAAGTCAGCTGGGCCGGGTATCTTGAAGAAGACGAGAAATCCTGCCTGCTGGCCCAGGTCCACGGCTTGAGGGCACTGCTGTATTTCGACCTGTACCGCATCTACGGAGGCGTTCCGCTGAGGCTTGAACCTGACATCGCGGACGGAAGCGAAACCGACGTGCGCAAAATGTACCTCGCACGCTCGAGCGCGAGCAAGACGATGGAACAGATAATGCAGGACGTCGACCTCTCGCTGGAACTCTTCGGGAGCAACGACAGTTTCGCCGTATGCAACCTCGGGAAGAGAATCTGCTGGAGCAAGGCGGCGAGTCAGTGCCTTGCCGCTGAAATCCTGCTCTGGAACACCAAGGTCAGCGTCGGCGACTATGCGGCGCGCGCCGACGGCTCCCTGCTGCCCCGCGCCAGGGAACTTCTGGAAGAGGTCGCGTCGAGGAACGACATCGCCCTGGAAGAAAATTTCGCGGACATCTTCGATACATCCAACAAGGCCGGAAAGGAAATCATCTTCGCCCTCCACTACGGCATAGGAGAGGCTGTGAACGGATACGGGAACTTCCTCTACCACACTTCCACCGGCCAGATCCACAATATGTACCGCCGGGACGGTTCACCCTTCGGTGACCCCCTGTCACTGGGCTCGGGCTACAACCAGACCTATGAATACATTCCCGAAATGTACCTCCAGTACGAAGGGACCTCGGTTTCGGCCGGCCTGGACGCCCCGCTCGACAACAGGGCCGACGCAAGCTTCATCGGAATTTTCGATGACTCCGGAGCGGGCCTGGAACTCAAGGGTACCGTCTGCAGCAAGAATCCGGGAGAGGTTTCCGCCGGCACAAGGGTTCTGTGCGGCGACATCGTTCTCTACCGCCTCGCCTGGGTATACCTGACCCTTGCTGAAATCGCCAATTGGCAGGGCGACGCAGCGGCCTTCGAGGAAAATCTCAACGCTGTGCGGGCCCGCGCCTACGGAAGCAACTGGAACGGTCGGCACTCCGTGCAAAGCGGCAGTTTCAAGGAAAACGAACTTGCCATCCTGAAGGAAAAGGACAAGGAATTCATACTGGAGGGGCAGCGCTGGTGGGATTTGCGCCGGATGCAGACGGTCCGAGGCGACGAATCAAGCCACCTCCTCTTTCAGGGCGAAGGGAACCCTGTACAGAATAAAGGAGCAGTGCTGGGCGAAGCTTTCCGGGTCTTGTGGCCTCTTTCCACCGACATAAGGGCGAATGACCCCGAACTTTCCAGCGATGAGATGCAGAATCCCGGATATTAACATTGATTGAATATGTCTCCAAAAAAGATAAAAATAACAAAGACAATCGCCACCGTCCAGATGGCCTTCGTGGTAATCGTCCTGGCCGTTCTGGCAATAGCGCTCCGGAAGAACATCTCCCGCTCGATATACGACGAGAGAAAGGAACTGCTCGGCCTGTCCGCGAACACGGCAGCCTCCATCGTCGACCAGAACAGCGCAAAGGAATGGGATAGGGTCGAAGTGCTCAGAGAAGTTTTCCTGCACGCCTGCTCAGACCATCCGGTCATAGACGGTGCGATTGCCCAGACGAACATCCACCAGAATCTGGAGGACGACTATTATTTTCTTGTGGACAGAGACGGAAAATATTATGCCTCCGACGGAGTCCGGGGAAAACTCGTCGATTTCACTGAGTTCAAGAGCAGCACTCCGGACAGGCTTGACTATCTGTCGACCCTCCCCCATATGGATCCGGGAACGACTTATATGATCCACCGCGAGCGGCTTTCCTCCCCGGTATGTGTCGGCACCGGCAACGCCGACGTCGACATCCTCTATTTCTGCTACGCTCAGGATCTCTCGGGTATCCGCAAATCCATAACAGATCTTTTCCCGGGCAGCATAAACATCTTCATCTACGACGAAAAAGGAACGATGCTGTACAGGGAATTCGGAATCACGCTGCTGATTCAGGGCTACAACATCTACCCGAAATTCCATCAGAGCAAGTATATGTACGGGGAAAAACCGGAGGACATGATCCGGAAATGCAAGGACAAGGAACCGTTCGTCGTCGAGCTCGGTATCGGCGGGAATGATTATTATTTCTACTCATCCCCCCTTCAGATCTCCGGTCTTTCCCTGGCGCTCATCGTGAAATCCGAAACCATCGAGAACATAACCGGCAGCTCGTTCAAGAACATAATCCTGAGCATACTGCTGATAGTCATTCTTCTGGGAGTCGCCGTCATAGGCGTCATCGCCATTTCCATCAGGCGCAAGGCGGCGGAAAAACGGCTCACGGAATCGGAAGCCGTGTCCAGGGCTCTTGAAGCAGCATCCAAGGCAAAGACCGACTTCCTGTCCAACATGTCCCACGACATCCGCACCCCGATCAACGGAATAATGGGAATGACCACCCTCGCCCTTGGAGTAGTGGACAATCCGGAGAAGACGCAGAATTATCTCGGCAAGATAGACAAGGCTTCGCACCATCTGCTCTCGCTGGTGAACGACGTTCTGGACATGTCCCGCATTGAAAGCGGCAAGATCGAGATAAAGGTTCATCCTTCGGACATACGGACCATCATCGACAACTGCGCAAGCATCGTCGGAGGCCAGCTCACGGACAGGAACCTTGAATTCAACGTAGAGGTCGACGCCGTCCATACAAGGATACTGGCTGACGAACTGCACCTCAGACAGATTCTGATCAATCTGCTCGGAAACGCCGTGAAGTTCACGCCCGACGAAGGAAAAATCTGGTTCAGGTGTTCTGAAAGCAGATTCAACGGCAACTGTGTAAGCTACAGAATAGAAGTGCAGGACACGGGAATCGGTATGAAGAGCGAATTCCTCGACCATATCTTCGAACCGTTCTCCCAGGAAGAAAAAGGCGGACGCGGCAATTACAACGGAACAGGCCTCGGAATGTCCATCACTAAGAGGCTCGTGGAACTGATGGGAGGCGTGATAGACGTCGAAAGCGAATACGGGAAGGGCTCGAAATTCAGCATCGACCTGAGTTTCGACGTCGATGACTCGCCGGTTGTGGAAGAAAAGGCCGACTCGAAGAGCTCCGGAATAAAAGGAATCAGGATTCTGCTGGCGGAAGACAACGAGCTCAACAGGGAAATCGCCGTGGAGTTACTGTCGATGAACGGAGCCGAAGTGGACACGGTCGAAAACGGACTTCAGGCAGTCCGGGAATTCTCCTCTAACCCGGAAGGCACCTGGGACGTCATTCTGATGGACCTCATGATGCCGGAGATGAACGGTCTGGACGCGACCCGTGCGATACGCAGCCTGGACCGACCCGACGCGACCAAGATACCGATACTGGCAATGACGGCCAACGCGTTCGACGACGACATCAAGGCAACCCGCGACGCCGGAATGAACGCGCATATCAGCAAGCCCATCGATCTCGCGGACATGATCCGCACCATAAAAGAATGCCTATGAGACGCATCACGAACATACTCGCAACAATGCTCTGCATGCTGCTCCCGCTTTCATGCGGGAACGGGAGCGAAGCGAATGACAACAGCGTGACCCTGTACACTCCGGGAAACGTGAACGCGGATTTCATCAACGCCCTGGTCGATGGAGCGAAGAAGGACTGCGGGGTGGATATCAATCTGGTGTTCATGAACTGCTCGGACCGTCCGGACCAGATAAGGCTTTCGCTTCTGGGAGGAGTCATGCCGGCCGACATTGTCTTCACTGACTTCAAGCTTCCGGACGATGTGGTCAAGGATGTGTGCCTGAATCTGATTTCCTGGTCGCATATAGCCGCCAGCTTCAACTACGGGACTCTGAGCAGCTGCATCACGGAGGACGGAGCCGTCTATGAACTGCCGGTATCGTCCAAGCTGATAGGCATCACGTACAACGCGACCCTTATGAAGGAGCACGGATGGACTCCTCCAAGGAATTTCAACGAGATGCTTGCGCTGAAGAGAAAATGCGACGCCGCCCGTGTTCCCTTTGCAAAGAGCGACATCCGCCTGACGGGCAACGGGTTCAATGACCTCTTCCATCTGATGGGCTCGCAATGGATCTCCTCGATCGAAGGAATGGAGTGGTTCGACGCATTCACCCGGGGCGAAGTCCCGGCGGACAAGTTCGAGGATGAGTGCGGCTATTTCAGAAAATGGGTCGAGAACGGACTTTTCGGAGAACTCTGCGTGGACAATGCCAACGGCATTTTCGCCCGGGACCGCGCTCTGTTCCTGTTCAGCGTAATGAACTCGGTCTCGGGAGCGGACGGCGACCAGTACAAGACAATGCCCTGGATAAGCGAGGACGGCTCCAACAACTGCTTCACCATTTACAACAACTGCTGGGTGATGGCAGACAGGAAACTCACCGCAAAAGGCAACGAGAGGAAGCTGTACAACGTATGCAAAGTTCTGGACTACCTCACATCCGAAGAGTTTGTCGAGGCCACGAAAAATCTCACGGCGGACGGCTATCTCTCAATCAACAACTACACGCCCGGCGAACACCAGCTCTACCGTGATTACCTTGAAGAGATAAGGGCAGGCTATCTCCAGCCATGGTTCTACAACGACTTCAACCAGGCCGCCATCGTCAACACCGGAGCCGAGATAGATTCCTGGATGATAAGAAATTACTTCAAGGACAACGCTCCTGCCTCATTCACCGACAGATGCCTCTTCAGCTACAACCCCTCGGCGAGCTTCGAAAGGATATTTGAAATATTGGAAGAAGAAGAAGGTAGGCGCTCCGACAACTCCGCCAGAGTGCTCACGACAGTAACTGAGACACTTGGCCTACCCCAGACGGCCCGGATCGCCGCTATAGGCGGAGCAATGGCCCTGCAGCAGGCTCTGGACGCATTCCAGGGGGCATTCCCTGAGGTGCAGGTATGTATGATGCCGCACACCGGGACCCTCAACGGAATGCAGCCCTGGCACGCTATCGCGGCGGAAAACACGATACTGTACCCGGGGCGTTTCATGGAAGAATACATACACGTCCTGGCGCCGAGCCCCGGACACGATTTCTGCGGTATCCTGATGAGCGGACTTCAGATAAAGAAGCTTGTCGAAGCAGGCTTCGATCCGTCCGGCCATTTCATCGACAAGGATACAGGAAGATCGACTTTCGACAGCGAACACTACGGCCCATACCCCTATGTCTGCGTGACGAAGGGAGGCCTGAAAACAGATGATGACGGAGAATATCTTGTCGCAATCTCGCCTTCAGCCCTTGCTCCGCACATCTACGAAGAGTTCCTCGAAGCAGGAAAAGTTCTGCTTTCACCCTCCGAAGGGACTCCATTCAGCGTCGAAATCACGGTCGGGCTGCCGCTTTTCTTCGCGCAGCATCCCACCCTCGCGGCCTCCGACATACATTGGGAATAAGAAGCTATGAAAGAAAAACTGTTGGGAAAGAATCCTGAAGAACTGAAGGCCGCTGTCGTGAGCTGCGGGCTCAAGCCTTTCGTGGGCAGACAGCTCGCGGACTGGATGTACGGCAAGCGCGTGCGCAGTTTCGAGCAGATGACGAATATCTCCAGAGCCTCGCGCGAGGCTCTGCAGGAGCGTTACGATCTTGGCACGGCCGAAGCTCTCGGAGCGGCCGAATCCACGGACGGGACAAAAAAATATCTTTTCCCGGTCCGCTGCGCCGCTGCAGGCGGCAGGATGGAGGAATCCGCAGTCGAGGCGGTGGTCATTCCCGACAATGACAGAAAGACCATCTGCATCTCCTGCCAGGCAGGCTGCAGGATGGGTTGCCGCTTCTGTATGACCGGCCGCCAGGGCTGGCACGGCAATCTCGACGCCGCCGACATCCTGAACCAGTTCCTGAGCGTGGACGAGTCAGTGCAGCTCACCAACGCCGTTTTCATGGGAATGGGAGAGCCTATGGACAATTACGAAGCGGTCTCCCGCGCTCTCGAGGTGCTGACCGCGGACTGGGGTTTCGGCTGGAGTCCGAAGCGCATCACGGTCTCGACAATCGGTGTTCTGCCGCAGTTGAAAAGGTATCTCGACACTCAAAAATGCCACGTGGCGATAAGCCTGCACAATCCCGTCGGGGAGGAAAGGCTCGAGATGATGCCCGTGCAGAAAGCCTTCCCGATCCGGGACGTGGTAGACCTGCTGAAACGCTACGATTTCTCCGGCCAGAGGAGGGTTAGTTTCGAGTACACGATATTCGCCGGGGTGAATGACGACAAACAGCATGCGGACGCCCTTATACGCCTTCTGAAAGGCCTGGAGTGCAGGGTGAACCTGATACGCTTCCACCGCATACCCGATTTTCCGCACGAAAGTTCGTCACAGGCCGTGATGGAAGCCTTCCGCGACCGTCTCTCGAACAACGGAATCACCTGCACGATAAGGGCTTCGCGCGGGGAGGACATACTGGCCGCCTGCGGCATGCTAGCAGGAAAGCACAATGGATAAGAAACTTCTGACAGTCCTTCAAAGGCAGTGTGCGCGCCGCGAATACTGCAGCGATGACATATATAAAAAAGCCCTGAAGGCCCTCGACGGGGACGTTGACGGGGCGCAGGAGATAGTATCGTCGCTTTGCGGGGAGGGTTTCGTGGATGACCTGCGCTATGCCACGGCCTTCGCGAGGGAGAAAGCATCCCTGACAGGCTGGGGCCCCGTGAAGATAAAGTTCGCCCTTTCGGCGAAGAAAATCGACCGCGCGACCATCGCCGGAGCGCTCGCAGAAATCGACCCCGAGGCCTCACGGGACAAGCTAGGACGGCTCCTTGCCGCCAAAAAGAAAAGTCTTGAGGGGGATCCGCAAATCAAGTTGAAACTTATCCGCTTCGCCCTTTCGAGGGGCTATGACTACGACGAAGTCGCCTCTGTCATCGATACCTTATAATAATAAGATCAGCGCCTGGGGTGATGCTCCAGAATCGAGCGCTGCCAGGTGCTCTTGTCGACATGGGTGTAGATTTCGGTCGTGAGGATGCTCTCGTGGCCGAGCATCTCCTGGACGACCCTGAGGTCGGCACCGTTCTCGATGAGATGGGTCGCGAACGAATGGCGGAAAGTGTGCGGCGAGATTTCTTTCGTGACTCCGGCCAGAAGGGCCTGCTTCTTTATCATCTTGAACACAGAAACGCGGCTCAGAGGCTTTCCGAACTTGTTCAGGAAGGCCGTGTCCTCGAAGGCCGGGGCGGCGGGAACGGGCCGTACGGCCAGCCATTTCTGAAACGCCTGCGACGCGGGCTCCCCCAGAGGGACCAGCCTCTCCTTGTCGCCTTTCCCGATTATACGCACGAAGCCCTCCTCGAGATAGACGCAGGAAATCTGCAGGGAGCAGCTTTCGGAAACCCGCAGGCCGCAGCCGTAGAGCATTTCGAGTATCGCCCTGTCGCGCACCCCGTTCCAGGTTTTAAGGGGAACGCTCTGCAGGATAGAGTCCACCTCTTCCACGGAAAGCACCTGAGGAAGATAACGGCCGAGCTTTGGGGAATCGATCTCGGCGCAGGGGTTGTCCTGCCTCTCCCCTTCGAGCACGAGATAATCGAAAAACGACTTCAAGGAGCTGAGGCAACGGGCCTGGGAGCGTTTGGAAAGGGTTTCGGCGCGCTGCGCAAAGTAAGAGAGAACATCTTCCTCCTGCACCTCGAGAGGATCCTTGCAGGGGCTGAGGGCCAGAAAATCCCTCACGTCCGAGCAGTAGGACGAGACGGTGTTCGCGGAATACTGCCTCTCCATTTTCAGATGGAAGGCGTAATCCTTCAGAAATCTGTCTATGGCGTTCGCACTCACGGGCACAAATATAAAAAAAGATGCTTACATTTGTTCCCTATGAAAAGAATGCTCAAAAGAATGTTCGCGGCGGCGGCTCTCTTCTGCGCCCTTGCCGCCTGCAACACGCTGGAGGACCGCCAATATGACACGGGCAAGCAGTACAGCCGCGTGCTGACCGTCTTGTATATGGGGAACAGCAACCTCTTTGTCTATATGGAGGGCAACATCGATTCGGTGTTGGTACACTCGCTTCCCACCAGGCAGGACAGCCGCGCTCTGCTTTTCTACAACCACGTCCCCGGCGAAGATCCTGTGCTCTACCGGGTCTTCTCCGACTGGAGCGGCAGGACCTGCACGGACACGCTGCTCACTCTGCCGTCCAGCACGATATCCACCAGTACGGCCACATTGACCGAGGTCCTTACGTACGTCGATGAGAATTTCCCTTCCGACCACCACGGAATCCTGTTATCCAATCACGGCACCGGCTGGGTCCCCCCCGGATACTACAACAATCCGACTCCCACGACGAAAGCCTTCGGCCAGGAATACGACAGTTCCTCCCCGAGCGGCATAGCGGAAATCTCGCTCCGGGAGCTGGCCTCAAGCATTCCCATGAAAACGGATTACCTTATTCTGGACGCTTGTCTTATGGGGGGAGTCGAGACAGCCTACGAACTGCGCAACTGCACGGACAAACTGTTCTTCAGCGCGACCGAAATAATGGGAGTGGGCTACAGGTACGAGACTCTGGTGCGATACCTGTTGCAGGGCTCCGAATATGACATGGAAGGCTTCTGCGATTCCTGTTATGAGAATCTGCTTGAGAAGAACTCCTACGGCACCGGGGCGGTCGTGAACACGGGCGAGTTGGAAAATCTCGCCTCTCTCTGCGCTCCTCTCTTCGAAAAATACAGAAGTAAGATTGCCGCCCTCGACAAGAACGAAGTGCAGGGCTTTTTCCGCTTCGATAGAAGTTGGTTCTACGACCTGGAGGACATATTGGTGAAGGCAGGAATAAGCGCTGAGGAAAAGGCCGGTCTGGACGAAACTCTCGCGAAATGCGTGACCGCCAAATTCTCGACCGAGAATTTTCTCCGGACGTTCGACATCAACACCTACTGCGGACTTTCGATGTATATGCCCTCGGCCGGAAACAGCTACCTGGACGACTACTATACGGGGCTCGACTGGAACAAGGCGACCGGTTTGGTAAAATGAATATTTAACGCTATATTTGCGCCCGCATTTTAAAACCAAACGGTTTTGGTGCAATGGGTCCCGGACCCGATCCGGGATGAGTAACACATTTTAAATTTTAAGGAAATGCAGCATTTCGAACTCAAGGGACAGCTTCGTCAGGTGGGCAACAAGGCCACCATCAAGGCTTTCCGCAAGCAGGGTCTGGTTCCCTGCAACCTCTATGGTCTCGGACTCGAGAACGTTCTCTTCACGGTTGACGCAAAGGCCCTCAAGGGCGTTACCGACACCCCCAAGTCCTTCATCGTCGATCTCGTGCTCGACAACGGCCAGACCTACAACGCAATTCTCCACGAACTCCAGTTCCACCCTCTGACAGACGCCTGCCTGCACGTTGACTTCCTCGCAGTGGACGACAAGAAGCCCATCAGCATCAACGTTCCCGTCGTCATCACCGGCCACGCCATCGGTGTACAGCAGGGCGGCAAGTTCGTTCCCGGCTCCCGCGAAATCCGCGTCAGCGCCCTTATGAACAACCTTCCTGACGACGTTACCGTCGACATCACAAAGCTCGGACTCGACAAGAAGATCAAGGCCGGCGACATCAAGCTCGACAACATCACCGTCATCTCCGACAAGGACATGGTGATCTGCGCCGTACGCTCCACCCGCAATTCCGTTGCGGCTGAGACAGCAGAGGAATAATTCTTCCGCGAAGTGTCTGAAAGAGACTATCTGGTGGTCGGTCTCGGCAACATCGGTGCCGAGTACGCCTCCACGAGACACAATATGGGATTTATGGTGTTGGATGCCTGGGCTCAGGCATCCAATGCCGTTTTCAGCACCCAGCGATACGGCGACGTCCTGGAGATTGGAGTCAAGGGGCGCAAATTCCATCTGCTCAAGCCTTCCACCTATATGAATCTGAGCGGAAACGCCGTCCGCTACTGGCTTGGCAAACTCGATATCACCGTGGAAAACCTGATTGTCGTCTGCGACGACCTGAACCTGCCCTTCGGCAAAATCCGCATGCGCACTTCAGGCAGCGACGGAGGCCACAACGGACTGAAGAACATCGAAGAACTTCTGCAGACGCGTGATTATGCGCGTATACGCATCGGAATCGGCCACGAATTCCAGCAAGGCGCCCAGATAGATTTCGTCATCGGCGAGATGAAGGAGGATGAGAAGGCTGCCGTGGCGCAGATCAGCGAGAAAGTCATCGAAGGGGTGAAAACCTGGGCCTTCGTCGGGGCCGAAAGAGCGATGAACTTGCTGAATTCCAGCAACAAAGTCTAAAAAAATCGGCGCAAGTTGCATTTATTTCAAAAAATTCATAACTTGCGCAATGTTATTTGCATAAAAAAACACTTTCATTATAAACCACTTAAAATTTTAAAATCATGAAAAATCTTGTTGACAAGATCAATGCTGAGATTGCAGCTTTCCAGGTAAACGCTGACGCTCAGGTAGTTAAGGGTAACAAGGCTGCCGGCGCTCGCGCTCGCAAGGCCGCTCTCGAACTGATCAAGGACCTCAAGGAGTTCCGCAAAGTATCAGTTGCAGAATCCAAGAAATAATATGCAACGTTTTGAAACCTTCTTGCATCTATGATGTAGGTTTAGGTTTTAGTACACGTCTCAGGGTCGGCAAGCAGTGATGTTTCCGGCCCTTTGCATTTTTGGCCGAAAATGCTTAACTATGCAGTGCGTATGCTGCATAACCTGGCCATAATTTTCGGTGTATTCAACACCATACTCATTCCTATCCAATTCAAGGACAGGGAATTGCAGTGCACTCAAGAACAGATCGGGACTCTAGCCGGCCAATGCTCGGAATACTTCGACAGGCAATACAGGGGCGAGAAAACCTTCAGTTATCAGGTCTGCGACCCCGTGACCCTGCCGGAAAACCTGGAATATTACGGCGCAGACGGAGTTTCCCGAAAAGATGAACTTTTTTACAAGGCAGTCGTCACCGCCTGCCGGGAAATCGACTCGAAAACCGATTTCAGCGAGGCCGACGCGATTCTTTTTCTGGCCGCGGGCCCTTCTGAAGACGAGGGGAACGGCGAAGAATTCATCTGGCCGCATATGGGACGTCTCTCCGACCAGGGTGCGGCGCTGAGGCTGGACGGGGAAAAAATTGACGATTACATAGTATGTACCGAGCTCAGCTACGGGGAATTCACCGGGCCGGGCAAAATCTGCCATGAAACCGGCCACCTTCTGGGCTTTCCGGACCTCTACGACACCGATGGCGAAGGCAGCCAGGGCACGGCGGAAGCGATGGACGGCAAGATTTCCCTGATGGCGGAAGGCTACAAGAACGGCGGAGGCTTCAACCCGCCGGATTTCACGGCAATCGAAAGGGAGATCGCCGGCACGGGAAAATGCATACCGATGAAGCCCGGCACCTACGAACTCACCCCCGGATGGGAATATCTGAAACTTGAAGGCGAGCAGGACGGAGAATATTATCTGGTCGAATATCTGGAAGATCGCGGTCTGGTACGCTGGCACATCGACAAGAGTTCCAATTCTGCAGGGATTTCCTCAATGCAGGGCAAGGTCATCACCGCCGCGCAAAGATGGGAATTGAACGAGGTGAACTGCAATCCCGGGTATATGTGCGCCTGCCTTTCAGACAACCTGTCCTTCCGCCGGGGCGGCTCGCAGCCCCTGCATATTTCCGGCAATCCGCAGGACGGGTTCACCGTGAGCGAAGCCCTCAGCCTTTCGCAGATGGACATCTACCAGGACGGTGCCTGCGTGGAATTCAACCTGACCGAAGACGTGATTTTCCGTTCGGAGCCCAGGGTGGAATGGATCTGCGGAACGGACACACTCACCGCCCCTCTGGAGCACGAGGGCAATCTTTACCGCAGCCTTATCGAGAAAGGTCTCAAGCCCTCGAGCAGTTGCAGGGCGAAAATCAGTGTCACATCCCTGGACGGCAGCGTGGTCAGTCTGGAACGCGATTTCCAGACACGCTACTACAGGGAAGACAGTATTCCCTTTATAATGCTGCGCGCCTCCGACCGCAATTCCGACGGCAGCCTCAAAAGCGGAGCCGTCTTTCCCCTCAAAGTTTACAACGCTCCGGGAGCGCTTGGCATAATATGGTATTTCGACGGCATAGCCGTCAACGCAGGATGGTTCAAGGCCGACAAATCGGGGGATCTGAAAGCTGAAGTCATACTCGAAGACGGCAGTTCCGTTTTCATAATGAAAGAACTTACGGTGCAATGAAAAGGCTGATTCCCATATTGTTGCTCTCTGCGGCCCTCTGCGCCTGTTCGCAGAAACCGGACGTCGAGTTCCTCGCAGAAGGCGGGGTGCGCCTCGAAATCAACGGCAAGGCGGTCTTCACCTATGACCCTGCCTTCTGCCAGTTGTCGTTCAACCATTCCACCCTGAAATTCTGCGCCTTCACCGACAACACCTCCGATTATTTCACGATGGCTCTCTCGTCAATGCCCGGAGCCGAAGGGGAAAAGATTTCGGCAGATCTCGTCTGGACCACACAGAGCAGCGTGGAAAGCAGAAAAAACGTCGCCCTCACCCTTATGAAGCGTGAAGGCGACATCCTGTGGTTTTCAGAGAACGGCGGATCGGCCGCCGTCTGCATACGTCTAATATGACATCGCAATCGCGATGAAGTCGTCTGCCTTGAGAGCGGCTCCTCCGATCAGACCTCCGTCGATATCCTTCTGAGCGAAGAGCTCCTTCGCGTTGGAAGGCTTGCAGCTTCCACCGTAGAGGATGCTGGTCTCCTCGGCGACAGCGGCGCCGAACTTGTCGGCAACGACCTTGCGGATGAAGGAGTGGATTTCCTCGGCCTGCTCTGCGGTAGCGGTCTTGCCGGTACCGATGGCCCATACGGGCTCATAGGCGATGACGATGCTCTTCATATCCTCTTCGCTGAAATTGTAGAGGACGTTCTTGATCTGGGCCTCGCACACGTCGAAGTGCTTTCCGGCCTCTCTCTCGTCGAGGTTCTCACCCACGCAGAGGATGACCTTGAGACCGTTCGCGAGGGCGAGCTTTGTCTTCTCGACAAGCTTGGCGTCGGTCTCGCCGTAGTACTGACGGCGCTCGGAATGTCCGAGGATTGTGTACTCGCAACCTACGGAAGCAAGCATATTGGCGGCAACCTCACCAGTGTAGGCGCCTTTTTCCTTGTCAGCGCAGTTCTCGGCAGAGAGGGCCACTGCCGTACCCCCGACAACCTGTGCTACGGGATAGAGATGAGTGAAAGGGGTGGCGATGACGAGTTTCACGTCAGCGGGAACCTCTGCGGATTTTGCAACTACTGCCTTTGCGAGCTCAACGCCCTCCGGAACCGTGGTGTTCATCTTCCAGTTTCCGGCTACGATTTTCTTTCTCATGATATGGTTGGATAATATAATTTCATTTTTGCGACGCAAATTTATAAATTTGTGGGCTATAATGAAAATGAAACGATGAAGAATTTTGTAGAAGAACTCAAATGGAGGGGCATGATCCATGACATCATGCCGGGAACAGAGGAAGAACTTGCGAAAGGCCCGATGTCGGCATACGTGGGAATAGACCCTACAGGAGACTCCCTGCACATAGGACATCTGGTCAGCATAATGATACTGAAACATTTCCAGGCCTGTGGCAACAAGCCCTACGCCCTCGTGGGAGGAGCTACCGGAATGATCGGCGACCCTTCGATGAAGAGTCAGGAGCGCAATCTGCTGGACAACGACACCCTCGCGCACAACGTTTCCTGCATAAAGAAACAGCTCGCAAAATTCCTCGATTTCGATTCCGACGCCCCCAACAAGGCTGAACTGGTCAACAACTATGACTGGATGAAGGACTACAGCTTCATCGATTTCACCCGCGACATCGGCAAGATGATTACGGTGAACTATATGATGGCGAAAGACTCTGTAAAAAAAAGGCTCTCGAGCGAATCGCGCGAGGGAATGTCCTTCACCGAATTCACCTATCAATTGCTTCAGGGCTATGATTTCGTCTATCTCTACGAGAACTACGGAGTGAAGCTCCAGCTCGGAGGCGCCGACCAGTGGGGCAACATCACCACCGGCACCGAAATGATACGCCGCCGCTGCGCAGGCGAGGCTTTCGCCCTCACCTGCCCTCTGATAACAAAGGCCGACGGCGGCAAGTTCGGAAAGACAGAGAAAGGCAACATCTGGCTCGATCCCGACCGCACCAGTCCCTACCAGTTCTATCAGTTCTGGCTCAATGTCAGCGACGCAGACGCCGAGAAATACATAAAGATCTTCACTATGCTCGACCGGGAGACCATCGAGGCCGCAATCGCCGAACATCAGCAGGATCCCGGCCGCAGGGCCCTCCAGAAGCTTCTGGCTCAGGAAATAACCATTATGGTACACGGGCAGGAGGAATTCGAAAAGGCCGTGAAGGCCTCCCAAATGCTTTTCGGAAAGGCCACGGCGGAGGATCTTCGCAGCCTCGACGAGAAGACCTTCCTCGCCGTGTTCGACGGGGTTCCCACCTTCGAAATCGAAAAGGCGGCCCTTCCAGTCAACATCCTCGAAGCGCTTGCCGTGCAGACGCAGATCTTCCCCTCCAAGGGCGAGGCCCGCAAGATGATCCAGGGCAACGGCCTGAGCCTCAACAAGGAGAAGGTCACCGACCCGAACCGCGAGCTCTGCGAGAGCGACATAATAGACGGCAAGTATATCCTGGCCCAGAAGGGAAAGAAGGACTATTACATAATCATCGTGAGATAATGGAAGGAGCGAGCACAAGGCAGCTTAAGGTCGCAAGGGAACTGCAGAGGGATCTCGCCGAAATCATCCGCAGCAAGGGGATGGCGGCGTTCGGCGGCGCCATGGTGACCGTCAGCGAGGTGCGCATCAGCCCGGACCTGTCGATAGCCAAGGTTTACGTCAGCATCTTCCCCTCCGCGAAGCAGGGTCCCGTGATGAAGCTGCTTGAGGAGAATTCGAAGGCGATACGCGGCGAACTGGGCCACAAGGTCGGCAAACAGCTGCGTATAGTCCCTGAAATCGACTTCTATCTCGACACCACCCTCGACTACGCCGAGCATATCGAGGAGCTGCTGAAAAAATGAATCCTGCGCTGTACATAGCACGTCGCTATCTTTTCGCCAGGAAAACCCACAATGTGATAAACGTGATCTCGGCGATAAGCGTCGCCGGGATGGCTGTCGGCACCGCCGCGCTGATACTGATACTCTCTGTCTACAACGGCTTCGACGCACTCATAAAGGACAATTTGTCGGACATCGACCCCGATTTCAGGATCGTGCCGCAGAGCGGAAAATATTTCACGGCCCCGGAAGGCATGACCGCCTCGCTTGAGGAATTCGGAAGCGTGGGCCCCGTGCTCGAGGACAACGTGTTCTTCAGCTACTGCGGCAGGCAGGGAATAGCCCGAGCGGTCGGCATAGGCGAAGATTATCTCGCAAACTCAGGAATTTCGGAGCACCTCGTCGAAGGCGAGGCGAAACTGCATTTCGGCGATGTGCCCTATGCGATTCTGGGGTCCGGCCTCGCCTATTCCAACGGCATCAGGACCCGTTTCATCGATCCGATCGAGGTATATTTTCCGGACCGCAGGTCGAGTGTGTCGCTGAGCAACCCCACAGCCTCCCTGCACAGCGAAAAAGTCTTTCCCGGAGGAATATTCAGCATCAGCGCCGACACCGACGCCGAACTGATGCTCCTGCCTTTCGCGACAATGCAGAGCCTGCTGGGCTGCACCGACGAGGTCACTTCGCTGGAGCTGCGCATTCCCGACGGCTCGCACGTGAAGGCTTCTGAAATCGAAAAAGTCCTTCCCGAAGGCTTCAAGGTGCTCGACCGCTGGCACCAGCACCCGTCGCTTTTCAAGATGATGCGCTATGAGAAGGCGGCCGTGTACCTGATTTTGATTTTCGTCGTGATAATAATCGCCTTCAATATCTTCGGCTCGCTTTCGATGCTGATAATCGAGAAGAAGGAGGACATCGCGACCCTCAAGGCTCTCGGAGCCGACGACAGGACCGTGCGGCGGATTTTCGTTCTGGAAGGCTGGATGATATCCCTTCTCGGACTGACGACCGGGCTCGTCATCGGCATAGCCCTGGCGCTGCTGCAGCAGCATCTGGGCATAATAAAACTGCCCGGGAATTATCTCGTGCAGTCATATCCTGTAGTTCTGAAGGCCGCTGACGTGCTCGCCGCTTCGGCGGGAGTCGCGCTCATCGGCTACATCATCGCGCGTCTGTCTGCAGGAACAGTGCGTTCCTGACCTCTTCGACTTTTTCCGGTTTCAGCGCGGCGAGTATCTCGAGCGCGAAGCTCAGGGCATGCCCGGCGCTGCGCCCCGTTATGATCCGTGAGTCGCGTACGGCAGGGACCGCATCGAACACGCCGCCCTTTGCCTCAAGGTATTTCTCGAAGCCGTCGAAGCAGGTGAAACGGGTTCCTGCGGGAATGTCGAGTTGGGAAAGAACCAGTCCCGGAGCCGCGCAGATTGCGGCCACCGTCCCTCCTGCGGCATAATGATCCTGCATCGCCACCACAAGTTTCCCGCATGAGGCGAGTTTCTTCGAGCCCGGCATCCCGCCGGGGAAAATCATCACGTCCCTGTGGTCCGTGCCCCTGCCCCCGAGGTCCATGTCGTCCAGGAAATTCTCCACTCCCACCGTGATGCCGTGCGAGGAGCAGACGAAGGGTTCGTCGCCGATTGCGACCAGCTGCACGTCGATTCCGCCCCTCTTCAGGGTGTCATAAGTGCCGAGAGCCTCGACGTCTTCAAACCCGTCGGCAAGGAAAATGTTCACTCCTTTCATATGCAGTTCAGTTTTTGTTTTCCAGTGTAAATCCGGGCGATGCCCAGGTCCCGGACGAGGTCACGAGAAAGCCTTCCAATTCCGGATTGGACTCGATGAGCGCGCGCGAAGCCTCGGGGCCGATGACCATACATACCGTCGCGAGGGCATCCGCCATCGTGGCGCTCGGGGCCACTATGGTCGCGCTCAGAAGGTCGTGCTCCACGGGATAGCCCGTGCGGGGATCGATCGTGTGGGCGTATTTGTGGCCGTCTCTGACATAGAATTTACGATAATTGCCCGAGGTCACGATGCCGCACGCACGTCCCTGCGAGTTCCAGATCCCCTCGAGCGAAGCGCCGGGGGTCATGTTTCCGTCGCGCGGCTCGTCTATCCCGATGCGCCAGCCCTCTCCGGAAGGGTTGAGCCCGCAACAATATATTTCTCCAATGTCCACGAGCATGTCCTTGACCCCGAGAGAGCGCAGATACGAGGCCACGACGTCGCAGCTGTACCCTTGGGCTATAGCATTGAAATTCAGCTTCTTTCCTTCTTCCACAAGGACTAGGGCCTCCCTGATGCGGGAAGGGTCCGGAAGGGAATCCGCCGTGAAGCCGAAACCCCAGATATCGAAAAGCGGGGCCGCCGCCGCGTTGAAGGCACCCCCGGACATCTCACGGTAGAAAGCCGAGCTGTCCTCGAGTTCGCGGAAGAATCTGTCCTTTTCGACCTGCTCTCCCCCGTTACGGCGGCTCAGAATGGAGGATTTGTTGTAACCCGAGACGGATGCGTCAATTCCCCTGAGCAACGCCTCGACGGAATCCCTGACTTCAGGCACGGAAGATGACACCCCGCCGGAATTGTATTTCACCGTATATGTACCGCCCTGGGCATAGCCGGAGAACGAAACGTAACCGCCGCTCCGGTTGCAGGATGCGGCCAGCAGAAGAAACATCAGAAATATCGGCGCGATATTTTTCATTCGGGCAAAGTATTTGCACAAAGATAGCGGAAAATCGCGTGAAATTGTGCATATTTGTAAGTTATTAAAGATATATGAAACTGCTGAAATGGATACCCGCACTCCTCGCCTGCTCCTTTGTGCTGCTTGGATGCGAAGACGATGACGAGGAAACAACATATTATTATCTCGACGGAAGCATAACCCTGGAAATGCCCTCCTACGTGAAGGCAGGAGAGACGTTCACCTTCAAGCGTTCGGAAATATCGACCCTCTGCGCCGACGGAATCGACGAGAGCGAGGTCGGCTATTACGTCGTGGACCCTTACGAGAGCACGAACGACACCCTCGATCTGAACTGGACCGAATTCACCTTCAAGGTTCTGGAGGATCTCGGCTCGTTCACCCTCACGGTGAAGGGATTCTATTCAGGGTACGTGAATTCCAGCGGCGCGGCGAGCTTCACGACGGTGAATCCCGAGATGCCGGGAGGCTCCGTGAGCGACACCGGAATCGGCATTCTGGACCCTTGTGTCACCGACGCACGCGACGGCAAGAAATACTATTACGCCGAAATCGGCGATCTGCTGTGGTTCAGGCACAACCTCGCGTACGAAGGTTGCGGCGTACCCTACGGCAGCGCCCCGGCGATGAGCGACCTCTTCGGAATCTTCTACACCCAGCAGGAGGCCATGGAAGCCTGCCCGGAAGGCTGGAGACTGCCCACCGAGGCCGAATGGAACGCCGTTTACGAGGAATTCGGGTCCAACGCAGGAAAACTGAAGGCAAACGCATACTTCAATGACGAGCCGATGTGGAGTTACTGGAAAGACGTGGACTGCGACAACGAGAGCACACTCGCCATACTCCCTGTCGGATACGCGAATCCCGGACAGGACGACAGCTACACCTTCTACTCGCTCGACGAGTACGCGGCCCTCTGGACCTCCGACACGCAGGACGACATGGCCGTATACGTCTATCTTTATGAGAAAGACAACAAACTTTACAGGAACGTACAGTCCGCCGACATCTTCCGTCTTCCTGTGCGCTGCGTGAAAAACAACTAGACTTTTATGGATTACAACACTTCAAGGGAAAGGCTTTCAATGCCCGAGTACGGCAGGAACGTGCTCAGGATGGTCGAACATCTCAAGGAAATAGAGGACAGGGACAAGCGCAGCGAACAGGCCCGCGCCGTCGTGAAGTCGATGGAAATACTCAATCCCCAGGTCCACTCGCAGGAAAACTGGGAGCAGAAGCTTTGGGACCATCTCTATATGATCGCTGAATACGATCTGGACATCGACTCACCGTATCCCTGCCCCGAAAAGGAGCAGTTCGAAACGCATCCCGTTCCCCTCCCGATGAAGGGTAGCAAGATAAAGGCCACGCACTACGGCAGGAACATCGAAAAAATCATCGACCTGCTCTGCAAAGAACCCGACGGAGAAGTCAAGACGGCGATGCTCAAGGGTCTGGCGGTCTATATGCGCCAGCAGTATCTTATCTGGAACAAGGACAGCGTGGCCGACGAAACCATCTTCAACGACATCGTGAAGCTCTCCGACTACCGTCTCACGATTCCTGAGGGCCTCTCACTTGAGAAGATTTCCTCCAACGCGATATTCTCCCGCCCCGGCATGGGCGGCGGCAACGGCCAGGGAGGCCAGCGCAAGCAGTTCAAGGGTAACCGCAAGGGAGGCAAGAAAAGATGAATTTCCCCGTAGACCTGGCATTCTGGAGGCGCTGGGACGAAGACGAGCGCCGCACCGCCATACGGATTTCCGGGCTGGCCGTGGGGATGCTGTGCATCTTCTTCCTTATCGCAATAGTCTCGTATCTGCTTCATTGGCAGGAGGATATGAGTGCGGGCACAGCCTTGGCAGGGCACGCCGGAAAACTGGGATACCGGACCGGCAGGTTGCTGGTGTGCGAATGTTTCGGCTTTGGAAGTTTCGCAATTCCCCTGATACTGGGAGTTGTTTCGCTCCGCCTTTTTGCCGGAAAATTCAAGTCAACCCTTCTCAAGACGATACTCCTGTCCCTTTTCGGGGCGCTCATAGCAGCCGTCACACTCTCCTTCATCAGCTCTCTGACAGGGCTTGAAACCGCTTTCGGAGGCGGACTGGGCGGAAGATGCGGAGCCTTCATCAGCACCTGGACGGCGCAGCAGGTCGGGAACGAAGTCACCGGCCTTCTTATAGTCCTCGCAATAATGATATGGCTGTTCTGCGCCAGCCGCCGCTTCACCAGATGGATGGCCGGAAACGGAAAGGCCGACAGGGCTGAACGCAAGGCTAAATTAAGGGCCGAAAAGGAACTTGCAAAGCAGGAGGAGGAAGCGGAGGAAGAAGCGGAGAAACCGATGGAGATCAAGGATATCCCCGGAATAGAGGAGATTCCCGTGCTGGAAGAAGCGTCAATCCCCGCCGAAGAGCCCGAAGAGGCCGTTACGACAGCTGAAAACAACCCCGGGATGGAAATAATCCGCGACGACGCTCTCAGCGCCGAAGTCCTGGAGGAACTGCCTCCCATTGACAACCGTCTGGATCCTCCCGACGGACTGCCCAAATACAAGTTCCCCCCCCTCGACCTGCTTGAAAGCTACGGCAGCAGCCGCAACGACGTGTCGATGGAAGAACTGAACCGGAACAACAACAAGATCCGTTCGACCCTGGGGAACTACAAGATTGACGTCGTGGACGTGAAGGCGGTGGTCGGCCCTACCATCACCCTCTACAAGGTTTATCCCGCACCGGGAGTGCAGATTTCACAGATCAAGAGGCTTCAGGAAGACATAGCGATGTCGCTGAACGCAAAGGGCGTGCGCGTCGTGACCCTGACCGACTCAGTCGGGATCGAGGTGGCGAACGACAAGGCCGCCATCGTGCCTGTGAAGGCCCTCTTGAACGACGAAAACTACCGCAGCACGAAGGCGGAACTGCCGATAGCCCTGGGCTACACTATAACCCAGAAGGTGAAGATCTTCGACCTGGCGGACGCTCCGCATCTTCTTGTCGCAGGCGCGACAAAGCAAGGTAAGTCAGTGTGCCTCAACGAGATAATAACCTCCCTGCTGTACGCGAAACACCCTTCCGAACTGAAGTTCGTCTTCATCGACCCCAAGATGGTCGAGTTCTCCGCATACGGCAAGCTGCTGAAACATTATCTTGCAGTGCTTCCCGAAAACAGCGAGGAGGATGAGGTGCGCAACGCCATCGTGAAAGCCCCCAAGAACGCCGAAAGGATACTGCGTTCCCTGACCATCGAGATGGATGAGCGCTATAAGCTCCTCAGCGAAGCGGGAGTCAACAATCTCGGCCTGTACAACGCTAAGTACAAGGAGCGCAAGCTGCGTCCTGACCACGGCCACAGGTTCATGCCTTATATAGTGGTGGTGGTCGACGAGTATGCCGACCTCACGATGTCAGCCGGAGCGAGCGCCGAAACGAGAGCCTCCGCAAAGAGCATAACCAACTCCATCATCCGTCTGGCGCAGAAGGGACGCGCCGCCGGACTCCACGTCATCCTTGCGACCCAGAGGCCTTCCGTGGACGTCATAAGCGGCCAGATAAAGGCCAACTTCCCTGCAAGAATCGCATTCAGAGTAGCCCAGAGAGTCGATTCGATGACCATTCTCGACGCTCCGGGAGCTGACAAGCTGATAGGCAAGGGCGACATGTTGTTCTCCGCCGGAATCGATGCGGAGCGCCTGCAGTGCGGCCTTGTCGGAGTAAAGGAAATCGAAGCTATAACATCTTTCATCGGCGACCAGAAGGGCCCGATGAAATGCTACAACACCCCTTACTATCTGCCGTCCGCCGATGAGAATCAGGGCGAAGGCGCAGAGGGCGGCGGTCCGGGCGAAATAGGAAAGATCGACGAGCGTTTCGAGGAGGCGGCCAGAATGGTGGTGATGCTCCAGAAGGGTTCCACCTCGGCTCTGCAGACCAAACTTGGCATGGGCTTTGCGAAAGCCGCCAGAGTTATGGATCAACTCGAGTCGGCCGGAATAGTCGGTCCCTCGCTGAGCGGCGGAAAGCCCCGCGAGGTCCTGATCGGCGATCTGGACACCCTCGAGGAGATTCTCAGAAATTACAGATGATGAAAAGATTCCTTCTGGTTCTCATTCTTGCCGCAGCCGGCGCATTGTCGGCTCCGGCCCAGAACAGCCTCGACTCCATAAGGGAAAAGATGGCTCAGGGCAAGGTCAGCCTGGACTATTCCTGCACAATCAAGGGCACTCCGGCGATCAAGAGCAGCGGCAGCATCTGCATCCAGCGCAACTGTTATTCACTCAGGACCGCCGGAATGGAAATCTACTGCGATGGCCTTGCGCGCTGGATTGTCGACCGCGAGGCCAGGGAGGTCTGCATAGAGCAGGCTCAGGGCGTGGCGGAATTCCTCGATGATAGCGAAGCCTACCTTCAGAATCTGGATGAGTTGAAAATCACGGAAGTCAGGACCCTGCCTTTCGACAAGGACTCGACGGCATTCGTTTTCGACACGGAAAAACTGAGCGCTGACTGGATCGTCACCGACCTGAGGTGAATTCCATAATCTCCCCCGTCCTCACGAACCACAGATACCCCTTCACGTTGCCGTACCCGAGGGCACGGTAAATTTTCATATAATCACGGATCTGATACTCGTACTTCTTTTCGAAGGAGCCGAACTTGTAGTCGATTATCTCTACTGAACCGTCATCGGCGATGACCACCCTGTCCGGGCGCTTTTCATTGCCCCGCTCATCGTACAGAGCCACTTCGTTACGCCCGCGGGACGTGAACCAGCGGGATTGTGAGGCCACGGCCTTGGAAAGGAGATTCAGGCAGTTCCGCTCTTCCCGAGCCGGACATTTCCCGCCGGCAACGGCGTTCCGGACTGCAGGAGCCACGTCCTCGAGAGCGTTCACACAGGAAAGGATGTCGTGCAGAAGTATACCGCTCAGGCGCTGCGAGGCTTCAGGACCCACGGAGCCGTCGTCGCCGAAGAAGTCCATCGCATCGTCCGAGGCATTGAGCCTGCCTCCGAGGGCGACCGACGAGAACGAAGATTCGAAAGGAATGAATTCTTCCTTCTCACGGGAGACCTTTGTATAATCGTATGGTTCCCCGTAAAGGACCTCGTCCAGCCCGCCGCAATACATGTACAGAAGTTGGGCAAAGGACTTGGGCTCGGGTTTCTTGGCGAGGGCGTCCCTGAATTTCTTCGAAGGGGTCTCGGAGATTATATGCAGCTCCTTCTCGGCCCTCGTGAGGGCGACATAGAAGGTGTTCAGGTTGTCCACCATCTGGAGCTGCTGTTCCCTGCGGTAATCCCGGGCAAAAAGACTGTCTTCGGAGGTGCTGCTCAAATTTATACTGTAGAGGCCTTCCAGTGCGGTTTGCGAGTCGAGGTGGCACCAGCATTTCTGGGGCTTGAAGAAGCCGACTTTCTCCGCAAAAGGAAAGATCACCTTCTTGAATTCCAGTCCTTTGGACTTGTGGATGGTCATTATGCGCACGGCCGAGGAGTTCTCGGGACAGTTTATCGAAGGATCTGCCGAGGCCCAGTGCTCGAGGAATTTTCCGAGGTTGTTGCCGTTGGTCTCGCACCAGGTCTGGACGTCGTCGAGGAAGGCCTGCACGAAAAGGGTGTCCGCAGCGACAGACCCTGGCAGGGAGGCCTGCAGGCTGCGCAGCAGTTCCTCGCAAAGGTCGGTCAGGCTGTGATAGTCCGATGGCGGTACGATGTCCAGCGCAGCGGCGAAATAGCCGTCCACGAGGTTTCCGGGATTGTCCATCAGGCTTAAGAGCGAAACGACCCTGCGCACCGTGGGCGACGACTTGAGCTTCAGGGAATCGTCCGAAATCACGTCGATGCCCTCATCGATAAGGCGCGACGCCACCTTTGAGCCCTCAAGCCTGTTGCGCACGAGGACAACAATGTCACCGGGGCGGGCGCCGCGCGAGAAGGCGTCGTGAAGAGAATCGAGAATCGCGGCGAACTGGTCGTCGCAGAAAGTGAGTTTCACGCTTCCGCTCTGGGTTTCCTTCGACCTGACATCCTGATGCACGTCGCCATACATATCCTTCAGACCTGTCTTTTCGGCTGCAAACTTGAAGTAAGCGTTATTGAACTCGACAATCGTGCGCGCGCTGCGCCAGTTTTCGCCGAGAGTCTCGTCGTCGGCCCTGTTGAAAGCGGCCTGAACCTTTTCGTGCAGGAGTCTCCAGTCCGAGTCGCGGAAACGATAGATGCTCTGCTTCACGTCGCCGACTATAAGGTTGCTGCCTCCGGAAGCCTCGGATTCGCGCAGCAGCGGGAGGAAGTTCTGCCACTGGATATTTGATGTGTCCTGGAATTCGTCCAGGAGGAAATGTCGGTAGCGCACGCCGAGCCTTTCGTACACGAACGGGGCGTCACTTCCGTCAATTATGTCCCTGAGAATCAGATTCGACTCGTCCAGGCACATGAGATTTTTCTCTTTCAGAAGGGCGGCGAACTCGCGGTCGAACTCGCCCGCAAGGCCGAGGCTGTAGATCTGCTCGTTTATGGCGAAGGCCGTGTAATACAGCGTCTTGTGCTCATTGAAATAGTCGCGTCCGTCTTCGGGAAGTTCGTTGAAGGCCTTTTTGGTTTTGAACGTTATCCGGGTCCCGGACTCGAATTCCAGGCCGAAGCCTTTCATGGCCTTTTCGAAAGAGGATATTATCGAGCGGCATTCCTTCCGCAGGGCGGAGAGTCTCTCCTTCGAATAGTACTGCGCGTCATTTATCCCGTATTGCTCGGCGACCGTCCTGCGGGCTTCGGATTTGAGCCCCTCGCCGATTTCCTTCAGACCCTGGTCCGGGCGGAATTTCCTGCCGTCGCGAAGGGTCTCTTCGAGGCTTCCACGGATCCAGGAAAGCAGCTGTGTATTGTCTTCGGTGAGCGAATCCAGTATCCTGTCCATCGCCTGCCCGACAAGAAGTTTCTTGTCCAGTTCGACCTGATAGTCGGTGAAGCAGCCGGCTTCGTGCGCGAACGCCTTCAGCGTCCGCTGGAAAAACTTGTCGATAGTGCATACCGAGAATGCGCCGTAATCATGCAGGAGCAGCCTCAGACGCTTCCCGGCTTCGGGATTATTCAGGGATTCCTTGTACAGGTCGGAAAGTATTCTGCGCTTCATGTCGGCGGCGGCCTTGTTGGTGAAGGTCACCGCGAGGATGTTGCGGTAAGCGCGGGGATCGTCGCTTCCCAGCAGCAGCTCCCGGTAATGCTTCGAGAGCCTGTACGTCTTGCCGGCGCCGGCTGATGCCTTCAGTACCTTCATTTTCCGCAGATCTGTTTGAAATCACAATATTCGCAAATCTTGTCCTTGCCCTTGCGCTCGAATGGAATATCGGTGTCGGATATTTCGGAAAGTATGGCGCTCACCCTCGACTGCTGCAGGTCGAGTTCGGTCTGGTCGAACTGAATCTCGCTGACCGGCTCGACGAAAAGCTTGAAGCTGTTGTATATCGAGGTAAGTACCCTCGAGTCGGGATAAAGACCGTTTTTCGAGAGCATCACACTGTACAAGTAGAGCTGCAGGTCCACTTCGTCCTTATCGACAGAACCTGTCTTGTAGTCCACTATACGCACCGTGCCGGGCTCAAAACTATCCACTCTGTCGAGCTTGCCGAAGAAGCGGAATCCGTCTATCGTGCAAGACAGGGGAAGTTCCAGCCCGAGCACGGAGAAACGGTCCGTGCCCTTGAGCCTCATAAGTTCCAGATCCCTTTCAAAGGTCTTCAAGACATAGCGGCAGATAAGGTCTTCGGTTATTATGTTCCTTCCGGCAATTTCGAAAGTCTTCAAGGTGTCGAGGATGAGCCGACGCACCGTGGCCTTCACCTCGGCGGGCCTTGAAAGCAAGGCCTCGAGGGCATCCTGAGTAACCGTGCCCCCGAACGAACCGTAGTAATGCTCGAGAGCGGCGTGATAGACGTTCCCCAGATCGGCCGCGTCCAGAAATTCGGACACCTCATCCTCGACGCGAAGACCGCATACCTTATAGAAATAGAACTGTGCGGGGCATTTTTCATAGCGTTTCAGCACCGAGACCGAGAGGTTCACTTTCTTCAGTTCCTCTATCATCTGAGCTGTTTTCGCAAGGACAGAAGGCTGAGGAGGGGCGGCAAGGGGGCTGCACGGCATGAATCTTTTCATCCGGCAGCCGAAATGCATCTCAAGCTGGCTTATGTACCGGCTGGGCTCGCCGCTGCGGCTGACCTCGGTCCTGGAATCATAGACCAGCCAGACGTTCGAGGCCCTCTGGATCATGCGATAGAAATAATATGCCCATACGGCATCCTGATGCTCATACGTGGGAAGGCCGAAGCCCTTGCGCAGTTCGGGTGGGATGAAGGAGGAGCTCACCGACTGGCGCGGGAACATCCCTTCGTTGCAGCTGAGAATAACGAGATTGTCGAAATCCAGCGCCCGCGTTTCAAGCGGGCCCATTATCTGCAGACCCTGCAGAGGCTCGCCCTTGAACGGGACGGCGGCGCTTCGGACCATCTGGGAAAGGGTCCTGTACCACGCGGAAGGCCCGACGTCGAAGCCCTCGCAGTTGCGCAGAGTCCCCACAGCCTCGTAATAAACCTTGGCGAAATCGAGTTCCAGGGCCATTCCGGGCTTGTCCCTGAGCGGAACGGCAAGCGTAGTGACGACGTTCTGCAGGTATGAGGCTATATCCTCCCCCGCAGGACGGAAGAGCGTTTCGAGAAGAGGATCGCCCGAGAGGCTTGAGCGGCTCACATAATATCTTCCGGAAGCCTTTACCGCATCCAAAATCGTTTTTCCCCGCTCACTGAGAAGGGTTTTGAAAATGCTGTTGGACGCTATGGCAAAGACCTGTTTATGGTAGAAAAGTTCTTCCGAATCCTTGATGCGGACATTCATTTGGAGCGAGGCGATGTCGTTCATCAGAGACCAGAGGGCGCTTCCGGCCATCGGGTAGCCCATAGTCACGTTCAGTTTGTCGATGTGCGGCGGAATCGAATTCAGGACGGGAAGCAGGAGGTTCTCGTCCGGAAGCACCAGGGCCGTACGGATGTCGGCGACGCCCAGATTCTCCAGAATCCGCGGAAGCTGCTTGGCCTGTCCTGTCGAGGACGGCACGCTCAGAAGATTGAAATTCTGCTTCGGCAGACCATCGGGATCGGGCTTGAACGCCTGCGGAAATTCCTGCACGAAACGCTCGAGGAAGAATGACGAACGGTTCAGCGGATTCTTGATGTACTGCGAACTGTAGTCCCAGCAGAATTCAGCCATGCGGGCGTCCCTGAGACGTGAAAGCAACCTGCGCTCGCATTCGTTCAGGGCGTTCAGACCCACAAACACGAATTTCGTGGTATCCTTCAGGGAATCGGGCAGAATGTCCGGTACCGGGACTGTCTCGAGCTTTTCGGCTATCTCGCGGTAAACCTGACCTTCGTAGGACTGCCCCCTGCCTCGCAGACGTTCGTTGAAGCTTCGGTACAGCGGAAGAAGGATGGACCAGATGCCGAGATAGCGGTTCTTGTACTCGCCGTCAGTGTGGAAATTGCCGAGGAACTGTTCCAACGCGGCCCTCTGGGTCTCGGAAAGTTCCTCGGGAAGCATCCGATACTGCTTGAACTGGGCGACGTTGGTGAAAATCAGGTCCTCACGCACCAGATACTTGTCCACGTCATCGAAATCTCCGAGCAGCACGTCACCCCAGAAGATGAATTCGTCAAGCGGCTCCGGACGGGGTACAAGCTCCTTGTAGCAGTTGTACAGCTCCACAAGAAGGCTTATCCTGCCTGTAGCCTGACGTCCGGCCACACGATAGAAGAAATCGTTCATCGTGAAGCATTTCGGGGAAAGCATCGGAGCCGCGTCGCGGCTTACCTCCTCCCCGAGATATTTCTTGAAGAAGGACAGGGAACGACGGTTCGGGAAGATGAAACACATATCTCCCGTCCGCCCTTCCGCATGATAATGCTCGGCAACCTGTTTCAAAAACGGCGTCATACTTGACAAATATACCGAAATATTCCGTACTTTTGTACTGTATGTCGAAGGAGAATGATTTTTCACGCCTGGAGTTGAACCTGCCCGCCTGCAGGGCCAATTACAGGTATTTCCGGAGCCTTCTGGAGCCGGAAACCAAGCTGCTTGTGCTCGTGAAGGCGAACGCCTACGGGCACGGCTCCGTGGAATTCGCCTCAATGATGCAGAACGCCGGAGCGGACTACCTTGCGGTCGCGCTGCCCGTGGAGGGGGTCGAACTGCGGAGAGCCGGAGTCAGCCTTCCCATTCTCGTGCTCACGGCCGGAACTGATTTTTTCCCCGAGATAATTGACTGCGCCCTCGAACCGGGCATTCCCAATCTCTACACCCTGAAGGCTCTTGCCGAAGAACTGGAAAGGCGCGGCCTCAGGGACTTCCCCGTCCATATAAAACTTGACACGGGAATGCACAGGCTCGGTTTCATGACGGGCGAACTGGAAGAACTTCTGGATTTCCTGAAGGACTGCCCCCAAGTGAAGGTGAAATCGATATATTCGCACCTTGCGGCCGCGGAAGACCCGTCCGAAGACGAATTCACGCTCGGCCAGATCCGCCTGTTCAGCGAAAACTACGAAAAAATCGCATCAGCCCTTGGCTACAGGCCTATGAGGCACATCCTGAATTCAGCCGGGATAGAGCGTTTTCCCCAATATCAGATGGACATGGTGCGCCTCGGAATCGGAATCTACGGCGTGAGCGCACTGAGCGACGTACAGCTCTCCCCCGTCGCTTCGCTGAAGGTGAAGATACTCCAGATAAAGACCCTGTCCGAAGCCGACGGTACGATAGGCTACGGCAGGCACGGGAAGATAGCTCCGGAAGGCACTGTCATAGCAACCATCCCCGTGGGCTACGCCGACGGCCTGAACAGGCATCTGGGCCGCGGGAACGCCACTTTCTGCCTTGGAGGCAAGCGGGTCCCCACGATAGGCAACATATGCATGGACATGTGCATGATCGACATAACCGGGATTGAAGCGAAGGTCGGGGACACGGTCACGATTTTCGGGGAGGACCCCACGGTTTCCGAACTCGCCGCGATACTGGACACCATTCCCTACGAGATTCTGACAGGAATTCCGCGAAGAATAGAAAGAGTTCTGATACGAAAATGAAAAGAGGCTGACCACCCGGTCAGCCTCTTCTGATTTTCTAGTATCTGTCTTCAGATGAGACGGTCAGTTTTTTGCGTCCGTGACGACGGCGTGCTGCAAGAACGCGGCGGCCGTTGGCAGTTGCCATGCGCTCGCGGAAGCCATGCTTGTTGACTCTCTTGCGATTGGAGGGTTGGAATGTTCTTTTCATTATGCTTTCTTTTTAATTATTCGAATTTGGGAGGGCAAAGATATTATTTTCTTATATGATTTACAAATTTTTCTTCTATATTTGAGTTGATGAAAAAGATTGCTCCCGCCTCGTTTGTCCCCTCGGCCGTCCTTTTTGCGGCCGTATTCGCATATTTTGCATTCTTCTACCCCTTCCACGTCAGTTTCAAGGAACAGTTCCAGCTTTTTGAATTCACGTCCGGTTATGCCCTGGAAACTCTTCTGATGCCCGGCGGCCTTGCAGATCTGCTGGGGAGATTCCTTGTGCAGTTCTTCATCCTGGCGCCCGTCGGGGCCTTGATTCTGGCCGCTGTCGTGACGGGAATCCAGTGGCTGGGGGCGCGCTTTGTCGGACAGTGGTCGACACTTCCGGCAATATGCATCTGGGTTTTCCTTGCCGACTACATTTCAGTTCTTACCGCCGCCGTGGGACTTCTGATTGTACTCGGCACAGCTTCGACTCTTAAAACGGATAAAGTTCCGGGAAGGGTTGCCGTCAGCGCGGCACTGTACCTTCTGACCGGGCCCGTGGCCGTGCTGTATGCCTTTCTGCCGGCTCCCAGAAGCGGAAAAGCTGCGGCGGGAAGCCTTGCCTGCACAGCCTGCACAGCCGCTCTGGCATTGCTCAGCCAGTTTGTCTTCAAGAGGGAGGCCTGGCGGTTTTTTGCCGGGGTCGAGTACCTTCGCGCGCCGCACCTTATGCCTGTGCTGCTCTGGCTCGCCGCTGCGGTGCTGCTCCTGATTGTCCTGCAATACATTCCCCGATTCAAAAGTCCGGTTCCGGCATACATTCTTGGAATCGCCGCGGCAGTGGCGTCGCTATGGTTTACATATGACGGCACGCAGGAAACCCTGATGAAATATGACCGGCTTGCCGCGCAGGGGAAATGGGACAGAATCCTGTCCGAAGCCGGGAGGGACAAGAAATTCTACCCGAGGACCTGCGCCGCCATAAACCTGGCGCTCAGCCAGAAGGGACAGCTCTGCGAGAGGATGTTCGAATTCCCCCAGAGCGATGCGTCGGGGCTGCTGCCGGATCAGGGAAAAGACTGCTTCCAGCCGCTTCTGGTCGGGGAAATCTATTTCCATATGGGGCTTGAGAGCCAGGCCCGCAGATGCTATTTCGAAGCCCAGGAAAGCATCCCGAACATGCAGAAAAGCGCCCGATGCACAAAGCGCCTCGCGCAGATATGTCTGCTGATGGGGCACGACGACGCCGCGCAGCATTACATCGAAAAACTCAACCATACCCTTTTCCACAGCGGGAAAAAACTCCTGAAATGGAAGGAAAGCGAGGAATTCGCGCTCCTGCAGTCGAGAATGCCACGCAATTTCGACGGTTATTACAATTTCGTGAATCCGGAACGGCACTGGCTCGCCATAGCCTATGAGACCGGGAATCCCGTCATCTCAGAGTACCTGATGGCCAGGGCGATGCTGACAAGGAACGCGAAGGGAATCGGCAGCTATCTGGCTACCCTGAAGCCCGAAAAGCTGCCGCGCCATCTTGAAGAGGCAGTTCTGGCGATCCAGAACAATTATCCCGAACTCGTGGACGGGATCAGCGTCTCGAGCCGCACCATCGACAATTACATGAAATTCCTGCAGAGCGGCAAGGCTCCGGCAGGCTCATACTGGAAATATCTTTACGCTACCGTGAAATGAAAAAATTACTGCCCATATTGCTTCTGTCGGCCGTTTTAAGCGGCTGCTGCAACGGAAACGGCGCCGGACCGGCGGGATGTCTCCCTCCAGTCTGGCCGGACTACATCGACGTCACGGTACCGTCCTGCATCGCCCCGCTGGATTTCTGCGTCGAAGGGGCCCTCGCGACCGACGTGACAGCACGCGGCGCCCATGAGCAGCTGCACGTGCGCAGAAGAGGCGAAACCGTCGTTTTCCCTTTTCAGAAATGGAACAAAATGCTTTCAGGAGCCGAAGGCACTGATATCCTTGTGGAAGTCCGCGCCAAGTTCGGCGACGGCTGGAAGGAGTTCGACAGCTTCGCAATCCACGTGAGCGCCGATGAGATCGACCGCTACGTCGACTACAGACTGATCGCTCCAGGTTACGAGATCTGGAGCAAGCTCGGAATCTACGAAAGGGACCTGACCTGCTGGCGACAAAGGACGCTGATCGAGAACACGCAGTTCGAAGGCTGCGTCAACTGCCACGCCTACAACCGCACGGACCCGTCCTTCCTGAGCCTGCACATCCGAGGAAAGCACGGCGCGACCATCATCCGCAAGGATTCGAAGATGACGGCCTTCAACACAGCCACCGACTCCACCCTCGCATCCTGCGTCTATCCCTACTGGCACCCGGACGGAAGGTACATAATCTACTCCACCAACAAGACGGTCCAGACCTTCCACATCAACCACAGCCGCCTGATCGAAGTGTTCGACACGGATTCCGACCTGCAGGTCTATGACACCCAGACAGGCTTCCTGACCAGCCCCGAAAGTATACGGCAGAAGGACAAATGGGAGAGTTTCCCGGTATTCGGCGCCGACGGGAGAAGCATTTTCTTCACGAGGGCCGAGGCGATGCCGATGCCCATCGAGCCCCGGAAAATTCATTATGACCTGTGCAGGGTGTCATTCGACCCTGAAACCGGCGAGGTCGGGGATGAGGTCGAGGTGCTCATCGACGCAGCCTCGCAGGGCCGTTCTATATCCTTTCCGAGACCTTCCTACGACGGAAGATTTCTGATGTACACACTGCACGACTACGGGAATTTCAGCATCTGGCACCCGGAAGCGGATCTGTGGCTTCTGGATCTCGAGACGATGGAATCCAGGCCCCTGGAGGGCGTCAACAGTCCCGACCAGACCGACAGTTTCCACAACTGGAGCCGTAACAGCCGCTGGTTCGTGTTCAGTTCGAGGCGCGAGGACGGCACCGTCACCCGCGCATACATATGCCACATCGACCCTGAAGGCAATTGCGGCAAGCCCTTCCTGCTCCCGCAGAAGTTCCCCGGAAAATATTATATGGATGAAATGCGCAGCGTGAACGTCCCCGATTTCGCAAGCGCACCCGCCGACTACGACGACATCGAAATGGCGCGCCTGATCAACTCCCCCGCCCGTTCGAATTTCATCTTCAAGTCCACCGGGCAATAGCGCTTCAAAGACAAGTGCGCAGCGAGGAAACTGCTGTTCCAGAGGCCGGAAATGACGCGTTCGCTAAAGGCCACTGGAACAGCAGTTTCCTCGCTGCATTCCGAGTCAGGGGCGGAGGTGGAGGATGAACTTTCCGTCGAAGAAGGGGTCCGGGAGATAGTCAGGGACCGGGATTGCGGAGATTTTCGAAGGGTCGAGGCGGTATCTGGCGCACAGGACGCTGATTTCCTCGTTTACGTCGCCCCCCTTCAGATAGAGGATACCCTTGCGGAATTTCCCTCGCACCCAAGGATAGAAATTGTCCAGCGAAGTGACGGCGCGGCTGACCACCCAGTCAAAAGTTTCCGGCAGACCCTCGGCGCGTGCGTTCACGCAGGTCACGTTCTTCAGACCCAGGCCTTCGGCAACGGCCGACGCTACCTTGACCTTTTTTCCTATCGAATCGCACAGGGTGAAGCGCGTCTGAGGGAAAGCCATCGCCAGCGGAATGCCGGGGAAGCCGCCGCCCGTGCCCAGGTCCAGCACAGTCTCGCCGGCCTCGAAGGGACGGTACATCCCTATCGAAAGGGAATGCAGGATATGATGCTCGTAAAGGCAGTCGATATCCTTTCGGGACACGACGTTTATCTTCGAATTCCATTCGGTCCAGAGGGCGATTGCCCCGGAAAAAGCCTCCTTATTTGTTTCCATTTTCCTTCATCTTGTCTATCATGGCCTTGGCGCGGCGTATCCGGGTGCGCACGGTATTGAGTTCCATATCCAGTTCCTCGGCTATCTCTTTGTACTGGAGGCCGTCTATCAGACGCTTGCGGGCCACCTCGCGGTAAATCTCCGGCAGGCCTTCCACATAAGATTGGGTCTGCTCGCTGTCCTCTTCCTTGATTATTGACTCCAGAGGTGTGTCCACGTCGTCCCGGATGGCATCGAAAACGGAAATGCTTCCTCTCTCGTCGTCTATCGAAACGAGTTTCTTCTGGTTGCGGTTTTCCTGCTCGATCGTGTCGAGGGCTGTGTTGTGGGCAATGGTCTTGAGCCAGGTCGGGAACTGGCTCTTCGAAGGGTCATAACTGCTTATCTGCCGGAACGCCTTCTCGAAACTGCGCGAGCAGATGTCGTCGACGTAGAAATCGTCAAGATTCTTCATCCAGCCCCTGATGTAAGCCTTCAGAGAGATGATATTCGTGTCCCAAAGTTCGGTAAAGGCAGCCCCGTCGCCTATCATTGCAAGGCGTATCAATTCGTCAATGGGCCTCGAGCCAGGTCTTGCCATAGTTGCATTCTACTGTTAACGGTACGGACAGTCCGACTACCCCCTCCATCTCCCCGATGAGGATGGCGCGGACCTTTTCTATTTCATTTTCAGGAACTTCCAGCACGAGTTCATCGTGAATCTGAAGGACCATTTTCGATTTCAGGCCTTCCTCGCGAAGACGCCTGTCCACCGCTATCATCGCCAGTTTGATGATGTCGGCGGCGGAGCCCTGGATCGGAGCGTTCACGGCATTTCTTTCGGCGAGCGCGCGCAGGTTGGCGTTGTGGGCGTTCAGGTCCGGGACATAGCGACGGCGTCCGAAAATTGTCTGGACATAACCGTCCTCACGGGCCTTGGAGAGCGTGCCGTCGATGAAGCCGCGGATAGATGGGAACGACTCGAAATAATCGTCGATTATCTGTCTGGCCTCGCTTCTGGAGCATCTCAGGCGTTCCGACAGTCCGAAAGCGGAGATGCCGTACATTATGCCGAAATTCGCTGTCTTTGCAACGCGGCGCTGTTCCGGGGTGACGCTTTCCAAAGGCACGGAGAATATTTTGGAGGCCGTCACGCTGTGCACGTCCGTGCCGGCGCGGAAAGCGCTGATCATATGCTCGTCGCCGCACAGGTGCGCCATAATCCTGAGCTCGATCTGGGAATAGTCGGCCGACATCATGACGCAGCCGGGCACCCCCGGGACGAAGGCCTTGCGTATTTCGCGGCCCCTTTCGGTGCGTATCGGAATATTCTGCAGGTTGGGATTCGAACTTGACAGACGACCGGTAGCGGTCAGGGCCTGGTTGAAGGTCGTGTGCACGCGGCCGTCGCGCGGTGAAATATAGCCCGGGAACGGCTCGATATAGGTCGAGAGGAGCTTTCTTGTGGCCCTGTACTGAAGTATCGCGTCGATTATAGGACTCCTGTCCGCGAGGTTCAGAAGAGTGCTTTCGTCTGTGGGCCAGCTGCCCTTCGAAGGCTTTTTCGCCTTGGGGTCCAGCTTCAGCTTTTCGAAGATCACCTCGCCTATCTGCTTGGGGGAGCTGACGTTAAGAGACGGCTCACCGGCTATCTGGCGCACCTGCGCCTCTTCTCGAAGCATTTCAGAGCGCAGCGTATCCGCAAAATCCTTCAGCGATGCCACGTCAATCTTCACTCCTGCAGTCTCCATTCGCGAAAGCACGCCGATAAGCGGCTCTTCCACCGTATCGTAAAGCTTCGCCATGTCTGATCCATCGAATTCGGCAAGAAGTTTTTCCGCCAGCCGGAAAACAATCACGCTCTCTCTCGGCTGGTTCTCCCCCGCCCCGTCATCCGGACCGTCGTCATCGAAAAGTGAAAGACTTTCGGTCTTCTGCGCCCTTGCGTCCAGTTCGACGCCGAGATAAGCAAGAGAGAGGGAATCCAGCTTGTGGCTGCGCTCAGGATTTATCAGATAATGCAGAAGTTCCACGTCATACAGACGCCCCTGCAGATTTATACCCTGAAGCGAGAGTTCATTCATCACGGCCTTGAGGGAATAGCCGCATTTTTCAACCGAAGGGTCTTCCAGAATGGCCTTGAAAGATGCTGCAGGCCCACTTGCGGCTTCCTTAGCCGTCGCGATGCAAAGAGTGCCTTCCCGCAACGAGACCGCGATACGCGGAGCCTTGAGAGAAGGGACTGTGCGGAAAGTTATTTCCTGAGCCCGGGCGAGGGGAACCTCCTGCGACGGATCGGCGGACTCGGGCAGCATTCTCAGCAGGGAAGGGAATTCATAAAGGGCGAAGACAGATCGCACATCCGGATTGAGTGAGGCGCGCAGCTGCATCTGCTCGTCGCTCACATCCAGAGGGATATCCGTTTTTATGGTCACGAGCTCATGCGAAAGACCGATATGGTCCTGCGCCGCCCTGAACAGTTCCTGCTGGCGGGCGGTGAGCTCGGCCAGATGGGCATAGATGCCTTCGAGACTGTCATATTTCATAAGAAGTTTCGAAGCTCCGACGGGGCCCACCCCCTGCACCCCGGGCACGTTGTCGGCGGAATCACCGCACAGGGCCAGGATGTCTGTCACCTGCGAAGTGCTCCGGATGCCCCATTTTTTGCAGATCTGCTCTTCTCCGAGCACCTCGTTGTCGGAACCGGACTTGCCGGGACGGTACTGGAACACTCCGGGGCCTACCAGTTGTCCATAGTCCTTGTCCGGAGTGACCATATACACTTCAAAACCGCGCGAGGCAGCCCTCAGGGCCATGGAACCTATGACATCATCAGCTTCGAATCCGGGAATCATCAGAACGGGAATCTGAAGGGCCCGGCAGATGTCGGTGAGGGGTTGCAGGGCGTCGATGACAAGTTGCGGCGTTTCTGCCCTGTTAGCCTTGTAAAGGGGATACATCTCATTGCGGAAGGTGCCTCCCGGAGGGTCGAAAGCAACCGCCAGATGGCTCGGTTGCTCGCGTTTTATCAGTTCCAGAAGGTATTTTGTGAATCCGAACAAGATGGATGTGTCAACTCCTTTCGAATTGACCATCGGCCGCCCGAGAAAGGCGTAGTACATCTTGAAGACAAGCGCATGGCCGTCGATAAGAAAAAGTTTCATACAATTGGCAAAATTGAAACTTTTTTTGAAACTTTGCAACATGGAACAGGATGAAAGATACATGCGCGAGGCGCTGCTCGAAGCCAAGATGGCCGGCGAGGACGGAGAGATTCCAATCGGAGCGGTTATCGTCTGCCGGGGAAGGGTCATTGCCAAAGGTCACAATATGACTGAAATGCTCCACGACCCGACCGCCCACGCCGAGATGATAGCCATAACTGCCGCGACCGAAGCCCTCGGGGGCAAATACCTGCAGGACTGCACGTTATATGTTACAGTAGAGCCTTGTCCGATGTGTGCCGCAGCCCTCAACTGGGCGCAGGTCGGCCGCATCGTCTACGGCGCCCCGGACCCCAAGCGCGGTTTCACGCTCTATTCCCCTTCCCTGCTCCACCCCAGAACAGAAGTCACCTCCGGAATCATTTCCGAAGAATGTTCCACGCTCGTCAGCGACTTCTTCCGTCGCATCAGATAAAGTCCCCTCCACCACCACCCCTGTCACGACTGCAAACTTTTCCCCAATTTCTTGCACTCGTGACACCGAAACCGCCGTTTCCGCCCTTTACGCTGTCACGACTGCAAACTTTCCGCTGATTTCTTGCACTCGTGACAGTTTGTGTAAATTCGGAGTTTATCGAATTGGTTCCCTTCTCCGCTCGCGTCGTGCGTTTCGGCTTGCAGGCAGGGTTTGGAAAAACGCCTCACTA
>R20__coassemble_244_pt1 | contig 42801 bp, 26 predicted proteins | sample R20__metabat2_low_PE_040 | metagenome-assembled genome bin R20 | reverse complement strand
GCCGCGGCCTCACAATCTTACACCTCTGTTGCACTGTTCACTTGAATCGGGGAATAATTGAAATGAAGAAAATAATCATCACTCTTGCACTCGCTGCAATGACAGCTGTGTGCGCAAACGCCCAGATTATTGTCAGTGCCGGCTATCAGCACAACTCAAATGTCGAGACAATCGGCAGCACCACCACCACTGAACCCAGTGACGGTTTCTATGTGGAAGGTACATACAATTATTCGATTGCAAATGGCCTGGGAGTAATGTTCGGCATAGGCGCCGAATATGCCAGCGAAACTTCCTCGGGCGACTATGGCGTTTTAAGCGGCTCTCTCAAATATACCACCCTCGAATTGTATGTTCCTGTCGTACTCAATTACAAGTATGATATCAGCAACAACTTTGCAGTCGGTGCAATGGCAGGACCCAGCTTCGGATATACGATGATGGACCAGGTCAAGGGTTCGTCAAGTCTCTCCTCCAGCTCATCCATTGTGAATCTGTTGGACAACGACAACTTCAACAGGTTTGGAATCTATGCGGATGAAGGTATCTTTGTCGAGTATGCAGGCAAGTATCGTCTGACTTTCGTAGCTTTCGAACAGCTCAACAACGCCACCAAGGCCAGCAACGTCACCGAAAAGAACAATGGTTTCAGAATCGGTGTTTCCTATATCTTCTAGGTCCGGAAACCTTTGAAATCCAGGACGGTCGGAATTGCTTTCGGCCGTCCTTTTTCTTATCTTTGCCTTCAGTATGGCAACGTTTTCTGAACTGGGCCGCGTCGAGGCCGTAGCAAAGTTGTTCGAAGGAACGGGCTACAAGCCGTTCCTCGAGCCCCTTTTTTTTGAAACCGCAGCGTTGGACACTGTGTTTACGGCATCCCGTGCGCTGTTGGAGGGTGTGGATTTCGACCTGACTTATTTCCCTCTCAAGCATCTGGGCTACAAGAGCGTGGTCGCCGTCACCGGCGAACTGTACGCATCGCTTTCCCGTCCGCAGACGCTGGGCGTAGTGCTCGGCGTGTCCGCGAAGCTGGACTATGACCAGATAAAGGAACTCTGGGAAGGAGTTGTCACCGCCTGCAAGGAGTACGGCTACAAATACCTCAGCCTCGAGCTTGAACCGTCCAAAAACGGCCTGTGCATCAGCGTGAACGCCGCCGGAAGCCGTTCCAAACAGACTTCGGTCCACATTTCCAGACCCCAAAGCAAAGATCTCGTGTGCATCAGCGGGCGCCTCGGCGCGGCCTATCTGGGCCAGCAGGTGCTCGAGCGCAAACCGGATGAACTCCAGAAGTACAGGATGATGCTTGCGGCTTATCTGAAGCCCGAGCTCGATCCCGGCGTCCTGCGGCAGCTCGACGAGGCTTCGGTGGCCCCGTCATCGGGATATTTCGTGACCAAGGGCCTTGCGGACGCCGTGCTGCGTCTGGGAAGGGACAGCGGTCTGGGGGTGAAAATCTATGCCGACAAGATTCCCTTCGAGGGGAACAGCTTTTCTCTTGGCAGGGAATTGGACGTAGATCCCGTTTCTGCGGCCATGAACGGCGGAGATGACCACGTGCTCATGTATGTGGTCCCGATCGCTCAATTCGAGGCTTTTTCGAAGGAATTCAAGACTTTCTCCGTGATAGGCCATATGGCGCAGCCGGAAGTCGGCGCAGTGCTCGTGTCGCCCGACGGCCTGGAGCATCCCGTTTCCGCCCCCGGTTGGTTATAGATCCCTGGTCTGGACGCGGTATTCGAGTCCGAGCCCGGCAAGGGCATCCAAAAATTCAGCGCATACTTCGACCTGGAATTTCTTCGAGAAGAATTCCAGATTGTAGCCCGTTTTCTTGTCATCCAGAATGATGTTGAGAGGAGTCTTGCCGCGGAAAGCCTTAAGAACTTTCACGAAATCCTTGCGGAATGAGGCGTCAAGCCGCTCGCTGTCGATGCAGACTGCGAAATTTCCGATGCCCTGCTCCCCTACGTTGCCGAGCAGCATCATACCCTGCAGGCGCAGGCTGAAGGGGACTTTCGCGGGCCTGTTGTCGTCGTCCTTGGCGTAATAGCGGGGTTTGAGTTCGGCCTTTATCAGCAGTTCCTCGTGGATCTGCAGGTACTGCTTGTAGTTGTCGCAGTCGTTGCCGAACAGGGCCAGTTCGTACTGTCCGCTGTAGTCCTCCAGAATGGCCCTTATCATGGGTTTGCCGTTGCGCGAAACGGAGTTCTTCACGTCCACGACGATGCCCGCGAAAACGAGCTTTTCACCCTTCTGAGCGTCCGAGGCGGCCTCGATTCTCTGGGAGATTCCGGTCAGGGGACAGTTTGTGAAGGTGTTTATCTCGAAGGAGTAGCGGTCCAGAGGGTGGGAGGATATGTACATCCCCACGAGTTCCTTTTCGTGCTGCAGGAGGTCCAGAAGGTTCTCTTCGTCCTTGAATTCGGGCATTTCCGGGCGCACCGGCTTCATTTCCTCGACATCGCCGAAAAGCGAACTGCCCGATTCCACGCAGTCGTTGCCGAACAGGTCGCCATAGCGGACAAGTTCGTCGATGAACAGCTCCCCGCTCTTGCAGGGGATGAAGAACTGGGTCCTCTTGTAGCCGAAGGAGTCGAACGCACCGGCGTAAACGAGGCTCTCGAGGGCCTTGCGGTTGATTCCGACGTTCTTGATGTCCTTGGCGGCCCATACGGCCATCCTCTCGATGAAGTCGAAGACGTCGGCGTAGCGGCCTGCGGACTCCCTTTCACGGATAATCGAATCGACTATGTTGGAGCCGAAGCCCTTCAGACCTCCCAGGCCGAAGCGGATGTTGCCTTCGGCGTTTACCGTGAATTCGGAGATGGACTCGTTTATGTCGGGGTTCAGGACCTTTATCTTGTGGGCCTTGCAGTCCGCCATAATCTTCTTGATCTCATCCATGTTGGAGAGGTTGCAGGAGAGGTTGGCGGCGAAGAATTCGGCCGCGTAATGGCATTTGAGCCAGCCCGTCTGGTAGCTCACCCAGGCGTAGCAGGTCGCATGGGACTTGTTGAAGGCATACTGGGCGAACTTTTCCCAGTCCTTCCAGATCTTGTCCAGAATCTTCTCCGGATGACCGTTTCGGAGGCCTCCGGCCATGAATTTGTCCTTCAGCGACTCCAGAATGGCAATCTGTTTCTTTCCCATCGCCTTGCGCAGCTTGTCGGCCTCGCCCTTCGTGAAGCCAGCAAGGTCCTGCGACAGAAGCATCACCTGCTCCTGATAGACCGTGACTCCGTAAGTGTCGTTGAGGCGCGGTTCCATCTCGGGAAGATCGTATTCTATGGGTTTGAGACCCAGTTTGCGGTCCACGAAATCAGGGATGTAATCCATGGGACCCGGCCGGTACAGGGCGTTCATCGCGATGAGGTCCTCGAAGCGCTGCGGATGGAGTTTCTGCAGCCAGCTCTTCATTCCTTCGGATTCAAACTGGAACACGGCTGTCGTGTCGCCGCGGCCGTAGAGGGCGTAGGTCTCGGGGTCGTCGATGGGGATGCCTTCGATGTCGATGTCGATGCCGTGACGCTTCTTTATGTTGTCGAGGGCGGCGTGGATTATCGAGAGGGTGTTCAGCCCAAGGAAGTCCATCTTGAGCATTCCGACGTCCTCGATGTAATGGCCGTCATACTGCGAGGTCCAGACGTCCAGCCCGGTTTCCTTGTCCTTCGAAAGGCAGATGGGGATGTAGTCGGTGAGGTTCCCGCGTCCGATGATGGTCGCGCAGGCGTGCTGGCCTACCTGGCGCACACAGCCTTCGAGCTGCTCGGCATAGGTCAGGACTTCCTTGTTCAGATTGTTCCCGTTCGAGAGCTCCTCCTTGAATTCGGGAACCAGACGGAAGCAGTTCTTCAGGTTTATCTTCACGTCCGTGTCTTCCAGGCCCTTGCGGTAGGTCTTCGTGACCTTTTTCTTCTGCCCGGGATTGTCGGGATCGTCGATCTCGACCTCCTTTTCGAACATCGTGAATCCCTTCGGTAGCGTATCCAGAGCGGGATTGTGCGGGTATTCTTTCTCGACCTTCTCGCTGAGGCGGTCCGGAACCATCTTGGAGAGTCGGTTGGACTCGTCGATGGTAACCTGGCTGATTCTCGCGACGTCCTTGATGGCGCCCTTGGCGAGCATCGTGCCGAAGGTTATGACGCGCGAGACGTGGTCGGCGCCGTACTTGTCTTCGACGTATTTGTGCGCGGCCGCGAGGTTCTCGAAATCCACGTCGATATCCGGCATGCTGATACGGTCGGGGTTGAGGAAGCGCTCGAACAGGAGCTGGTAGCGTATCGGGTCGAGGTTGGTGATTCCAAGACAGTAAGCGACCACGGAACCGGCCGCAGAGCCTCTTCCGGGGCCGACGAGCCAGCCCTGAGCGCGCATCGCGGCAATGTAGTCCTGCACTATCAGGAAGTAGTCCGGGAAACCCATGCGGCAGATGGTCTTGAGTTCGAATTCTATGCGTCCGTTCTGCTCTTCAGTAAGGACGGGACCGTATCTGCGGTGAGCCCCGATATAGGTCAGATGGCACAGGTAGGCCACGGAGTTGCAGAATTCCTGCCCGCGGTCTTTCCCGTCCTTGTCGCAGCGCCCTTCGTCGATGATGCTCTTGTATTTCTCGAGATACCCGTCTATGCCGGCCAGGAACTCCGGATCGAGGTCGAATTTCGGAAGGATGGGGGAGCAGTCTATCTTGTACGCCTCGATCTTCGATGCCACCTCCAGAGTGTTCTGAATGGCCTCCGGATGCTCCGGGAACAGTGCGGCCATCTCCTCCTCGCTCTTGATGTATTCCTGCTGGGTGTAGCGCAGGCGCTTTTCGTCGCTGATGTTCGCGTTGGTGGTAAGGCAGATCAGGCGGTCGTGTACAGGCCCGTCTTCCTTGCGGATGAAATGGGCGTCGTTGGTCGCCACGACCTTCACACCGAATTCCTCCGCAAGCGAGAAAATCGCTTCATCGGCCTTCATCTGCTCGTTATAGACTTCCGGACTCAGGCCGGGGACTTCCGTTCGGTGCAGCATCACCTCGAGATAATAATCCTCCCCGAAAAGGTCCTTGTGCCACTGGACTGCCTTTCGGGCCGCATCAAGATCGCCCGCCAGAATGCTCTGCGGAATTTCCCCTGCGAGGCAGGCGGAGCAGCAGATCAGTCCATCGTGGTATTTTTCGAGTATCTCGTGGCTTATCCTGGGCTTGTAGTAGAAGCCTTCGATGTGCGAGATAGAGACTATCTTCATCAGGTTGCGGTAGCCCTCGCGGTTCTTCGCAAGCAGGATGAGATGGTAGTATTTCTTGTGGTCGTTGTCGTGGAGGCGGTGGTCGTAGTGGCGCGTCACGTACACCTCGCAGCCGATGATGGGCTTCACGATGGGGGCTCCCCCGGAGTCCAGGTTCGACTTGTCGTAGCCCCATTTCAGGAACTCCTTCACGCCGAACATGTTGCCGTGGTCGGTGATGGCGATTGCGGGCATTTTCAGCTCCCTTGCACGCGCAAAGAGCTGTTTTATGTTGGACAGACCGTCGAGAATCGAATACTGGGTGTGGACGTGTAGATGTACGAATGGCATAGCCTTACAAATATACGAAAAAGGCCGCGAAATTTCGCGGCCCTTTTCTGTATTTGGAGAAAATTACTTCTTCAGCGCTTTGCGGGAGGAGTCGAACATCACGGGAGTACCGATCATGATGGAAGCGTAGGTTCCGATGATGATACCGAGGATGAGGGCTACCGCAAGACCTCTGATGGACTCGCCTCCGAACAGTGCGATGGCAACCATAGGAAGCAGGGTCGAAACGGAGGTGTTGACCGTACGGGTGAGAGTCTGGTTGAGGGACTTGTTGACCGTGGACTCGAAATCGTCGTTGGGATGGAGCTTGAGGTTCTCGCGGATACGGTCGAAGATAACCACGTTGTCGTTGATGGCGTAACCGATGATGGTCAGGATCGCCGCGATGAACGTCTGGTCAACGTCGAGGTTGAACGGCAGGATTCCGCTGAACAGCGAGAAGAAGCCGATGACGATGATGGCGGTATGCGCAAGCGATACCACGCCGCCCAGACCCCAGGTCCACTTCCTGAATCGCAGGGCGATGTAGGCGAAGATGACCAGAAGGGCGAGGATCACGGAGATGATCGCAGACCTCTTTATGTCGTTCGCGATGGTGGCGCCCACCTTGTCGGAGGAGATGATACCGTTGGGGTTGTCCAGAGTCGAGACGAAGTCGCTCAGGCTCATATCTTCCGAGTAGAAGCCCTTCAGAGCCTCATAGAGCATGCCCTCGATCTCGGTGTCCACGCTGGAGGACTCGTCCTGATACTTGTAGGCGGTGGTGATCTTCATCTGGGAGTCTCCACCGAACTGCTTTACCTCGACCGAGGAGCCCTTCACGGACTCGTCCGCAGCGGCAGCTGCCATGAATACGGTGTTGGTGGCCTCGCGGACTTCCTCGGCGGAAACGGGCTTGTCGAATCTTACGACGTAGGTACGGCCGCCGGTGAAGTCAACACCATAGGAGAAGCCCTTGAAGCACATCGAGCCGATGGCGATGAGGATGAGGGCTCCGGAGATGATGTAGGAGTATTTGCGCCCGCCGATGAAGTTGACCTTCGTTCCCTTGAGGAAGTTTGCGGTGATCTTGTTCTCGAAGGTGATGCTCTTGCCCTTGTTGATGCGGTCGTCGAAGATGAGCCTCGTGATGAAGATGGAGGTCAGCACGGAGGTGATGATACCGATTACGAGGGTGGTGGCGAAGCCCTTGACGGGGCCGGAGCCGAAGAAGAACAGCACGATACCGGTCAGAAGGGTTGTCACCTGGCCGTCGATGATGGCCGAGTAGGCGTTCTGATAACCGTCGTGAACAGCCTTGCCGAGTCCCTTGCCAGCCTTGAGCTCTTCCTTGATACGCTCGTAGATGATTACGTTCGCGTCGACCGCCATACCCAGGGTCAGGACAAGACCTGCGATACCGGGCAGGGTCAGCACGGCGCCGAAGGATGCGAGGGTGCCGAAGAGGAGAACCACGTTGGAAAGAAGGGCGATATCGGCTGCAACACCGGCTCCCTGATAGAAGAGAACCATGTAGATGAGCACGAGGATGAAGGCGATGATGAAGGAGATGAGTCCGTCGTGGATCGACTTCGCACCCAGGGAAGGTCCTACAACCTGCTCCTGAACGATCGTTGCGGGAGCGGGGAGTTTACCGGACTTCAGCACGTTCGTGAGGTCGGTGGCCTCTTCGACGTCGAAGTTGCCGCTGATCTCGGAGGAACCTCCGGTGATCTCGCTGTTAACTGTAGGATAGGAATATACGGTACCGTCGAGAACGATGGCAATCTGCTTGCCGATGTTCTCCTTGGTCAGGCGTGCCCAGGTGTTGGCGCCCTCGGCGTTCATCGTCATCGAGACGGTCGGGTTGCCCGAGCCGCTCTGGCTGTTGTAGGAAACGCGGGCGTCGGTCACAACGCTTCCGTCCAGAGGAGCCTTGCCGTCGCGGGAAGAAGCCTTGATGGCGATGAGCTCATACCAGTTGTCGCCCTGGAGGTAGGAAGCGGGCTTGACGGACCACATCGGGCGGAATTCTGCGGGGAAGATGTCGGCAATCTGGGGCATCGCGAGATACTTGTTCACGATGGCGGTGTCGATTCCGTTGGCATATCCGAGGCAGGCGTTGCCGCGGGCCTGGGAAAGCTGGAGGACTGCGAAGAGGGGATTGGCCTTCTTGTAAGCCTCGATGTCGGCTTCGTCATTGCCCTGGGCTCCGATTTCCTCTGCAACGAGGTCGTTCTCCGCGCTCTGCTCAGCCTCCTGGGCCTCGGCGGGAGCCTCGTCAGCATTGAGATCGGCTAGGAGCGTATTGGCCTCCATCAGGTAGGGGAGGATCTCCTGGCTGTCGAAAGTGGTCCAGAACTCCAGCGAAGCGGTTCCCTGAAGCAGTTTGCGCACGCGCTCGGGCTCCTTCACGCCGGGAAGCTCGACGAGGATGCGGCCGGTGTTGCCGATCTTCTGGATCGAGGGCTGGGTGACGCCGAAGCGGTCGATACGGTTGCGCAGAACGTTGAACGAATTAGAGATGGCGCTCTCGGACTCTTCCTTGATGACGGAGAGAACTTCGTCGTCGGAGGATTCGGGCTTGATGCGGTCGCGCATTTCGTAGGTTCCGAAGATCTGGGCGAGACGGATTCCGCCGCCGACTTCCTTCCAGGCCTCACCGAAGAGGGTGATGAGGTCCTGCTGGGAACTTACGCTGCGTTGCTTGGCGAGGCTGAGGGCCTGAAGGAACTCGGGAGTGGTGTTGTCTCCGGAGAGAGCCTTGATGAGGTCTTCGAGCTGCACCTGCAGCATCACGTTCATACCGCCCTTGAGGTCGAGGCCGAGGTTCATCTCCTTGGCCTGCACCTCTTTGTAGGTATTACCGAAATAAATCTTTTCCGAGGAGAGCGAGTCGGTATAACGACGGCTCTCGTCCTTTCTGAGGGAATCCAGTACGTAAGCCTGGTTCTCTTCAGAGATCTTGGCGAATGCGGCGTCCTGCTGGAATGCTGCGACTGCATCTTCAGCCGCTTTCTCGGCCTTGCTGGCCTGTCTGCTGCCCACGAATGAGAAGGAGAGCTGCCAGATGCAGGCGATCAAAAGCAGGATTGCCACAAGTCTGATTGCACCTTTACTTTGCATAGTTTATTGAAATTAAAATATTATAATCGCAAATTAGCCTGCAAAAATACTATTTTTTATTCAAGAATGAAACACTAAATTTGTAAACCTTAAATGTTTTTGACCATGTGGATAATAGCCGCCCTAGTTTTTCTCGGAATTCTTCTGATGCTCATCGAGATGCTGCTGGTCCCCGGAGTGGGGATAGCGGGCATCCTGGGCCTTGCCTCCCTCGCGGGAGCGTGCGTGTACGCGTTCATTATGGTAGGCACGCCGGCCGGATTGGTCGTCACGATTATCGTGATAGTGCTCCTTCTGGTGATGCTCTATTTCATACTCCGTGAGAAAACCTGGAAAAAATTCGAACTCAAGACAGAGATCGACTCGAAGGTCGGGACCGAGGTCGAGGCCGTGAAGACGGGCGACAAGGGTATGGCGCTGACGAGGCTCGCCCCGATGGGCACCGCCGTCTTCGGGGAAGTGACCTGCGAAGTGAAGTCCGCCGACAACTCGATGATCGCCGCCCAGACCCCTCTGGAGGTGGTTTCGACCGAAGATATGAAGATACTTGTAAAACCAATAACTGAATAGAATATGGACTTAGTTTTCTGGATTGCGATAATAATTGTCGCTCTCATCATCATCCTCTGGTTCTTCCCTGTGGCCCTCTGGTTCCAGGCCCTGCTTTCCGGAGTGCATATCTCCCTTATACAGCTCGTGCTGATGCGCTGGAGGGGCGTAAATCCCAAGACCATCGTGATGGCTATGATCACCGGCACGAAGGCCGGCTTAACCCTGAAGGCCAATGAACTCGAGGCGCACTACCTTGCGAAGGGCAACGTGACGAAGGTCGTGATGGCCCTGATTTCAGCCAACAAGGCGAACATCCCCTTGGATTTCAAGATGGCCACCGCGATCGACCTCGCAGGCCGCGATGTCTTCGAGGCCGTGCAGATGTCCGTGAACCCCAAGGTCATCAACACCCCTCCCGTGACCGCAGTCGCCAAGGACGGCATTCAGCTCATCGCCAAGGCCCGCGTAACCGTGCGCACGAACATCAAGCAGCTTGTCGGCGGCGCCGGAGAGGAGACCGTAATCGCCCGCGTCGGCGAGGGCATCGTTTCCTCCATCGGTTCGGCGGAAAGCCACAAGGAAGTGCTCGAGAACCCCGACAGCATCTCAAAGCTCGTGCTGAACAAGGGCCTCGACGCAGGAACAGCCTTTGAGATTCTCTCTATCGACATAGCCGACATAGACGTCGGCAAGAATATCGGCGCTGTGCTCCAGATGGACCAGGCGGATGCCGACAAGAACATCGCCCAGGCCCGTGCCGAGGAGCGCCGCGCAATGGCGGTGGCCCAGGAGCAGGAAATGAAGGCGAAGGCCCAGGAAGCCCGTGCGAAGGTCATCGAGGCCGAGGCGCAGCTGCCTCTCGCGATGGCCGAAGCCTTCCGAAGCGGCAATCTCGGAATCATGGACTACTACCGGATGAAGAATATCCAGGCCGACACCGAGATGCGTGAAGAGATAGGGAAACAGTAGCCTTTCCTTAAGAAAAAAAACGGTCGTACGCTTTCGTACGGCCGTTTTTTCTTATTTGGATATCCAGCGGGAGGAGTCCTTCACCATCGAGCTCACCGCAGTGCAGAATTCCGGAGCGGCGCAGAGCTGCGTGAGGTCCAGATGCACACGGTAGCGCCAGTGGTGGTTGGGGTCTTCGGGATGGTTGATGCGTTCGCTGCGGTAGTCGGGGTTGCGGAGCGCCCCGTCCACGGAGAACCAGTCCTGCAGGGGGAATATGGCGAGCATCGAAGGGGAGTTCAGGAATTCCATCAGCATCCTGGTGCATTCCCATGGCTGCGGATCCTCGCCGCACTGCATTCTGAGTGTGTCCATATCGTGGCTGGAAGTGGCGCAGACGCTTGTCCGGGTCCATTCTCCCTTCGCCTCGAAACCCCTCATTCTCAGAGACAGGATCTTTTCGTGGTCCATAACGCCGGGCACGCAGTCGGGAACCATTCCGAGGTCCTCGCCGCAGGCAAGCATTCCGGTCGAGGCGAGCAGTTCGGGAAGCTTTCGCTCAGCGTTGCGGCGCCAGAAATCTTCGTTGCGATGGTAGAAGAAGTCATTGTACATCGCGCCGAAACGCTCTTTCTGCCAATCGGGAAGATTTTCCGAGGCGGGAGTGATCAGGGGCTGGTATTTGCCGGGATTGCGCGGGTCTTCGTGGAAAAGTCCTTCCAGAGGCAGTCCTGCGCCTGCTATTTCCTCAGGGCTGTAGGGCAGCGCGGGGTTGAAATGGCCCTGCAGGCCGCTCTTGAACTCGACGGGGATTTCCCAAATGCGGAAGAAACCAAGGATGTGGTCGATCCGGAAGGCGTCGAAATACTCCGCCATTTTGCGAAGGCGGGCCTTCCACCAGGCGTAGTCGTCCTTCGCCATCTCCTCCCAGTTGTAGGTCGGGAAGCCCCAGTTCTGGCCGTCCACGGAGAAGAAATCTGGCGGTGCTCCGGCGGAGGAATCGAGGTTGAAAAGTTCGGGATGCCAGTAGGCGTCGGCGCTGTCGCGGCCCACTCCGATGGGCAGGTCGCCTTTCAGATAGATGCCCTTGGAGTGCGCGTAGGCCACTTCTTCGCTGAGCTGCTTGTCTAGATGGTACTGGATCCAGGCGTAGTATTCGGTCTCGAGGCCGTCCCTCTTCGCGCAGAACTCGGCATATTCTCCGAGCCAGCTGATGTTGTTCTTATAGAATTTGCGGTAGCCCGGGCTTGCCAGGTCCTTTGCGCCCCTGCTCTCGAAGCAGAGTCGCAGGAGCCTCATCTTCTCCTTGAAAACCCTCGGATAATCCACTTCCGGAAGGTCATTGAGCTCTTTCTGGAGCTTCTTGAAAGCGGCGTCTTCCTTGATTCCGAGGTCCTGAAGGCGGATGTACAGCGGATGCAGGGCGAAACTGCTGATGGGGCTGTAGGGATAGGAATCCCCCCATCCGCCCTTCCGGGTCGTGTCGTTGATGGGCAGAAGCTGGATCACGCACTGGCCGGTCGCTGCGGCCCAGTCCACGAGGGGCCGCAGGTCGCGGAAATCCCCGATTCCGAAGTCTTTCTCCGTTCTGAGCGAGAAGATGGGCACAGCGGTCCCGGCGCCTCGGAAGCCCGGGGCGTCGAAAATCGCGGCGGAGTGCCTGCGCGGGAAGGGGCAACCTTCGACGGGGCAGTCGATCCAGCGGTCCAAAATGAGCCTGGAGAGCTTGCTGCTGTGGTGGTCCCATTCGCTGCGGCGGATAAGGCCGTCCTCCATCACTGCATAACAGTAATCCTTGAGCATGTCCGCCGAGCAGTCCGGCACGATGGTCTCCCAGATTCCCCCTTCGGTCCAGTACATCGGGTACTTCACGTCCCGGGATATCAGGCAGAGGCTTTCGCCCCACCTGGTGTGGTATTCGATTCTGAATTTTACCTGCATTTCTTGAGCGATATTGCGAATCCGCCGCCCCGGGCCATATGGACGCTGACAGAAGATTCAGAGTTGACTTTCATATTTGTGATCGTGTATGCTTTGGGGGAAGAGTAGCAGTCGGCGTCGGGTGCGTCCTGATAGATCGTGGCTTCATACTCGCAGCCCTCGTCGAGGAAACTGAAGCAGAAGTCGTAATCCCTTGCGCTGCAGTCGGTCACTCCTCCCGCGAACCAGGTGTCCTCACCCTTGCTGAATGAGGCCGCTGAACCGCTCAGGGAGCTCTGGCGGGGTTTTCTCGCGGCCACGATGTACTCGCCGGGCTCGGCGTCCAGATAGATGCTCTTCTCCCAATCGACTGCCACGTCCTCGATGAACTTGAAGGCGTCCAGATGCTCCTTGTAATGCTCAGGAATGTCGCAGGCCATCTGCAGGGGGCTGTACATCGTTACGTACAGGGCCAGCTGGCCGCAGATGGTTGTGCCCACCTTCGAGTCGTTGCCGCACCAGCTGCTGAGGTCGGTTTCGAAGATTCCGGGGGTGTAGTCCATAGGGCCGCCGTTCAGACGGGTGAAGGGGAGGATTGCGGTGTGGCCGGGAGCGATGCCGCCCATGGCCTGGTACTCGGTGCCCATCGCGGATTCGTTGCCGATCATGTTGGGCCAGGTCCTGCAAAGGCCGGTGGGGCGCACTGCCTCGTGTGCGTTGACCATTATATGGTGCTTCGCTGCCTCGGTGATACAGTACTGATAGTGGTTCACCATCCACTGGCTGTAGTGGTGCAGGCCCTGCGGGAGTATGTCGCCCACGTAGCCGGACTTCACTGCGTCATAGCCGTAGCGGTTCATAAGGCTGTAGGCTGCCTCCAGATGACGCTCGTAGTTGCGCGGGCTCGAGGAGGTCTCGTGGTGCATCACGAGGCGGATACCCTTGCTGTGGGCATAGTCGTTGAGGGCCTCGATGTCGAAGTCGGGATAGGGGGTCTGGAAATCAAACACGTAGTCCTTGTCGTTGTTCGCCCAGTCCTCCCAGCCTATGTTCCAGCCCTCGACGAGAAGCGCGTCGAAGCCGTGCGCCGAGGCGAAATCGATGGAGGAGCGTACGTGAGTGTTGTTGCCGCTGTGCCTTCCGTTGGGGGTGGCCGAGGCGAAGTCGGTGCTGCCGAGTCTCACGCTCTTGAATTCATCCGTATAGCTCCAACTGCCTGCTCCTGTAATCATTTCCCACCATACTCCCATATATTTCACGGGATGGATCCAGCTGACATCGTCCAGCGCGCAGGGCTCGTTGAGGTTCAGCACAAGCCTGCTTGAAAGCATTTCCGTGGCGCTCCGGGTAACTTGTACGGTGCGCCAGGGGGTGACGGCCGGAGTCTGGAGATTCCCTTTGTAGCCTTGGGCGTCGGGGGTCAGATAACTGCGGATGCCGTGGGTCTTTCCGTCCACGAGAAGATGCATGCAGGGATAATCGACGAGGGCTGCTTCGTGGATGTTGACGTAGAGCCCTTCCGGAGTCTTCATCAGGAAGGCCGTCTGCACTCCTTGCCTGTCGAAGGGGGTCTGGCTGGAGTTGCCGCGCATCTTGTCGGTGAAATGGGCCTTGATTTCGGAGAGGCGGGTGTGGTTGTACTCGTATTCCTGGGTGTCGAAATCTCCCGGAATCCACCAGCACTCGTTGTCTGAGGCCATATTGAACTCGGTAAGTTCTTCATTCAGGACAAAGTACACGAGAGCTTGTTCGTCCGGGAACTCATAGCGGAAGCCCAGTCCGTCGTTGAAGAGGCGCAGGCGCACGTTCATCAGACGGCCGCTTTCCTTCTGGCGCAGTTGCACGAGCAGTTCGTTGTAGTTGCATCGGATTTCGGACTCTTCGCCCCAGACGGTCTGCCAGGTCTCGTCGAAGCTGTCCTCGGCTGTCCCGACCAGTTCGAAATCCCTGTCCAGCATATACGAGGGGTTCATATCGGACTTGCTGATCCGATTTGCCCCGTAATTCAGTTTTTCGGCTTTCACGTTGCCCCGCACGTCGAAGCCCAGGCGGCTTGGAAGCACGACGGCGGTCCCGCAGCTGTTCAGGCTGTACTGCGGCACACCGTCCTCGAGGATGAACGCGGCCTCGAGTTTCCCGTCGGGGGAGGTGAAACAATAGCTTTGGGTCTGCCCGCCCGAGCAGGCTGCCAGCGCTGCGGCTGCAGCGAGGATGAGAGTCAGTCTTTTCATTTGAATTCCAGTATGAGGCTTTCCTTTGGTCCTATGGTTATGCTCTGCGCGACGTCCACCCTCTGTCCGGAGATGACGTTGCGGCCGCTCGTGAGGCCTTCAGTGATCTCGGCATAGGTTTCCCAGGGGATGGTGCGCGGTTCGGCGTTGTTGTTTATGAATACGAACACCTTCTCGCCTTCAACCCAGCGGAAATAGGCGTAGGTGTTGTCTCTCGAGAGGAAATGCATGGTCTTTCCGTGCTGCACGGCCTGCGAGGTCTTTCTCCAGTTGAAAAGGGTCTTGCAGTAGTCATGTACTTCCGTGGCTGCAGGGTCGCAGGCCCAGTCGTCGGGGAATTCGCGGCGCAGGCCTCCGTGGCCCTGACTGCGGTCGCGGGAGACCTGCAGGAGCTCGTCGCCCGTGTAGATCTGCGGGATTCCGCGGAGGGTCCCGACGAGAGTCATCACGAGCTTCACCTTGCGAGGGTCGCGGCCGAAGATGTCTGCTATGCGGTCCTGGTCGTGGTTGGAGGAGAAGACGAGAAGATTGTCCACGTCGCTCAGGTACACGTCGTTCGCGACGCTCTCATAAACCTGGGTGACGCCCTCGTTCCAGCTCTCGCGGTCGTTGTTCAGGCTGTTGCACATCGCGCTCTGCAGGTAGAAGTCCATAATCGACGGGAGATTCGAGTTGAAGCCGTCGCGGTTAGGGTTGCCGGCCTGCCAGTAGGCAACCTGAGGCACGTTGTTCGACCATACTTCCCCCACTATGTTGAAGGCGGGATATTCGTCCCTTATGGCCTTGCACCAGTCCGCCATAGGGTATTTTTCATTGTAAGGATAAGTGTCCACACGGAAACCGTCAAGGTCCGCCCATTCTATCCACCACACTCCCCACTGCTTGAAATACTGCAGAAGATAAGGATTGTCGAGGTTCATATCCACCATAGAACGGTCGAACCAGCCGCCCTCCATATTCTCCTTGTCATATTGAGAACAGTAGGGGTCATTCTGGGCGGAGAAAGCGCAATTGGAGTGAGTGTAGGAAGGCCATTTGTGTATCCAGTCTTCAAAAGGGAGATCCTTCATCCACCAGTGGAAGTCGCCGCAATGGTTGGTAACTATGTCCATAATGACTTTCATACCCCTTTTATGGCTTTCCTGCACGAATTCAAGATACTTCCCGTTTCCTCCAAAACGTGAATCTATCTTGTAGTAGTCCGTACAGGCGTAGCCGTGATAACTCGCCCTCGGCTCGTTATCCTCAAGAGCCGGATTGAGCCATATCGCCGTCACACCAAGGTCGGCGACATAGTCCAGACGGTCGATTATGCCCTGCAAATCGCCGCCGTGGCGGCCGAAGAAGGCTTCAGGCGACGCCTTCTCTATCGTGTCTTCCGTGTCGTCGTTGGACGTGTCGCCGTTGGCGAAGCGGTCGGGCATTATCAGATATATCAAGTCGGCAGTCGTGAAACTTCCGCGTTCGGCGGAGCCTTCGCGGCGCTGCCTTATCTCGTAAGGATACTTGTAGCATTCATCGCCTCTGCGACATACAAGATAACAGGTCCCCGGCTTTGCGGAGGCGCTGATCTGCACGTCCGCAAACAGATAATTCGGGCTGTCAGCCTTGTGCAGCGACTTTATCGATACGCCTTTCAAACCTTCTATGCTGAGGTCCCAGTTCGAGATCTCCGGTCCTTGGACAAGCAATTGGAGTTCCGTATTCATTCCTGTCCACCAGCAAGGCGGCTCCACCCGTGATATCCTGTCCGCACCTGCATCGGGAACGTCAGCAGGATTGAAAGGAGCCGCACATCCTGCAATCAAGATTGCGGAAATAATAAAGGCTGACAATCTTCTCATAATCATTTGCAATATTTTAAGATTGATTCGATTTTGACTTTGAAATAGTTGGATGAACTGTTTTCAAGCAACCTGTATTCCTTATGGTTGCCCCAAGATGCCGGTCTGTCCTCGATTGCCATATCTTCTCCTGTATCATTCGGGACAAATTTACGGATTTTTTCCTGCCAAGCGGCAATTCTTGCCGCGGAAGCGTCCTTGTCGAGCAGGTTTCCTTTGTCCGAAGCAAGTTGAAGAAGATACTTTTTGTACAATTCCCTCCAGTCGTCATATCCCAATATCTTCTTAATCAGATAGTTGTTGTCTGAACCCCAGTTCAGAGGGTCCTGTTTAGCGGCGTCTTTCTGAACTCCGCACTCGCTGCAGGTACCCAAGGTATTGTCGTAATCGTAGGGGATGAAGTAAAATTTGTAATTGGACACGTCCGTGGAATTGAAATAGACGTAATAATTGTTGCAGTTGTTCCAATAGTCATCCCACATCCCGCAGGCTACATTGACGGCATAAGTCCGCAGAAGCAGCGGCACGTCACAATGTGAGGCAAACCAGTCGTGGAAATCCTTGCCTGTCTTGTTCTTTGCCTTTGAGATGAAATCCTTGAACTGGGCCTTGGCGCCATTGAAATCGTTTTCTTCCGTCTTGCACTCATATACCCATTCCTGGTCCGTACCTGTATCCAGACCGAACAGTTTGTCGTCCGTTGCGGCCAATGTCGCTCCATAGCGGCATTTCCAGAGATTGCCGCTCGCTCCCTCAAAAGCCTTTTGGCGTTCTTTAAGATAATGTCTGTCAATTGGTTCCTGCATTTGATATATGCCCAGATAAGTCTCTTTGGCGTCTCCTTCCACTTTCAGGAAAAGACGGCAATAGGCCGCGTGGACCGCTGTCCAGACCGTATCTCTTCTGAAAAGGTCGTAACAGTAGACCTCCCTTACATAAGTCGGGTCATTGTTGAACCACTTGAGATTTATTTTGCCGGCTCCGTGAACTTCGTGTGCGTCGTCATTTGTGAACTCGCGGAAATTAAGGCCAAAATGGACGTGATGATATGAACCTTTCGAGCCTGGATGACGGCGAGAAGTGTTGCCTTTAAGACGCAGCCCGGCATCTTTGATGACCGTTGTCTCATCTCCTTTGACATATGTCGCGTCACAATGGATGTACTGCCTCGTCTTGTGATTGGCATCGTACAATTTCAAAAGAGCGTTCCATTGTTGAGAGGATACGCTAAGGTGGATCTGAGGAATCACCGCGTCATCGTAAATGTAGGTGATTCCGTATTTTGATCCTTCCTCATAGGATTTTGACGGCTTCTCCTTCTTTCCTATCTCGGGCAGGTCTTCAGGCTCAGGTTCAACTTCCACGACTGAACACGAGGCGAATGCCGCTGCCGCAAGCATAATGGAAATCAGGAGACGACTTTTCATTGGAGGAATACCACTGATGAGTATGCGGGCATGGAAAGAACTGTCTTTGAACCGTTTACGGTATAGGTCATTTCTCCGTTGAGAGCAATTGCATTGGTCAGGGAATCCTTGTCAGAAAAACTCAGGGATATTTGAGAGGAGCCGAAATTGTGTACGACCAGAACTTTTTGGGATCCGGAGGTCATATACCATACTCCCGCCTGATTGAATTCGGCGTTGTTCTCGTTGTAAGTGCCGTGGGCGCTCATCTCTCCTTGAGCAAGGGCCGGGTAGGTATTGCGCAACTCCGCCCATTTTCTGTAGAAACTAAGCATTGATCCCTTGTCGGAACTTTGAGATTCCACGCTCATCGAGGTACTTATAGTTCCGCTGTCAATCTTGCCGTTCAGCGCCGCCGTCGCCACGCTGGACGATGAATCCCATTTAATCGGACCGCGTACATACTCGTCACCGTTGTTTTTCGTGCCCCAGAATCCCAATTCTTCGCCTTGATAGACATAAGGGGAGCCGGGCGAGGTCAAAAGGACTGCTGCGGCGAGTTTCTCTTTCGCCTCCGATTTGCCGAGCACGCTCGCCGCCCTGTCTTCATCGTGGTTGGACAGTTTTGTGCCTTTGACATATTTGCTGCGATATTTGGCGTACAATGGCTCATAAGACTTTATGTCCTTGCAGAAATAACGGCCAGTTCCATTGTTCACCGCCCATTGCAGACGGTTCCAGAACGAGAATTCGAAGTAGGCTGGGAGACCCTTGTAATATGGCGCGACAGTTTGCGCTTCGTCGAAGACTTCGCCTATCATATATATGTCGCCGGAACGTCCGCACTTGTGGTATGTGGCGTTGCAGTGGTCGTAGAATTTCTTGAGGAAAGTAGGATTCTCGTCGCTTGACGGATTGTCGTAGATGTGCTTGACGGCGTCAAGCCTGAAGCCGTCCACGCCCATTTCTATCCATTTGTCCGCCGCGGAGGCGACATCCTTGAATGCCGGAGAGTTCTCGCAGGCGCTTGCCTGACCGTAATTGAGGTCAGGCATCCAGTCCCCGAAAACGCATTTGTAGGAACCGTCCGGATTGATGAAATAATAGTCCCTGTACTTGCTGGAGGCGTTTGAAAGGGCTTCTTTGAACCAAGGATGATATTTTGACGTATGGTTCAAGACGAAGTCCATATATATCTTTATTCCCTTTGAGTGGGCCTTTTCGATGAGGTTCCTGAAGTCCTCCTCTTTACCGATTTTGGGCTCTATCGAGTAATAATCCGTCACGTCGTAACCGTGGTAGGAAGAGCACTCGTTGACGGGGGAGAGCCATATTGCGCTTGCCCCGAGGGCGTCTATGTAGTCTAGGTGGGCTGTTATGCCGTTTATGTCGCCATATTTGTTCCCGTCCGAATCGGCAAACGAATAGCATAGAAGCTGATACGTGATTTCTCCTCTTTTTGTGCCGTCCCAAGCCGACGGCTTCGCCTCGACATAGTGTTTTTCACCGATTTCGGGCAAATCTCCGTCATCCTTCTTCTTGTCAGGCTCCGGCTTTGTGCAGGAGAACGCGACGCTCAGAACAAGGAACAGCACTGATATTCGGGAAAGTCTCATTGCAGAATCAAGTATTCGTAAGGATCAAGGGCGATTTTTCCGCCGAGAGTTACCGTCTTCCCGCTGACAAGGTCGGTGCATTTGCGGCCGGCCCAGCCTTCAGGAGTCTCTATTTCGGTAAATTCCTGGAAGAGGTTGGAGAGAACAAGAACGCAGTCGTTTTCGTATTCCTTTTCAAAAGCGAGCACGTGCTCGTCGGGGAAAGGTTTGATTGAGCCTTTTCTTATGGCAGGATGACTCTTGTAGATTGAAAGAAGTTTGGTGTACTCGCTGTTGAGGTCCGGATTCGCCTGCCAGTCAATCGGGACATACTGGAAGAAATTGATTCTTCCGGGATAGCCTACTTCCTGCGAACCATATATGAGCGCTCCGCCGTGAATGGAAATTGTAGCCACAAAAGCGGCCATAGAACCCCTCTCACCGTGGAATTCCCGTATCGGTGACATCTTGTCCGTCTCGTCGTGGTTAGTCGTGAAGCGAAGTTTTACGCAGCCCTCAGGGATGCCCTCGTACTCCTCGGCATCTGCTTCAAACAGCGCCGAAGCGGGCACGGGACCACGAAAACGTCCGTTTTCGGTCACGCCCGTGCTCGGGCCTCTCTGTCCGAACACCTTGCGTAAAGTCGCCATATAACCCCAGGCATAGTTCATCTCGAATCCGGCGTCGAAATGGTCTTTGCGGGCTCCTTCCGCGAGCATCAGAAGTTTGCGGTCGGGGATAGCCCTTAACGTATCGAGACATTGCTTCCAGAAGTCGAAAGGAACGAAGTCGGCGGCGTCGCACCTGAAGCCGTCCAGCCCCACTTCCGTCACCCAGAATTTCATCGCGTCTATCATCGCAAGACGCATTTCCTGGTTGTCGAAGTTGAAGTCGGCGACATCCTCCCAGTTCGTGCCTTCAGGATGGATTATGTCGCCGTTCTCATCCTGCGTGTACCACTCAGGATGCTCTGCAATCCATTTGTTGTCCCAGGATGAATGATTTGCGACCCAGTCCATAATGACGCACATTCCTCTCTTGTGACATTCCGCGATTGAATTTCTGAAATCTTCGATCGTTCCATATTCGGGATTGATGTCCTTGTAGTCGCGGACGCAATATGGAGAACTCTTGGACTTTTCGTCCCGGCCGATCTCACATACAGGCATAAACCAGACTACATTCGTGCCGAGGGCTTTGATGGAATCCAGATGTGAATTGACTGCCTTGAAAGAGTCGTGTGCGGCGAATACGCGGGGATTCACCTGATACATCACAACGTCTGACGGCTCAGGGACGCAATATCCGCTTTCTTTTTTCGCGCAACTGCAAAACATTGTCGCAACCGCCGCGAGAATGACAATTATCCTTTTCATAATTTTATCTTGTAAACGGCATAGCCGTATGAAGGAAGTTCAATTGAGGAGGGCAGCGTGAGGTCCTTCTTTTCAAGAAGGTCCGTCGCTGCCGAGCCGGCAAAGTCCATATTTGTCTTGATCTTTGCCGGCGAGCCTTTCGTGTTTACAAGCACGTAAAGGTTTTCGCCGTTGTTGCCTTTGTAGCGTATGATGGCAACACCGTCGCTTGATGATACCGAGGGGGCGCCGCAGCGCACGCTCGCGCCGGAAAGGTAGGCCCCGACAAGTTTGGAGTACTTTTCCGTGACACTTTTGCCTGCGTTCCAGTCCACCGTCACCCAGTTGAAGAAATTGATTTTGTTGTTGTAACCGGCCTCCTGGCTGCTGTAAATCATCGGCACGCCTCCCAGGAATGCCGTCAGGGCAAATGCTGAAATCTCCCCGTCAACACTCTTGTACAGCGATGAGGCTGAATTTTCTGAGGCTGTGTCGTGATTGCGCGTGTAGCGCATTCTTTTGTCGCCTTCGCTCTTCACGCAATCAAAAAGATTGCTGACTGTCATATTCCCCGAATACACCTTGGGCAGCCTTGAGGCATAGTCCCAGGCATAGAGAAGGTCGAAGCCGGAGTCATAATACTTGGTGTCTTTTGACTCTCCCAGAAGCAGAAGGTCTTTCTTGGCGGCGCGCAAAGTCTGGAAACATTCCTTCCAGTAATCTGCCGGCACGCCGTCAGTGTAGTCGCAACGGAAGCCGTCCACATCGGCTTCCTTCACCCAATAGAGCATCGCGTCCGTCATCGCGGCGCGCAAATCCTTGTTCGAGAAATTCAGGTCGGCGACATCGTTCCAGCCCATATTCTTGGGCGAAATGATCTTGCCGCCTTCCTGGGTGTACCATTCCGGATGCTGAGTAATCCAGACATTGTCCCAGGACGTGTGGTTGGCAATCCAGTCGAGAATGACTTTCATTCCCTTCGAGTGCGCGCTCCTTATCAGAGATTTCAATTCTTCTGGAGTGCCGTAGTCGGGATTGACTTCCTTATAATTGCGGATGCAATAAGGTGAGCCTATGGCGTCCTTGACGCCTTGAGGCTGCACCGGCATCAGCCAAAGGACGTTGACTCCCAGACCGCTGATGCGGTCCAGGGAGCCTTCTATGTCCTTGAAAGCCCCGCTTTTGCTGAACAGCCTTTCGTTGGCCTCATAGATGACAATCGAGTTGCCCGGTTCGAGAACCGGCTTCGGATCGACGGGGTCGTCCTTGCCCGTGTCCTTTGTGCAGGACACGGACAGGGCGAGGGCCGTCAGTAAAAGAAGGGTGATACGTTTCATAAAATTACTTTGCTGTCACGCCGCTTGACGTTACGGTGAGGAACAAGTCCTCTTTGAATGATACGGCATAATCGTCAAGCTGTGTGCCGCCTCCGTTGTTGTTGAAAATGAGATTCTGGTTCAGGCCAAGGATGTCGCGGTCAAATTCGAAGTAAACATAGTTCACTCCTCCTATTGTCTCGTTACCTGAAACGGTCTTTCCGGGCCAATCTCCGCCATAATTGTTCACATCGCCCCACTGGTATAGTGCGATTGCATCCCAACCTGTCTGGTTGTCGACATAAACGCGAACTTTCGGTGCGGCGACTTCCGTGCCGGCTGTAGAAGTTATCGTGTACCAGAAATCCTTCTCAAAGGCAACAGATGCAAGGTCGAACTGTGAACCTCCTCCGTTGTTGTTGAGTATCAGGTTCTCGTTCTTTCCATTGTCGGCCTGGGCTATGTCGAATCTCTTCCAAGGCTTGCCTTCGAAACTCAGTACTTCGGCAGGCTGCACGCCCGGCCATCCGCCGAATACTTCGGCGTCGCCCCATGCATAGAGCGCGAGGGCGTCCCAGCCGCTGCCGTCCTGTACATAAATCGAATACTTGCCCGCTTTAGGGTTGCTTGCTCCTCCTGCAGTGATCTTCAGGAACATATCTCCGGCAAGAGTTACTGCATAATCACTAAGCTGTGAGCCTCCACCGTTATTGTTGAAGATGAGATTCTCAGCCTTTCCTACGGCGTCCATAGGGAAGGGGAATACCGTGTACTCTTTGCCGTCCACGGTCTCCTTGCCCTTAGGCTGTGCTCCCGGCCATCCTCCGAAGAGTTCGGCATCTCCCCAAGCATAGAGTGCAAGGGCATCCCAACCTGTCTTGTCTTCGACATAGATCTTGTAATCAGGTGCTCCTACCGCCTCTTCAGCAGTATCTGAAATCACGAACCAGTAGTCTTTGTCAAGTTTGATTACGGAACCGTCAAACTGAGAGCCGGCGCCATTGTTGTTGTAGATGAGATGCCTTTCGTCAAGACCGTTGAACGTTGAGTTCACTTCGAATCTCAACCAGGTTTCTCCACCGACGACAACACTGTCTGTAGGTTTCGCTCCCGGCCATCCGCCGAATATCTCAATGTTTCCATTGCCTGAATCGCCCCAAGAGTACAGAGCCAGGTCTTCCCAACCTGAATTGTTCTTGACATAAATGCTGTATGTCGCTCTCGGATCGGTTACTTCCATTGATTCGTTGGTAACCTTCACCTTAAGGAACATATTGTCCTTCAGGATGACGTCGGGTCCGTTGAACTGTACGCCGCCATTGTTATTGTTGAAGATGAGATGTGCTACGCTTCCGACAGCATCCTTGCTGAAAAGGAAGCGGTCGTAAGGCACGCCTGCAACGTCAATAGTCTCGTACTTCACTGCTCCCGGCCATCCGCCGAATGCCTCGACGTTCGTCTCGGGATCGCTGTCAAATGAGCCCCAACTGTAGATTGCGAGTTCATTCCAGCCTGTGTTGTTCTCGACGTAAACGGAGAAGTAGTCGTTGGGGTTGATAGGAGGCTCGGGAGGGTCGATAGGATCGACAGGAGGAAGTTTTCCGCCCGGGTCGAAAGCCTCTGCGCCGTCGTCAGTTATCTTCACGAAATAGTCGACTACAGTACCGTCGAATGCCAGATCATAGTCGGCAAGTTGAGTTCCGCCTCCGTTGTTGTTGAAGATGAGATGCTGGCTGAGACCTACGATGTCAGTGCCATATTCGAAGTAGATGTAGTCCACACCGTCAGTTGAATAGTTGCCTGAAACCGGCAAGCCAGGCCATCCTCCGCCGAAATCGTTCACGTCGCCCCACTGATAGAGTGCGACAGCGTCCCAAGTCGTCTGGTTGAGGACATAGATTCTTACGCCTTCGTGAGTGGGCCAGGTAGGACCGCCGCCACCCGCAGGGTTCTTGCCTTCTGTGACTCCATCGGCGGTCACATCGAGGAAGTAGTCCTTCGTTCCGTCGAATGCGATTGCGTAGTCGGCAAGTTGAGTTCCGCCTCCATTGTTGTTGAAGATGAGGTTCTGGGCGAGTCCTATTATGTCGTCGCCATATTCGAAGTACTTGTAATCGGTCTTCGCTATGGAAACAGTTCCTGAAACAGCCATACCGGGCCATCCGCCGCCGAAATCGTTCACGTCACCCCATTGGTAGAGAGCGATGGCATCCCAGCCTGTGTTGTCCGTTATGTAGATGCGGACTCCGTCGTGGTCGGGGAGTTTGACGTCTTCAGGAGTGTCGTAATATGACGCCCAACGGTCAACATATACGTTGTAACGTTCGCCTGCCTGGGCGTTTAGAGTGTGGACTGCGTCCGTCTTCTTGACAGTGACTTCCCTTCCTTCCTTCTCGGAGCAGAACCAGAATCCGTCCGCAAGGGTCTTGCCTCCCTTGAATTTGGCGGGATCCACATAGACTCCCCATTTGAGGTTGACGAGTTCTGATTTCTCGAGTTTGTAGTCCATATTGCCTACAGCTTCGTCCGAACCGTTGAAGGGACCGCAGATATATATGGCATCCTCGGCGACAGTGCTTGAGGGCATTATCGCTTCGATGAGGATCACTCCGTTCTTGGTGCTGAACGCGGGCTTCTCGTGGTCGAACACGAGTTCCTGCTCAGGCTTTACGCAGCTTGCAAAAACAACCGCGAGAACGGATAGAATGATGTATTTGAATATTTTCTTCATACCTGTCCGTTATTTATAGTTGGGATTCTGAACGAGACCGGGGTTGACTGAGAGGGCGTCCTCCGGAAGAGGGAACCACTCATACTTGCGGTCACGCTTTGCGGGAAGGTTGTATCCGTCTTCCGTAGCGCGGCCGAAGAACCACCACTGTCCCTGAGTGAACTGGTCGAAACGACGCAGGTCTGTACGGCGGCGACGTCCTTCGCAAAGGAATTCCTGACCCCACTGGTCAAGCATCCAGGCTTTGTCAAAGGCTTTGCTGCAACGTCCTGTATTGTTCTGCTCCGTCGCCCAAGTGCTTGCGTCGAAATAGCGTTTGCGGACACTGTTGACGAGGTCCTTCGCTTCTGACTCCTTGCCTTCGCGAACCTTGCATTCAGCAAGCATATAGACGGCCTCCGTCAGTCGGATTTCGACTTCGTCTATATCCTCCCACCTGCGTCCGTCGCTTTCGGGAGCCATAGGGTACTTCATCATACGTACACCTGAGTTCGTCTCGCCCCAGCGGGGAGACATTACAGGTTCGAGGTTGCGGCCCATGTTCTGGAATGTGCCGACCTGGTCGACATATACGAGAGCCTGGCCTTCACGGTCGGCGTCAGCCTTGACGGGATCGCCGACGTTTTCGCCTTCCTTAGGATTCGCGAGAATGTACTGGGGACCGATGAGCATCATACCTCCGTTCCATCCGTTTGCGCCCCACTCATATTTCTGCTTTCTCATGTCTCCGTCTGAGAAACGCTCGTAAACGGCTCCGAGTTTGTCGCCGTAGGAAGCGTCCAGGAAGCATTTGGCGCCAGTCGTGCCGCCGCAGGACTGCACTTCGCCCGTGTTGTCGTAAGACGGGGCGAGAATGGTACAGTTCCATCCGCTCTTGACACCTGTGTACTGGGTCATCTGGTTGTAGCCTGAAGAGGGGATGAATGTAACGTCCCTGAGGTTGATCATGTTGTCTATGATGTGACTGAAATCGCTCGCGAATGAGAATATGATTTCCGGGCAAGTCTCGTTGCCGAAACTGAATATGTCGCGGTAATCGTCTACTATTGAGTAGTTTCCGTATTTGCCGTTGATCAAATCCTGGCAGATCTCAGCGCATTTGCCGTAATTGGCCTCGCCTATGAAGATCTCGGAATTGATCAGAAGCCTTGCCATCAGGATGCGGTTGGCAGCCTGGGTCATACGGTTGACTGAATTGGTCGGAAGTTCCTTCCAGGTCTCCTCAAGTTCGTTGGAGATGAATTTGTAAACTTCTCTGCAGCCTTCATTGAAATCCTGCGCTGCACTTCCAGGTATGTCGCCTGAAGCGTCAGCCTTGAGAGGAATCGCTCCGCCCCAGATTTCGAACACCTGGTAGTACTGCCAAGCACGAAGAGTGCGGACCTCGGCAATGTAACTGTTGATCTTTTCCTGAGTCATTCCGATGTTTTCGGGCTTTATGTCGCCGAGGTCGGAGATCAACTGGTTGCAAAGACCTATGGTCTTCCAGGCCGTCTCCCAGGCCTGACGGATGATTCTTGCCTCTGAAGTCCAACTATGGGCGGAAAGAACGAATTTCAAACCTTCGTCCCAGCCCCAGAGACCGCCGTTCCAGGTGCGCCAGGCAATCTGGTCAGCGGAGAACTCCTGAAGGTAGAAGTCATATTCCACGAAGCCGTTTGCAGCATTGTAGTAGATAGACGCCACTGCTCCCTGCACGCTCGCCTCGTTCTGGTAGAATGCGTTGGAGTCTATGCGGTCGTATGTCGTCTCGTCAAGATTGAAGCAGGCGGTAAGAGAGAACGCCGCTGCAACCGTTACCATTATGTATTTGAATATATTTTTCATATTGCTTGCTCTTTAAATGGTCAGACTAGAATGAGAGAGTCACGCCGAGAGTGACCGTTGTCGCAAGAGGATATGCGCTGCTGTTGTCCACACCGGGCTCTATGCCGTTGACGGATACGATAGAAGGATCGTTTCCTGTGTATTTGGTGAGGGTGCAGAGGTTCTTGGCCGCAAGATAAACGCGGAGGGCATTGACTGCAGCGTCGCGTTTGAAATTGAAATTGTAGCCCAGAGTTACGTTCTCGAGTTTGAAGTAATCACCCTTCTCGAGGAAGTATGAGGAGATGACTCCGCCGCCGGTCCTGATATATGAATCGGTCGTGTAGGCTGTGCGGAGAACGTTGTCTGTACCGCAGCCTTGGAGTCCCATTCCATATTTGCGCATATTGAAGATTTCGAAGCCGAACGCTCCTCTCCACATCATTGAGAGGTCGAAGCCTTTCCAGCGGAACACGTTGCTCCAGGTGAGGAATGTGCTCGGAGTGCCGTTGCCGATATAATCCTTCCATTCGGCATTGGCGGCGGCAGCGTTCACTGCGTTGCCGTCCTTGTCATAGACGAGCATATTGCCGCTGTCATCTGTTCCTGCATACTTGTATCCGTAGAACTGTCCTATCTTGGAATTTTCAGCAACACGGAAGAAGTATTCGTTCGTGCCGACACCGGGCTTTCTGTAGAGTTCGATGTAGGAAGCCTTGTAGATGTCGTTGGACAGATGCTTGAGGGTCGTCGTGCCCCAGGACATGTTGACTCCGGTCGTCCAAGTGAAGTCGTGACCTTTGATGACGTCATAGTCGAGAGTAAGTTCGACACCCTTGTTCTCGGTCGTACCCACGTTCACGAGTATTGAACTGTAAACGAACGGAGGCTGGGGAGCCGTATAGTTGTAGAGAAGGTCGCGGCTCTGGCGGTTGTAGTACTCTATGGATCCGCGAAGGCGGTTGAAGAAGGCGAAATCTACGCCGGCATTGATGCTGACAAGTTTCTCCCAACCGAGTTTCGTGTTGGCATTGGATGAGGGAGCATAGCCCGTAACCCAATCACTGCCCATAAGATAAGAACCGTTTGCGCTATATGTCGCAAGAGCCTTGTAAGCGTCGAAATCGGAACGTCCTGTCACACCGTAAGAAACACGGGGCTTGAGGCTGTTGATGTTCTCCGCGCCTTTGAAGAAGATGTTCTTCAACTCGATCGCGGCTGAAACTGCGGGGAAGTAACCCCATTTGTGATCCGCACCGAATTTTGTGGAGCCTTCATAACGGAGGGAAGCAGATGCGAACACCGTGTTCTTCCAGTTGTAAGTCAATCTGCCGAACACACCGACAAGGCGGCTCTCAGACTTTCCTGACCACATATTGGCCTTTCCTTCGCCGAGATATGTACCGCTGCCGATAGAGTTGTAGAGCATATTGTCATAAGTGAAGTTTGAGTTCTCTGCGCCCATATTCTCCCACATATCCTTCTGCCAGGAATAACCTGCGACGAAGCCGAGGTTGTTGTTCCCGATAGACATGTTGTAGTTGAACAGCCATTCAACGAGATTGATCCAGGTCTTCTGGTAAGACAGGTTCGCTCTTCCGTCATAGTCATTCCAGAAGGATTCTGAAGAAGTGGAAGGAGTGTAGTAATTGCTCTTCAGGTCGTTGTAGTTGTACGTGTAGTTGACTGAAGTGCTGAATGAGTGGTGCTCATTGTTCCAGATGTTCCATTTCAGGCCTGCCGTGCCGAGGAGATAATTGCGAGCTCCGTTGCTTGTGTTGACAACAAGTTCAGAAACAGGGTTCTTTATTCCCGTTGCGGTCGTCGGCTGGAACCAGCTTCCGTCCTCATTCTTTATAGGCATCGTGGGGTTGAGGTTGAGGGCCGTGTCGAACATTCCGTCGTTGCCCCAGGTCTCGTTCACGTGGCGTGCGTTCACGCTGAAATTGAAGACGAGCTTGTTGTTCAGAGCTCTCTGCTCGAAGGCTGCGCGGCCGCCGAATTCTTCGCGCGCCGCGGCCATATCGAGACCTGTCGCTCTCTTGTAGTTGACAGATGCATTGTAACTGCTCTTCTCTGTCGCACCGTCAAGAGAAACATACTGGTTCATATCGTATGAGAAATCTCTCATTATTTCCTTGTACCAGTCTGTGTTGTAGCCATAGTCGTTGCCTCTCCTCGAACGACGGAATTCGTCCGGAGTGAGAGTCTCGGGAGCGGGTTTGGCGAGGTTCACGCCGAACCAGCTGTCGTATGTCACGCTTGAATGGCCTGCACCTTTGTCAGTGCCTTTCTTTGTCGTGATAAGGATGACACCGTTCGCACCGCGTGTACCGTAGATCGCTGCAGAAGCGGCATCTTTGAGTACCGTCATTGATTCGATGTCCTGGGGAGAAAGGTTTCGTATGCTTCCTCCGGGAACGCCGTCGATGACAATCAGAGGGTCGTTGGACGCGCTGATTGATGTCGCGCCGCGGATCTGAAGTGATGATGACGAGTTAGGGTTGGCTGCCGCAGTCGTGTTGACGTTGAGGCCGGCGACCTTACCTGTAAGCATTTCCATCGCGTTGTTCATACTTCCCTGAACGAAGTCCTTTTTGTCAACCTGGACGATGGAACTTGAGATTTCTTTCTTGCTCAGGGTACCGTAACCGATGACGACGACCTCGTCGAGGTTCATCGTGTCTTCGGCAAGGACTACCGTCGCCGGCATATCCGAAGCTTTGAAAGAAACGGTCGAGTATCCTATGCAACTGACCTGGACGGTCGCATTCGCGGAGGATACTCTCAGCGTGTAGTTGCCGTCATAGTCCGTCACGGCTCCATTGCTGGTGCCTTCTTCGAAGACACCCGCTCCGATGACCGGACCTGACTGGTCGACTACCACACCTTTAACCACGTATCCGCTGTCTTGGGCGAATACATTTGCGCCCAGCGCCATAGTTATGGCGGCGGTCGCTAGAATGGTTAGAATTCTTCTCATAAATTATTAATAATGTGGTTAATGAATATTTGTTTATTCCTTTATCAGCGCTACCGCAGCCGTGCCGCAGACGAGCAGCCCGGCCGCTACAAGAAACATTGCACTCTGGGAGCCTCCCACAAGTTTGAGGACGCCTCCTCCGCAGGCTGCGGCGACTATCTGCGGCAAGCAGATCGCGCAGTTGAAAAGTCCCAGATATGTGCCTATATGATGTTTAAGTGAATTCGTGACGAAGGTGAAAGGTATCGCCAGCATCGCGCCCCAGACTATTCCTATCAGCAGGAAACTGCCTATCAGGACATACTGGTTGTGGATGAAGAACACGGAGGCGAAGCCGAGGGCACCTATTATCATACTTATCGCGTATGCGCCTTTGAGGGTTTTGAACTTGGGAATGGCGAAAGCCCAGAGTATCGCTCCTACGGCCTCCACGGCAAAGAGCACTCCGACCCAGTTGCCCGCGGCCTGATAGCCCTCGGAGGCAACGTCTGCCGTGCCCCAGCAGTTCTCGGCTATTGTTCCGTTGGTATAAGTCCAGAGGAAGAGGAAGGCGGCCCAGCAGAAGAACTGCACGAGGCTTACCGTCCAGAATGTCTTGGGGGCGTGGACGAGCATGGTGAAGAAACTTTGTTTCTGCTCATCCTGCGAGGCGTCAGCCCCGTTGTACTCGGCATATTGGGCAGGGTCGAATTCCTTGACTCTGCTGAATGTGTAGAGGACGCAAAGTATAAGTATCGCCGCGCCCGCATAGAAACTCCAGACCACTGACTGGGGAATGACGCCTTTCGGGGCTGTGTTTGCTATTCCTATCCAGGTGAAGAAGATGGGGAAGAGGTAGCCGACAAGGCTTCCGGCGTTGCAGAGAAGGCTCTGGATGCTGTACGCCTTGGCTTTCTGCTTCTCGTTCACCATATCGCCGACCATCATCTTGAACGGCTGCATCGCGACATTTATCGAAGTGTCGAGAAAAATCAGCGAGAAGAGGCCGAACCACATCGCTCCGTTCAGGCCGAGGAAGAGCCTCGTCGAGAAACTGAGGTTGCCGGCATTAGGCAGGAACGCCATAACGAGAACGGCCACTATCGCGCCGACAAGCAGATAAGGCTTGCGGCGTCCCAGGCGGCACCAGGTCCTGTCGGACCATTTGCCGATGAGAGGCTGCACTATCATTCCCATCAGCGGGGGAAGTATCCAGAAGAAGCTGAGCTGGTGCGGATCGGCGCCGAGCGTCGCGAAAATTCTCGAGATGTTCGCGCTCTGAAGGGCGTAAGCAATCTGCACTCCGAAGAAGCCGAAGCTCAGGTCCCACATCGAGCGGAAGGAAAGATCAGGTTTGTTGGCCATTGTTTTTGTGTTATAACGTCGGTAAATCTATGCATTTAATATGAATGTGCGTACGCGTGCGCGATGGAGTGTCGGAATTTTCGGATGAAACTCTTGTTTTCGCCGACGAAATTTTATCTTTGCGGAAGAAAACGAAGATATGAAGACGAAAATCAAAATAGGCCCGGTCTGGATAGTGCTCGCCTTTGCGGTGCTGCATGCCCTGTGCTGCATATTCTGCCGCACGATTGGAATCGAGGATACCCGTGTGCTGACTCTCCTGTCGGTGGCGATGACCTTCATCCTGTGCTATCTGCACGACATGAAGATCTATTTCATCGTCGCCGCGATAATCGTTTTCAACGTTCTGGCCTATCTTATGGGCAGCGCGATACCTCTTATTCTTATTCCGCTGATGGGGCAGAGCCTCTGGGTCAACGTGATCTCCACTTTCCTTACCACGACAATCCTGGGTCTGCTCTTCGAACTTGCCATAACCCTTCTGCTCGGGATGGTGGGCAGCGGATCGGAACTCAGGGAGTCTCCCCGCCCCAGGCAGTACCGCCAGAGGTGGATAGTGCGCCTGAACGAGAGAATAGTTCCCGTGAAGACGGAGCAGATAGCGTATTTCTTCTCGGAAGACAAGAGCAACTATCTCGTAACCTTCGACGGTGAGCGCTACCTGATAGATTCCACGATGGATTCAATCCTGGAGGATCTCGACCCCAAGGCCTTCTTCCGCATCAACAGGGGCTGCATCCTCTCGCTCTCCAGCATCGACAGCGCCCTGATAAAAGGTGGGCGTTACATAATCGAAGCCCATCCCGCTCTTGGAATCCAGATGGTCGTCTCCCGCCCCCGCGTCGATGACTTCCTGCACTGGATGCAATAATGCTCAGGCGATTTTTTAAGTATTATAATTGGAATCAGAATGAAAACAACACTGGAAAAGTCCGCAACACCTCGAGGCCTCCTGGCGGTCAGCCCGCTTATTTTGTTTATCATCGTTTATGTCGGTCTCTCGCTCGTCGCCGGCAGCTTCTCGCGCGTCCCGATAAGCGTCGTCTTCCTGCTGACATCGATTTACGCCGTCTGCATTACACCGGGACTGAGCCTGTCCGACCGCGTGCGCATATACGGCCGCGGCGCCGGTACCACCAAGGTGATGTTCATGATATGGGTATTCCTGTTCGCCGGCACATTCGCCTCCACGGCGGGCGCGATGGGCTGCATCGACCAGACCGTAGCCGTCATTCTGAAAGTGCTGCCTTCCAATATGATATACGTGAGCTTGTTCGTCGCCGGATGTCTCATATCGATGGCTACAGGATCCGGTATGGGCAGCATAGTGGCGATGGCCCCGATCGCCCTTGGTATCGCGCAGCAGACCGGCAGCAGCGTCCCCTTCATATCGGCCCTGGTCGTGTGCAGCGCGATGTTCGGCGATAACCTCTCGTTCATTTCCGACACCACCATCATAGCGACCACCACCCAGGGCTGCAAGCTCAAGGATAAGTTCCGCACGAACCTGCGCATAGTGGCCCTGCCGTTTGTCGCGATGGTAGTCATCTACTTGATCCTCGGCCGCGGGATGACCTCGCCGGAAATCACTGAAGCTGTCAGCTGGTGGAAAATTCTGCCTTACCTGGTAGTGCTGGCGCTAGCGATATGCGGAGTCGACGTGCTGATAACCTTGTTCTCAGGTACGATTGTAGCTGGCGTCCAGGGGCTTGTGACAGGCTCTTTCGACTTCTTCGGCTGGCTCTCCGCTCTGGGCTCCGGCATGGACGGAATGGCCCCGATGATACTGATAGTGCTGATGGCTTCGGGCCTGATGGCGCTGATTCAGCATAACGGCGGAATCGATTACATAGTAGAGGTCTGCACGAAGTTCGTGCGCGGGCGGAGATCCGCCGAGGCCTGCATCGCCCTTATCAGCGGCCTGATGTGCGCCTTCACCGCCAACAACACCATCGCCATAATGAGCTGCGCCTCGGTCGTAAAGGACCTCTCAGTGCGCTACGGCGTCGATCCGCGCCGCGCCGCCAGCCTGCTCGACATCAGCTCCTGCATAATCCAGGAAGTTATTCCGTACAGCATGCATCTGCTCGGCTGCGCCGCTCTGACGGGCATCAGCGCAGCGGGGATGATTCCGTTCATGTACTATCCCTTCCTGCTCGCCATCGCCCTGGTCATCTCGATTCTTGTCTCCCGAAAGAGCGAGGCGGCGGCTTCTTGACCAGCTGATCTTTAAATCTTTCCTGCCGGTGTCAGTCTGTACAGGGCGACGTCGTGGGGGGCGACGGTGACCTTCAGGGCCTTGGCGGTGGTCACTTTGCGGGCCCTCTTCGCGGGTTTGTTCCAGAGGTCCCTCAGCTGATAGACCTGAGAGTCGAAGGCGGTGCTGCGTCCGCTCAGCTCATCCGTAAGGTTGAATTCCTGCCAGTCCACTACAGCTTCGGCCATTTCCTCGCTCCGGTTCAAGATGCAGAACGCCCAGTCGCCGTTCTCCAGAGGTTTGAACCAGTATTCCAGTCCGCCGGGGTTCTTCGCCGTGCGGAAGCCCTGTATTCCGAGGGGGTCCTGGTCGATTGCGATGACATCCTTGTTGGTGATTATCGCGAAGGTCTCGTCGGTCATGTTGCTCAGGTCATTACCCAGCAGCAGGGGAGAGGCCATCATGCACCAGAGGCTGAAATGCGCCCTGTCCTCAGCCACGCTCATCCCGTTGCCGACTTCGAGCATGTCCGGATCGTTCCAGTGGCCCGGGCCCGCATACTCGCGCAGGGGTTCGTTGATGTCGATGATCGAGAGCACGCTCAGTTGAGTCCAGGTGGTTCCGTCATCCTTCGGGTGAACCATATCGGTAGCGAAGAAGGGGCCTATGTCGCCGGTGGTCCTCCAGGAATGGCCGATTTCGGCGGCCCACTCCCAGGGCTTGTAGGTTCCCCATTCGCACATGCTGAAGAAAATGGGGCGGCCGGCCTGGCGGAGAGCGTTGCGCATCAGCTTGTAGGCCCCGTAGGGGTTCACGTCTTCTGTGAAGCACCAGTCATATTTGAGATAGTCGAAGCCCCAGCGCGCATAGACGAGGGCGTCCTGATATTCATGTCCGAGGCTTCCGGGGCGGCAGCCGCAGGTCTGGGTGCCTGCGTCGCTGTAGATTCCCGCCTTGAGGCCCTTGGAATGCAGATAGTCGGTCAGGGCCTTCATTCCGGAGGGGAAGCGCTCGGGGTCTTCGTGGATGAAGCCGTTTTCGTCTCTCTGAGCGTGCCAGCAGTCATCGATGTTCAGATAGACATAGCCGCAGTCCACAAGTCCCAGCTCGACCATCTTGTCCGCCGTCTCGCGGATCAGCTGCTCATTTATATCGCAGGCGAATTTGTTCCAGGAATTCCATCCCATCTGGGGGGTCTGTCCGAGATTTTCCCATTTCTGGGCCGAAGCTCCGACGCACATAAGCGCCGCAAGCACGAAGGTCATCAGCTTTTTCATATGATCAAAAATTACTACGCAGTCAGTCCCGTAAATATAACAATTTTTCCTCCATTCTCCTGCCATATCGCTTTGATATCTCCGAAGGCAGGGTCAGTGAGAGCGTAATCTACAAGTTCCGCGGGAAAAATAGAAAACCGGCTCCATCCGGGGCCGGTCTTCTTTTGTGTATCGAACGGGGGAATTAATCCTCTTCCTGCTCCTGTGCGGCGTACTCTGCAAGGAGTTTGGTCTGGACGTCGGCCGGAACGGGCTGATAGTCGGCGAACTCCATCGTGAAGGTAGCGGAGCCTGCGGTCAGCGAGCTCAGGGTTGTGGAGTAGCGGTAGAGCTCTGCGAGAGGAACGCGGGCCTTGAGGATGGCGAATCCCTTGTCGGCGCCCATGTCGCCGAGCATTCCGCGGCGGTTCTGCAGATCGCTCATGACGGCGCCCTGATAGTCTGCAGGGGTCATCACCTCAACGTTGTAGATAGGCTCGAGGATCTTCGGACCGGCGTTGCGGAAGGCCTCCTTGAAGGCGTTGCGTCCGGCGATGATGAAGGCGATTTCCTTGGAGTCAACCGGGTGCATCTTTCCGTCATATACATATACGCGGATGTCGCGGGCGTAGGATCCGGTCAGAGGACCTTCCTCCATCTTGCCCTTGATACCCTTGAGGATGGCGGGCATGAAACCGAGGTCGATCGCACCGCCGACAACGCAGTTGTAGAACTCGAGCTTTCCGCCCCATTCCATCTCGGAAATGTCCTGGGTCTTGATGTTCAGCTGGGTCTCCTTGCCGTCAATCTTGAACTTCGTGCCGACTTCGCCTTCAGCGGGGCATACGAGCAGGTGAACCTCACCGAACTGACCGGCGCCGCCGGACTGCTTCTTGTGGCGGTATTGGGCGGTAGCGACCTTGGTGATGGTCTCGCGATAGGGAACCTTCGGAGCGAAGAGCTCGACGTCGAGCTTGTACTCGTTGTTGATGATCCACTTCACGATGTTGATGTGCTGCTCTCCGTTGCCGCTCAAAATGGTCTGACGGAGTTCCTTGGAGTATTCAACCACGACGGTGGGGTCGGTGGAAGCGATCTTCTTGAGGGCCTCGCCGAGCTTCTGCTCGTCCTGCTGAACCTTTGCCTTGATGGCGCAGCGGTATTTGGGAGCGGGATATTCGATCTTTCCGTAAGAGATGCCGGAGCCGGGGAGCGAGAGGGTCGTGTTGGACTTTCCGTTCTTGAGCTTCACTGCGCAGCCGAAGTCGCCGGCCTTCAGGGAATTCACGGCCTCCTTCTTGTTTCCTGCAACAGCGTAGATGGCGGAGAGACGCTCCTTGTTGCCTGCGGGATCTTCGAGATCGAGGCCGGAGGTGATGGTTCCGCTCATTACCTTGAAGTAGGAAACTTCGCCGAGGTGCTGCTCCACGTCATTCTTGTAGATGAACAGGGAGGCGGGACCTTCGGGTTTGCTTTCGGGTGCGGGTGCAGCCTCGCAGATGAACTCGAGAAGCCTTGCAACTCCGTTGTCGGTTTTTCCGCAGGTGCAGAATACGGGGTAAGCCGCTCCGCTGGCGATTCCGGCCATGAGTCCGGTGCTGATCTCCTCGTCGGTCAGGGAACCCTCGTCGAGATATTTCATCATGATCTCGTCGTCGAACTCGGCAACCTTGTCGATGAGCTCCATGCGGGCTTCCTCGGCGCGGTCGGCGAATTCAGCGGGGATATCCTGGACCTGGTTGTTCTTGTAGTACTTCATCGTGAGTACATCCACGAAGGCGTCATAGCCTATGCCGGGATTGGCGGGGAACTGGGCGTAAACGAGCTTGGATCCGAGAGCTTCCTTGAGTTCGCTCTGGATCTTGTCCCAGTCGGCCTTTTCGGAATCGAGCTGGTTAACTGCAATGATGAGGGGAAGGTTCTTCTCCTCGGCGCGGCGGATGAAGCTTTCAGTTCCGACCTCGACGCCCTGCTGGGCGTTCACAACGAGGACACCGCTTTCGCAGACCTTGAATGCAGAGTATGCTCCGCCGATGAAATCATCGGAACCGGGGGCGTCGATGAAGTTGACCTTCTTGTCCTTCTGCTCGGTGTACAGGGGGGTCGCGTAGATCGACCTCTGGTTGAGTTTCTCGAGATCATCGTTGTCGGACATGGTGTTCTTGTCCTCAACGGTTCCCATTCTAGTCACAAGTTTGCCCTCGAAGAGCATTGCTTCAGCCAACGTGGTCTTTCCGGATTTTGTCGCTCCGAGAAGTACCACGTTACGGATGTCTTTGGTTTGATATTCTTTCATTTTTTATATGGTTTTATTTGTTATCAGCTCCGGCGGGCGCGCACAATGCGCACAGTTCGCAAAAATAATAAAAAAAGGAAGCATTCCAAAGTTATCCCCCCGAATCGGGCCGATTTCTGTCAAAGATGCGGACCGTTTCCTCTCCGCAGAGTCCGAGTTCCTCCTGCAGAATTTCCTCGAGGTCGCAGGGAGGAACCCGCAGACGCCGGCATATCGAATCGAAGCTTTCATTTTCCGCTCCGCCCGTCCCGGGACCGGAGAGGATGCGCCAAAGCAGCGCGTAGGTTGTCATGATGGAGCGCATGGGTTGTCAAGTCTGGCAGGCAAAGGTTGTACAAGCTCCGAACAATAGCAAATAAGATGCTTAAAGAAAAAGAAATATCTGAAAAAATGCGTCTTTTTTGAAGCGTTTGACAATCTTAGGTTGTCAATGTAATTTCCTGATTGTCAAAATCACAGTGTTTCTTGATGTAATTTTGGAACAGAAAAAAGCAGAGATGGACCCAACGAAGATCACCAACAATCTCAGAAGGATACGCGAGGAGCGGAATCTGTCCCAGCAGGAAGCGGCCGACCTGATCGGCCTGTCCCGGAACGCCTACAGGAAGCTGGAGAACGGGGAGACGGTGGCGGTAAACAAAAACATCGAGGCCTTCGCCGCCGCGATGGGGGTGAGCGTGGCGGAGTGTCTGTTCGATTCGGTGCCTTCGGAAAGGATGGAGATGGAACTCCGCGAGAAGGAAGACAGGAACGAGCAGCTGCGCACGATGGTTCAGTTTTACGAAAAGCGGCTCGAGGATATGCAGAACAGCCTCAATCAGAAGGACGACATTATTCGTACCCTCAACGAGATAAATGCCCGGCTTGCTTCCAATATCGGCAAAAATTGATTAATTTTGTGCTCTTTGAAGCGCAGAATCGATCATGAACGAAAAAGACATACTTGAATTTCTCAGGGAAGTGCATCATCCCGCCAAGGACGACAGGGACATCGTCGATCTTGGGATGGTCAGCCTCATACAGGCTGAAGACGACAGAGTGGTCGTCACCCTCGGCTTCCCGAAAAGAAGGGACCCCCTGACCGAATATCTTGTGGGAGCGACCAAGGCGGCGCTCGTGCGGCATCTGCCGCAAGGGACCTCTTTCGAGGTGAAGAGCGTCGTCGTGGACGAGCAGCCCGCCAGGAAGAGCATAGCCGATCTCGATGATTCCCAACTCAAGGGGATAAAGCACATAATCGGAGTGGCCTCCGGGAAGGGAGGAGTCGGAAAATCCACCGTTGCGGTGAATCTGGCCTGCGCCCTTGCCCGTCTCGGCTACAGGGTCGGCCTCGCCGACGCCGACGTCTACGGCCCTTCGATCCCCACGATGACGGACACTGAGGACGAGCAGCCCGGAGCCGTTCAGGAAGGCCCTCTGGAACTGATTGTTCCCCTCGAAAAATACGGCGTGAAGTGGATGTCCATAGGATATTTCGCGCAGCGGGGCCAGGCTCTGATCTGGCGCGGTCCGATGGCCTGCAACGCCCTCAAGCAGATGATACTGCAGGTCAAGTGGGGCGAACTGGATTTTCTTCTGATAGACATGCCCCCCGGAACCGGCGACATCCATATCAGCCTCGTGAAGGACATCCCGATGGAATCGGCCATAATCGTGACCACCCCGCAGAACGTAGCCCTCGCCGACGTCGAGAAGGGGGTTGACATGTTCCGCAACAAGAACGTGGACCGCAGGATCCTGGGGCTCGTCGAGAATATGGCCTGGTTCACTCCAAAGGAGCATCCGGACGAGAAATATCACATTTTCGGGAAGGACGGCGGGCGTAAGATGGCCCGTTCCCTCAGGATAGAGCTGCTCGCGCAGATTCCCCTTGTCCAGGGCATACGCGAAAGCGGCGACGCGGGTGAGCCCGCGGCCCTTGGCACCGGCCCCGACGCCGAAGCCTTCATTGAACTTGCCGGCAAGGTGGCCGAAAAAGCATAAATATGAAAGCGAAGGAAGATACTCCGATGCTCCGGCAGTTTTTCGCCATCAAGGCCCAGCACCCTGAGGCGCTGCTGCTGTACCGTGTCGGCGACTTCTACGAAACCTACAGCGACGATGCCGTGACGGCCAGCAAGGTCCTCGGACTCGTGCTCACGAAACGCGCCAACGGCGACAAGGAACCGACCCCGATGGCCGGCTTCCCGTACCACGCGATTGACAATTATCTGCCTAAACTTATACGCGCGGGCTACAAGGTGGCCGTCTGCGACCAGCTGGAGGACCCCAAACTCTGCACTTCCAAGCTCGTGAAGCGCGGGATCACCGAAATCCTCACCCCCGGAATCGCCTTTTCGGAAGGTATGCTCGAGCAGAAGGAGCACAATTATCTGGCGGGCCTGTGCTTCGACGGAAGGCTCTGCGGAGCGGCTTTCCTGGACGTGTCCACGGGAACGTTCCAGGTGGCCCAGGGCTCGCTGGAATACGTTTCCGCCCTGCTTTCTTCGCTCGGTCCCAAGGAACTCGTGGTGCAGCGTGACTGCCTCAGGGCGGTAAGGCAGAAATTCCCCGATTATTACACCACCTCCCTCGATGAGTGGGCTTTCGTGCACGAGGCCGCCGTCGAGAAATTGAAAAACCAGCTCGGGGTGAAGTCCCTGAAGGGTTTTGCTGTGGAAGGCTTCCCGCTGGCCCTGTGCTCGGCCGGAGCCCTTCTTGTATATCTGGAGCAGACTCAGCATTACGGGCTGAAGAACATCTGTTCGATTTCGCGCATAGACGAGGGCAAGTTCGTGTGGATGGACCGTTTCACGGTGCGGAATCTCGAGATTTTCTCTTCCGCTTCCGGCAACGACGGAACATCTCTCGTGGACGTGCTGGACCGTTGCTCTTCCCCGATGGGAGCTCGTCTGCTGCGTCAGTGGCTGGCGATGCCAGTGATGGATATCGGGGAGCTGAACGGAAGGTATGACATAGTGGAGAATTTCGTACGCGACGAAGACGCTCTTTCGCAGATTCGCGATAATATCGGCGAGGTGCGCGATCTGGAGCGTATAATTTCCAGGGTGGCCACAGGCCGCGTGCTTCCACGCGAACTCCGCCAGCTTGCAAGGAGCCTCGCCCAGATCGGGCCCGTGGAAAAAATGTGTTCGGAATCCTCATGTCCCGCCCTTGTGCGGCAGGTGGCCGGCATGCACGACTGCGGCGCCATCGTCGAAAAGATAAGTTCCACTCTCCACGAGGAAACGGCTTCAGCTCTCGGAAAAGGCGACGTGATCGCTCCCGGAGTGGATCCGCAGCTGGATGAACTGCGCTCGATTTCGCGCGGCGGAAAGGATTATCTCGCCTCCATGCAGCAGAGGGAAATCGACCGTACCGGGATAACTTCCCTAAAGATAAGCTACAACAACGTTTTCGGCTATTACATCGAAGTCCGCAACACTTTCAAGGACAAGGTCCCCCCGGAGTGGATCCGCAAGCAGACCCTGGTCAGCGCCGAGCGATATATAACTGAAGAACTTAAAGAATACGAGCAGAAAATCCTGAGCGCCGAAAGCGAGATATACGAGATTGAATCCCGTATCTACGCCGCCCTGGTCTCCGATATCCAGAAGCATATCCGGGAAATCCAGGAAAACTGCGCCATAATTTCGCGGCTCGACGTCCTGAGCTCGTTCGCTTTCCTGGCCAGGGAAAGAGGCTATTGCCGTCCTGAAATCAACGATTCGCTCGTTCTGGACATAAAGCAGGGCCGCCATCCCGTCATTGAAACCCTGATGCCCCGCGGAGAGCAGTATGTCCCCAACGACATCCGCCTGGACAGCGCAGGCGAGCAGATAATGATCCTGACCGGTCCCAACATGGCCGGAAAATCAGCCCTCCTGCGCCAGACCGCCCTCATCGTGCTGATGGCCCAGATCGGCTCGTTCGTTCCCGCCCGGAGCGCTTCCATAGGCTGGTTCGACAAGATTTTCACCCGCGTCGGGGCCACGGACAACATCTCCCGGGGCGAGTCCACCTTCATGGTGGAGATGATGGAGACGTCGATGATAATGCACAATCTGTCGGCGCGTTCGCTGGTGCTCCTTGACGAGATCGGGCGCGGCACCTCGACCTATGACGGAATGTCGATAGCGAGAGCCCTTGTGGAGTATGTCCACGAAAAGGGCAAGGGCGCGAAGACTCTTTTCGCCACTCATTACCACGAGCTGAACGACCTCGAGGACAGGTATCCACGGGTCAGGAATTACCACATTTCCGTGAAGGAAGACGGCAGAAACGTGATTTTCCTCCGCAAACTCTGCCCCGGAGGAGTGGCCAGCAGCTTCGGTATCCACGTGGCCCGACTCGCCGGAATGCCCCGTGAGATTGTGGATAGCGCGGAGCGTACCCTGAAAGAGCTGGAGCGCAAGGAAAAGAGCGTTCAGGTTGTCGCGCGGCAGGGAAAAGTCGAGGAAGACGGCAGCGTGCAGCTGTCATTCTTCCAGCTCGACGACCCGACCCTGAGTTCGCTGAAGGCTCAGCTCGAAGCGGCTGACCTCAACAACATGACCCCGCTGCAGGCTTTCGACCTGCTGCGCTCGATGAAAAAGGAACTGGGGCTCTAATCCCCTATAACGGACAGAAGATATTCGCACTTCTGCGGATTTCCGAGTGTCTTGCCCTTGTCGCAGGAGAGTTTCACGCAGTCGTGCCATTCACGGGATTCCGTGATGCGTCCGCGCGTGAGTTTCACAACTATGTTCATAGGTTCGGCCCCTGCCACGTCGCAGGTAAGGAAGGTCCCTACGCCGTATGAATCCTGCACTCTTCCGGCGCAGTAGCGGTGTATTTCCAGGGCGCGCTCTATGTTGAGGCCGTTGCTGTAAACGACCTGTTTCGTCGCCGGATCGATGCCCAGGGACTTGTATTTCGCGATGATTTTCTCCGTCTGCTCCTCCTCGTTTCCGCTGTCCACGCGCAGGCCCTTGTACATCATCGCCATTCTCTTGGAGAGATTTCCGAAGAAGACCTTGTCGCCGAAGCAGTCGTAGAGATAGATTCCGTTGTCGCCGTCGTAGACATCGCTGAACTTTTTCATCACGTTGAAGTTGCATTCGAAGATGCCGCTGACCGTTTCCTCGAAGGAAATCAGCTGGTGCGACATCGTTCCGAGGCATTTCGTACCATATTTCATGGCAAGATAGACATTGCTCGTGCCGGTGAACGAGCCGGGCCACCGCTTCGATTCGTAAGTCTCCTTCATCACACGCACGACCATATCCTGATGGTCGAAGGAAAAGCGCCTGCGCGTGCCCATGTCACCCAGTATCAGTCCTCCCCCGAAAATCTGCTCCGCCTTTTCGCGTGCCTTCTTCTCCTCGAGAGCGGCGTCATATCTTTCGAAATCTTTGCGCAGGCCGTGCATCAGTTCGGAAATTGTGGACAATATCGGCATTTCCCACATGATCGCGGAGAACCATTTTCCGCGGACTTTTATGTCCAGGTGGCCTTCTTCGTCCTGGCTTATGCTGACTTCCGACGGGTTGAAGCGGTAACCCTTAAGGAAGGTGAAATACCACAGGGGCAGGAAATAGCAGGTGTCGCGCATATATCTGAGTTCTTCGTCGGTCGCCGTGACTCCGGCCATCGCGTCGATCTGCTCCCTCAGAAGTTTGTCGAAACCTTTCGGATATACGGTTCCGTTGCGGTCGAAGAAGGAATATTCCACTTCCGAGCGCGGGTAGGTCTCGAGTATGTAGTACTGACAGGTGAAGGTATAAAGGTCGTTGTCAGTGAAGTGGGTCACTATCTGTTTCATATTTTGCGGAGCTTGAATTCTTTTATTATCCCTTCGAGGACCGAGCCATCGTCGATGGAGCCCGTGCAGTCCATGTCCACGGCCATCTTTCCGGCGAAACCGAGCCCGGCGAGCCTTTTTATGGTTTCCCCGACGCAGTAGTCGCCGCACAGACCGCAAACCACAATTTCGTCGCTTGCCTTCAGAACTTCCAGCTGTTCCTCCGATATGCGGGAAAATGCGCCATATTCCTCTCTGCGCGGGTCCCTTCCCTTAAAAAAGTACATTATTTTTGCGCCCTGCGCGGCCTGCAGCACTTCGAACGGGAGCGAAGCCCCTTCGGTGTACTGTACGCAGTGTTCGGGCCAGAGGCCGCCCCGGGAAGCGAACGAGCAATGTCCGTACGGATGCCAGTCCAGAGTGAAAATCACGGCGTCATAATTCTTCACGGCCGCGGCTGTTCTTGCAGGCAGGACATCAGCCCCTTTGACACAGAGCCTTCCTTCGGGATGCCAGAAATCTTTCTGCAGATCGACAACGACAAGAGTTTTCATGTTTCTGATATTTTCTCCAAAAGTAATCAATTTATCTATGAA
>R20__coassemble_235_pt1 | contig 43741 bp, 33 predicted proteins | sample R20__metabat2_low_PE_040 | metagenome-assembled genome bin R20 | reverse complement strand
CGCAAGAAGAAGTTGCGCCGCTGGCGGAAACGGCTCAAGAACCCGCTCCCGAACCTGCCCCTGCCCCTGCAACGCAGCCTGAACCCGAACCCGAAACGCAGCCCGAGCCCGAATCGAAGCAGGATGAGAAAGCTTCATACAACTCCGCACTGGCTTTCAGGGCTTATTCTTCCGGCAAGCAGACTCTGGGCGTGGGTGCGAAAATCGCCATCGGCGTGCTTGCGACCGTTTTCGTCGCCCTGGCCCTGATAGCCGTCGTGGGACGTCTTGCACCGGATTTCATAGACAAAATTCTGTATACCCCTGAGGAAATACGTATCATAAACTTCTGACATGCTGGAACTTATCTACCCTTCGGAAACGGTCCCGCCTGTGCTGTCTGGAGTGCAATTCCCATCCTCTTCCGAGATGCTCCCCATAGTGGAGCCGAGCGGTATTGTCATAGGGCAGGCTGCACGGGCCTTCTGCCACGGTGGCAGCATGCTTCTTCACCCCGTCGTCCATCTGCACATAGTGGGAAGGGACGGCAGCATTTATCTCCAGAGGCGCAGCGCCAATAAAAAACTGCTTCCGCTTTACTGGGACACGGCTGTCGGTGGCCACGTGGGGTGCGGCGAGATGATGGAGGAAAGCCTTTACCGCGAGGCGGCGGAGGAACTCGATTTCTATGATTTCAACCCACAGTCCATCGGGAGTTACATCTGGGAGAGCCCCAGGGAGAGGGAACTGGTCGGGGTCTATGCCGCTGTCGGGAACTTCCATCTTGTCCCGGACAATTATGAGGTCTGCGAGGGCCGATACTGGAGTATTCCCGAAATCGACAGGGCCATCGGCTCCGGCGTGCTGACCCCCAATTTCGAATATGAGTATGCGCTGGTGAAGGACAAACTTCTTTCATTGCTATGAGCCGGCCCCAGAGAATCATCGAAGTCGGGATAATGTCCGCCGAAAGAATAGATTTCGAACTTCTGTCCGGCGGAGACGGGATGCAAAGCGTGGAAGTCAGCGCAGGCCGCATCCTGTACAAAGGTGAACTGTACGATGAACTTTGTTTTGAATCCCAAAGGGTGGAGGGGCTCTTTGCCGGAGCCTCGTTCGTCCTGAAAGGAGTCACGATAGGGATAGATTTCCACTGGGAGCAGAAGGTGGATCAGACGTTCGCGGGGGATCTGCGTTTCATAGTCGAGGACGGCCGAGTCCGCGCGATAAACAGGATAGGGATGGAGGATTATCTGCTGAGCGTGATTTCCTCCGAAATGAAAGCTTCCTGCCCCCTCGAGTCGCTCAAGGCCCACGCCGTGATTTCACGCAGCTGGCTTCTGGCGCGCTGCGCCGACCACTCCGCGCACGCGGATTTCGACGTCTGCGCCGACGATCATTGCCAGCGCTATCAGGGAATCGCGATGGCCGCAGGGGAGAACGTGCGCCGGGCGATAGAGCAGACCTGGGGAGAAGTCCTCAGATACGGCGGGGAAATCTGCGACGCCCGCTATTCGAAGTGCTGCGGCGGCCGCACTGAACTTTTCAGCACCTGCTGGGAGGATACGGATTATCCCTATCTGCAAAGTGTGGAGGATCCTTTCTGCGACTGCGAGAATTCGGAGGTGCTCTCCGCGGTTCTGAACGATTATGACATCGGGACCGCCGATTTCCACGACTGGACCGTGCGCTGCGGAAGAGAGGAGATTTCTGCTATTTTTGCCCGCAGGACGGGTGTCGACCTGGGTCTTCTGCGCAGCCTCGAGCCCATTGAAAGAGGCCCGTCGGGGCGCATAAAGCGGCTCAGAATCAAAGGCGACAAGGGGGAAATGACAATAGGCAAGGAACTTGCGATCCGAAGGGCTCTGAGCCCCTCGCACCTCAAGAGCTCGGCCTTCGATGCGCGCTGGGATGATGACACTCTGGTGCTGGAGGGCCGCGGCTGGGGCCACGGAGTGGGCCTTTGCCAGATAGGGGCCGCGGTGATGGCCTCGGAAGGATACGGATACAGAGAAATACTCGAACATTATTATGTCGGAGCGGAAATTGAAAAATAGCCCATGGGCCTGGGTGCCGACGCTTTACTTCGTTGAAGGTCTCCCGTATTTCATAGTGAACACCATCTCCGTGGTGATGTTCAAGGACCTCGGAATGGCGAACGGGGCACTGGCGCTTCTGACGAGCCTTATCAGCCTTCCCTGGGTGCTGAAGCCCCTCTGGAGCCCTTTCGTGGACATCCTCAGGACAAAGAGGTGGTGGGTCGTCGCGATGCAGACGGCAATGGCCGCCACCGTCGCGCTCATAGCGTTTTCCATACCCCGGGACGGGGCCGCTCAAGGCGGGGCGTCGTTCTTCGCCCTGATGCTGGTGTTCTTCGTCATAACCGCATTCTGTTCTGCCACGCATGACATAGCGGCCGACGGCTTCTATATGCTGGGTCTGGACGAGCGCAACCAGTCGGCCTTCGTCGGCATCAGGAATACTTTCTACCGCATATCGATGGTCTTCGGACAGGGTGTGCTCGTGGTGGTCGCGGGACTGCTGCAGAGGCGCAGCGGCTCTGTCGCGCTGGCCTGGAGGCTGACCCTTCTTCTGACCGCCCTGCTCCTGCTGGTCCTCTCCCTGTGGCACAGGAATGCCCTGCCCAGACCTCAGGCTGACGCTCTGCAGGAGAAAAAGAGCGCCGGACGCGTCCTAAAGGAGTTCGGCGGGGTGTTCGCCTCGTTCTTCACGAAAAAGGGGGTATGGCTTGCAATAGCCTTCATGCTCCTTTTCAGACTTCCCGAAGCCTTTTCCGTGAAGATGCTCTATCCTTTCTTCAGCGACCCTCTCTCAGCGGGTGGTCTCGGCCTGGACAAGGAGGCATACGGTCTTCTGTACGGTACGGCCGGAGTCGTGGCGCTGCTTGTCGGAGGCATTCTCGGAGGGCTCCACATAGCCCGCAAAGGGCTGCGGCCCTGCCTGCTGCCGATGGCTCTGGCCCTGGCTCTTCCCTGCGCGGTTTATCTTTATATGGCCCTTGCCCAACCTGCGTCGCTCTGGACCGTCGGGGCATGCATAGTGTTCGACCAGTTCGGATACGGCTACGGTTTCACGGCTTACACGGTGTTCATGATGCGTTTTTCGGACGGGCCGCGAAAAACCTCGCACTACGCGCTTTGCACCGGTTTCATGGCCCTGAGCATGATGCTTCCGGGGCTTGTGGCCGGTTATCTTCAGGAAGCCCTCGGCTACGCGGGATTCTTTGCGATGGTGATGGTCTGCTGTCTGGCTACAGTGGGAGTAACCCTTGCGGCGAGGCGCAGTCTTTGCACCGGGGATGTTAAAAAGTGATATTTATATGAAAAACGTCATTGCGGCACTCGCCGTGCTCTTTATGTGCGTATCCGCCCGGGCTCAGGTGAAGCCCGGAATCGAGGTCCTTCGCGACAGCGGCTTCCGCGGCCTCGAGGGGAAGAGGGTCGCCCTGCTGACCAACCCTTCCGGCGTGGACAGGGAACTGCGCTCGACAATAGACATACTGAATGATGCCCCCGGGGTCAATCTGGTGGCACTTTTCGGCCCGGAGCACGGAATCCGGGGGGACCAATGGGCCGGAGGCAAGATAGAGGACAGCAGCGACCCGCAGACGGGCCTTCCGGTGTATTCCCTGTACGGGGCCACGAGGCAGCCGACGCACGAAATGCTCAAGGGCGTCGATGTCGTCGTGTATGACATACAGGACGTGGGCTCCCGTTCCTATACTTTCATAAGCACGCTCGGCCTTATGATGAGAACCTGCGCCGAGCTCGGAATCGAGGTGATGGTCCTGGACCGCCCCAACCCTCTGGGCGGCCTGAAAATCGAAGGAACGTACCCTCGCGACGGATTCTATTCTTTCGTGGGCCAGTACCGCATCCCCTACATCTATGGTCTCACGGTGGGCGAAGTCGCGCTGCTGATCAATTCAGAAGGGCTCAACAGGGGCCAGCAGAGCAAGGCGGAGCCTCTGAAATGCAAGCTGAGCGTGGTTCCGATGCAGGGGTGGAAGCGGGAAATGCTCTTCGCCGACACCGGCCTTCCCTGGGTCCTTCCATCTCCGAACATACCCACCGCCGAAAGCGCGATATGCTATCCCTGCTCGGGTCTGGCGGGAGAATTCGGGAGTTTCCTGAACATCGGCATAGGTTATACCCTCCCGTTCGGCACCTTCGCGGCGGAATGGATCGACGCCGATGCCCTGAAGGGTCTGCTGGACAGTTACGGACTGCCCGGAGTGGCTTGGCGCACAATACATTACAAGCCTTTTTCGGGAAGCATGTCCGGGAAACTGGTACACGGAGTTCAGTTCTATTTCACGGATTACGAGGCCGCGGAACTGACCATGCTGCAGTTTTACGTGATGCAGGCCGTCGGGCAGCTTTACGGACGCAATCCTTTTGAGGGCGCCGCCGACAGGCTCCAGATGTTCGACAAGGTGACGGGTTCCGACTATGTCCGCAAGAACTTCGGCAAGAGCCTTCAGGTAAGCGACATCCTCGATTACTGGCACGCCGATCTGGCGGATTTCCGCGCCCTCGCCTCGAAATATCATCTCTATTGACAGCCGGTTGCGGATAGTCCGGAATATTTGTAAATTTGCAGACTATGGCGAAAATAGGCATAATCGATTCGGGCGTCGGGGGGCTTTCCGTCTTCGGGGAAATCTTCCGTTTGCTTCCGTTTGAGGATTATATCTATTTTTCCGACAACGCGAACTGCCCATACGGCGAAAAGGAGCCTGAATTCATCACCCGCCGCTGTACGGAAATCGTCTCCGGGATGATTTCCGAGGGTGTTCAGGCCGTTGTGCTGGCATGCAACACCGCGACCAGTGCGGCAATAGCCTCGCTGCGGGAAAGTTTCGACATTCCTTTCGTGGGGATGGAACCGGCGGTGAAGCCCGCCGCGCAGGGCACGAAAAGCGGAGTCGTCGGAGTGCTGGCGACAAAAGGGACTCTCAGCGGGGCGAAATATCTTGGGATAAAGGAGTTGTATGGCTCCTGCGTGGAGATAGTCGAGAACCCTGGAGAAGGCTTCGTGGAGCTCGTCGAGAGCGGGGAACTGGAAGGACAGAAGGCCGAAAAGACAGTGGAACGCAGCCTCAGGCCGCTTCTGGACAGGGGAGCTGACATAATCGTGCTGGGATGCACGCATTATCCTTTCCTGCTCCCGGTGCTGCGAAAAATCGCGGGCCCCGGCGTGACCTTCGTGGATCCGGCGCCATCTGTCGCGAGGCGTCTTGTCAGCGTTCTGGAAACCGCCGGAATAAGGACAGCTTCCGCTTGTGGAGACCTCTCTGATGGCGGCGTTGTCGCGGGATCAAGAGATTACAGGGCTTCCGGCCCGACGGACATATTGGACAGAATGAAATGGTAAGTGCAGAACAGACTAAGGATTTGCGCGCAAGGCTCCAGACCCTTCGCCGCTGTCTCTCGATAGACGAAAAACGCTCCGACGTGCAGAGGTGCACGGAGCAGAGCCAGTCTCCGGATTTCTGGAACGACCCCAAGCAGGCGGAAGCGTTCCTGAAGCAGCTGAATTCCGTGAAGGTCTGGGTGAGTGCGTATGACGCCGCGGCGACCTCTCTGGACGACGTGGAGGTACTGCAGGAACTCGACCCGGAAGGGGAGGACCTCGACAAGGCATACGCCGATGCGCTTTCGAAGATAGAGGATCTCGAACTCAAGAACATGCTCGGCGGCGAGGGTGACAATCTGGGCGCCGTGCTGACCATAAATTCCGGCGCGGGCGGCACGGAGGCAAACGACTGGTCCGCGATGCTGATGAGAATGTATATGCGCTGGGGCGAAAGAAACGGCTACAGGATGACGGTCACGGAAACCACGGAAGGCGACGAAGTGGGCATAAAGTCGGTCACGATACAGTACGAGGGTGATTATGCCTACGGCTATCTCAAGGCTGAGTCCGGCGTGCACAGGCTCGTCAGAATTTCTCCCTTCAACGCCCAGGGCAAGCGTCAGACAACATTCTCGAGCGTGTTCGTGTATCCTCTCGTGGACGATACCATAAACATCGAGATAAGCCCTTCCGACATAGAGTGGGACACCTTCCGCTCCGGCGGCCACGGCGGCCAGAACGTGAACAAGGTGGAGACCGGAGTGCGCGTGCGCCATATCCCGACCGGAATAACGGTCGAGAACACCGAAACCCGCTCCCAGCAGGACAACCGCCAGAGGGCCCTGCTCATCCTGAAATCCCGCCTTTACGACATCGAACTCAAGAAGCGTCAGGAGAAGCAGGCCGAGCTCGAAGGCCAGAAGAAGAGCATCGAGTGGGGCAGTCAGATCCGTTCCTACACGCTCCATCCCTACAAGATGGTCAAGGACCACCGCACAGGCTGTGAGACTGCGGACACGCAGGGCGTCCTGGACGGTGACCTGAACGCATTCATGAAAGAATTTTTAATGAACAACTGATATGGCAGAATTCAAGTATGCGCCGATGTTCCAGCTCGGCGAAGACACGACAGAGTATTACAGAATCCCCGGTTCCGAGCAGTACGTGGGCGTCGGGAATTTCGAGGGGAATGAAATCCTCAAGATAGACAGGGAGGCCCTCACGCTGCTTTCAAACACGGCTTTCCGCGACGTGAGCTTCCTGCTGCGCCGTTCCCACAACGAGCAGGTCGCGAAGATCCTCGCCGACCCCGAGGCAAGCGAGAACGACAAGTACGTCGCCCTGACCTTCCTGCGTAATGCGGAGATCTCCGCAAAGGGGAAGCTCCCTCTCTGCCAGGACACGGGCACGGCCATCATCCACGCCGAGAAGGGCCAGCAGGTCTGGACCGGATACTGCGATGAGGAGGCCCTGAGCCTGGGTGTCTACAAGACCTATACCGAGGAGAATCTGCGCTACAGCCAGAACGCCCCTCTGGATATGTACAGGGAGGTCAACACGAAGTGCAACCTCCCCGCCCAGATCGACATCGAAGCCGCCGAGGGTATGGAATACCGTTTCTTGTGCGTAACCAAGGGCGGTGGATCGGCCAACAAGACCTATCTGTATCAGGAGACCAAGGCCCGCATCCAGAACCCCGGGACCCTCATCCCATTCCTGGTCGAGAAGATGAAGAGCCTCGGCACGGCAGCCTGCCCTCCCTACCATATCGCTTTCGTGATCGGAGGAACTTCGGCCGAGAAGAATCTTCTGACCGTCAAACTCGCCAGCACCCATTACTATGACTCTCTCCCGACCACGGGCGACGAGACCGGCCGCGCATTCCGCGACGTCGAACTCGAAGCCAGACTCCTCGAGGAAGCCTGGAAAATCGGCCTCGGGGCGCAGTTCGGAGGCAAATACATGGCCCATGACATACGCGTCGTCAGGCTGCCCCGACACGGCGCCAGTTGCCCCATCGGCCTGGGCGTCAGCTGCTCTGCCGACCGCAACATAAAGGCGAAGATCAACCGCGAGGGCGTGTGGATCGAGAAGATGGACGACAAGCCCTATGAACTGATTCCCGAAGAGCTCCGCAATGCCGGCGAGGGCGACGCCGTGAAGGTGGATCTGAACCGCCCGATGAGCGAGGTCTGCGCCCAGCTCAGCCAGTACCCCGTCAGCACCCGCCTGAGCCTTAACGGCACCATCATAGTCGGCCGCGACATCGCCCACGCGAAGCTCAAGGCCCGCCTGGATGCAGGAGAAGACCTGCCTCAGTATTTCAAGGACCACCCCGTATATTACGCCGGACCGGCGAAGACCCCTGCGGGAATGGCCTGCGGTTCGATGGGCCCCACGACGGCCAACAGAATGGATCCTTACGTGGATGAGTTCCAGGATCACGGCGGTTCGATGATAATGCTTGCGAAGGGCAACCGCACCCAGCAGGTGACCGATGCCTGCCGCAAGCACGGAGGTTTCTATCTGGGCTCCATCGGCGGCCCCGCGGCGATTCTCGCGCAGAACAACATCAAGTCCATCGAGTGCGTGGAATATCCGGAACTCGGAATGGAGGCCATCTGGAAGATCGAAGTCGAGGATTTCCCCGCCTTCATCCTGGTGGACGACAAGGGCAATGATTTCTTCAAGAAACTGGGCCTGTAGAAAATGTCGAAGTTCTGGAGGATATTTCTGCTGACGCTCCTGACGCTTGTCCTGCTGGTGTTCGGAGCTTTGCATCTCGTGCTCCATACGGAACTTCACAACAAGATAATTGCCAGGGTGACTTCCGGCATCATGGACGCCGAGGCCCGCCTTGGGGACATCCGCCTGGACCTCGGGGCCTGGCCGCAGGTCACCGTGGAGATCGACAGCGCCAGCCTGACTTACCCGCACGAAAGATATGCGCGCTACAGCCGCAGGGACGATCCGGGAGCCGGCTCTCTCAAGGACACGCTGGCGGTATTCTCCTTCCTCAGGGCAAAGGCGGACATAAAAGAACTGCGCGAAGGCAGGATTGTCGGTGACGTAGAGCTTGACGGGCTCGGGGCGTATCTGATGAAATATGCGGAAGGGGCCTCGAATCTGGATGTCTTTCATTTTCCCCGGAAAGAGAAGAAGGAGAGCGCCGCGATGCCGGAAATAAGCGCTGCACTTTCCCTCGGTCCGTCGAGGCTTGCCTACATCGACAGGGTCTCCGACCTCGACATGCGCGGCGGTGCCGACCTGGATGCCGACGGCGTGATAAGTCCGGCGAGAAACATCATTTCGGCCGATCTGGACGTGTCGCATTTCGCGATGCGCAATTACAAGATGCGCGTCGTGCTCGGAGACATGTGCCTCGTGGCGCAGGTGGACGACAACCCGGACAATCCCGACAGGCCCCAAATGCGTCCCGGAGCGGACCGCCGGGGCAGAACGGAACGGGGAAAACTCGCGTTGCCCGAATTCCTGAGCGAGGAATCATTCAGGGAGTCCGACGTGGATATCCATCTTGATACGGCTTTCACCGCCCTTCTGAACAAATGGCATCCTACGGCGGCCCTCGAGCTGAAAAAAGGCGTGCTTATAACTCCGGCGCTGCCTCTTCACAACAGCGTCGAAAACCTGAAGCTGGACGCCGGGATGAACACTCTGCGCATCGACAGCATGCTGGTGCGTTCCGGTTCGTCCGACATTTCGGTGAAGGGAACCGTCAACGGTCTCGCCCGCACCCTTTTCGGCAAGGGCAACGGGATGTGGCGCGCCGATCTTGATTTCGACTCGCAGCGCATCAACGTGAACGAAATCACCGCTGCGCTCAACATCGCCCAGGGCATGAAGGATGTCACGGCGGCCGCCGATTCCCTGAGCGACAGGGAATACTATGACGCCGTCGCCATAGACACCCTTGACGAGTCCAGAAGGCTTTCGAAGGTCCCTCTGAAGCTGATCGTAGTGCCTGCGAACGTTGTGGCGGACGTGAATCTCAACGTGGAGCATCTGGACGTGGACATGTTCGACGTGGAGCCTGTCAGCGCCAGACTGACCATGAAGGAACGCTGCGTGACTGTCAATGACTTGAAGGCCAGCTCTTCAATGGGCAATGTGCACAGTCTCGACGCCTATTATTACACGAAAAGCAAGGAAAACATAGGCGCGGGTTTTGATTTCGAGGTTTCCGACTTCACTTCAGACGACCTCAGGGTGCTCGCGCCCGGTTTCGGCAAGGACGTAACCGCCCTGCAGACCTTCACCGCGAATGCGGGCTGCACGGCCGCTGCGACCTTCAAGCTCGACACCAACATGCGCGTGATCTACCCGAGTATGGAGGGCACGCTGCAGTTCCACGCCGATTCGCTTTCGGTCCGGGACCTGGGCGATCTGAAAAAATACGCCCGCCTGCTGCTTTTCCGCAAGCTCACTGACGTTCCCGTGCACGACATCGACATAAGCGCCACGATGTCCGACGGCAAGCTGGAAGTCTTCCCCTTCCTCGTCGGAGTGGACAGATATGCTTTCGCGCTCACGGGAGAGCAGTGCCTGGACGGAGACTTCTCCTATCGCGGCACGGTGATAAAATCCCCTATGATAATCCGTGCGGGCGCACGTGCTTTCCGCAAGAACGCCTCGAGGGTGAAGGTAAGGCTGAGCCTGCCCCAGTTCAAGAGTCTGGAGGCCGTGCCGACCTTCTATGAGGAGGTGGATTCGCTGCACGGCGTCCTCTCGGCATCGGTCCGCTCTCTGAGCGAGATTTCAGTCAGGGACTTCAGAAATTCGATAGAAAGGGCGAAGGAAACCAAGCGTTACGCTTACAAGGAGGAGGACCTTCCCGAAGATCAGCAGAAGTTGTCCACGAGTATGAAAAAGGCCTCGGACCCTCCCAACAACAAGGTCACTGCGCTCAAGAAAATGATAATGAAATGGAAAACGTCGAAATAATCCAGATAAACATATCCGGCGAGGACAGGCCGGGACTCACTTCGGCATTGACGGGAATCCTTGCCCGCTACGGCGCAGACATCCTCGACATAGGTCAGGCAAACATCCACAAGTCCCTGACCCTCGGCATTCTGTGCAGGACTACGACGGACAAGTCGGGATTCATAATGAAGGACCTGCTCTTCAAGGCTTCCGAACTCGGCGAGAACATACGCTTCACTCCTGTCAGCGAGGATGATTACAACGCCTGGGTGGCCCGTCAGGGAAAGAACCGCTACATCATAACCCTTCTGGGCCGCAGCGTGACGGCGCAGCAGATTTCGGACGTGACGGAGGTGGTTTTCCGCCACGGGCTCAACATCGATGCGATACGCCGTCTCACCGGCCGTCCCGCGCTCAACCGGGACGGGGAGGGCACCAAGTCCTGCATCGAGATTTCGGTGCGCGGCATTCTCACGCCCGAACAGCGGACGGCGATGCAGAACGACCTTATGAACCTTCCGGAGAAGGGTCTTGACATCTCGTTCCAGAAGGATGACATGTTCCGTCGCTCCCGGCGCCTGATATGCTTCGACATGGATTCCACCCTCGTGCACGCGGAGTGCATAGACGAACTGGCTGAGAAGGCCGGAGTCGGGGCCGAGGTCAAGGCCATAACCGAAAGCGCGATGAGGGGCGAGATCGATTTCAAGGAAAGCTTCACCCGACGCGTGGCCCTTCTGAAGGGCCTGGACGAATCCGTGATGGAAGACATAGCCCGAAACCTGCCCTTCAACGAGGGACTCGAGAGGATGATGAAGGTCCTGAAGATGATAGGCTACAAGACGGCCATTCTTTCCGGAGGTTTCACCTATTTCGGCAAGTACCTTCAGAGCCGTTTCGGCTTCGATTATATGTATGCCAACGAGCTTGAAGTCGAGGACGGAAAGCTCACCGGACGCTATCTGGGCGACGTCGTGGACGGGAAGCGCAAGGCCGAGCTCCTGCGGCTGCTGTGCCAGGTGGAGGGCATCAACCTCGCGCAGAGCGTCGCCGTGGGCGACGGAGCCAACGACCTGCCGATGATGGGCCTGGCCGGCCTTGGCATCGCTTACCATGCGAAACCCAAGGTCAAGGCCACCGCCGAGCAGAGCATTTCGACCATAGGGCTGGACGGAATCCTCTATTTTCTCGGTCTCAAGGACTCCGAAATAAACATTTGAGCACTAATCAATTTTTAACCTTTTTTGATATTTTTTAACCTCTTTGAAGATGGTTAATTGATAATTTTGCAAGTACCGTTATCAGAAGCGAAATTTTCTTTTAACCAAATAAAACTTCAGTAGATGAAAAAATTATCAAAAGTACTTCTGCTTGTGGCAGTGTTCCTTTCGGGAATGCAGTTTCAGGCAGCAGCCCAGACCAAGGTCGTAAGAGGACTTGTGGTCGATGAATCAGGCAATCCCTTGCCTGGTGTCACCATCTATGCGGAAGGAAAGGAATCCGGCGGTGTCCAGTCTGGAATCGACGGAAAATACGCCATTTCCGGCCTTTCCGAAAAGGATGTACTCAATTTCACCTACATCGGTTTCGAGACACAGTCGATAAAGGTCGGTTCTTCCGAAACTCTCGACGTGATCCTCAAGGAGGATGCTCTCGCACTCGAGGAAACCGTTGTCGTTGCCTTCGCGAAACAGAAGAAGGAGAGCCTTATCGGTTCCATTCAGACCGTCTCGCCCAAGGACCTGAAAGTTCCCCAGTCCAACCTCACCACGGCTCTTGCCGGTAGGGTGGCCGGTCTTATCTCCTATCAGACATCCGGTGAGCCCGGCGCCGACAACGCGAACTTCTTCGTCCGCGGCGTCACGACTTTCGGCTACAAGAGTTCCCCTCTGATTCTGATCGACAACATCGAGGTGACTTCCGAAGACCTTGCCCGTCTCGAGCCCGAGAACATCGCCAGCTTCTCCATCATGAAGGACGCGACTGCGACTGCCCTGTATGGTGCGAAGGGTGCGAATGGTGTCATCCTCGTGACCACCAAGACCGGTGAGAAGGGCGCGCTGAAGATCACGGGCCGCGTCGAGACCTCCATTTCGACTCCCACCCGCATCCAGCAGTTCCTCTCAGGCGTGGACTATATGAACCTCTACAACGAGGCTACCCGCGCCCGCAACCCCGAGGCCCAGATGGTTTACTCCAAGGAGAAAATCGAGAACACGAAACTCGGCACCAACCCCAACCTCTACCCGGACGTTGACTGGTATTCCGAGCTCTTCAACAACCAGGCCGTCAACACGAAGGCCACAATCACGGCTTCCGGAGGCGGCGATATCGCCAGATACTATCTCTCCGCTGCGTTCACCAACGAGAACGGTCTGATGAAGGTTGACAAGTTGAACAATTTCAACAACAACATCAACATCAACCGCTACAACATCCGCGCGAACATCGACGTGAATCTCACCAAGACCACCAAGGCTGCCGTGAAGGTTTACTCCCTGCTCGAAAGATACAACGGACCCGCAGCCGAAACCACTGACATCTTCTCTTCGGTGATGAAGGCAAACCCTGTCAATTTCGCGAAGACCTATTCCAAGGATGTCGACAACTCCTATTATTATGTGAACCATATCCTGTTCGGAAATATGGGAATGGGAACCTATCCCAACCCTTATGCAACCCTCGTTTCCGGCTACAAGGACAAGTTCACCTCCACTACCAACGCCCAGTTCCAGATTGACCAGGATCTCTCGATGCTGACCGAAGGCCTGAGCCTGCGCGGACTCGCATCCTTCATGTCCTACGGCCAGAACGTCACGACCCGCACGATGACTCCGTTCTACTACAGCCTGAACACTCTGAACACCGAGTTCGGCCTGCAGTACAACCTCGAGCAGCTGACCGAAGGTACCGAGACCCTCAACGATCCCTCCTCCACCAGCACCGCATACAGCAGTTTCTACTTCGAGGTTGCCGCACAGTGGGCGCGCACCTTCAAGAAGCACGAACTCAGCGCAATGCTCGTCGGCCAGGCGAAGGAATCCCTGAACACCATCAGCGGCAGCAACGCCTTCGCGACCCTGCCTTCCAGAAACCTCGGACTTTCCGGACGTTTCACCTACGGCTACGACAGCAGATACTACATTGAGGCCAACTTCGGTTACAACGGATCCGAGAAATTCGCCATCCGCCACCGTTTCGGCTTCTTCCCTTCAGTGGGCGGCGCGTGGGTTATTTCGAAAGAGCATTTCTGGGGCGCCGGCCTCAAACGGGTCCTCCCCATGCTCAAGCTCAAGGCCAGCTACGGTCTTGTGGGTAACGACGAAATCTCAAGCGCTGACGACCGTTTCTTCTATCTGTCGAGCGTGAACACGAATGACTCCGGCTACGGATTCAATTTCGGTTACGACTACAACAACAGCTACAACGGATATTCCATCACCCGTTACTCCAACGAGGAAATCGGATGGGAAATTTCCACAAAGGCCAATTACGGTATCGAGGCCAACATCCTCGACGTCGTGAACTTCCAGTTCGAGTACTTCACCGAAGACCGCTCCGGCATCTACCAGACCCGTGAGTCGACTCCCTTCACGATGGGTACGACAGCCGACATCAAGGGTAACATCGGACGCGCCAAGTCCCACGGCATCGACGCGTCGATTGACGCCAACTGGAACATCTCCAACGATTTCTGGCTGTCCGGCAGAGCCAATTTCACATACGCGACCTCCGAGTATGTGGACGGCGGCGACATCAAGTACCAGGAAAGCTGGAGAAACAGGTACGGATATTCTCTGAACCAGCAGTGGGGCTACGTCGCCGAGAGACTCTTCGTCGACAAGCAGGACATACTGAATTCCCCCAGCCAGTTCGGTCTGTACGTGAGCGACTCCCCGAGAGTTTCCGCCGAGGACAAGATAATGCCCGGCGACATCAAGTACGTGGACATCAACAAGGACGGTGTGATCGACGAGAAGGACCAGGTGGCCATCGGCTACCCTTCGGTTCCTGAAATCATCTACGGTTTCGGTATCTCTCTGGGTTACAAGATCTTCGACCTCTCGTTCTTCTTCCAGGGTTCCGCACGCTCCTCGTTCTTCATCGACCCCACGAGCATCGAACCTTTCACAAACTACAGGAACGCGATGACCATAGTCGCCGACAATTACTGGTCAGAGTCCAACCCCAATCCTTACGCATTCTGGCCCAGACTTTCCACGACCAGCATCGAGAATAACCTCAAGACTTCCACCTGGTGGCTGCGCGACGGCTCCTTCCTGCGTCTGAAGCAGGTCGAGCTCGGCGTTTCGCTTCCCCGCAAGGCTCTCAACAGGATGGGCCTCTCGACCGGACGTCTCTTCTTCTCCGCGAACAACCTCTTCTGCATCAGCGATTTCGATCTCTGGGATCCGGAGATGGGCGGATACGGAATCGGTTATCCTATCCAGCGTGTATTCAACGTAGGTCTTAACGTTTCATTCTAATACGCGAGCACTATGACAAAATATATCAAATACGCTATAATACTCCTGATCGGCTGTGCAAGCACAGGCTGCGCGGATTACCTCGACGTGGTTCCCGACAAGACTCAGGAGGTGTCTCTGCTTTTCGACAGAAAAGAATCAGCATACAGGGCCCTGGCGACGTGCTACCATTACCTTCCCGTATTCGACAACACTTACGGTATCCTCAGCTCATCAGACGAGCTCATAATGGATATCAACCGTGCGACCAGCGGCAAGGAAGTCGTGCTTGGACGTCTTACGGCCGACTACCCCGTTCTCGGATACTGGAACAACGACCTGACCTCCTGGAGCGAACTTTCCTTCGGCGGATCTTCGATGTTCATCCCCCTGCGAATCTGCAACGAGTTCCTCGAGAATATCGAAAGGGTTCCCGACATGTCCCAGACCGAGAAGACCCGCTGGGCTTCAGAAGTCAAATTCCTCAAGGCATATTATCACTTCCTGCTCTTCTCCCAGTACGGCCCCATTCCTCTGATCAAGGAGAATGCCGGTATCGACGCCGAGGGTGAGGAACTGATGCCTTTCCGCGAGCCGGTCGACGATGTTGTAGATTATATCATCAGTCTTCTGGACGAGGCCCTTCCCGGACTTCCCGCCCACGTGACCACTTCGACCGAACTGGGCCGTATCGACCAGATCATCGCGAAGGGTCTCAAGGCAAAGGTGCTCCTGTACGCCGCGAGCCCCCTGTTCAACAACAACCCCAGCTACGCTTCCCTCGTGGACAAGAAGGGCCGCAATCTCTTCCCCACCGGAGACACCGAGGCCGAGCATCAGAAATGGGTGAAGGCCGCTGATGCCCTCAAGGAAGCCATCGATGCAGCCGAAGCCGGCGGAGCGAAGCTTTTCGAATACTCGGGAACCATCCCCACCTTCGATCAGAACTACTATCAGAACGACTCCAGGGTGAAGTATATGTACAACTTCCAGAGGGCTGTCGTGGACAAGTGGACCTGCGAGATTGTCTGGGGCATGTCCAGAGTTGACGAGGCCACCTCAGGCGCATGGCACGAGGTGCAGAGAGCCGCCAACTACAAGCAGAGAGGCAACTCCGACTGCGGCGCCGCCTGGCAGTGGCTCAGCGCCACGATGAACGCGGCTGACTTCTACTACACCGAGAACGGTCTTCCTATGGATGAGGACCCCGATTTCGACTATGAAGGCAGAATGAGTGTAGTGACGATTCCCGACAGCTATGCCGCGGTTGCACAGCCCGGCGAGCAGACCGCCAAGATGCACCTCGGGCGCGAACCCCGCTTCTACGCTTCGATCGGTTTCGACCGCTCCAGAGTCAGAGGCTACGGCGAACTCTACGACCTGAACCTGCGCTTCGGCGAGGATCCCAACGGACGTCTTTCCGAGAGCGAGACCGACAAGTGCATCTCCGGATACATCCTCCGCAAGATGATCCATCCCGACACCAACGGAAAGGGCGACGGTACCGCAATCGTGCGCTACCCCTGGCCCATGATCCGTATCACGGGACTCTACCTGAGCTATGCCGAGGCCCTCAACGAGGCTTACGGCACCGAGAAGCAGGCCGAGATTCTGAGCTACCTGAACCGTATCAGGGCACGCTCCGGCGTTCCCAGCGTTGAGACCGCATGGGCGAAGGCCAAGAACCACCCCGACTACTACAAGACCAAGGACGGCATGCGCGAGATCATCCAGAGGGAAAGGACCATCGAACTCTCCTTCGAGGCCCAGAGAAACGACGACGTGCGTCGCTGGCTCAAGGGCTCCGCATTCAACAGCAAGTGCCGTATCTGGAACATGTACGGTTCCAGCACCGAAGACTTCTACAAGGAGACCGAGCTTACCAACATGCGTCACGTGTTCACGCAGCGCAACTATCTCTGGCCCATCCCGACCAACGAGCTCGTGAACAACACGAATCTTGTCCAGAATCCCGGATATTAGTGTCTAAAAGATTATGAAAATGAAAAACATAAGAATACTCACATTGCTCTCCGTCCTGCTTCTTGCGGCAGGCTGCGCGGAGAAATTACCTGAGTGTACTTTGGGAGAGGTGACCAACATCAGTTGGGAGCCCACCAGCGGAGGTGCGATCATCACCTTCACTGCCCCTCAGGACAACAGTCTTCTCTATGTGAAGGCTTCCTACACCAATTCTCTCGGCGAGGATGTCTATAACGTGTGCAGCGTGTATGACAACAAGATCGAGATAGACGGACTCATCGACGAAACCAAGAAATATCCCGTCCGGATATCCGCCATCGACAAGAACGGAGGCGAATCCCCCGTCACCACGATCGAGGTCACTCCCGGCCGCGCTTATCTCAATATCGTCAGCGACAACGTGACCCTTTCCACCATCATCGGCGGTCTGAAGGTCCAGTGGACCAATCCTTGCGGCGCAGCCAGCGGAGGCAAGACCGTCCATATGATTCTCACCTATTCCACCGACGACGGGGAGGAGACCCGTTACGTCAGCTCCTCCCAGGAGAACGTCGAGGTCAACGTCAGAGGACTCTCACCCGGCGACCACTCCGTAAGCTACAGCCTCGAGGACCAGGCAGGCAACAAACTCGCCGCAACCTCTCCCAAGACCTTCAGCATTATGGAAGAACTCGACGTTCCCAAGTACATCGACGACGAGAATGGTTACAGGACCTATATCTGGACCCTCGTTGAGGATCAGACAACTCTTCGTGAGGTTTGGGAGAACAGGAACGCCGCCGTGTTCGACGGAGTCATCGATACCGCTTCCAGCGCCGACGACAACAGTTACGCCGGAACTGAGGCTTCCGAGGCCGGCTACGGCTCGACCCTTCCCTGGGACACCGACCAGATGGACATCGTGATCGACATGCACCAGGTCATCAACATCTCCCGCATCAAGGCTTGGCAGAGGGCTTACTGGTACGGTTGGGACGACATCGGCTACTGGTGGAGCACCGACGGCACCTGCATCACGGAGTACTACTACTGCTGGCAGAACCTAAAGTCCTTCAAACTCTTCGGTTCGATGGACGCTCAGGACTGGTTCCTCATCCAGAACTGCGACATCGCGACCAACACCGTGGACGGACCTCTTCCGACCAACAAGACCTGGACCAACGACGACGAGCCGCGCCACAGCAACGGTGCCGACTACGAGCACTACGGGCCCACGAACGAGTCCCGCGAAATCGGCCGTGCCGGGCATGTGTGGGAGCTTGCTTCCCTCTCGCCCGACGTCAGATACCTCAGAATCCGCTTCACCTCCAACTGGGACACCAGCAAGACGGAGTGCTCAGGACTTTCCGAAATCAACATCTACGGCGGTCTTGTCGAGAAATTGTATTAGACCTTAAAAGTTGAAAAGTATGAAAAAGATATTTGTACTGCTTTGCACCTCGCTTGCCCTTCTTACGGCCTGCGACAAGATGGACAGCAACTATAAGGCTTACGTCGACGAACACCAGACCTATGCCCCCAAGGTGTCGGGCGTGATTGCGCGCTCTTCTGAATTGGGGTCAGTGACCCTTCGCTGGCAGCTCCCCGAGAGCAGTCTGCCGAAGACTATGGAACTGGTCTATGAAGAGTCTTCCAGCAAGTCCGACTGCATCACTCTCGACAAGCTCGTGACAGGTTATACCTTCACCGGCCTTCTGGAGCAGGGCTATACCTTCAAGATCTACACCATCGACGTGTTCGGCAACCGTTCGGTTCCCGCCACCTACACTTTCAATCCCATCCCGCACAGAGAGGGGAATGACAGCGGCGACGAATACGCGGATGATGCCGATTGGTTCAACCTCAGCCTCGAGTGGGACTGGGAGAACGGAAAAGCCAAGGAATAGCATATGAAAAGCGCAAAACTGATTGTAATGGCTGCAGCCGCGATAATCGCGGCTCAGTCTTGCTGCGCGACAAAGGACGTGTCGGAAAAGGTCGTGGTGGCCTACGTCACCTCGTGGTCCCAGGTAATGCCTGACCCCCACTACGTGACCCACATCAACTATGCTTTCGGGCACGTGAACGACAGCTTCGACGGAGTGCGCATCGACAATCCCGACCGGCTCAGAGCGATTTCTGCCCTCAAGAAAGACCATCCCGGATTAAAGGTGATGATCTCCATCGGGGGCTGGGGCTCCGGCCGCTTCAGCGAGATGGCCGCAGACCCCAAGCTCAGGGATTCATTCTGCGCCGACTGCAAAAGGGTGATGAAGGAGTTCGATCTGGACGGCATCGACATTGACTGGGAGTATCCCGGCAACGGCGGCGGAGCCGGTATTTCCGAATCCCCCGACGACATGGCGAACTACACTCTTCTGATGAAGGGCATCCGCGAGGCCATCGGCCCCAAGGCCTGGCTTACCCTCGCTTCCGCCTGCACACCGCGCTACATCGACTTCCCTTCGATAATGGAGTATATGGACCTGATCAACCTGATGTCCTATGACATGGGTTTCGGCGCCCAGTTCCACAATGCCCTCTATTCTTCGCAGTACACCGGCGAATGGACCACCGACAACTCGGTGAAGGCCCATATCGAGGCCGGAGTTCCAAAGGAGAAACTTGTTGTCGGCATCCCCTTCTACGGAAGAGGTACCCGGGACTACAGGGGAGGCCACGATTTTCGCGGTATCTATCCGATCAGCGATGAGTACATCCAGTGCTGGGACGAGGATGCGATGGTCCCGTACCTGACCGATCAGGAAGGCAACTTCATCTTCGGTTACGAGGATGCGCGTTCCGCGGCGATAAAGTGTGACTATATCAACGAAAACGGCCTTCGCGGCGGAATGTACTGGGATTATAACGGCAATGACGACGCCTGCACCTTGAGCAACGTTCTTTCCGTGAAGATTCTCGGACGCGAAAGCAAATAGCGCTCAGACATGAATTCGAATCAGGCGGGGACTGAACAAACGGTCTCCGCCTCTTTTTTTTGACGGATATATTTACTATATTTGTGGTTCCGGTCCTGTTATTCCGGCAACTAATAATCAATGTTATGTATCTTCTGGGTTATGATATCGGCAGTTCGTCTGTCAAGGCAAGTCTGATTTCGGTCAGCAGCGGAAAATGTGTTGCAAGTGCTTTCTATCCCAAATCTGAAGCGCCCATTATCGCGAGAAAGCCCGGCTGGGCCGAGCAGGAACCCTCGATGTGGTGGGAGAACCTGAAGGCCGCTACGGCCGATGTCCTGAAAACATCCGGGGCGGAATCATCTGAAATCGCCGCGATAGGAATTTCTTATCAGATGCACGGGCTTGTCTGCCTGGACAAGGAAGGGGCCGTGCTGCGTCCCTCTATTATCTGGTGCGACAGCCGCGCCGTCCCGTATGGCGAAAAGGCCTTTGAGGATCTGGGTGGGGACAGGTGCCTGAAGCATCTTCTGAATTCCCCGGGGAACTTCACTGCCAGCAAGCTCGCGTGGGTAAGGGAGAACGAGCCGGAAATCTTTGAGAAAATCCATAAGATAATGCTCCCGGGCGACTATATAGCCTACAGACTGACTTCGCAGATGTGCACTACCGTCTCGGGCCTCTCGGAAGGGATGTTCTGGGATTTCGTCGAAGGCAGGCCTGCCGGATTCCTCCTGGATTACTATGGCTTTGACGCCGGCATCATCCCGGAGACAGTCCCGACCTTCTCGCGCCAGGGAGAACTGAGCGCGGTTGCCGCGGCGGAACTGGGCCTGAAGAAGGGCACTCCGGTGACATACCGCGCCGGCGACCAGCCCAACAACGCCCTCTCGTTGAACGTCTTCAACCCCGGCGAGATAGCTTCCACGGCCGGAACCTCCGGAGTGGTCTATGGAATAAACGGCAATATATCATATGACCCGCAGAGCCGTGTAAACAGCTTCGCCCACGTGAACCACGACGCCGACCATACAAGGCTGGGAGTACTTCTGTGCATCAACGGCACGGGCATCCTGAACTCCTGGGTCAGAAGCAATTTCGCGCGCGACGGCATTTCCTATCAGCAGATGAACGAACTTGCAGCGCAGGTGCCCATCGGCAGCGAGGGATTGAGCATACTTCCTTTCGGAAACGGCGCAGAGCGCATGCTTTGCAACGAGCAGAGGGGCTGCAGCCTGCACGGAATCAATTTCAACACCCACGACAGGCGCCACGTCATGCGCGCCGCGCAGGAAGGCATCGTCTTCTCCTTCAAGAAGGGAATCGCGATAATGGAGGAAATGGGCATTCCCGTGAAGAACATCCACGCCGGCAAGGCCAATATGTTCCTCAGTCCGATTTTCCGCGACACCCTCGCGGGAGTTACCGGAGCGACGATCGAACTCTATGACACAGACGGCAGTGTCGGAGCGGCCAGGGGTGCGGGCATAGGCGCCGGCATCTATGCGGACACGTCCGAAGCCTTCTCCACCCTTGAGAAACTCGCCGTGATAGAGCCTGATTACGCCCGCAGGGACGAGTACGCGGAGGCTTATGAAAGATGGGCGGCAAACCTTTGACAATAAAAATAAAAACATATGGCAAAGAATCGTGAATATGCGCAGCAGGGCAGTTTTGCCTATCTGCTTTCGATAGTTCTCGTGACGGTGATCGGAGGATTGCTGTTTGGATATGACACCGCCGTCATTTCGGGTGCCGAACAGTCTCTCCAGAAATTTTTCGAGGGAGCATCCGATTTTGTTTATACCAAAGCGATGCACGGATTCACCGCTTCCAGCGCCTTGATCGGCTGCATAATCGGAAGCGCGATTTCGGGCTTCATGGCGTCCCGCCTGGGACGCAGGAACTCCCTCAGGTTCGCCTCCTTGCTCTTCTTCCTCTCGGCTCTGGGCTCTTACAAGCCCGAATTCCTGTTCTTCCCCGAGGGAGTGGCTTCGGCGAGCGTTCTTGTGGCGTTCAATCTCTACAGAATCCTCGGAGGCATCGGAGTCGGCATGGCATCCGCAATCTGTCCCATGTACATCGCCGAGGTCGCCCCGGCGAACATGAGGGGAAGGCTGGTTTCATGGAACCAGTTCGCCATAATCTTCGGCCAGCTCGTGACCTATTTCGTGAATTATCTCATCCGGAACAACCTTGGCGAGACCCCTCTTGCAATCGAGACCGCGATGGTTTCAATCGGTTGGAGAAAGATGTTCCTGAGCGAAGCCGTTCCCGCAGCCCTGTTCGGAATCCTGCTTTTCGCCGTTCCGAAGACCCCGCGCTTTCTCGCGATGCAGGGCCGTTACGACGACTCCCTCTACGTGCTTTCGCGCATCAACGGATTCTCCAGGGCTCAGTCCATCCTTGAGGAAATCAAGGCCACGATCAACGAAAAGAGCGAGAAACTCACGACCTACGGCATCACGGTTCTTGTTGTCGGCTGTCTTCTGAGCTTCTTCCAGCAGGCTTGCGGAATCAACGTGGCGCTTTATTATGCTCCGAGGATATTCCAGCAGATGGGATCCTCGGGCGATGCGGCCATGACCCAGACCATCGTGATGGGAGTCGTGAACATACTTTTCACCCTCGTCGCGATCTTCACCGTGGACAAGATCGGTCGCAAGCCTCTGCTGATCATAGGCTCCATCGGCATGACCGTGGGCATGGCGGCCCTTGCGGTGCTGAGCTTCTGCAATGTGATAGGAATCACCACCCTGATTTTCATCGTCATCTACACCGCCTCGTTCATGATGAGCTGGGGACCGATCTGCTGGGTGATGATTTCGGAAATATTCCCCAATACAATACGCAGCCAGGCAACTGCCATCGCCGTAGCAGTCCAGTGGATATCCAATTTCGCCATTTCCTCGACCTTCCCTTCGATGTCGGAGTGGAATATCGGCGCGACTTATCTCATCTACGGCACCTTTGCCCTTCTTTCGGCGATATTCGTATGGAAAATGGTTCCTGAGACCAAGGGCAAGACCCTCGAGGAGATGACCCGCCTCTGGAAGAAAAGATAGCTTTTAATTAGGAAATGCGGACGGGATATCCTAAATTTGCCCACAAGTAGTGTAATTATGGATTTCTCGTCTGCAAAAAATTCCAGCATTCAGATTGCGGAGGTTACCGCGCGTATCCGGGAGATGCGCTCCGTGATGGGGCTTTCTCCCGAGGAGACCGCCGCCCTTGTCGGGGTAAGTCACGAACAGTACGAGCGTTACGAGGCCGGTGCGGAAGACCTGCCCTTCTCCTTCATATACAATTGCGCACGAGTCTTCAAGATGGAGCTCACCGAGCTCCTGGAAGGCAACAACGCCCGTCTTTCGTCCTACACGATAACCCGCAAGGGCAAGGGCCAGCTGACTTCGAAGGAAGACGGCATCGAGTTGCGCGACCTTGCGCCTCTGTTCCGCGACAAGCTTTCCGTGCCTCTCTGGGTGACTTACGAATATTCCGAAGAACTCCAGAACCTGCCCATACACACTTCCGTCCACAACGGCCAGGAATTCGACTACATCGTGAGCGGTTCCCTGAAGGTGAAGGTGGGAGACCACTGCACCGTCCTGGAAGAGGGCGACAGCATCTACTACGATTCTTCCACGCCTCACGGAATGATCGCCACGGGAGGGCGCGACTGCGTCTTCATCGCGATGATTCTGCACGGCGAGAAGAGCGGAGTCGACGAATCCGAAGTCGCTGCGACCCTCACCCCCGACAAGCTTACGGAACCCCTTGCAATCGAGGAATTCGTCAGTTGCTCCACGTCCGCCAACGGCGTCCCGGAGAGTCTGTCTTTCAAGAATATAGACAATTACAACTTCGCATTCGACACCATAGACCGCATAGCGACCGACCATCCCGACAAACTGGCGATGATCTACGTGGGAGATGATTTCTCCGAAAAGAAAATCACTTTCCGCCAGCTGATGCGGGCTTCGAACCGCTGCGCGAACTACTTCACCTCCCTGGGGATCCGGAAGGGCGACCGCGTGATGCTGATTCTGAAGCGCCATTGGCAGTTCTGGTACGCGATCCTGGGCCTGCACAAGATAGGGGCCGTGGCGATTCCTGCGATGTGCCAGCTCAAGGAGCATGACCTCGATTTCCGCTTCCGTACGGGGCAGATAAGCGCCGTTCTGTGCACCGCAGACGGCTCCGTGGCGTCTGAAGTGGATGCCGCCCTCGAGCATTATGACGGGATAAAGGCCCGGATAATGGTCCACGGAAAGCGCGAAGGATGGCGTTCGTTCGAGGATGAGTTCAAGATGTACAGCACCCATTACGACCGCAGCAAGAGCGGTGCGGGCGGCGACGACCCGATGCTGATGATCTTCACCTCCGGCACGACAGGTTATCCCAGGCTTGTCTCCCATTCGTACAAATATGCCCTCGGCCACTATATGACCGCGAGGTACTGGCACGGGGTGGATCCTGAGGGAGTCCATTTCACCATATCCGAGACCGGCTGGGCCAAGGCCTTGTGGGGCAAGCTCTACGGTCAGTGGATGTGCGAAGGCTGCATCCTGTCCTACGATTTCGACAGATTCAAAGCCTCGGATGTCCTCACCCTGATGGCGAAATACAGGGTGACCTCTTTCTGCTGTCCTCCCACAATGTACCGTCTGCTCCTCGCCGAGAATATATCAGATTATGACCTTTCGGCCCTGAAGGAAGCCACGACGGCCGGCGAGGCTCTCAACACCGAGGCCTACTATCGCTTCGAGCACGAGACCGGCCTGAAGATCCGCCAGGGCTTCGGCCAGACGGAAACCCCTCTTTGCATCGCGACCCTTCGCGGAATGCAGAACAAGGAAGGCTCGATGGGCAAGCCCGTTCCGGGCTTCGACATCGACCTGATGAACCACGACGGCCAGATTTGCGCTTCCGGAGAGTCCGGCGAAATAGTCATCAACATCAACGGCGGCTATCCCTGCGGCCTGACCACCGGTTATTTCAACGATGACGCGGAGAACGCGGAGAAGTTCCATGGCGGCTGGTACCATACCGGCGACGCCGCGTGGAAGGACGAGGACGGCTACTACCATTACATAGGTCGCGTGGACGACGTGATAAAGTCTTCCGGCTACCGCATCGGCCCGTTCGAGATCGAGGACATAATCCTGAAGCTTCCCTACGTGCTGGAGTGCGGCGTTTCGGCCTCTCCCGACGAGGTCCGCGGGCAGGTGGTGAAGGCCAGCATAGTCCTGGCCCCCGGAGTCGAGGGTACCGACGAACTCAAGAAGGAGATCCAGGAATACGTGAAGACCAACACCGCCCCATACAAATACCCCCGAATCATCGTGTTCAGGGATTCCCTGCCTAAGACGAACAGCGGAAAGGTCATAAGAAATCAACTCTAAGCGCGCCGCCGAATGGATATCGCATCTACAAATTCCAAACTGAGAATCGCGGAGGTCGCGACCCGTATCCGGGAAATGCGCAGCGTCGTGGGCTATACGGAAGCCCAGATGGCGGCCCTGACGGGGCTGGACGAGCGGCAGTATGTCCGCTACGAGTCCGGTTCCGAAGACCTTCCTTTTTCCTTTATATACAGCTGCGCGCGTGCATTCAACATGGAGCTCACCGAGCTCCTGGAAGGAAACAACGCCCGTCTGTCGTCCTATACCGTGACCCGCAGGGGCAAAGGTCAGCTTACCACGAAGGAAGACGGAATCGAGATCAGCAACATGGCACCGCTCTTCCGTAAGAAGGTCGCCGAGCCGTACTGGGTGACCTATGAATATTCCGAGGACCTGCAGAACAAGCCCATCCACACCTCCACCCACAGCGGGCAGGAGTTTGACCTCATAGTCAGTGGCTCGCTGAAGGTCAAGATAGGCGACCACGTACTGGTGCTCGACGAGGGCGACAGTATCTATTACGATTCCTCCACCCCGCACGGAATGATTGCCACGGGAGGCCGCGACTGCACCTTCTGCGCCGTGATCCTTCCCGGCGAAAAGACGGAGTATGACGAGTCAGAAGTGGCCGGGACCCTCGCTCCCGACAAGCTCACGGAACCTCTTTCCATCGAAAAGTTCATCAGCGTCACGACCGGGGCGAAGGGTGTTCCCCAGAGCATAAGTTTCAAGAATACAGAAAATTACAACTTCGCCTTCGATACGGTCGACAGCATAGCCCAGTCCGATCCGCTCAAGCTTGCGATGATATATGTCGGAGATGATTTCTCCGAAAAGAAGATCACTTTCCGCCAGCTGATGCGGGCTTCGAACCGCTGCGCGAACTATTTCACCTCTCTCGGCATAAAGAAGGGCGACCGCGTGATGCTGATCCTGAAGCGCCACTGGCAGTTCTGGTATGCCATACTCGGTCTGCACAAGATAGGCGCGGTGGCCATCCCTGCGACAAGCCAGCTCAAGGAACATGACCTCGAATTCCGCTTCCGGGGCGGAGACGTCAGCGCGATTCTCTGCACGGCCGACGGCGACATAGCCTCACAGGTCGATTCTGCCCTTGCCGGTTACGACGGGATGAAGACGAAGATCATCGTGCACGGAAAGCGCGAGGGCTGGCGCTCCTTCGAGGACGAATTCAAGATGTACAGCACGGAATACGACCGCAGCAAGAACTGTGCGGGCGGCGACGACCCGATGCTGATGCTTTTCACCTCCGGCACGACCGGCTACCCGAGCCTCGTGTCGCATTCCTACAAATACGCCCTTGGCCATTATATGACCGCAAGGTACTGGCACGGAGTGGACCCCGACGGAGTGCACTTCACGATATCCGAGACGGGCTGGGGCAAGTCCCTGTGGGGGAAGCTCTATGGCCAATGGATGTGCGAAGGAGCGATCCTGGTTTACGATTTCGAGCGTTTCCACGCCAAGGACGTGCTCAGACTTATGTCCAAGTACAAGGTGACGTCCTTCTGCGCTCCTCCGACCATGTACCGCATGCTCCTGAGCGAAGACGTGTCCTCGTATGACCTTTCCTCGCTCAAGGAAGCGACGACGGCGGGGGAGGCCCTCAATACGGAGGCCTACTACCGTTTCGAGCACGAGACCGGGCTGAAGATCCGCCAGGGCTTCGGTCAGACGGAGACGGCCCTCTGCATCGCGACCCTTCGCGGAATGCTGAACAAGGAAGGCTCGATGGGCAAGCCCGTGCCCGGGTTCGATATCGACCTGATGAACCACGATGGCCAGACCTGCGCATCCGGAGAATCGGGCGAAATCGTGATACGCACTTCTGAAAATATCCCCTGTGGCCTCTTCCAGGGCTATTACGGAAACGATGAGGAGACCTCTTCCAAGTGGCACGACGGCTGGTACCATACCGGCGACGCCGCGTGGAAGGACGAGGACGGGTACTATCATTATATCGGCCGCGTGGACGACGTGATCAAGTCCTCCGGCTACCGCATCGGCCCGTTCGAGATCGAGGATGTGATCCTGAAACTTCCTTACGTGCGCGAGTGCGGAGTTTCCGCCGCCCCGGACCCGACGCGCGGTCAGGTCGTGAAGGCCAGCATAGTCCTCGCCCCCGGAGTGGAGGGCACGGAAGAGCTCAAGAAGGAGATTCAGGACTACGTGAAGGCCAACACGGCCCCGTACAAATATCCAAGGATAGTCGTCTTCAAGGATTCGCTCCCGAAGACCATCAGCGGAAAAGTAATAAGAAGATTATTGTAATATGGCAAAACTCACCTTCAATTCGGATTTGTGCAAGAGCTGCGGCCTGTGCGTCGAGGCCTGCCCCAAGGGCCTGCTGTACATCGACACGGCTACCTTGAACGCCAAAGGTTACAATCCCGCCGCCATCAATGACGAGGCGGCCTGCATAGGCTGCGCCATCTGCGCGAGAATGTGCCCGGACTGCATTATCAAAGTGGAAAAATAATATGGGAAAGAAAGTTCTGATGAAGGGCAACGAAGCCCTTGCCGAGGCCGCCATCCGTTCAGGGTGCCGGTACTATTACGGCTATCCTATCACTCCCCAGACGGAGCTCGCCGAGTATATGGCGAAAAATCTTCCCAAAGCAGGAGGTACCTTCCTCCAGGCAGAAAGCGAAATCGCCGCGATCAGTATGGTCTACGGCACTTCCGCTGCCGGAAAGAGGGTGATGACCTCGTCCTCCTCGCCCGGAATATCCCTCAAGCAGGAGGGGATCTCCTACCTGGCCGGAAGCAACCTGCCGGCGGTGATCGTCAACGTGCAGAGAGGCGGCCCGGGACTTGGCGGCATACAGCCTTCCCAGTCGGATTATTTCCAGGCCGTCAAAGGCGGCGGCCACGGCGATTACCACCTTCTGGTGCTCGCTCCCTCGACCGTGCAGGAAATGGCGGACCTGACCTTCCTGGCCTTCGACCTGGCTGACAAATACCGCGTGCAGACGATGATTCTCGCGGACGGCACCGTGGGCCAGATGATGGAGCCCGTGGAGCTTCCCGACCCCGTAGTGCACGAATTCGACAAGCCCTGGGCCCTGAAAGGCAAAGGCTCTGGAAAGTCCAAGTACATAACCTCCCTGTCCCTTTCCCCCGAGGAACTGGAGCAGTGGAACATCAACAATTTCGAGAAATACCGCAGGATCGAGGAGTGCGAGCAGAGGGCCGAAGAGTTCATGATGGATGACGCCGAAATATGTGTCGTTGCCTTCGGAATCTCGGCCAGAGTGTCGCGAAACGCTGTTCTCGAGGCCCGTGCGAAGGGCATCAAGGCCGGAATGATCCGCCCCATTACCCTTTATCCCTTCCCTGTGAATGTCCTCAGGAAGGCGGCCTCCCATGTCCAGCGCTTTGTCAGCGCCGAGCTCAATATGGGCCAGATGATTCAGGATGTGAAACTTGCCATAGACTGCAGCAGGCCTGTGGAACTGTGCAACCGCACCGGCGGAGTGATACTCACTCCCGAGGAGGTTCTCTCAGCAATTGAAGGAGGAAAGTAAAATGGTAGTATTCGACAAACCCAAGTCGCTCAAAGATGCGGCGTTCCACTACTGCCCCGGCTGCGCCCACGGCATAGTACACAGAATCATAGCCCAGACCATCGATGAACTGGGCATCCAGGAGAACACTATAGGCATCGCCCCGGTCGGCTGCGCCGTGTTCGCCTACAACTATTTCGACGTCGATATGGTCGAGGCCTCCCACGGCCGCGCTCCGGCAGTCGCAACCGGCGTGAAGAGAGCCGATCCTTCCAAGATTGTCTTCGCCTATCAGGGCGACGGCGACCTGGCCTCGATCGGTATGACCGAGACCGTTCATACGGCGGCAAGAGGGGAGAACCTGACGATAATCTTCATCAACAACGCCATCTACGGAATGACGGGAGGCCAGATGGCCCCCACTTCGCTGCCAGGGCAGGTCACCGCGACCTCTCCCTACGGCCGTGACGTCAACACTGTGGGCTATCCCGTGAAGGTCTGCGAACTCCTTTCGACCCTCGAGTGCCCCTATTACATCGAAAGGGTGGCCGTGAACAACATCCAGAACGTGCGCAAGGCCGAAAAGGCTATCAAGCGCGCCTTCCAGAACCAGATCGACGGCAAGGGCTATTCCTTCGTCGAGGTGGTGGCAGCCTGCCCCACGAACTGGAGAATGAACCCGGTCGAGGCCAACAAATGGGTTGCAGGCCCCATGCTGGACTATTATCCGCTCGGAGTATATAAAGACAAGGAGGCAGAAAAATGAAGACAACGGCAATACTTATAGCAGGCTTCGGAGGGCAGGGTACCCTCTTCGCCGGAAAGATACTTGCAAGCGCAAGCCTCGAGAAGGGGCTGGAAGTCTCATGGCTTCCCTCATACGGCCCCGAGATGCGCGGCGGCACCGCGAATTGCAGCGTGATGATCAGCGAAAGCCCCATAGGCTCGCCCATTGTGTCCCATCCCGACATTCTAGTGGCCCTGAACAAGCCTTCCTTCGAGAAATATGAGAAGGCTGCCGCTCCCGGAGCGAAAATCTTCGTGGATTCTTCCCTTGTGGACACGCGCAGCGCCCGCACCGACGTCGAGACCTTCTACGTGCCGGCTTCCCAGCTGGCCCGCGAGGCCGGTGACGGCAAACTTTCGAATATGGTCCTGATAGGAAAGGCGCTCAAGGAGACAGGCCTTTTCACTCCCGAGGAAGTGGAGGCTGTGCTCGACCACACCATACCCGAGAAGAGGGCCGCCCTCAGGGAACTGAACAAAAAAGCCCTCAGGGCAGGGCTCGAGGGCTAGATTGAAATTTCAGGGACGGACTCTTAACGGAGTCCGTTTTTGATTCTGTCTTCAGCGAATTTCTGGGCGATCTTGCCTTCGGGAACTCCGGTGGCCTTGGACTCCTCGGAAATCCAGGTTATGGTGTTGTAGATGTTCTCGACCTGCTTGAGGACGTTCTCCTTGTTGTAAACGGTGAACGCTTCCTGGGCCGCGTTGATCACGCCGCCTCCGTTTATGATGAAGTCGGGAGCGTAGAGGATGCCCTTGCTCTTGAGGATCTTTCCGCATTCGTCGTCGAGAAGCTGGTTGTTTGCGGCTCCGGCTATGGCACGGCACTTCAGCTGCGGCAGGGTGGTGTAGTTGATGGTGGCACCGAGGGCGCAGGGGGAGATGATGTCGCATTCCACTCCGTAGATCTCGTCGTCGGACACTTCCTTCGCACCCCACTGATTCACGGCGATGTCCATGTTCTTGCGGTTCGAGTGGGTCGAAACGATGAGGTCGGCGCCGGCTTCATAGAGCTGGTGGCAGAGATCGAATCCCACGTGGCCGAGGCCCTGGAGGGCGATTTTCACGCCGTGCAGGTCGTCAGTCCCATTGAGCTGCTTTGCGATGGCCTTGATTCCGCAGAAGGTGCCGTAGGCGGTGAAGGGTGAAGGGTCGCCGCTGACGTTCTCGCGTCCTACGACGTACTTTGTCTTGTGCATCACCTGGTTCATGTCGTCGGTGGTGGTGTTCACGTCCTCGGCGGTGTAGTAGGCTCCGCCGAGAGTCTCGACTGCCTCTCCGAACGCCTCGAAAAGGGCTTCGCTCTTATCTTTGGGGGATGCCATTATGACACCTTTCGCTCCTCCGCAGGGAAGGCCTGCGGCCGCGTTCTTGTGGCTCATTCCGCGAGAGAGACGCAGAACGTCGAACAGGGCGTCCTCAATGTTGGCATAGGGATAGAGGCGGCAGCCTCCGATGGCGGGGCCGAGCTTCGTGTTGTGCACGGCGATGATCGCGTGCAGACCGGCCTTTTCGTTGTTCACGAACAACACCTTCTCGTGCTGATACTCTGTGATGAGATTCAATGAGGTTGACATAACTAACTGTATTTTAAGGTTTATTGTTTTTTCAATCCAAGTTTTTCGACGGCCTGCTCGCGCATCTTGTACTTGAGGATCTTGCCGGCGGCGTTCATCGGGAAAGAATCAGTGAAAGTGATGTAGCGTGGCACTTTGTGGCGGGCTATGCGCCCCTGCATATAGGCCCTCATCCCTTCCTCGTCGGCCGCGGCGCCGTCTTTCAGGATGATGCAGGCCATCGCCTCCTCCCCGTATTTTTCGTCCGGAACGCCGATTACCTGCACGTCGCGCACGTCCGGATGCGTGTAGATGAACTCCTCGATTTCCTTGGGGTAGATGTTCTCGCCGCCGCGGATTATCATATCCTTCAGGCGCCCGGTTATGCGGTAGTTGCCGTCTTCATCCCTGCAGGCCAGGTCGCCCGAGTGCAGCCAGCCTTCATGGTCGATTGCCTGAGAGGTGGCGTCGGGCATCTTGTAATAGCCCTTCATCGTGTTGTAACCCCTCGAGCAGAATTCCCCGTTCTGGCCGACGGAGACTTCTTCTCCGGTTTCGGGATCGATGACCTTGCACTGCACGTGCGGGAAGGGGTAGCCCACCGTGTCGCAGCGGCATTGCTCGCTGTCAGTCCATGCGGACATGGTGCAACCCGGGGATGCCTCAGTCTGGCCATAGACGCTGACTATGCCCCGCATGTTCATCTCGTCGGGCTGCGCGGCCCTTCTCATCAGCTCGGGAGGGCAGCCTGAGCCGGCCATTATGCCGGTGCGCATGTGCGAGAAGTCGGTCTTGCGGTAGTCCGGATGGTTGAACATCGCGATAAACATCGTGGGGACTCCGTTGAAGCAGGTGATCTTCTCCTGGTTGATGCAGGAGAGCGAGGATTTCGCTGAAAAATACGGCATCGGGCACATTGTGGCGCCGTGCGTGACGCACGAGGTCATCGAGAGTACCATCCCGAAGCAATGGAACATCGGCACCTGTATCATCATCCTGTCGGCGGTCGACAGTCCGAGGCGGTCGCCGATACATTTTCCGTTGTTCACCACGTTGCGGTGAGTCAGCATCACGCCTTTCGGGAAGCCGGTCGTGCCGGAGGTGTACTGCATGTTGCAGACGTCGTCCGGCTGCACCTTCGCCGCCATCGCGTTCACCAGAGCCTTCGGCACGAGCTTGCGGCGCTCCATCGCCTCTTCGAAGCTCAGACAGCCGTTCTGGCGGAAACCCACCGTGATCACGTTGCGCAGGAACGGTAGCCGCGAACAGTGCAGAGGCTCCCCGGCGGTGCTGTGCTCTATTTCCGGGCAGAGCTCCGCCATTATCGCCCTGTAGTCCGAATCCAGGGCTTTCTCTGTCATTATCAAGGTATGGGTGTCGGACTGGCGGAGCAGATACTCCAGTTCGTGCGATTTATAAGCCGTGTTCACGGTAACGAGCACCGCTCCGATCTTCACGGTCGCCCAGAAACTGATGTACCAGGCAGGGACGTTGGTCGCGAGGACGGAAACCTTCGACCCGGGCCGCACCCCGAGGGATACGAGCGCGCGGGCGAAATCATCGACGTCGTCGCGGAATTCGGCATAGGTCCTCGTGTAGTCGAGGGTGGTGTACTTGAAGCAGTACTGGTCAGGGAACTCCTCGACCATCCTGTCCAGTACGCGGGGAAACGTGAGGTCTATCAGTTCGTCCTTCTTCCAGACGTACCAGCCCGTGCCGTCGTGGTTGGGGAAGAGCCTGTCGCTGCGGCGGGCGGCCTTGCGCTCAAAACGCTCCATGTAGTTCACGAAGTACGGGAAGATCACGTCTTTCTCTGCGAGGCCGCTCATCCATTCGGGCTTCCATTCCAGGGATACGAAACCGTCATAGTCGATCGAGCCCAAGGCATCCATCACGTCCTTGATGGGGAAACTTCCCTCGCCGATCAGGCAGTAGTCGCCATCTTCGTCGCTGTCGCGCATGTGCACGTGTCTGACATAGGCTCCGAGGTTTTTTATCGTTTGGGCGGGACTTTCCCCGAAATCGCGGTAAGGATGGTGCACGTCCCAGACGACGGCAAGCTGGTCGCAGGCGAAGCTGTCCAGAAGGTCCCTCAGACGTGCGGTGTCGCTGTAGATTCCGCTGGTCTTCACCAGAAGCGTTATTCCCAGGCTGGAGGCTTTGGGGATCAGTGATTCAAGGTTTTTCCGTATGTTTTCCGGGAGATCCCTGCTTGCGAATGCGCATATATATGGGCAGCCCAGGTCCGAAGCGAGGTTCAGCAGCGTGTTCAGATTTTCGAGTTCCTTTCCGGAAGCGTCCGAAAGGTCGCAGGAGGAGTCGAAACAGGGGATGGAGATGCGGCGGGAACGCAGTTCGCGCGCCGTCGGCACCACCGAATATTTGTGGAACGGACCTCCGGCGTTGATCAGTTCGTCAGTGCTGAAGGCGTTGTAAATCTCGATGCCGTCGAAGCGCATCTCGCCGGCGGTGTTGAGAAGTTCGGTCCATTCCAGGCTCTTCCAGCCCCTTGTCGAAAAAGAAAGTTTCAAGCCCTGCCCTCCTCGTATGCTATTTTGTTGACTGCGTGGAGGTAAGCCATGATGCTGGAGCCGACGATGTCCGTTGAGACTCCGCGTCCGGAATAGATTTTTCCGCCGCTGCGCAGGCGCACGACGGTTTCGCCCATCGCCTCGCGCCCTTCTGTCATCGAGCGGATCTGGAAATCATCGAGTTCGTAGTGCGTCCCGATCACCTTCTCGATGGCGAGGAAGGCTGCATCGACGGGGCCGTCGCCCACGCAGACGCTCTCCTGTACGTTCCCGTCCTTGAACAGGCGGATGTGGCAGGTGGGGGTGATGATGTTTCCGGAGTTGATCACGAAACTCTCCAGTTTCCAGGTCGGGGGTACCTGGAAGGCCACGGCAGCTATCGTCGCGTCGAGTTCCTTCGCATCGACGTATTCGTTCGCACTGGCGAGCTGCAGGAAGGCTTCATAGACCTTGCGGCTGTCTTCTTCGTCGAGTTCGTAGCCGAGCTTGCCGGCAGCTTTCATGACGGTCTCCAGATCGTCGTGTATGGTGAGCCGGATGTCAGCGTTGCCCCCGCTTTCGCCCAGGGATGTGGGGGAATTCGCGCGTATGCTCTTGCACAGGGTCAGAATCTCGCTCACGGTGCTGTCGAGCCGGGGCATGTCGATGCCGCAGTAGGCTCCGCAGGCTGTGGACTTCACTCCGAGGATGTGCGGGAATTGGCTCAGGGATGCAGTGAAGCGGCCGTACGCCGTGGTCTTTATCTCGTCTGCCCCGTTCCTTGCGGCTTCGAGGGCGCAGGCGTTGGCAAGGTAGATGTTGTCGCAGCAAATGACTCCCATCTTCACCCCTTCCGGGAGTATGGCGCGGATAGAGGCGACGGCCTTTCCGAATTCGTCCGGAAGCAGGTCGCCGGCGGCGTCGCCCAGACTTATGATTCCGGCTCCGCCTTCGACGGCCGCCAGGATGGCCTTGTGGAGGAATTCGGTTTCCGCCCTCGTGAAATCCCCGGCCACGAACTCAACTTCGGGGCAGAGGGCCTTGCACTGCCGCACCCTTTCCGAAATCAGCTCAAGCATCGCGGACGGCTTCTTGTGGCAGAAGTATTCCATCTGGACCGTGCTGACGGGGCAGGGGATTCTCAGCCTCGCCGCGGGAGCCTCCTTGAGGGCTTCGGCGCTGCGCAGGGCGATTTCATCGTCGAGAATGTTGACGGGGACGGAAACGCTCGCCTTTTTCACGGCGGCGCATATGGCTTTCACGAGAAAATAGTTGGAATCGTCCTCGTCCAGCCCCGGGGCCTCGATGACCGAAACTCCGAGCGAATCGAACAGTTTCGCAAGTTTTATCTTGAGCCTGAACGACACTTTTTCCTGAAAGAATTCGTCGCTGTGGCGTACGGTGATGTCGGCGAGATCTATTTTCCTCATCTTCCTTCGATTCTAATCAACCTACAAATATATTAAATTTTCGCTATCTGTGTCATTTCGGAACTTTAAAAGTTGAGTCAGCCGCACCGTGTGCAACTTTTGAGGATTTTCGTGAAAATTACTGAAAAAATATTTTTATATTTACGAACACTTTGACCCGCTATCCAACTATTAACCAATAAAATCATGTCCAAATCAATTTCAAGAAGAGATTTCCTGCGTGCAGGCTCCGCTGCCGCCGTGGGTCTCGCGGTGGCGCCTTCGCTGATGGGTGCCGAAAAGACCAAGAAGAAGACGGCCGCCCCCAAACCCCTTGACCGCAAGCTCAAGATCCTGGGCGTCGGCATCGGCGGACGCGGCGCGGCTGACCTTGCTGAGATGGAGACCGAGGAGATAATCGGTCTGTGCGACGTCGATTGGAAATATGCCGCACATGTTTTCGAGCGCTATCCCAATGCCAAACGCTACAAGGACTGGAGGGTGATGTTCGACGAGCTGCTCGACCAGGCCGACGCAGTCATGGTCGCGACCGCCGACCATACGCACGCGATAATAGCGGCGACCGCGATTGCCGCCGGCAAGCACGTGTATTGCGAAAAGCCTCTCACCCTGACCGTTTATGAATCAAGGCTTCTGGCGAAGCTTGCCGCAAAGCACAACGTCGCGACCCAGATGGGCAACCAGGGCGCTTCGGGCGAGGGTGTGCGCAAGATCTGCGAATGGATATGGAACGGAGAAATAGGCGAAGTCACGAAGGTCGAGGCCTTCACCGACCGTCCCATCTGGCCCCAGGGTCTCGCACGTCCCGACGGGCAGGCCGTTCCCGACACCATGGACTGGGACAGTTTCATCGGGCCCGCCCCTATGCGTCCCTATAATGAAATCTACACGCCATGGAACTTCCGTGGCTGGTGGGATTTCGGTACGGGAGCGCTCGGCGACATGGCCTGCCATATCCTGCATCCCGTGTTCAAGGGCCTCAAGCTCGGTTCCCCCATAAAGGTTCAGGGCTCCTCGACTCTTCTGCTGACGGATTCCTGCCCCAACGCGCAGATTGTGAAGTATGTTTTCCCTGCCCGCGAGAATCTCCCCAAGGTCGCGATGCCCGAACTGGAGGTTTGGTGGTATGACGGCGGACTCAAGCCGCCCAGGCCCGAAGGCTTCCCCCAGAACCGCAGCATGAACGATTCCGGCGGCGGCGTGATTTTCCACGGAACCAAGGACACCCTGATCTGCGGCTGCTACGGAGTCAATCCCTGGCTGCTTTCCGGTCGCGTCCCCGACGCTCCCAAGGTTTGTCGTGAGATTACTCTCAGCCACCAGCAGGACTGGATCCGTGCCTGCAAGGAGGATCCTTCAGTGCGCGTCCCTTCCGCTTCCGACTTCCGTGAGGCCGGCCCGTTCAACGAGATGGTAGTCATGGGAGTGCTTGCAGTGCGTCTGCAGGACCTCAACCAGGAGCTCGAGTGGGACGGCGAGAACATGCGCTTCACAAACATTCCCGCCGGCGCGAAGATTCGCACCGTCGTAAAAGACGGCTTCCAGATCCACGATGGCCATCCCACCTTCGACAAGACCTGGACCGACCCGGTCGATGCGAACGCTTACGCGGAAGGACTCGTGAAGAAAGTCTACAGGGATGGCTGGAAACTTCCCGAAATGCCTCAGGATTAATTTTTAAGCAATAACAGATGAAAAAGATCATTTTATCACTCAGTATCGCCGCCTTCGCTCTCGCTCTTGTATCTTGCGGAGGAAACGGCAAGAAGGCCGGCGCGGTTCCCGAATATACCGTTGTGGATGCCGCTCAGGTCGACCTTTCCGCTTGTCCTCAGGACGAGGAAGGCTATTACGTAATCTTCAACGGCGAGAATCTCGACGGCTGGCGCGGCTACGGCAAGGACTATGCCCCCACGAAATGGACTGTCGAGGACGGAGCCATCAAGTTCAACGGCACAGGCGGCGGTGAGGCCCAGATGGGCGACGGCGGCGACCTGATTTTCGCCCATAAGTTCAAGAACTTCATCCTCGAGTTCGACTGGAAGGTCGAGAAGGCCGCCAATTCCGGCGTGTTCTACCTTGCCCAGGAAGTGACCACCAAGGATGCCGACGGCAACGAGCAGTACGAGCCCATCTACATCTCCTGTCCCGAGTATCAGATCCTGGACAACGCGAACCATCCCGATTCCTTCCTCGGAATCGACGGCAACCGCAAGTCCGCTTCCCTGTATGACATGATTCCCGCCAATCCCCAGAACCAGAATCCCTACGGCGAGTGGAACAAGGGCAAGATCATGGTATTCCAGGGTACCGTTGTCCATTATCAGAACGACGAGAACGTGCTCGAGTACCATCTCTGGACCCCCAGATGGACCGAAATGCTCCAGGCCAGCAAGTTCAGCCAGGAAGCATGGCCCCTCGCGTTCGAGCTTCTCAACAACTGCGGTGGCGAGAATCACGAAGGCTACATTGGTTTCCAGGATCACGGCGACGTGGTTTATTACAAGAACATTAGAGTGAAACTTTTCGATGAATAAGCTTCTTCTCGCCGTTATGGCAACAGCAGCATTGTGCACCTCCTGCGCCCCGTCGCAGGAGGCTGCTTCCGCGAAATTCGGCATCCAGCTCTATTCAGTGCGCGAACTGGTGGGCAACGCCGAACTTTATGCGGCCAATCACGAACAGGTTCTTTCCGACCTTGCCTCCTACGGATATTCCAGCATCGAGGCGGCGAACTACGCTCCCGGCAAATTCTACGGAGTGAGCCCCGAGCAGTTCCGCGCCGACCTCGAGGCGGCGGGCCTGGAGGCCCTTTCTTCGCACACGATGAGAAATCTTACCGACGAGGAGCTTTCCTCCGGCGATTTCAGCGAGGCTCTTGCCTGGTGGGACGTCTGCATAGCCGACCACAAGGCCGCCGGAATGAAATACATCGTATGTCCTTCTTTCCGTGTTCCTTCCACCCTCGAGGGCCTTGGCACATACTGCCGCTATTTCAATGAAATCGGCACGAAGTGCAAGGAAGCCGGACTCGCTTTCGGAATCCACAACCATTCCCACGAATTTGGCAGGGTCGAGGGTGAGAAAATCTATGATTTCCTTATCGCGAACACCGATCCCGAACTTGTGTTCTTCCAGATGGACGTTTACTGGGCTGTACGCGGAGGCGCCGCCCCCGTGCACTATTTCAGAGAGCACCCCGGAATCTTCACGGTCCTGCACATCAAGGATGACAAGGAACTCGGAGAAAGCGGAATGGTAGGCTTCGACGCCATATTCAACAACGTCGACGCAGCCGGCACGAAGGATTATATCGTCGAAATCGAGGGCTCCTCGGTAGGTGACATAATGGAAAGCTGCCGCATCAGCGCCGAATATCTGAAGAACGGTTCCTTCGGTTTCTGACGCTTGTCCGTTTTATTCAGCGCGGCTGCCGTCCGGCAGGGCGAAACCATAAGGGGAGGGTGATTGTTGTCATCCTCCCTTTTTTGTGTCTTCTGCCATCGTTTTGTCCCCGCCGGGGCTTGATGCCCCGGAATCTCCGGAATGAAACTGATTCCGTTTGTCGATAAAATGTACTATCTTTGCGCTTCCGAAGCGGGTATGTTGAAATTGGTAGACAAGCAAGACTTAGGATCTTGTGCCTTCCGCGTGTGGGTTCGAGTCCCACTACCCGCACCTCTATTCCAATGGCTCCGCCCCTTGATACCCTGAGGCTCCCGGCCTCCGTCGCTTGTGATTCAGGCGATTGGTTCGCGATATCCGCGGCGCTGTCAGCGCAGGCTGAACTTGCGGGTCGTCCCGTAGGTGTTCCAGTGGCGCAGGCGCAAGGTGAGCGCTGACTGGTCATAGACATTGCTCCACTGGGTGTCCTCGACCATTCCGTTGTCCCATACGAGATCCTTCCAGTGTACGTCGGCAAGGCATTGCTGAGCCTCGTCGGCGGTAAGGGAGCCGTCGTGCTCGTCGAGGAACTTCGAAGCCGTTTCGTAGCGCCACCAGCTGCGGCTGTGGGGATTGCCTACCACAGGATCAGGCTCGGTGGTGTAGTATTTGGGAGCGAGCAGGTGGTTGGTCATCAGCATATGGTTCTTGTCCGGGGCCTTGCGCAGAATCATTGTCTTCCAACCGTCGAAGAGGTCGAATTCGATGGCGGCGCAGTTCCCTTCCGCATCAGCCACAAGATAATGGTAACCGCCGCCCGCCGTCTGGTCGTGGCGCACGTCGACCGAGTTCACCAGTTCGAGAGCTTCGTCCACTGTCGCGCAACGGTCCAGAATCAGGCGAATAAGGATGCTCGTGCCGGCGACGGGTTTGCCGCTGTCCTGCCAGGCCGCCTGCTTGGGCAGGGCCATTATCGATATGCAGAGGCCTTTCTCGTTCATTCCGTCCATCGGGGCATAGACTGCGGCGAGGCATAGCGCCTTCGACGCCAGGTCGCCGGGCAGTTTATCCAACTTGTAGCCCAGGTGCGACAGGTCGCAGGTGGACAGCGATGCGTAGCCGTTGCGCGGGGTGCTCCTCAGCACGAGCGTCGGATTCTTGAAAAAGTCATAGTTGCGTCCGAACAAGTAGCCGTCGCCTTCGGCGTTGCGGGCCTGGAACGATGTGCAGGCGAATCCGTTGCCGACCTGCATGCCGCTCAGGTCCGGCTTGTAGATGCCGCGGGTCAACTGAGCGATCACGAATTCAACGAGTTTGGTGTTCGCGTCGATGCCCGCCTCGAGCACCGCGTCAAGGTCATATGACGCCTTATAGTCCGCGTAAAACAAGTAAGGATCGTCTTCCGCAACCTGCCTTATACCCGCCATCGTACGCAGTTCCCCCTGCCATACGCAGAGCGCCGCGATGATTATTGCCGCCAGGGCAATGCCCAGAGATTTGAAGATTTTTTTCATCTTTTCCGAATTTGGTAATCTTTTCGTAAAAATACGAAAACTTGGAGATTATGTTCAACTTTCAATTAAATCATTCTGTCTGAAGGATGGATGAAATGCCCCGCAATTTGTCTGGCCCGCTATTGCGTATAAGGGGATTTTGGCCTATATTTGTAATTGTCAACGCTTAAATTATGTTAAACTCTAAATTATTGATTTTATGGCAAAAGAAGCTACAGAAACCCAGAAAGTCGACATCAACGCCGCGAAGCTGAAGGCTCTCCAGGCCACTCTCGACAAGATTGAAAAGGATTACGGAAAAGGCACCATCATGAAGCTCGGCGACCAGCCCGAGTGGGATGTGCAGGTGATTCCGAGCGGTTCGGTCGCCCTCGACCATGCGCTCGGCATAGGCGGCTACCCCCGTGGAAGAATCGTTGAGATCTACGGGCCCGAGTCCAGCGGAAAGACAACCCTCGCGATCCACGCGATAGCCGAGGCCCAGAAGCAGGGCGGCATGGCTGCGATGATCGATGCCGAGCACGCCTTCGACCGAAGTTATGCGAAAGCCCTTGGAGTGAACCTCGAGACTCTCCTGATCTCCCAGCCGGACAACGGCGAGCAGGCCCTCGAGATTGCCGACAGTCTGATTCGTTCGGGAGCAGTGGACATCGTCGTCATCGACTCCGTCGCCGCGCTGACCCCCAAGGCCGAGATAGAAGGCGAGATGGGTGACAACAAGGTCGGCCTGCAGGCCCGTCTGATGAGTCAGGCGCTCCGCAAACTGACCGCTAACATCTCGAAGACCAATACCTGCTGCATCTTCATCAACCAGTTGCGCGAGAAGATAGGCATAATGTTCGGAAACCCTGAGACCACCACAGGCGGCAACGCTCTGAAGTTCTACGCATCCGTGCGCATCGACGTGCGCCGCACCACCCAGATCAAGGACGGCGACGAGGCGACCGGCAACCGCACGAGGGTGAAGGTTGTGAAGAACAAGATGGCGCCCCCGTTCAAGAAGGCCGAATTCGACATCGTGTACGGCGAGGGAATTTCCCGTACCGGCGAAATCACCGACCTGGCTGTCGAACTGGACATAATCCACAAGAGCGGCAGCTGGTTCTCCTATAACGAAGAAAAGCTTGCGCAGGGGCGCGAAGCCGTGAAGCAGCTTCTGAAGGACAATGTCGAGCTTTGCGACGAGGTCGAAGCGAAAATCCGCGAGGCTCTGAAGAACGTGAAGGACTGATTTCAGGACATCCGACAATAAAAAAGACCGGTCATTCTCTGGCCGGTCTTTTTCTTGTTCCTCAGCCGCCTTATTTCTTGGCGGCTTTTGCCATTTCCTTGTTGTAGCAGTCGCGGCAGAGGGGCTCGTAGCTGTCGGTTTCGCCCAGAAGCACGAGATCCTTGCTCTTCGCGAGGCGGTGCGAGTGGTTCGCGAGGTTTCCGCATTTCACGCAGATGGCGTGGACTTTCTGCACGTCTTCGGCTATAGCCATCAGCTTGGGTATCGGACCGAAGGGCTGCCCGAGGAAATCGGTGTCCAGACCGGCGATGATGACCCGGATCCCGTGGTTTGCCAGATAGCGGGCAACTTCGATTATGCTGTCGTCGAAGAACTGGGCCTCGTCGATGCCGACGACCTTCACCCCCTGGCCGATTTCAAGCATTTCGGCCGGGGACTTCACGGGGACGGCTACTATGCTCTTCGAGTCGTGCGAGACGACCTCGACCTCGGAATACCTCGTGTCTATCACGGGCTTGAATATGGCAATCTGCTGGTGGGCGAACTGAGCGCGGCGCAGGCGGCGGATGAGTTCTTCAGTTTTTCCCGAGAACATCGACCCGCAAATCACCTCTATGCAGCCGGATTTTTTGTTGTTTTCTGAAATCATAGTGCTATCTTTGTCTTTGGCGTACGCAAATATACGCAATTATTGCTGCAATGAAAACAGGAGGCAAAGGAATTTTGAACATAGTGCCGACCCCCGTCGGGAACCTTGAGGACATGAGTTTCAGAGCTGTCAGGGTCCTGCGTGAGGCCGACCTGATCCTTGCCGAGGACACCCGCACCAGTTCCGTCCTGCTGCAGCATTACGACATAAAGGGGAAACTCCTTTCGCACCACAAATTCAATGAGCACCAGACGGTGGAGATGATACGCGACCGCATCCTCGCGGGCGAGAACGTAGCGCTGATAAGCGACGCCGGCACTCCCGGAATCTCCGATCCGGGCTTCCTGCTCGCCAGAACCTGCGCGGCGGAAGGCATCGAGGTGAGAACCCTGCCCGGTGCGACGGCCTGCATCCCAGCGATAGTATCTTCCGGGCTGCCCTGCGACAGATTCTGCTTCGAGGGCTTCCTGCCACTCAAGAAGGGACGTCAGACCCTGTTGAAAAGCTTGACCAACGAACCAAGAACTATGATTTTCTATGAATCTCCGCGACGTCTTGTCGCGACCCTGGAGCAGTTTGTGGAGTATTTCGGGCCGCAGCGCGAATGCAGCGTTGCGCGAGAGATATCCAAACTGCACGAGGAGCACTGCAGGGGGACTTTGTCCGAGGTGCTCCGGCATTTCAAGGATACCGAACCGAAGGGTGAAATTGTAATTGTGGTCTCGGGGCTGCCTTCCGAAGGGAAGCGGGAGCACCGGAACAAATACAAGGACTGCGATGGCGAAGGATCCTGCGAAGAATAAGCCGACGACGGCTTTCAAGGTAGGAGCGATTTCCCTCGTATTTTTAATAATAGGTTATCAGGCGGCGCTGTTCGTCCACAAGGCAGCTGTCCTCGGCCTGATTGCCCACAGGGATGCTCCGGATACGGTTTATGTCTATCTTTCAGCGGAGGATTCAACAGCTTTCGCCTCGTTGGCGAAGACCGCCTCCTCTTCCGCTCCCGTCAGTTCTTCCTCCTCCTTGTCGAACTCCTCTTCGGCGAATTATTCCGCAAGGGGCGAAGTCCTGAAGACCGAGCGCAGGGCGTCCGCGCATTCCCCGGAGGCTCTTCAAGCTTATCGTGAGTTCGCTCCGCGCCGATACGAATCCTTCCCGTTCAATCCGAATACCGCCTCCCCGGAGGACCTGCAGCGCCTCGGCTTTTCCGAAAAGCAGGCTTCTTCCATCATAAAGTACAGGGAAGCGGGAGGGCGGTTCCGCCGCAAGGAGGATTTCGCGAAATCCTTCGTCGTCGCCGATTCCGTCTACAGGAGGCTCGAGAGTTTCATCGAAATTCCCCTTCTGGACATCAACAAGGCCGATTCCGCCGCATTCGACTCCCTTCCGGGAATCGGAGGCTACTTCGCCTCGAAGATGGTTTCGTACCGCAGCGAACTCGGAGGCTATTCCTTCCCGGAGCAGCTGATGGACATATACCATTTCGACAGGGATAAGTTCGAAGCTCTGAGGGACCTTATTGTCTGTGACCCCGCCGATGCCAGGCCCTTTGCTCTCTGGACCCTTCCTGCGGATTCCCTGCGGCTCCACCCTTATGTGCGGGGATGGAACACCGCTCGTGCCATAATCCTTTACCGCGAGAACACTCCGGCCAACGAGCTCAGCGTGCAGGGCCTTGCCGATGCGGGAATCATCCCCCCTGAAACCGCCGCAAAACTTTCCCGCTGCCGCCTCGTCCCCGCTCCCTGAGTCTCTGCCATTCACCCCCTCCCGGCCGACTCCCGCTGACCTCCCTCTGTCACGACTGCAGACTTTCGCCCGATTTCTTGCACTCGTGACACCGAAACCGCCGTTTTCGCCCTTCCCTCTGTCACGACTGCAAACTTTTCCCCGATTTCTTGCACTCGTGACACCGGAACCGCCGATTTCCCCCTTTTCTCTGTCACGACTGCAAACTTTTCCCCGATTTCTTGCACTCGTGACAGCCTTGACCAAATTCGAGTTTATCGAATTGGTTCCCTTCTCCGCTCGCAGGTGCAGTGTCGCAAGGCCTTCTGCTTCCCTCCTGAATCGAAAAAGCTACTCGCTGCACTCACGTTCG
>R20__coassemble_229_pt1 | contig 44207 bp, 38 predicted proteins | sample R20__metabat2_low_PE_040 | metagenome-assembled genome bin R20 | reverse complement strand
TGTATAACTTTACACCTGATAGTGCTGTTGCACTGTCAAATTAAATTCGGCTAACTATAAAACCTATGATTCGCAAAAAAATCATTCTGACGGGCCTGGCGGCAGTTTCTGCGGCCGCTCTCGTCTTTTTGGCGACGGGTTGCAGCACCGACAACCGCTACAACCTCGATAATCTCGACAACATCGACACCAGCGTCACCCTGTTCGAGGACGGTGTGGCCATCCCTCTGGGAAGCACTGAGAAAATCAGTCTGGCCGAACTCACAAAGGATCTCGGAGACGGGGAAAGCCTTGGCGATTTCCTTAAGACCAACTCTGCAGGAGAATATTCCATAAGCCTCGAAGGCGAAACCGACCTCAACGAAGCGATCAGGGACCTCGACCTCAAGGAACTTGCCGAGTTGGATCCAGTAAAGATAGACCGGTCTTTCGAGTTCGAACTGGGCGGCGCAAGCACAGACAAGTTCTCCGTTCCCGCAAGTTCGTATGAAAAGTCGGCGGAATTCTCGGAATATGAACTCCTCGACGTGAATCTCGGCAACGTTTCCTCCGACGTGGACGGGCTCCTGATCTATGCGGGATTCGACAAATACAAGGACATCATCGACGGCAAAGAAGATCTTGACCTCGGAAAGAAAGCGGGCAATCTGGCCTACAACAAACAGATTCTCCAGCGTTCAGTCGTGAGTGCGGCCGTTTCGGCCTCTCCCGATGAAGAGATAAGTCTGCCCGCCGCTCTCGTGCCCCAGGTGGACATCCCCTCCACGAACGTGAATTTCAAGACCGACCCCCTCACGCTCCACAACGACGTGACCGCCATAAAGGACATCAAACTCGATCCGGATGCGGAAATCGTGCTTGACATAAAGCTCAGCAACGTGTTCCTGACCGACGGCCAGGGTATCCCCAACGTGGATATCGACTTCTCCAGCCTTTTCAATATCGAGGGCGGCAACAAGGTAAACCTCAAGGATCTTGTCTTGACAAAGGACAACGGGTGGAAGGCCACCAAGACCTTTGCGATCACCAGTCTTGCCAAGACTGAATACAACAGTTCGATAGCCATAGACGAGAACTTGAAGGTCAGCGGCAACGTAAGCATCAACGACCCCAAGACCACGAAGACCCAGTTCAACGCATCCAGCGGCGACATCGCTCTGGACATTGCCATCAGCTTCAACAATCTCAAGATCGCGGCGGCCCGCGTGGACATCAAATCCGTGAGTCTCGACAAGACCAGCAAAATCAGCCTCACCAGCTTGGACGATATCCAGCTTCCCGAAGAAATCAAGGACGTGAAGAGCATCAGCCTCGACCCTGCAAAGCCTTTCACCATCTGCATCACCCCGAACAACCTCGAAATCCTCGAGACAAAGAACATCCCATATTCAATAGAGCTGACCTTCCCTGAATCGATGGACGTTGACGGTGCCGTGAACGGCAAAATCACCTTCGACGGAGATCTTGCGAACGGCCCCATCAATAAAGACATCATAGTGAAGAGAATCACCCCGACTGTCAGCGGCGGAGCACTTTCCTTCGACGGCACCGTAGAAGCGAAGTCCATTGTGAATGCGCAGAATCTGTCCATCTCCTCGGTCAACCTCCCCAAAGACCAGGCCGGCGACGTCTCGTTCAGCGTGAACATCAAAGGCGAGCCCGCCATTTCGGACTACTTCATCACCATAAATGAGATCAGCGAATCCGCAAAGATGGACGAGACCCTCGACATCGACGTCAGCGAAATCGGCGATTTCGGCAGTTTCACGGTGATTCCCGACGGCACTCCCGAAATAACGATGAAGATCAATCTTCCCGATGTGGCCGGACTCAGCATAGTTCCCGGCACCGAAGGAGTGAAGGTACAGCTTCCCGACGTCATAGTCTTTGACGGGACCGGCATAGCTTCCGACCTCGCCTTCGATTCCGACAAGAACACCATCACCATAAAGAACAGCTTCCCCTCCAGCATCACCCTCCCCGTCAAGCAGCTTGACATCAAACCCGTCAAGGACGGCGACAAGTATGTCGTGAAGAGCAAGATCGGAGTGGACGGCAAGATCCGCATCGCCGAGGCTGACGTGAACCAGAAAGACGTGGAGGGCCTGCTCGACTCCGGCTTCGGCATCGTGATCGACATCCCCGAAATCAAGGCCAGCAGCATTGAATTGAACGATAATTTCAGCGTGGACTTCGACGAAGAGTATGACATTGTCCTCATCAGCAAGAATGACTTCCCCGAGGAACTCATAAGCCTCGACGAGGCTGTCCTCGACAATGCTTCGCTGAATTTCGAGGCCGATTTCGCCGGCCTTGGAAGCGGCACATTCGATGTTGACCTGACCCTCACCCTGCCCGAATTCGTGACTCCTTCCGTAATTCCTCTGACCGGCAAGATCAAGAACGGCAGCTTCAAGCCTGCAAGCGTCACGATCGAGAAACTCTCCGGAATCGACCTGAGCAAGGGCAAGGACATCGAAGGTTCCATCACCGTCGAAGGATCCATCACCGCATCCGGTTCCAGAATCAACCTCAACGAACTGGGCGAAAAGGTCAACATCAATCTGAACGCCTCGATCGCGGACAGCGACGGAAATCTCGGAATCTCGAAGGCAAGCGGAAAATTCAAATATGACATCAACAGCACTTCTGAGGTCAAGATAGACGACGTTCCCGAAATGCTCAAGTCCGAAGACGTCTGCCTGGATCTTCTCAATCCGCAGATATATCTTGAGATGAACTCGAACATCGGAATTCCCATCAACGGGACTCTCACCATCACTCCCGTCATCAACGGGAAGGAAGCCAGCGCAATCACCGTCACCAACGTATCCCTCCCCTACAGTTCGAAGGCATCCGGCACGAGCACGAAGAAATACTGCATCTGCAACAAGGCTTCTGACTGCGCAGCCGGCTACGAGCCTCTGACGGCTGACGTATCCGGCCTCCTGAAGCGCATCCCCGATGAACTTAAGATTGACGTCAAGGCGGCAGTGGACCAGAATGTCCAGTCGGTGATCGAGCCCGCGGCCGACTATACCTTCGACATCGACTACAGGATTGAAGTTCCGATGACCTTCGGAGACGACTTCAAGTTCAGCTGCACGACCACTCTGGACATGAGCGAGGCTTCTTCGCTGACCTCGATGGGCAAATTCTCCCTGAAGGGCAAGGCTGTCAACGACTCTCCCCTCGGCCTCGACATCAAGCTCGAGCTCCTGGACGGGAACGGCGGCATCATTCCGCAGTCAGGCGAAAGCATCATCAGCATCGCTCCCGAAGGCACTAGCGACATCGCGTTCTCCATCTCCCCGACCGACAAGAGCAGGGAAATCCGTTCCGGCCAGCTCACCATCACCGCGACCGCAAAGCCGGGCGTAGCCCTGAAGGAAAGCCATTCCATCCAGCTCACAGACCTCGTGGCGACAGCCCCCGAAGGAATTTCACTTTAACCCGCAAAACAGAAAATTGTCATGAAAAAGATATTCTCAGTATCCGCAGCAATCATTGCAATGTCCCTGATCTGCACGGTCGCTTCGGCCCAGTCTTTCAGGACAGGTTACTTCCTTGACAACTACATCTACAGCTACAGGATCAATCCCGCAATCGTAAGCGACGATTCTTTCTTCGGGCTTGCAGTGACCAACATCGACCTGCAGAACAGCAGCAACATCGGCATATCTTCCATTCTCTACCCCAGCGGAAACTCGATTGTGACCGGTCTGAACAGCAAGGTCAGCGCCGATGAATTCCTCGGAAAACTCAGCCAGAACAACGGTCTGAACCTCGACGAAAGCATCAACATCCTCTCGATGGGCTTCGCAAAGAAGGATCATTATTCAACCGTCGAGGTGAACGTCCGCGCAATGGCCGGAGCGAGCCTGCCGTATGACCTCCTCGCATTCCTGAAGAAGGGCGGAATCGGCAAGACCTACGACATCAGCAACATCTACGCGAACGCGAAGGCCTATGCCGACGTCTCCTACGGCTATGCCAGGGACATCAACGACAAGATTTCAGTCGGCGGCCGCGTGCACTTTCTCGTGGGACTTGCCAACGTGACGGCACGCAGCCAGAACACTTCCATCTCGATGAGCGAGCAGGAAATGGCCGTCACTTCCGACATGAACATCACCTCCGCAGGCCTTCTTGAACTTTCGACCACTTCGGACGGAGCCATCGACGCTTCCAACACAAAGTTCGGCATGGACAACGGGATGGGCGGATTCGGTGCCAGCATCGATCTGGGAGCCGTTTACAAGCCCATCGACGGACTTGAGGTTTCGCTTGCCGTCAACGATCTCGGTGCCATATCCTGGTCCAACAATTTCACGGGCAAGGCCAGTGGAAGAAGCACCGTAAGCGGAGGAACCATCAAACTGAATGACGGCAAACTCGAAACCGATCTCGAAAATGCCCTGACCGCCCTGACCGAGTGCGTCAACGTGAAGAATACCGGCAAGAGCAGCAGTTTCGAGATGCTCCCCGCCACCATTGCCGCAGGTGCACGTTACACGATGCCCTTCTACGAAGGCCTCTCGGCCGGAATGCTCGCAACCATCCATACCGGAACCTGCTCGTCCTGGTATGACCTCAGGGCCGGAGCCACCATCACTCCCGCCAGAATCGTGAGCGCCGCCGCAAACCTCGGAATCAGCTCATTCGGCCCCACCTTCGGAGCCGCGCTCAACCTCCATCTCGGTCCCGTCAACCTTGTGGCCGGTACGGACTGCTTCATGAGCTCGATGACCAAGATTTCCAACATCCCCGTTCCAGTTCCTCTGAACAAGTTCGTCCTGAACGCCCACCTGGGCCTCTCGATCTCCTTCTGAGAAAACCGAAGCGGAAAACGCACAGAATCCCGGACTGCAGCAATTGCTTCCGGGATTCTTTTTTATGTTTCAAGATTGGGCCAAAAGATGTAAATTTGTATGTTATGCAGAAAGTGCCGCTCTGGAAAATATTTCTGGTGTTCGCGAAGATAGGCGCGTTCACCATAGGCGGAGGCTATATGATGGTTCCGGCGATCGAGGATGAAATCCGCCGCCGGGGCTGGGCGGACGATGACGAACTGCCGGATATGGTAGCACTGTCGCAGAGCGCCCCTGGGCTTCTGACGGTGAATATGGCCGTTTTCTCCGGATACAAGCTCCGCGGCACTCTCGGAAGCATCGTGGCGACGCTGGGCTGCATCCTGCCGCCGTTCCTGATCATCCTTCTGATTGCGATGTTCTTCTCGGAATTCAAGGACAACGCCCTCGTGGCCGCCATTTTCAACGGAGTGCGCCCCGCGGCAGTCGCGATAATCGCAGCCTACACGGTGAAACTCATCCGCAAAGGAAAGCACAACTGGTGGACCCTCCTGATCTGCGCCGCCACCCTGCTGCTTGTCGCATTCCTGAAGATATCCCCCATATATATATTGTTGGTACTGATAATCGGGGCCGTCACGGTCAGCTCGCTGAGGAGGAAAAAGGCATGACGGACTACGCGATTCAGATACTGCAGCTTTTCGGGACCTTCTTCCTGATCGGAATGTTCACCTTCGGGGGAGGCTACGCCGTGATGTCGCTCATCCAGAGCCAGATAGTCGAAAAGATGGGCTGGATCAGCGAAAGCACCTTCACGGACATCGCCGCCATCGCCCAGATGACTCCGGGGCCGGTCGGGCTGAACTGTTCGACCTATGTAGGCTACGAAGTCGCCGGTACGGCAGGCTCCCTCGCAGCCTCGATAGCAGTGGTTCTTCCTTCGTTCCTGATAATGCTGCTGATAGTGAAATTTTATGTAAAATTCCACGAAAATCCTATCTTTACGGATGTAATGAGCGTCCTGCACCCCTGCGTGGCCGGTCTTATCGGAGCGGCGGCCGTGGGGCTGATGTTCAGCATAAAAGGGACTTCGGTAAGACTGATTGCCGAAAACTTCCCCGACTGGAAGAGCTGGCTTCTGTTCGCGGCCGCGTTTGCAGCCTCCTGCTTCTTCAAGGTCGGGCCGATAAAGATAATCGCCTCGGCGGCGGTACTTGGTTTGATATTATACTTATAATTACATTATGAAAGCATTGAAACTGTTTATGGCTTGCCTTGCGGCATCCACCCTCAGCCTCTCCGTCTCAGCGGCGGACAGGGCTCTCAGCATCGTTCCCTACCCCGAAAGCGTCACCGTCCTCAAGGGCGATTGCAAAGTTGCAGGAGCATCATTCACCTGCGACAAACTCCTCGGCGACAAAGCGGCAAAGGCCGTGAACGCATTCTCGGACGTGCTCGCCGCAAAGACGGGCAAGACCAAGGGAGGAGCCAGAATCAGCTTTTCCTTCGGCAAGGACCTCGCCCCGGAGCATTACACGATTGAAATCAGCAAGAGCCGCATCAAGATAGGCGCCTGCGACTACAACGGCGTCATCTACGCCATCGCCACCCTCAAGCAATTGCTTCCCGCCTCGATTTACGGCGACGATGAGGACGCCGCGGCCGACTGGACCGTACCATGCTGCAAGATAGCCGACGGGCCCCGCTTCGCTTACAGAGGCGTGCATATGGATCCCTGCCGCCATTTCTGGACCATCGAGGAGACCAAGCGCTATATCGACATAATGGCCGTTTACAAACTCAACCGTCTTCACTGGCATCTGACCGAGGACCAGGGCTGGAGAGTGGAGATCAAGGCTCTTCCCCTGCTTCAGGAAGTCAGCGCCTGGAGAAACGGGACCCAGATCGGAAGGCGTCCCGACCTTGACGACGGCATCCGCTACGGCGGCTACTACACCCAGGACCAGATCAAGGAGATAATCGAATATGCCGACGAGAGAGGCATCGTGATCATCCCCGAAGTCGATCTTCCCGGCCATATGGTTGCAGCCCTTGCAGCCTATCCCGAACTCGCTTGCTACGGCGACCATTTCGAGGTCCGCGGCTACTGGGGAATCTCCAGCTCCGTGCTCTGCCCCGGAAAGGAAAGCACCTTCAAATTCATCGAGACCGTTCTGGGCGAGATAGCCGAGCTCTTCCCCTCCGAATACATCCACATCGGCGGCGACGAGTGCCCCAAATACAAATGGGAGAACTGCGAAGACTGCCAGGCCAAGATAAAGGAACTCGGCTTCGAGGATGACGAGCATTTCACCGCCGAGCAAAAACTCCAGAGCTACGTCACGGCCAGAGTTCAGGCATTCCTCGCGACCAAGGGCAAGAAGATTATCGGCTGGGACGAGATCCTGGAGGGCGACAATCTCCAAAGCGGCGCTACCGTAATGTCCTGGAGAGGCACCGAAGGCGGAATAATCGCCGCGAAGAAGGGCTTCGACGTGATCATGAGCCCCTCGACCTACTGCTACATCGACTACCTGCAGAGCCGTAATCCCGAAGAGGAACCCCTCGGAATCGGAGGATTCATCGATCTCGAAAAGATCTATTCCTACGAACCCTATGAAGGTATGGAGCCCGGCACCGAGAGCCACATCCTCGGCCCCCAGTGCAACCTCTGGACCGAGTACATCCCTACTCCCGAGCACCTCGAATACATGCTCCTGCCCAGAATGCTGGGGCTGAGCGAGGTTGCATGGTGCCCCCAGGGAACCAAGGACTATCCCAAGTTCCTCAAGGAAGTAAGGGAACACCAGTACAAGGTTCTCGACGCGATGAACTACAACTACAAGAGATACTAGGAGTCCCTGACGACAAAAATAACGGCCCCCGATTCACATCGGAGGCCGTTTTCATTCTAACCTAAATTTAACCTATGAAAAAACTATTCGGTTAAATTCAATTTCAATTGTCGTGCCAGAAATTACTCTTCGACAAGTTTTACTGATACAATTTTAACATCTTCGAGTGGTTTGTCGCGCCCGTCGGTAGCAACCGCTGCAATCTTGTCGATGGTCTTGAGTCCGTCCACTGTCTCGCCGAACACCGTGTACTGTCCGTCCAGATGGCTGCAGGCATACTCGTCCTGGACCAGATAGAACTGGGATCCGGAGGACTCGCGCATAGGATTGGCGGCGTCGCCTCTGCGAGCGGCGGCAAGCGCGCCCTTTTTGTGACCGTGGTTGGGAAGTATCTCTGCCTCAACGGTATATCCGGGGCCGCCGGTGCCGTACAGATCGGCCTTTTCGGGATCCTTTGTGAGGGGGTCGCCGCATTGGATCATGAATCCGTTGATGATCCTGTGGAAAAGGATGCCGTCATAGAAGCCGGTCAGAGCGAGTTTCGCGAAATTCTCGCGATGCTTGGGGGTGTCTTCGTAGAGTTTGATGCGGATGGTGCCGTAATTGGTCACGATGTCGAACATCGGTTCTGCGGGAAGGGTGGCTAATTTTTCCATTGCTGTCTTTTCTTTTGCCATTGCGATTGAATCTGCCTGCGCCTGAGCGAGCGCTTCAGCGGCTTCGGCCTCCGCCTGAGCCTTCTTGGAATTGTTCCCGCAGGAAACGAGAACAAGCACTGAGGTGAGAATCAGCGCAAATGCGATTGTTTTTTTCATGATTTATTGTTTTTTAAGTTTTTGTATATGGCGAAAACATAGACGAGGAGAAGAAGAGTGTCAAGGCAGAGCTGCAACCAGACAGGAAGTCCCTTGAAGCAGAAAAGGGAGATGTTGTAAAAAGAGAGAGCGAGGCAGACAAAAACTGCAATCCCCTTCATATCATAGGGAATCGGATATTTCCTGCGCCCGATGAAATAACTCATCAGCATAGCCGTGCCGTAACCGGCGAAACCTCCTATCGCGCAGGCCTTGTAGCCGATGACGGGTACGAAAACAACGTTCACCGCTATCATCACGGCGGCCCCCACGGCGCTCATCACGGCCCCCCACCAGGTCTGGTCGCTGAGTTTGTACCAGAACGAGAGATTGAAATAGACGCCCATGAAAATCTCCGCCGCCATCACTATCGGAACAACTCCAAGGCCTTCCCAATAGCTTCTCCCGATGAAATATTTGAGAATCGGAAGATAGAAAACCACCGCAAGAAAGGCCAGGAGGGTGAAAATGATGAAATATTTCATCCCGTCCGCAAGAGTCTGCGGACTGTCCTTGTCGCGGCTGCCGTTGAACACTATCGGCTCGTAGGCATAGCGGAAAGCCTGGGTCAGCAGGGACATTATCATCGCTATCTTCACGCAGGCCCCATAGATGCCGAGCTGTACCTGTCCGTCGTGACCTGGAACGAGATACGGGAAAAGGATCTTGTCCGCCACCTGATTGAGTATCCCCACAAGGCTCAGGAGCAACAGCGGCCAGGTGTAGCGGAGCATCCTGCGCGCGAGTTTCCGGTCAAAACCATAACCCAACCCTTTCAGTTGCGGGAGGAAGCCCAGGAACACGCAAGTCGTGCACAGAAGGTTCACGAAGAATATGAGCCCGACTCCGTAATCCATGCCGACGTACAGCCTCTCCAAAGCGGGGAAACGCCCGAAAAGCTTCGGCATTACAAGGAACACGAAAAGGTTCAGCAGCACGTTCGGGATTATGAACGCGAATTTCAGACACATGAACCTCAGAGGTTTGCGCTGCTGCCTGAGGCGGCTGAACATTATCGCCTGGAATGCGTCCATCGAAACTATCGCGGCCATACAGACGACATACTCCGGATGCGTGCTGTAGCCCATAGCCGACGCAATCGGAATCCTGAACGCAAAGACGGCAAGAGCGAAGAACAACGCCACCGCCCCTACCATTTTCAGGGCTGTGCCGTACACCGTATCGGGATTTTCTCCGTCCTTGTTCGAAAAACGGAAAAGGGTTGTCTCCATTCCGAAGGTCAGAAGGGCCAGGAACAGAGCCGTGTAGGCGTAGAGGTTCGTGACGATTCCGTAACCTCCGCTCTCAGCGGCGATCTTCATCGTGTAGAGCGGTACCAGCAGATAGTTCAGAAATCTTCCGACTATGCTGCTCAGGCCATAGATTGCAGTATCCTTTGCCAGCGATTTGAGATTCATCTTCCAGTTGACTGAGTAGAGGACAAATATAACAAAAAAAAGACCGCCAGATGCCCGGCGGCCTTTATTTGTGGAATGAATCTCTTAGTCAGTGAGAGAGAAGCGGCTCATGCAGACAACCTTTGCCTCATTGTCGGCGGCGAGGATGGCCTGCTTCACGCTGATCTTGTCATCGGACATCTGGTACTCCTGCTCCTCGAGAGTGTTCTCCTTGAGGAACTTCTGGAGACGGCCCTGGGCGATGTTCTCGACCATCTGGGCGGGAAGGTTCGCGGCCTTCTGTTCGCCGACGGTCTTGATTATCTCGCGTGCCTGGGCAGCCTGCTCGGGAGTGAGCCAGCCCTTCGCGGTATTGGACTCGATATGGTCCTCGGAATCAACGTGTGCGGGATTGATGCCGACCTTCTTGAGGGCGGCGTCGACGGCCTTCTGCACCTGCTCTTCCTTGGTCTTCTCCACAGCAACCTTGTACTCCTGGTCGAGAACCTCCTTGGGGCAGGCCTCAGCGGAGATGGCGACGGGATTCATCGAAGCTACCTGCATTACAACACCCTTCGCGATATCCTCGGGAAGAGGCTTGTTGAAGCCGACGAGAGCGCCGAGCTTGCCGTTCAGCTTGTGGATGTAGGAATAAACGAAGGGAGCCTCTACGATGCTGTAGAAAGCGAGTACGTGCTTCTCGCCGGTCTTTCCGGTCTGAGCCTCGACAGCCTCGGCAACGGTGTAGCCGTCAGCCATCTTGCAGGCCTTGAGACCTTCGATGTCAGCGGGGCAGTTGGCGATGGCCACGTCGGCGATCGCTTCAGCGAGATTCTGGAAATTCTCGTTGCGGGAAACGAAATCGGTTTCGCATCCCAGGCAGATGAGGATACCCTTGTCGCCGTTGATTCTTGCCTTCACCGCACCTTCGGAAGTCTCGCGGTCAGCCCTCTTGGCTGCAACGAGCTTGCCCTTCTCGCGGATGATCTCCATAGCCTTGTTGAAATCGCCTGCGGCCTCTTCGAGAGCCTTCTTGCAATCCATCATGCCGGCGGAGGTCATCTTGCGCAGTTTCATTACGTCTGCTGCTGTAATTGCCATAATGCTTATACTTTAAATATAATGGAACTTATGCTTCTTCCTCAACGTTCACGGGCTGGGCTCCCTTGCGGGCGCGGAGCTTCTTGCCGCCGGTCTGGGCAGTCTCCTGAGCCTCCTCGGCAGGAGCCTCCTTGTCCTTCTCGAGCTTGCGCTCGTCGAGACCTTCCTGGATGGCTGCGCAGAGGATGTTCATTACGCACTCGATGGACTTCGCTGCATCGTCGTTTGCCGGAATCACGTAATCAACAGGGGTAGGATCGCAACATGTATCAACCATAGCGAATACCGGTATGTTAAGACGATTGGCTTCTTTTACAGCGTTTGCCTCTTTCTGTACGTCAATGACGAAAAGTGCTGAAGGGAGACGGCTCATGTCGCGGATGGAGCCGAGGTTCTTCTCGAGCTTCGCTCTCTGACGGTCTACCTGGAGTCTTTCGCGCTTCGCGAGCTTCTCGAAAGTTCCGTCCTCCTTCATCTTGTCGATGGTGCTCATCTTCTTGATGGCCTTGCGGATGGTGGGGAAGTTTGTAAGCATTCCGCCTGCCCAGCGCTCAGTGATGGAGGGCATGTTTACGGCGGTGGCCTTCTCGGAAACGATTTCCTTGGCCTGCTTCTTCGTGGCTACGAAGAGAATCTTGCGGCCCGACTTTGCAAGAGCCTTCATCTCCTCGGCAGCCTCGTCAATCTTGACAACTGTCTTGTGCAGGTCAATGATGTGGATTCCGTTCTTCTGGTCGAAGATGAAGGGAGCCATCTTGGGGTTCCACTTTCTTGCCAGGTGTCCGAAATGTACGCCTGCATCAAGCAATTCCTGGAAATTTGTTCTAGACATTGTTTTTGATTTCTAATTTTGTTTCTCTTTTCTTCAAGGTGAAGTAGCGCTTTGCGGTCTTCATCCTTTTCCGCGGTCAGGCAGCCTTGAAAAGCAAGGTTTGAAAACCTGAACCGTACATTTGTAAAACCGTTGATTGACTAACGTTTACTGAACTGGAAGCGGCGGCGTGCACCGGGCTGGCCGGGCTTCTTGCGCTCAACCTCGCGTGCATCGCGGGTGAGGAATCCGGCTGCTTTGAGTGCAGGACGATAAGCTTCTCTGTCAAGTTCGCTCAGCGCGCGGGAGATACCGAGCCTGATGGCCTCTGCCTGACCCTTGGTACCACCACCGTTGATGGTGATCTTGGCGTCAAACTGACCAATCGTGTTGGTGACCTCGAAAGGCTGGTTTACGACATAACGGAGGGTCTCCTCTGCGAAGTAGTTTTCGAGGGGACGGTCGTTGATCGTGATGTTGCCTTTGCCGGCTGAGAGATAAACGCGAGCCACAGCTGCCTTACGTCTTCCAAGGGCGTTTGTCTGTTCCATTTGCTCTGTTTAAATTTCGTTCAACTTGATTTCTTTGGGGTTCTGTGCCTGGTGAGGATGCTCGGGGCCTGCATAAACAAAGAGGTTCGAGAGCTGGTCGTCACCAAGACGGGTCTTAGGAAGCATACCCTTGACTGACATCCTAATCAATTCGGCAGGTTTCTTTGCGAGAATCTCTGCGGGGGTCGTGAACCTCTGTCCGCCGGGATATCCGGTGTAACGGGTGTAGACCCTGTCGGTCATCTTCTTTCCCTTGAGGATCACCTTCTCGGCGTTGATGATGATGACGTTGTCGCCACAATCAACGTTGGGGGTGAATCCGGGCTTGTTCTTTCCGCGAAGGACAAGAGCAACTCTGGAAGCAAGACGGCCAAGTGCGAGATCGGTCGCATCAATGAGAACCCACTTCTTGTCTACAGTCGCCTTGTTCAGCGATACTGTTTTGTAGCTTTGTGTGTCCACTGTCTTGATTTTTAAATAGTTAATAAAAAATTTGCGATCCCTTTACAATTTAGGGGTCGCAAAGATAGTAAAATATTCTTGAAAATCAAAAGTATAGCCTACACTGTAAGTATTTCTTTCTCTTTCGCAGCCACTGTCTCGTCCACAAGCTTGACGTTCTTGTCGGTCAGTTTCTGAACCTCTTCCTCGGCTTCCTTTTCGGTGTCCTCGGACAGTCCTTCGTTCTTCTGGGCCTTCTTCAGGAGGTCGACGGCGTCGCGCCTGGAATTGCGCACGACTATCTTCGCGTTCTCTCCGGCGGCCTTGGCTTTCTTGATGAGTTCGCGGCGGCGCTCCTCGGTCAGGGCGGGAACCGTGCAGCGGATTATCTCTCCGTTGTTGGATGGAGTCAGACCGATATTGGAATCCAGGATCGCCTTCTCGATGAGGGGTATCAGATTCCTCTCCCAGGGCTGGATGGCGAGGGTCTTGGCGTCAGGAGTCGTTATGGAAGACACCTGGGCGAGAGGGGTGGGGGTGCCGTAGTAGTTCACCATCACAGGATTGAAAATGGAAGGGTTGGCCTTGCCCACACGGTAGGTCTTGAGGTCTTCCTCAAGGAACTTCACGGCTGCGCGCATCTTCACGTCGGCGCCGTTCACGATTTCTTTTGCTCTTTCTGTCAACATATTTCAGTCATTTGTTCATGCGTGTACTATTGTGCCCGTCACCGCGCCTTCCAACAGGCCCAGAAGGGCTCCGGGGCAATTGATGTCGAAAACCACGATGGGCACAGGCCCCTGTGCGCAGAGGGCGAACGCCGTCTCGTCCATCACTTTCAGATGCTTTATGATGCACTCGTCGAACGTGATTTCGTCATACTTCACGGCAGAAGGGTCCTTTTCGGGGTCGGCGGTATAGACTCCGTCCACCCTGGTGCCCTTCAGAAGGGCCTCAGCGCCGATTTCAAGGGCCCTGAGCGCGGCTCCGGAATCAGTCGAGAAGAAAGGATTGCCGGTACCTCCTGCGATGAGGGCCACCCCTCCTTCTTCCAGGACCTTGACGGCCGCCTCACGCGTGTATGGAACGGCTATCGGGACCATCTGGGTGGCGGTGAAAACCTCCGCCTTCACGCCCTGGCCACGCAGGGCCGAGCAGAGCGCAAGCGAATTGATCACGGTCGCGAGCATGCCCATACGGTCTCCCGTCACCCTGTCATAACCTTTTCCGACGCCTTGAAGGCCGCGGAAAATGTTTCCTCCGCCGTTCACTATGGCTATCTGGTATCCGGCCTTGACGGCCGTGGCTATCTCCGTCGCGAATTTCAGAAGGCTCTGTTCGTCGAGACCTTTTCCGGCAGGGCCTCCGAGACTCTCGCCGCTCAATTTAAGGAGTACTCTCTTATACATATCCGAATGCTTTGGTCGGGAAACAAAAGTACGAAGAAAAATTATGAATCCTGCAAGATTCAGCCTATATTTGCACGATTAATCAAAGAGCAACAAAATGTTTATTTTCAACTCCTCGATCGGCAAGAAATTCATCCAGGCCCTCAGCGGCGCCTTTCTGATTGTCTTCATGCTTCTGCATGCAACGATTAACTTTTTCTCGGTAATAGATTCATTCACAGGTAAATACGGTATTGCCGCCGCAGATGACAAACTTTTCAGCGTCGGAGACGGACTGTTCAAATGGGGCTGCGATTTCATGTCCACACCCATCATCAGCATCATGGTTCCCGTGCTCGCTCTGGGCTTCCTCGTACATATTCTTTACGCAATCTGGCTTACCGCCAAGAACCTGATTGCCAGAGGCGGTCTGAAGCGCTACGAAGTCGCAAGCAAGGCCGCCGCGGACAGCTGGTCAGCAAAGAACATGTTCGTTCTGGGTCTCGCGATCATCGCCTTCATCTGCTTCCATCTCTTCCATTTCTGGGCGAAGATGCAGATGCCCGAACTGCTCGGGATCGGAACTTTCGAGAACAATCCCTATCTCCTGCTGAACGCGACCTTCGGCAACTGGTGGGTGCTCCTTATCTACATCATAGCTTTCGGAGCTCTCTGGTTCCACCTCACCCACGGCTTCTGGAGCATGCTTCAGACAGTGGGCTGGAACGGTACGATATGGTTCAAGAGAGTGAAGGTGATCGGTATCGTCATCGTGTCGATAATCTGCTTCGCGCTGGTTGCAGTTGCAGTCAACGCCTTCATCCAGGCCAACTTCATAATGGCCTGACGCGCTGTTATCGCGACAAGGATTCGAGAAGGAGTGCTGAGAAGCGCTCCTTCTCTTCTTCTGAGAGGAACTCGGCCCTGATGGGGCAGTAGAACATTCTGTTCTTCAATTCCTGAGGCATCTTCTTCACGTCCAGAACCCTCTGCGCATCCTTTTCGGTAGTGACGATTGCAGCGGCGGGATGGCTTCGCACAATGGCCTTGATTCTCGCGAAATCGGATATTGAATAGCTGTGATGGTCCGGGAAAGAGAACTTTCCGACCAGCTTGTAGGTGTCGCAAAGATGCCGGTGCAGGGGCTCGTCCTTCGCGATGCCCGTGAACATCATGGCTATCTTGGAATAGATGTAGCGGGTATCGGAGCAGTCATACAGAGGCTTGAGCTGGGAATATCGGACTGTCGTGAAGAACAGTCTGGAGGGGTCGGCAAGTTTCAGGCGCTTCTGCCAGTCCTCCTTCTCTTCGTCCTCGAGTTCGTAGGGGCACTTGGTCACGATGACGGCATCAGCGTCCTTTATCCTCGAAGGAAGGTCACGTAGCGAGCCGAAAGGCATCAGGCTGTCCTTGAACACAGGACGGTTGTAATCCACCAGGGCCACGGTGAAATCAGCCTTGAGCTTCACGAACTGAAAAGCGTCGTCGAGAACGATCAGATCGGCGGCAGGGAATTCCTTCGAACGGCATTTGCGGGCCTTTTTGCTTCCGGAAAGGGTTTCCGGATGGCTCAGGAAACCGCAGCCCTCGATCCTGTCCTTGTCCACGGCGACGGTCACGGCCGGGAACTTGCGCTTTATCTGGAGAGGCTCGTCGCCCCCGAAAGAGGCGGAACTTTCGAGAGTCACCTGCTGGAAGCCCTTGCTCCTGCGCTTGTAGCCCAGCGAGAGCATCGCAAGATTCTTCGCGCCCCACTCGTCGCTGCGCTGCAGTAGCTCGAGTATCATCTCCGTGTGGGGAGTCTTGCCTGTGCCGCCTACCGTGACGTTTCCGACACATATCGAAGGAACCTCCGTACCCTCCGAGCGCTTGCGCCAGCGGGCCGCACGTGCGGCCAGGACCGCCGTATAAGGGAAAAGAACAATTCTGTCAAGCATATCGTTCGCAAATATAATCAAGAATACCGTTTAATTCCACGGGATCGAGCGTGGTCACCATCTTCATTCTGGTCTCCTTGAAATCGGGAAGGCCCTTGAAGTAGCAGCTCAGATGGCGCCGCATCTCGTACATGCCTCTCGGCTCGCCTTTCAGAGAAAGCGAAAGGGCCAGGTGCCGCTTGGCGAGAGACACCCTGTCCTGCACGCTCATCGGCGGAAGTTCTTCGCCCGTCTGCAGGAAATGCCTTATTTCGTTGAAGATCCAGGGATGGCCGAAAGTGGCCCGTCCTATCATGATTCCGTCCACGCCGTAGCGTTCAAAGGCTTCCGCGGCTTTCTGCGGGGTTGTGATGTCGCCGTTCCCGATTATGGGTATGTGCATCCTGGGGTTGTTCTTCACCTCTCCGATAAGGGTCCAGTCGGCCTCGCCCTTGTAGAGCTGGCAACGGGTGCGGCCGTGAATCGTAAGGGCCTTTATCCCTACGTCCTGCAGCCTTTCTGCGAGTTCCACTATTATCTTCGAACTGTCATCCCAGCCCAGACGGGTCTTCACAGTAACCGGCTTGTCCACCGCCTCCACCACGGATTTCGTGATCGCGACCATCTTGTCGGGCTCCCTCATCATCCCGGAGCCCGCTCCCCTGCCGGCGATTTTCGATACCGGGCAGCCGAAGTTTATGTCAATCACGTCCGCGCCGTGGCCTCCGGCAATTTCAACGGCCTTGTCGGCCATTCTGGCGGCATCCACCATCGATTCGGGGATGTGCCCGTAAATCTGGATGCCTACCGGGGCCTCCTCGTCGGAAGTCTTCATCTTTGCAATCGCCTTGACGGCGTCGCGGATTAGTCCGTCCGAAGGGATGAACTCGGTGTAGACCATATCCGCCCCGTACTCCCGGCACAGGACTCTGAAGGATGCATCCGTCACATCCTCCATCGGCGCCAGCAGAAGCGGCTTTTCGCCAAGATCGAGTTCTCCTATCTTCATTACAGGCAAAGATAGCAAGTGTCGTGATTTTTTCCTACTTTCGCGGTATGAGCAGAATTGAAAATTTGCGCGCGCTGATGCGCGCACACGGCTGGGACGCCGTAATAGTGAGCGGCTCTGATCCGCACTGCAGCGAATATCCGGCCCGCAGATGGAAACAGGTTGAATGGCTGACAGGCTTCACGGGCGAAGCGGGCGACGTCGTCGTGACGGAAGACCACGCCGGACTGTGGACCGACACACGCTATTTCATCCAGGCCACAGGGCAGCTCGCAGGCACTGGAGTCGTCCTGCACAAGACCAGGGTTCCGGGGCAGGTGCTCATCCCCGAATGGCTGCGAGGGAACCTCGAAAAAGGCAGTACCATCGCTGTCGACGGTCTTTGCCAGAATGCTGATTTCATTTACGATCTGCAAGACGATTTCCAGATCGTGAGCGTTCCGGACATGCTCTCGGCAATATGGCAGGACAGGCCGGAAATCCCCCAGACCCCTATAATAACGGTCGACCCCGGCGAAAGCAGGGAGGAAAAGATCAGCTGGCTGCAGGCCGTACTCGAGGAAAAGGGCTGCGACGGAATGTTCATTTCGGCCCTCGACGAAATCGCATGGATGTTGAACGTGCGCGCTTCCGACATCGATTACAATCCTTTCGCGATATCCTGGCTCTATATCGGGAACGACTGTACGAAATGGTTCGTTCTCAAGGACAAGGTGGAGGACCCCGACACGGAAAAGACCTTCCGGGAACTCGCCGCCCACGGAGTGGAAATACTGCCCTACGTCGAAGCTGAAAGTTTCCTCAGAGAATACGGAGGACGGCTTGCGGTGGATTCGGATTCGATAAACTGGCACCTGTGGAACACCCTTGTCTGCAGCAAGGTCTCCCTCAGAAGCCCCATCCAGCTGCGCAAGGCCGTAAAGAACCCCGTCGAAATAGAAGGAATGCGCAAAGCCCATCTCGCAGACGGAATCGCGATGGAGAAATTCCTGTACTGGCTTGAAAAATCGCTCGATGCAGGAAAGATGGTCAACGAATGGGATGCCGCAGTGAAACTGGCCCAATACAGATCCGAAGCCGAAGAATACACCGGCGACAGCTTCGAGACCATCTCTGCTTACGGCCCCGGCGGAGCCCTCCCGCACTACATAACTCCAAGCACCGACGCCCCCATAATCCACCAGCAAGGCCTTTTCCTGTGCGATTCGGGAGGGCAATACACATTCGGTACCACGGACATAACCCGCACGGTCCCCCTGGGTGAATGCACAAGGCTCGAGCAGGAAGACTACACCCTCGTGCTGAAGGGACATATCGACCTTGCCTCGGCAGTGTTCCCGGAAGGTACGGCCGGCTGCCAGATAGACGCGCTCGCCAGAGAGCCTCTCTGGCGCAGCGGAAGGAATTTCGGACATGGTACAGGCCACGGGGTGGGCTGGTTCCTCGGTGTCCACGAAGGGCCGCATGACGTGCGACAGAACTTCAATTCGCAGGCTTTGCTGCCGGGAATGATACTCTCGGACGAACCCGGAATCTACCGCGAGGGACAGCACGGAGTACGTCACGAGAACCTTCTTCTATGCATTGAACTGCCTTCCACGGAATTCGGCAGATGGAGGGGCTTCGAAACCTTGACGCTATGTCATTTCGACACCTCGGCAATAATAAAGGAGATGCTCGGGGAAGAGCAGACCGCCTGGCTGAATGCCTACAACGCGAGAGTCTGCGAGACCCTCGCCCCGCTGCTCCCGGAAGAAGTGGCGCAGTGGCTCAGGAAAAAGACGGAAGCGATCTGACAGTCAGAGCAATCCGGCTATGATGCCGTCGGAAATGAACCAGTCCGATTCAGGAATGACCTTTCCGCAGACCCCCTTGTCTGTACGCAGACCCAGCATAAGCGTCTCTTCGCGGATTTCTTCGGGTGTAAGCTGCTCCGAGGACGAAGTCCATCCGCTCAGTGATTCGGAATTCCAGCTGCGTACGTCCTCTCCCCGGAGAGAATGGGCCCCGGGACCCAAGCCCACATACGCCGAGCGGGTCCAGTATGCGCTGTTGTGGACGGCCTCGCGGCCGGGGACGGCCCAGTTTGAAATTTCATAATGATGGTAGCCTTCGCCCCCAAGAATGTCGCAGATCAGTTTGTACTGGGCGGCGCACTTTTCTTCGGAGGCTTCCTTGTATTTCCCTTCGGCGACAAGCCGGCAAAGCGCGCTGCCCTCTTCTATCGACAACTGATAGGCCGAAATATGCTCAGGCTTCCAGGACAGCATTTCCCTGAGAGTGGCCTCCAGGACGTCATCCCCGAGATGGCTGAGGCCGAAAATGAGATCGAGGCTGATGTTTTCGAATCCGGCTTCACGAAGGATTCCGAATGCCTTCCGCGCCGCAGACGCGTCGTGCCGGCGGTTCATCCAGCGCAGCATGTGATCGGAAAGCGACTGGACGCCCATACTGATTCTGTTCACGCCCAGGTCCAGCAACCCCTTTGCATAAGCGGAGCCGCCGCTCACGACGTCATCCGGATTCACCTCGAGGGTGAACTCCCGGTAAGGGCCATAAGGGAGAGCCCCGACAATACGTTCCAGAATGTCAAGAGGAAGCACCGACGGGGTGCCTCCTCCTATATACAATGTGGGAACCTGCAGGGTTTCCTCTATTTCAGTGCGTCTGGACGCCGCCTCCGCGCAGAGCTGATCGGCATACCTGCAGTAATCCTCCCGGTCGTGCACCGTTTCAGAGTAAAAATCGCAGTAGGTGCAGAAACTCTTGCAGAAGGGGACGTGGACGTAAATCATCAGCGGAGCAGGACTTCGGCAGAGCCGAGCAGCGACGCTTCGGTGTAGGCCTCCATCGTGTAAATTCCCTTCTGGTACGAGGGGATGTTGTTCACGTAGATGCTCATCTCGACCTCCTTGCCCTGGTAATCGACTTCGCGCGAAGCGGTCGCGTCGAGAGTCCCGTCGCCGAATGTAAAAGAGGCACCGGTACCGTCCTGAAGCAGATTTCCGGAAGGATCCATAACCCTCACATAGACCCTTACGGGGCCCTTCGGGGCTATCTCGTTCTCTACAAGACTGAGCGTCACGAGCATCCTGGCCACCCTCTTGCTGTTGTCCACTATCTTGTCGGCGGAACTGTACGCGTCGAGCCTCAGACCCCTTGCCTTCAGAATCGAGCCGGCGGCAACCTGGCTGCTCAGACCCTCGACCTGGGCGGTGAGTTCCTTGTTGCGGGCATCCGAAGCGGCCGCAGCCTTGCGCGCGTTCGCCGCCGCCACCGTCAGCTGGTGGTTGAGGGTATTCAGCGAATCGATCTGCACGATGTAGCTCTTCATGATGCTTCGCAGGGTGCCGAGTTCCCTTTCGTACTGGCGCATCTTTGCCCTGTTGGTCGCATCTGTCTTCTTGATGCGGTCCACGAGCTGGGCCACCTCTTCGCGGGAGGAATCCAGCTGCATGTTGATGGTGTCATATTCCGAAGAAAGGTTCTCGTAGTCGGTCTGCAGGGAAACTATCTGGTTCGTGAGTTCCTCCTTTTCGACGTTGAGTTCGTCCACGAGCTTGCTCTTGCTGAACCAAACGACGCAAAGGGCCACGGCAAGGACTGCCGCGAGGGCCGCCATAACGTAAACCGCAGTCTTGAGACCGCCTCCCTGAGCTTTCTGGGCGCGTTCCCTTTCTATTCTCTCGAGTGGATCTTCTCTTTCCATATTTCTGAGTTTTAAGTTACAAAGTGCAAAAATAGCAAAAAATGTACTTATTTTTGCGCATTATGAAATACATCGTAAGAGCACTCAGATATTATCTCTCCATTCTCATCCTGCTTGCAGTCATTCTTTTCGTGCTGGCAAAGCTGGGTTATGTGGAAAGCGACCTCTCCACAATGTTCAAGGACGGATACGACTCACTTTGGAAAATAGCCCTGATTCTGGCCGTTTTCTCGGCCGTTTACCCCAAGCTGGGCTACAGCACCCGCAGCGTAAGGGCGGCCGGAAGTTTCTCTGATTTCCGCGGCACAGTGCTCGAGTATATGGACGAGAAGGGTTACAGACTGAAAAAGGAAGAGGACGAAAAGATGGTGTTCGTTCTGCGCTCGCCGATACGGAGGCTGCTGAAAATGTTCTCCGACGAACTCGTGTTCACGAAAGACATGGTCGGATTCACCATCGACGGACTCACGAAGGATATCGTGAGAATAGGTTCGGGCCTCGAAAACAGGCTCAATCCCCTTCCTTGAGCAGATGCTCCGCAGCGGCGCACAGCGCCTCGTAGAAATCCTCTCCGAAACGGGCGGTCAGAGGTTCCCGAAGGAACTGATATACGCGTATGCCCTCCCGTCTGCCCTTTTCAAAAGCGTCCTTGCAGATGCCCCAGCGGTGGAGATTCAGCGCAATTCCGCCTCCGGTCAGTTTCGTCAGTCTTATCGGATAGAGCCTGCAGGAAATCGGCTTTTCGAGGCCGCAGCGTTCGATTGAACACAAGGCGGCGCCGTCAGGCAGAAAATGCGTGAAAGCACATTCTTTTGTCGCCCCGACTATGGGGGTGACGAGATCGCCGTCCCTGTCTATCTCGAAAAAACCCTTTTCATCGACCGCTGCCTTTCCCTGGGGTCTCATCAGAAGGGAATATGCGGGATAACCGCGTTCGAGGCCTTCCAGCTCACTTTCCTCCAGAGGCGCGCCGCTGTCACCCTCGATACAGCAACATCCCTTGCAGACCGCATAGTCGCAGGCGAAATATTCAAAAACGACATCCTCGGAAACAAGGCAGTCCCCGATCTGTATTATGGTGCCGAAATCCCTGCCGCTCATCTGTTGACGTATTCAATCGTGAGACTGTCCCTCATTGCCTTGAGAAGCGAGACGACGTCCGCTGCACTCACCGACTTCAGATGGGACTGATAGCCGGAAAGGATGTTCTTGCCGTAGGCTATGCGGAGCCGCGAGGCCTCCATCTGGTATTCCGGATCGGTTGAAAGATACTGGAAAGACGACGAGACCGCAGTCTTCGCGTTTTCAAGACCGCTCGCACCGAATTCGCCTCTCGACAGGCGGGAAAGCGCCAGACGTACCGCAGCGAGCGCTTCCGGAGCGCCGGAAGGCTCTATCCCGGAAGGGAGACCGCCCGCCTCGCAAGGTCTGATTTCTATCCAAAGGGACACCCTTTCATTGGGGTAAAGGTCGGTCTGAGCCTGCTGGACGGCATACATTCCTTTGGATGCGAGCACCTTGGAAAGTTCCACTCTGAGCAGTTCCTTCGCAACTTCCAGAGTCATTGAATTTTTCAACGAAAACGGCATCGCCGACACGGTGTACACCGTAACCGAGGACTGAGGGTCGATGATTCCGCATGCCGAGGCGTCGGCACTGAAAGTGTGCCATCCGCTTTCCATCGGATAGCTTTCCCTGTATCTGGCCGCCTTCCTCCCCGTGGAGAAATTTCCCGCAACACGGCCGACCTGTTCCTTGACCTTGTCCGGATCCAGATCGCCGATTATCACCAGCGAACCGTCCTCGCATTTTGCAAACTGGCTCCTCAGATAATCCTCAACCTTTGTTCTAATTTCATCAGAAATGCCGGAGGCGTTCCTTGCAGGGCTGAACCTGTAGTCGGGAGCGGCCATCACGCTGACTTCCCTGCGGAGCATCTCCGGGGTGTTTTCTTCAGCCTGAACGCGCAAATCTTCGCAGCGGCGGAAATATTCAATATCGCTTGCGGCAATCTGCGGCGAAGCCATGAAAGCGGCGAGCGATTCAAGCACCCGGGAAAGGCTGTCGGAAGGAGCGCTGCCTGAAATGCTCAGGGAAGCATCGTCGGCACTCAGCTTCCCGCAGGAGCACAGGGCTTCTGCGAGAATGTCCTGCACAAATGCGCTTTCTCCACCGCCGAGGGACCGTATCGCGGGGAGGCCCCCTCTTAGCACGAATGAGAAATCGAACCCCGAACTTCCCTTGACCTGCCTGAAAACGACTTTCAGTCCGTTCGCGAAAGTCCACACGGAACCTCCCGTCACGGGATCCGTTATGCTATTCTTGAGTTTTGATTTTTTTTGCTTGAGAGCGGGAACCGCACAGGACGGGCCGCAGGGTACCTCATAACCTAGTTCCGGCTTCCAGGATGAAGTGAAAATGTGGAGCAGTTCATCTGCGGAAAGCTGAACCGAAGGCGTGCTGACCGTGATTCTCAGATTTGACGAAGGGGACAATATGGCCGAACTGAAGTTCTTCAAGAGTTCCCTCTCCTGCTCCGCGGGCAGATTCCTCTTGGCGAAATATGAGTTCACGGAAGAAGGGGAGGCAAGGCTTGCGCCGTACAGATAAGCGGCCTTGCACCTGGCGGAATATTCCGCGTTGGAAACTCTCGTGCGCAAAGCCTCCGACTGCCGTTTCAGGGCGGTCGCCTTCTTTGCACGCAGGAATTCTTCTTGCGAGGGGCCGGACTTGTCCAGGTTGGCAAGATTGTATGAAATCAGGGCGAGAGCCTCCTCGAGCCTGTCGGCGGAGGTGTCCACGGTTATGACGCAGGATTCGTCGGAAGACGTTTCCGAACTGTCAGTGTTCAGCACCGCGACATTTCCGAGAGGTATCAGGGCGGCGCGGAAAGCATTTTTGATTCTTTGCGAGATGATGTTTCCCATCTGGGCGGAGAACATCCTCGAAATAAGAGGCCTCGTCGATCCCATAACCTCAGCTGACACTCTGGGCCAGAAATATTCCATGCTTATCCGGGCAAGATTTTCCGTACGGTTTGCGAAAACCCTCACCTCGGGCACTTCCGAAGGATTCCACTGATAAATCTCACTCTCCGCAAGCCCGGTGCGGGCCGGGACCGACAGGGAGAGAAGCTGCAACTGCTGCAAGCAGGTCGCGGCATTCACGTCACCGCTTATTATAAGGGCCTGCGCGGCCGGGCTGCGGCGGATTATGTTGAACACCAGCAGAAGGGTGGAATCGGAAGCGGCTCTGTCATAAACGGGGACATTGTCGAACTCATAGACAGCGGCTCCCGCCTCCATATGGAGATACCCCCGGGGGCCATAGGAGATGCCCTTCGAAGCAAGGAATTCATAGGGACGCGGGCTTGCGAAATCCGGCAAGGCCGTCAGGGCGTCTCTCGCAAAGCCTTCATCATCAACACCTTGCTGAACAAGAGTGAAGTTGGCATGACCTTTGTCCGCACCATTCACCGCTATGTAATATGAAATTCCGTCAGGAAGAACTCCGCTGGTTATGTTCGCGTCTTTCGGCAAATCCGAAGGCCCCTGCGCTGAAACGGCACAGGCGAAACCGAATGACACTGCAGCCAAAAGTATGCGTTTGACAAGCATATTTACAAATTTACGATAAAATTTACTATTTTTGCACCTCAAGGTGAAAATAAACAAAGAGCAATAGAATTATGAAAAAGATTTTCGCAACCATCCTTACACTCGCCATTGCCGCAGGCGCAGCATTCGCACAAGATCTCGCACAGGCAACTGAACTTTACAACAACGGTGCCGCAGCCCTCGCTTCAGGCGAAAAGGCAGAAGCCCTTGACTGCTTCCAGCAGGCTATCGGAATGGCCGAGGCTCTCGGAGCAGACGGAGAAGCCATCATCGCAAACTGCAAGAACGCCATCCCCAAGGTGAATCTTTCCATCGCGAAGGATCTCGTGAAGGCAGGCAACTTCGACGAAGCTATCGCAAAGTGCAAGGAAGCCGCTGCGCAGGCAGAGGCATTCGAGGAATTCGAGGCAGCCGACGGTCTTTCCGCCCTCATTCCCACCGCTCTGCAGATGAAGGGCAACTCCCTTCTCGGAGCAAAGAATTACGAGGCAGCCGCCGAGGTTTACCAGGAGTGGCTCTCCCTTGACGAGGCCAACGGAACCGCAGCTCTCAGGCTCGGCCAGGCCCTCAACGCGCTCGGAAAGAGTGATGAGGCCATCGCAGCATTCGAGAAGGCCGCCGAGAACGGCAAGCAGGCAGACGCCTCAAAGCAGCTCTCCAACATTTTCGTGAAGTCAGCCGCCTCCGCCCTCAAGGCAAAGAATTATCAGGGAGCTTTCGACGCAGCCGTGAAGAGCGCTGAATACGCTCCCTCAGCAAACGCTTTCAAGGTTGCCGGCACTGCCGCAATGAACCTCCAGAAGAAGGATCAGGCCATCGAGTATCTCAGCAAATATCTCGAAGCTTCACCCGCAGCCGCGGATGCAGCCCAGATCAAGGCCGCCATTGAAGCTCTCAAGAAATAAATGAAAGCTCTCGAGCTCCTCGCTCCGGCGAGAAACGCAAGTGTCGGCATCGCAGCTATTGACTGCGGTGCCGATGCGGTATATATAGGAGCGGAGGAATTCGGGGCCAGAAAAGATGCCGGGAATCCGGCGGAGGAGATACAGCGGCTGTGTGATTACGCGCACCGCTACGGCGCGCGCATATTCGTGACCGTGAATACCGTGATCCGGGACGATGAACTGGACAGAGTGCACTCTAAAATGCTCCAGCTTCAGGAATACGGAGTCGACGCCTTCATCATAAGGGACGAAAGGATATGCTGCTGGGATGATCTGAAAGTGCCTCTCCACGCGTCCACCCAATGCGCAATCAGAGACTCCGGACGGGCAAGGCATTTCGAGGAGCTCGGCTGTTCCAGAATAATACTGGAGCGCGAACTCCCGCTCGAACGCATAAAGGAAATATGCAAGGCCGTGTCCTGCGAGGTGGAATGCTTCGTGCACGGAGCGCTGTGCGTATGCTACAGCGGGGACTGCCGCCTGTCGGAAAAGATCGACGGACGCAGCGCGGACCGGGGGGAATGCATCCAGGCCTGCCGCTCGCTCTACGACCTGGAGGACAGCGACGGGAAAACCATCCTGAAGGACAAGGCCGTGCTTTCGCTCAAGGACCTCAGGCTCAAGGATAGGATGAAGGAACTCTGCGAAGCCGGAGTCACATCCTTCAAGATAGAAGGCAGACTGAAGAACGCTTCCTACGTGAAGAACGTCGTGAGGGAATACTCCCTTGCACTGGACAGAATCGTCGAGAGCTGTCCCGAATTGTACTGCAGAGCCTCCTTCGGTACGGTCTCATCGGGCTTCACACCGGACAGCGACAAGACCTTCAACCGCTCCTACACCGAACTTTTCTTCGACGGCGAGAGAGGGAAATGGGCGGCGATGGAAGCCCCGAAATCAATGGGGGAATTCATAGGCACGGTGTCGCACATCTCCCGACGCGACAGATATTCCTGCGAGATCCGCATCGAACCCGCCGGGAAGGACATCAAACTTGCCAACGGAGACGGTTTCGCGGTACTCGGGAAGGGCGCCATAACGGGATTCAGAGGAGATGTCTGCCAAGGCAATTCCATCATCTGCAAGGCGGTGGACGGCCTTCACAAGGGAGACAGAATCTACCGCAACGTGTCAGCCGACTTTGAGAAAGCCCTCGAAAGCGAAACGCCCAGACGGGAAATACGCGCCGAAATCGATATCCGCATTTCGGACAAGTTCGACATCGACATCGAGGCAACGACTGAAGACGGGAGAAGCGTGATCTGCAACTTCAAGGCGGACGTGGACGTCGCGCAGAACCGTGAAAGGGCCGAAACGATGCTGCGCGAACAGCTCTCGAAACGTGCAGAGGGGATGATTTTCAAGGTCCGTTCCCTGACGGTTTCCACTCCCGGAGACGTGCTTCCGCTGCTGAGCGCCTCGACGATGAACAGTCTGAGACGCATAGTCGCGGGCGACCTGAACGAGATTCCCTGCAACAGAAGACCGCTCGGGAAAGGAGTCAGGAACGGACAGGCTCCGACACCCTGCATGGAAAAGAAAGACGTTTCGGAACTGATGCGCAGCAAGTATTGCGTCCGTTTTGAACTTGGAATGTGCCCCGTACATCAGGGAGGGCGCGATTCCAGACCCCTTTACCTTATGAACAACGGACGCCGCTTCGAACTCGGCTTCGACTGCAGACATTGCGAGATGACTCTCAGAGAAGTTCAAAAGAAATCCTGACGTCGCCGAAACGGCCGGTCACGACATCCTCTTCCTGAAAGAATCCCGCCGAAAGCTGCCCTCTCCACACTATGTCATCCTTGTCGTTGAAAGGAAGCTCCACCTCGAAGCCATAACTTTTCGACGCCACTTTCACCACCGCCGAACATTTCCAGCTGGTACTCGTGCCGCCGTCGTCCTCGGTGACGAGAAATGCCAGTTTGTCCAGTTGGGAAGTGAAATCCGTCATAAGAACTATGTCCAGCGGGAGTTCCTTGTTCAGTTGCTTCCGCTTCACCACTATAGTGAAATTCGTTATCGTCGGATAGTACATCGACAGCTCGGATTCGGTCTTCGCCTTGAAGCCCTCGACGCTGCCGCACTGGATGTTGAATTCCGACGCCCCCGCGAACCAGCTGTCGTAATTCCGCAGCATAGTCAGGCTCTTGAGCATCAGCATTCTCGATTTCGATTTGGTGGCCGGAACGTCCCGGCGCAGCAGGTCCAGCGGGCTGAAGGCACTGTCGGTATTGGAATTTACGACCCATACCGGGCGCTTGCGGGCAACGTTTTCATCCACGAACACCGAATCCACCACTTCGGGGCCTTCCTCCCCCATCCTTATTTCGTAGGCGTAATTCGATTCGGCGCCATAGCCCGGATCGAAGGTCACAAGGGGGAAAGTCTCTCCGTCCCAGTCCTCGCTGTAGGGCCAGTATATCTGCAGGTCGGATTCCTTCAGGGCCTGCAAGCAGGCCTGTGCGGCCGATGAAGCCTTGGTCGTGGCATTGCGGGCGAAATAGTCTTCGAAAAGATCGCGCATCGGGGTCCCGTACTTGCCGGAAGAGGATTTCGCATGGTCGTCGCCGACCCCTGAACCCGGGCTCTCGAAAAGATCTTTCATCGTGTACTCCTCGTCATAGCCGTTCCCGGAAGAAGCGTCCACGGCGTCGTGGACCTCTTGCAATTGTTCGTTCCCGATGGGAAGAGCGGAAAGGATGCGCGCCACTTCCCTCTTGTCCAGCCGGGGAATCTCGTACTCCGTCTGCGGGGAATCCTCCTGCTCGGCCTTTGCGCAGCAGACCGCGAAGAACAGAAGGACGGGCAAAATAATAATGTTTTTCATAGTACCATTTTTGTCAGGTACAAAGTGAGCCTGATTTAGGCGTTTATCCTAATAAAAACACCTTTAATATATAATTTATGGCTCAGGATTCGATTGGAGGCCTATTTTCGAAAACTTACAAAACGCGCTTTGTTACAAAAATCGCGTTCAATCCTGACATCGGACAGACCCGCCGAGGCGAAAACGGCGGCCGTCTGCTCCCCTAGGGCCTCGTTGATTTCGACCATTCCCCGGGCCCCTTCTTTCATCAGACCGGGAGCGGCCAGTGCAATCGCCCTGTAGAAAAGCAGAGGATCGTCGTCGGGAACGAAAATGGCAATCTGCGGCTCATAGTCCAGGACATTGCCTCTCATAAGAGCCTTTTCCCTCTCCATCACATACGGGGGATTGGAAAGCAGCAGGTCGAATTTTCCGAGACCCCCGGTCCACCCTTCGCAGAGTATGTCCGAAAGCACGAAATCCGGTCCCGGCCCATCAAACTGGCTTCGGGCGCATTCCAGAGCCTCCGGGCTTATGTCCACACCGGTGACTTCCACATCCTGCGCGCCCAGAAAGACACTCCAGGCTATGCAGCCCGAACCCGTGCAGAGGTCCAGGACGCGGGAGCCGGGTCTGAGATTTTCAAGCGAACACCGCACCATCTGCTCCGTTTCAGGGCGGGGTATCAGCACCGAAGGACCGACCTTGAAACGATGACCGCAGAAATCGGCATAACCCAGCACATATTGAAGCGGTTCTCCCGAGGAAAGGCGCTTCAAGCCCTCCTGAAGGGCTCCCAGTCCGGATTCCGGAATGCTGCGGGAAGGTTCTGTTATGTGAGTGTAGCTTTTCACCCCCAGAGTCTCCTCGAGATACACAGAAACAATGCTGCGGGCCTCCTGCGCCGGATAAAGGCGTTCGAGGGACCCGCAGGCTTCATTTATGAAGTCGCGCAACAGCACCCTAGACAGATTCGATGACCGTCGTGAGGAAATCGGTCATGTTCATTCCGGCCGTACGGACCATTTTCGGAATCAGGGACGCGCTGGTCATTCCGGGTATTATGTTGGCCTCGAGGAACCAGAGACCGTCTTCGGCGCTGATGAAATCCATTCTCACGACCCCGGAGCAGCCCAGATGGACATACAGGTCGATTGAAGTTTTCTGCAGGAGCAGCGCAAGTTCGTCAGGTATGGGCGCGGGGCAGATTTCCTGGCTGTGGCCGTTGTATTTCGCGTCATAGTCGAAGTACTCGTTCTCGCTGACTATCTCGATGGGAGGCAGCGCACGGACCCGGTCGCCGTCAGTGTAGACACCGCAGGTGAGTTCGCGGCCCGTGATACCCTGTTCGATGAGCACCGTGCGGTCTTCCTTGAAAGCGTATTTCACGGCCTCGACGAGATCCGCAGGCTTCTTCACCATAGTTATGCCGAAGCTGGAACCGCCGGAAGTGGGTTTCACGAACACGGGGAATTTCAATCTGGAAGCCGCTTCGGCGCAGGCGGAGGCTATGTCGTCGCTCTTGTGCACGAGTTTGTCGGGAGCGCATTTCACGATGTCCAAATCCTTTATATAGCTCTTGCAGGCGTATTTGTCGAAGGCCACGGATGCCACGAAGGCGTTGCAGCTGCTGAACGGGACACCCAGCATCTCCAGATAACCCTGCAGCATTCCGTTCTCCCCGGGGGCTCCGTGCTGCATAACGTACACGAAATCGAACTTCACCTTCTCTCCGAGTATGTTCACGGAGAAATCGGTCTTGTCTATCTGGGGACGGGCCGCTTCAGGAAAAGTGACCTTCATCGCGTTTTTCTTCTTGTAGGCCACCAGCTGCCACACTCCGAAGCGCGCAAATATCTCATACACATCGTAGAGGTTGCCGTCAATGCAGGATGCGGTGTACTCCCCGCTTCTGCAAGAAACCTCCCATTCGGACGAATCGCTGCCGTAAATCACGGCGATGGAATTGTACTTTCCCATATCAGTTGAAAAAATAATCTTCGGAATCTTCCCCGACTTCTTCGGACGAATCACTCATGTCCTCGATGTCGCCTCCCGTGCAGTTCAGGCTGAAATGCGCGTCCGCCGGAGCCACGAACCTGTCCATCTCGCTGACTCCGAGCGTGCCGTCAGCAAGGCATTTCTTCATCCATATTCCCCATATTGGGAGTGCCATGTTCGAGCCGCTTCCAAGCGCAAGGGAAGTGAAATGGGCCTGCCTGTCCTCGCATCCGACCCAGATACCGGCCGTGATGGAGGGAGTATAGCCTATGAACCAGCCGTCGGAGTTGTCGTTAGTGGTGCCGGTCTTGCCGGCAATCTCGCCGCGCAGGCCGTAAACCGAGCGCAGACGCGAACCGGTGCCCTGGTTGATGACTCCCTGCATCAGGTTGACCATCAGATATGCCGTCGCCTCGCCTATCGCCTCTTTCTTGAGGTTGGTGAATTCGGCAAGCACGTTGCCCTGGTTGTCCTCGATGCGGGTCACGAAAAGCGGATTTATGTACACACCCTTCGAAGGGAAGGTGTTGTAAGCCGAAACCATCTCGCAGAGGGACAGGTCGGCAGGACCTACGCAGAGGGAATAAACCTCATCCAGATGACTGCTGATGCCCATCTTGCGCATCATATCGACCATTGCGTTGGGGCCGAACTGCTTCATGAGGTAGGCCGAAATGTTGTTCGAGCTGTGCGTGAGGCCCCACTTCAGGGTCACGGTGCGGCCTATCCACTCGTCCTTGTCGGTGCTTCGCGGGGTCCAGGTCGTGTCCTGGACTATGAAGGTCTGGGGCACGTTCACTACCTTGTCGCAGGGCGACATCCCCTCCTGCATCGCGAGGGTGTAAAGGAAGGGCTTGATGGTGGAACCCACCTGGCGCTTGCCCTGACGTACGTTGTCATATTTGAAATAGCGGTAGTTCGGGCCGCCGACATATGCCTTCACGTGGCCCGTGGTGGGCTCTATAGCCATGAACGAGGCCCTCAGGATGGACTTGTAGTAGCGGATGGAATCATCCGGCGTCATCGTCGTGTCGATGTAGCCCTTGCTGTTCCAGGCGAACACCCTCATCTTCACGGGATTGCGGAACTGCTCGAGGATATCGGCCTCGCTCACGCCCTCCTTTTTCTGGATACGGTAGCGGTCGCTCCACTTTCGCGCCTGGTTCATCAGAAGGTTCACGGTCTCCTGCGGGGTGCTGTTGTCGAAGGGCTTGTTGCGCTTCCACTTCACCTCGTCGTTGAAATGTTTCTGGAGATTCTTCCCGAGATGCTCGGCGACAGCCTCCTCGGCGTACTTCTGCATCTTGTAGTTTATGGTGGTGTATATCTTCAGGCCGTCCCTGTCCAGGTCGTACTGGGTCCCGTCGGGCTTGCGGTTCTTGGTGAGCCAGCCGTAGAACTCGTCAGTGGCCCATCTGAGGGAGTCGGCGCTGTAGTCCTCCGGATTCTGGTAGGAGGAACGGCGGGGCTTCGTGGCGTTCATGTTGCGACGGATCATGTCCCTGAAATACGGCGCCAGACCGGCGTTGTGGTCCTTCACTTCATAATTCAAGGAGATGGGGATCTGCTGGATGGAATCCCTCTGGGCTTTCGTGATGTAGCCGGCCTTGGCCATCCTTCCGATAACGAAGTTGCGTCTCTCGAGAGAAAGATCGGGGTTCAAGGCGGGATTGTATCTCGTGGGCTTGTTGACCATACCGACCAGGGTCGCGGCCTCCTCGACGGTCAACGCGGCGGGATCCTTCGCAAAGAAGGTCTGCGAGGCGGCCTTGATGCCGTACGCGCCGCTTCCGAAGAAGATGGAGTTGAGATACATGTCCATTATCTCGTCTTTCGTGTAGTCCCTTTCGATCCTCACGGCGGTGATCCATTCCTTAAACTTGGTCCAGACCATCACGACCTTGGACCAGCCGGGAATCTTGCTCTTCACCTCGCGCCTGGGGTAGAGCGTTTTCGCAAGCTGCTGGGTTATGGTGCTGCCGCCTCCCTGGCTGGAATCCCTCATCAGGATGGTCTTGACGACCACTCGCCCGAGGCCCTTCATGTCGATGCCCGAGTGCTTGTAGAATCTGGAATCCTCCGTCGCCACGGCCGCATGCACGAGATGCTCCGAAAGCTCGTCGTAAGACACGTACGTGCGATTTTCTATGTGGAAGGTGGTGAGTACTTCACCGTCCTCGGCAATCACCTGGGTCGCCAGTTTGTTGTCGGGATGTTCGAGTTCTTCGAATGAAGGTATCCTGGCGAAGACGCCGACCAGAACCAGCATCAGGAAAATCATCGCGAACGGGGCGATCACGATTATCCAGAACCATTTTGCAATCTTTTTCTTAGTTGAGTCTTTCATTTTCAAAGCGTCTGACTTCCAAAATTACAAATTTAACACTAAAATTTGGAAAGTTCGCCGAATTGTGATTTTCTTTGCAGTATGAATCTAGTTATTGTCGAGTCGCCGACCAAGGCGCACACCATCCAGAAGTTCCTTGGCGACGATTATGTGGTAAAATCCAGCCGCGGGCACATCCGCGACCTCGAAGAGAAAAGTCTCAGCATAGATGTGAACGGAGGATTTCTCCCCCAATACGTAATTCCATCAGACAAAAAGAAACTTGTTGAAGAACTTCGCAGGGACGCATCCAAAGCCGATACTGTCTGGCTCGCGTCCGATGAGGACCGCGAGGGTGAGGCCATATCCTGGCATCTCGTCGAGACTCTCGGTCTCCAGGGCAGGGATACCCGCCGCATAGTTTTCCACGAGATCACGAAGGACGCAATCATCAACGCGGTGAAGAACCCCAGGGAGATCGACATGAACCTCGTGAACGCCCAGCAGGCCCGCCGCGTGCTCGACAGGCTCGTGGGTTTCGAACTCTCCCCCGTACTGTGGCGCAAGATCAAGCGCGGCCTCTCCGCAGGGCGCGTGCAGTCCGTGGCGCTGCGGCTTATCGTGGACAAGGAGAGGGAGGTGCTCGCCTTCGAACCCGAAGCATTCTACAGGGTGGAAGGCGAATTCAAGGGCAAGGGCACCAAGGTCAAAGGCACTCTTGAAACCCGCTTCGCCGGATTGGAAGAGACCAGAAAGTTCCTCGAGGACAGCATAGGAGCCCAGTACACCGTGGATTCAATCGAGAAGAAGGAAGGCACCCGCTTCCCCGCGGCACCCTTCACCACCTCGACCCTTCAGCAGGAGGCCGCCCGCAAGCTGCATCTTCCAGTCAGTGTCACGATGAGGGTCGCACAGAGCCTCTACGAGAGGGGTCTCATAACCTATATGCGTACCGATTCGACCAACCTGTCGAGCCTCGCGCTGAACACCGCAAAAGCCTTCATAACAGAGAATTTCGGCCCGGAATACTCGCACTACAGACAGTACACGACCAAGTCGAAGGGGGCACAGGAAGCCCACGAGGCCATCCGCCCCACCTTCATATCCAACACCTCGATCGAAGGCACTCCCCAGGAGCAGAAACTCTACAACCTCATCTGGAAACGCACCGTCGCATCCCAGATGAAAGAAGCTGAAGTGCTCAACACCACGGTGAAGCTCGCATCGGACAAGCGCAACGAAAAATTTGCGCTCCAGGCCTGTGAAATACTCTTCGACGGCTTCCTCAAGCTCTATATGGAAGGCATCGACGATGACGAGCAGGACGAGCAGATGGCCATACTCCCCGAATTGCACGTCGGTGACGTTCTCGAAGCCGCCGCAATAAACGCACTCTGCAAATACACCCAGGCACCCTACAGATATTCCGAGCAGACCCTCGTCAAAAAACTCGAGGAACTGGGCATCGGACGTCCCTCCACATACGCTCCCACGATCAGTACGCTGACAACCGGCAGGGGTTATGTGGTCAAAGGCGACAAGGAAGGGCGCAAGGTCAGCGTCTGCAACCTCTGCCTCAAGAACGGCGCGATCAGCGAAAGCGAAAAGACCGAAACAATCGGAGCAGAAAAGGGCAAACTTCTCCCTCAAGAAGTGGGTATGGTGGTCAGCGACTATCTCGTCAGCAACTTCCCGGGAATAGTCGATTACGATTTCACGGCAAACGTCGAGAAGGATTTCGACAAGATAGCCGACGGCGACCTGGTGTGGAACGACGTGATAGCGAAATTCTACTCCCCCTTCCATTCAAAGGTCAACACCACGATCCACGACAGCAACTACGGCAGCATCTCCCGAGAACTCGGAGTCGACCCTTCCGACGGGCGCAAACTCACCGCGAAATTCGGCAAGTTCGGGGCCTACATCCAGAAGGGCGATGACGCCGACAGGCAGTTCGCGAGCCTCGGCAGCGGCCAGCTCATCGAAAGCATCACCCTCGAAGAGGCCATCAGGCTGTTCCAGCTTCCGCGCACCGTGGGCAGCTACAACGGTATCGAAGTCATCGCTACTAAAGGACGCTTCGGACCCTATATGAAATACGGCGACAGGAACCTGCCCTTGCCAAAAAGCGCCGACCCTCTGAAAATCAGTCTCGAGGACTGCATCAAGCACATCGACAAGGGACTTGCGAAAAGCTCGGAGAAGAAGACACTGGCTGAATTTTCCGCCGAGGACATCGTCGTGATGGAAGGAAGTTACGGCCCCTACATAAAGCACGGCGGCAGGAATTTCAAGATTCCGAAGGGCACCGACGCCGCTTCCCTGACCCTGGAGGACTGCAAGCAGATCATCAGCTCCACAAAGCCTTCGGAGAGCAAATACAGAAGATTCAGCAAGAAGAAATAATTATGAGTTCACAGCACATAGACGAAATCGACCGCAAGATACTCTCCTTTCTGGTCAACAACGCCAGAATGCCTTTCCTGGAGATCGCGCGCGAATGCGGGATATCGGGAGCGGCGATTCACCAGAGGGTCAAGAAACTCGAGGCCAACGGGATCATTTCCGGCTCACGTCTGGTCGTGAAGCCTTCCGCGCTGGGGCTGGACGTGTGCGCCTTCGTCAGCGTATCCCTTGCGGAAGCGAACAAATATCCGGAGGTCGTCGCAGCGCTGAAGCACATCCCGGAAATCGTGGAGTGCCATTTCGTGACCGGCAAATCCTCGATTCTGCTGAAAGTTTTCTGCTTCGACAACGAACATCTTCTGGACATCATCCTGAACACCATCCAAAGGATACCGTATGTCCAGTCCACGGACACGATGATTTCCCTGGACGAAGCCTTCGAACGCCAGGTCTGGGTCAAGGATTACAAAAAATCAGCGAAGTAGCAGTTTCGCGATTTCCAGATCTTCGGGAGTCGTGAGCTTTATGTTGTATTTTTCGCCTTCAAAGAAGGTGACGGGGATTCCGCAGGCCTTCGCCACGGAGGCGTCGTCGGTGAAGGACGTGTCATAGGCCTTCGAATAAGCCCGCTTTATGTCTTCCGAAAGGAAAATCTGGGGTGTCTGCACCGCAAGCAGGGCCGAACGGTCGGGATCCGGCAGGGACTGGTCGCGGGACTTCAGTGTGTCCGTCACCGGAAGGGCAGGGACCAGGGCACGGGCTCCGTTGTCCATTTCAGCTAGCATCCTGCGGATCATATCTTCGCTCAGCAGCGGGCGCACCCCGTCGTGGATGAGCACAAAAGCCCCGTCGGGGACCTTTGCAAGGGCATTCTTAACGGAATGGAAACGGGTGATCCCCCCTTCTACGAGAATCTGGGGGCAATCCAGCGCATGCTCGTCGCAAAGCCTCTTCCAAGTCGGGAAATGCTGCGCGGGGAGGACGGTGATCACGCTGATCCCCGGTATGGCCCGGAGAAATTTTTCGATCGTATGCTGCAGGACAGGCTTTGAGTCTATTTCCAGAAACTGTTTGGGCACACTGCCGCCCATCCGGGTACCGCTGCCGCCCGCTACAAAAATTCCATAAATTTTTCTTTCCACCATATCCATATATCACAAAAATAATTAATTTTGTAAACTTTTGTTGAATTAGTTTACTAAAACCCCAATATGGCTTTTTCTTTTCTTAATCAAGAGCTCGCTATAGACCTTGGCACAGCCAATACCGTCATATACCAGAACGGCCAGATCGTACTCGACGAGCCGAGTATGGTGGCCATAGACACCACCACTGGCAAGTGCATCGCCCTCGGCACCACGGCGAAGAGGATGCGCGACAGGGAGAACCCCGGCATCAAGACCATACGCCCCCTGAAGGACGGAGTCATAGCCGACTTCAACGCCGCAGAGATGATGATCCGCGGCTTCATAAAGCAAGTCAACAGCAAGCGTCATTCGCTTTTCACCCCCAATCTCAAGATAGTCGTAGGAATCCCTTCCGGCAGCACCGAAGTCGAAATCAGAGCCGTGCGCGACTCTTCCGAACACGCCGGAGGCCGCGATGTCTATCTGATTTTCGAGCCGATGGCAGCCGCTCTCGGAGCCGGCCTCGACGTTGAAGCCCCGCAGGGCAACATGATAGTGGACATAGGCGGAGGCACGACCGAAATCGCGGTCATATCTCTCGGAGGACTTGTGGTTCAGGACAGCATCAGGGTCGCGGGTGACGTGTTCACCAACGACATCCAGTACTATATGCGCCAGCAGCACAACATCCGCATCGGAGAAATCACCGCCGAAAAGATAAAATTCAAGGTGGGATCGGTTCTGGCGGACCTGGATGACGAACCGGAGCCCATGATCGTGAGGGGCCCCAACCTTATGACCGCACATCCCGTGGAAGCCCTCATCTCCCATCAGGAGATAGCCCACTGCCTCGACAAGTCAATCGCCAAGATCGAGGCTTCCATCCTCCACGTTCTCGAGCTCACTCCTCCCGAACTGTACGGCGACATCGTCGAGAACGGCATCTTCCTGTCCGGCGGCGGCGCCCTCCTCAAGGGGCTCTCCAAGAGGCTCACTGACAAGATCAATATCGATTTCCACGTGGCCGACGACCCGCTTCACGCAGTGGCCAGAGGTACGTGCGAGGCCCTCAAGAACACGGACCGCTATTCCTTCCTGACGCGATAAATGCCAAAAGGACGGACTTCCTATTTAGCAATCGCAGCAGTTTTCCTTTTTCTGGAGACTGCTGCGATTGTCCTGCTTTCAAAAAGTTCCGCCCTCCACGACATCTGGCTGAACAGGCTTTCGCACCGTGTGATGGCAGCCACCTGGAGCGAAACCGATAAACTCCGGAACTACCTTTCGCTGAGCAGGCAGAACGGCCAGCTCGCACAGGAAAATTTCGAACTCCGCGAGGAACTGAGGGTTTACAAGGAGCTCGTGAACCGGGATTACGCCGCACAGATGTCTTCCACCATCGATTCACTCAGCCGCTTCACGTTCATCCCGGCCAAGATCGTGAATCTGAGCGTCAATTCCCAGCACAACCATTTCGCCATCGACAAGGGAAGCCTGGACGGCGTGGTGCCCTATTCGGGCGTGGTGACGGGCAACGGAGTGGTCGGAATAATCGACGCCGTGGACAAGCACTATGCCTACGGACGCACCCTTATGAACTCCAACATAAGCGTCAGCGCGCGCATCGGCAGGGACGGCATAGTCTCCACACTCGAATGGGACGGCCTGAGGAGTGACGGAGCATTGTTCAAGAACATTGCAATCCACAACGAAGTCGAGCCCGGGGACACCCTGTGGACCAGCGGCCATTCCCGCTATTTCCCTTCAGACATCCCCATCGGCATCGCAACGGAAAGACGGTTGGTTGACGGAGCTGTGACGGAAGTCTGCGTGACCCTGTTCCAGGACTTCAAGGCCCTGCGCTACGTGACCGTGACTGCCATGAGATATCCGGAAGAAACAGAAAATTTCGAAAAATGACCGAGAAGAGATTCATCCTGATTTTCTGCCTGCTGCTGGTGGCCCAGATACTGCTCAGCAATTTCCTGGACATCACGCAGTACTTCACCGTCGCTCTTCTTCCGACGATGATGTTCTGCCGGCCGCTTAGATCCGGCACGATTCTGAATCTGGCCATAGCTTTCGCCGCAGGCTTCGTGACCGATTTCTTCGGCTCGGGAATGCTCGGGCTGAGCTCGGCCGCACTGCTGCCGGCGGTCATCCTGTGCAATCCCGTCCTGCACATCTTCTTCAACGAAGAAACCTTCAGCCGGATGGACAATCTCTCCATAGGGAAACTCGGACTGGGAAGAGTTCTTGCCGCCTGCGCCTGTATTCTCGCCGTATATCTGGCAATCTATATTCTTCTCGACGGAGCCGGCACAAGGACAATGCAGTTCAACCTGATCAGGTTCGGAATCTCTTTCGGCGGGAACCTTCTCCTGTCGATAATCGTCCTCGACCTGCTGCTGTCGAACAGCAAAAGCAAGAAATGATGGAGAATCCTCGTTCCACCAAACTGGTCATAGGAATCGGAATCACCGCCCTGATTCTGCTGGGCAAGCTGTTCTACATCCAGATAATCAACGACGACTACAAGAGGGACGCGGCCAACAATTCGATGGTTTATTCCACCATCTATCCGCCCCGTGGACTCATCTACGACAGAAACGGGAAGACGCTCGTCACCAATGAAGTCGGATACGACGTGATGGTCACGCCGCGCGAAGTGCCGGCGTTCGACACGCTGGCCCTTGCCGAAATCTTCGACACCACGGCGGATTTCGTGCGGGAAAGAATGACCTATTACCGCACCTACCGCAGCCGGATAGGATATCAGACCGTCACTTTCCTCAAGCATATCCCGCAGGAATCCTTTCTGCAGTTTTCCGAGGCCGCGTACAGATTCCCGGGCTTCAGCATCCAGCTCCGAAGCGTCAGGGCCTACCCCTACGATGCCGGCGGCAACCTGCTGGGCTATGTTTCCGAAGTGGACCAGAACTTTCTGAAAAATCACCCCGAAGACTATCGCAGCGGCGATTATGCAGGAAAGACAGGCCTGGAGGCGGCACGCGAAGACGACATCAGGGGAGAGAAAGGCTACAAGATTTTCCTCAGGGATTCCCGCAACAGGATACAGACTTCATACAAAGACGGGGAATACGACAAGGACGCGGTCCCGGGGAAGAATCTCATGACCACAATCGACGCCGAACTGCAGAGCTACGGGCAGCGTCTGATGAACGGTAAGACCGGCAGTGTCGTGGCCATTGAACCGAAAACCGGTGAGATTCTGGCCATGGTTTCCAGCCCGGGAATCAGCGTGAACCAGCTCGCGGACATAGGCAAATACTACAACCAGCTCGCCAGCGACAAGAACAAGCCGATGTTCAACAGAACGGTCCAGGCATCCTACCCTCCGGGCTCGGTGTTCAAACTGATAAACGGTCTGATAGGCCTGCAGGAAGGCGTCCTGAAACCCGAATACCAGTATCCCTGCAACAAGGGCTACGCATATTCAAAAAGCCGGAAACTCGGCTGCCACGCCCACGCCTCCCCTCTCAATCTCAGGGACGCGATAGCGACATCCTGCAACGGATATTTCTGCTATGTGCTCGGAAACATCCTCAACAACAAGAAATACGAATCCATCCAGGCGGCCTTCGACGTATGGAGGGAATACGTGCTTAGTTTCGGCTTCGGGCGCAAGCTGGAAAGCGATTTCCCATCGGAACTGGGGGGCAACATACCCACCTCTCAATACTATGACAAGATCTATGGCAGGCGCGGCTGGAAATTTCCGACCATCGTCTCGCTGTCCATAGGCCAGGGAGAGATAGGCGCCACACCGCTCCAGATTGCAAACCTGGCCGCCACGGTTGCAAACCGGGGTTACTATTACATACCGCATCTCGTGAAGGATTCCGAAGACATCTCGATCGATCCGAAATACCACCAGCGGCAGTACACGATGGTCGATTCGGCCTATTTCGAAGTCGCGGCCGAAGGTATGTATATGGCCGTGAACGGTGGCGGGAAGGCCGGAGGCACAGCGTTCGTCGGGAGAGTGGACGGACTGGACATCTGCGGCAAGACCGGAACCGCCCAGAACCCGCACGGAAAGGACAATTCCGTATTCATCTGCTTCGCTCCCAAGGATGATCCGAAGATTGCGGTGGCGGCATATGTTGAAAACGCCGGATTCGGCGCGACCTGGGCCTGCCCCATCGCATCCCTGATGATCGAGCGGTATCTGAACGGGGAGATCTCCCGTCCGGATCTGGAAACCAGAGTTATGAACGGAGTGACGACGGTGAAATGACGGATTTCAGACTTCATAGCGCAGAGAGGTCCCTGGGAAAGACAGTGGACTGGAAGCTTGTGGTCACGTACCTGCTGCTGGTGCTGATTGGATGGCTCAACATCTACGCCTCGACCTATTCTCCGGACACGGTTTCCGCTCTCGACTGGGGCAGCCGCAGCGGGAAGCAGCTCATCTGGATAGGCACGGCCTTCGCCCTGGCTGCGCTGGTCCTGTTCGTCATCAGCCCGAGGATATGGGAGGTTATTTCGACTCCGCTGTATATGGTGGTGGTATTTCTGCTCATTGCCGTGATTTTCGCCGGAGCGGAAATCAAGGGCTCCCGGTCCTGGTTCTCGTTCGGCCCTGTGAGCTTCCAACCTGCTGAAATATCGAAAATAACGACCTCGCTGCTGCTGGCAACGATAATGAACAAGGCCAACTTCAAGTTCGACAGGTTCAAGGATTTCTTGATTGTCGCTCTGACCATTGCCCTGCCGATGCTGATAATAGTGGCGGAAAGCGAAACGGGTTCGGCTCTTGTGTATGTCGGCTTCGTTCTCGTGCTGTACACCCAGGGGCTGTCTGGCTGGCTGCTGGCATTCATCGGGCTTGCAATATTGCTGTTCATCCTGACCCTCGTCACGTCTCCCCTGATTGCAATCGGGGTGCTTGCCGCCATAGTCGCCGTCTCATTTCTCATTTCAATGAAGGGCACGCGCCGCAAGTCTCAAACCCGCAGAAAAGGCAGGATTGTGGCCCTGGCGGCCCTTGTGGCGGGAATCCTGCTGGTCTTCTCCACCGATTTCGTTTTCAACAACATTCTCCAGGACCATCAGCGCAAGCGCATCGAAGTCCTGCTGGGTCTGAAGGAAGATCCTCAGGGAGTCGGCTACAACGTGCGGCAGTCGATGATTGCGATAGGCTCCGGAGGCTTTGCGGGAAAAGGCTACCTCAACGGCACCCAGACCACCTACGGTTTCGTGCCCGAGCAGAGCACTGATTTCATTTTCTGCACCGTCGGGGAGGAATGGGGATTCCTGGGCTGCTTTGCGGTCATAGCCCTGTACGTATTTCTGATAGTCAGAATAATCAAGGACGCCGACAGCTGCCGCGAACGGTTTTCGCAAGTTTACGGCTACTGCGTGGCCTCGTGCATATTCATGCACCTTTTCATCAACATCGGGATGACCATAGGCCTGATGCCTGTCATCGGCATACCGCTGCCCTTCATCAGTTACGGAGGCTCGTCGCTATGGTCCTTCACGCTGATGCTCTTCATCTTCATCGCCCTGTACAGACAGGAGAAGAGGTATTTCTAATTTTCAAGGCAGGACTGCACCAGGTCGTACAGGCTGGTCTGCACGTCGTAATACACGGCCCTGATGCCAAGGGCCGCAGCGGCTTCGCAGTTGGTGCGGGAATCGTCGATGAAAAGTATTTCCCCGCTCTTCACGCCGGTCTGCTCGATCGCCTTTTCGTAGAATTCCCGCGAGGGTTTGAGGAGCTTCATCTGAAAGGAATAGAACTGACGGCGGAAAACCTTGTCCGGATCGACCCCGCGGCTTCTCATCTCCGTCTCGAAGGCTTTTTTCGAGATGGGATTGTTGTTGCTCAGGACATAGAGGTCATAGCGGCCCTGCAACTCCCGGAACAGCCTCAGAGCATCCTCCCTGCAGGGTTCGAGCAGCGAAGAGAAACATTCGAAGACCGTCTGAGCCGTCGTCCCTTCTGCGCAGTGTTTCAGGCATTCGCGATAAAACTCCGCCTCATCTATGCGGCCGGCCTCCAAATCGCCGATGAACCCGCGCTGATGATAGGCGTCCAGATATTTGTCTATATCCTTGAATCCCGCTCTTCTGCGGAAATTGTCCATACATCTTTCCATATTGAGCGGCAGAACGACTCCGCCCATATCGAATACAACTGCCTTTATCATCTTCCGTTTTTTTCCGTTACAGGGGGCAAATTTACTCTTTTCCGACGGAATTTGCTATCTTTGCCCCGTGCGTTGTGAAACGCCGCAAGCCTTGGTGGTGAAATGGTAGACACGAGGGACTTAAAATCCCTTGGCCCGAAAGGGCCGTGCGGGTTCGATTCCCGCCCGAGGCACTGACTCCCTCCCGTGACACGCTACGAGCCTCCGGCGTGTCTGAACTGGTGCCTTAGAGGGGGCAAATGCACCCGTTCCCGCCCGCAGGTCATTGCTTTTACCCGACATCCGCGACAAGGCGGATTGAGAATCCGTAACTTCTCGACTGAGGATTTGTGGCAATAACTTGCTCACTAAAAAAATATACACAGTACGCTTGGGATAATGTATAATTGCAAAGAGGTGACCAGTAATAGCCGCCGGGAGAAGAAGCGTCTGTCAAGTCGACGATGCTGGTGCCTTCCCGGTCTCCGACAGGGAGAAACACCGCTCCGGCTTCTTCCATCTTTGTCCAGGCGGCGGCCTCATACTGATTGGCCAAGAACGCGGCTTTAGCATCATTGATGCCGCAAAGCGCGGTCGCGCCGGATGGATGGGTGTAGGAGTCGGGGAGAACAATGAGGCCGGCGACTCCCGCGACGGTCGCCTTGGCAAAACAGGCGTTGTCAGTTCCGCTCACCGTCGATGCGCTGCGGCGGTAAAGAAGATAATTCCATTCGTTGTCCAAGTCGATATTAGTGATCATAAGGGCTCTCCATACTCCGGTCTGACCGTTCACGGTGAACCCGGGGTTGGCTATGCCGGCATTGATCCCCGAAGGACCGTTTGTAAAGAGCGCATTCGTCTTCGAGAGAGTCTCGTCATTGTAACTTTCGGCATAGGCGACCGAAGGGGTGTCGGACCAGAAGAAATGCGAGACGTGTGACGCATCCCAGGACGTGGCGGAGGAGTACTGTTTTTCCTCAAACCGGAAGGCCGAGCCGTCCCAGTAGAGATTTCCCTTTGAGAAGACCACCTGCTTGCCCTCGGCCACGCTGAAAAGGCCGGGAAGAGCGCCCTGGATGGCGAAATGAAGGGAGGAGGCGAAACTCAGGGGCTGGATCTTGTTCGTCTCGATGGTGACGCCGGTGCTGCCTTCCCTCACGCACACGGAGCCGTTCGCGTCGGTGAAGGTGATAGCAGTGTAGGTGCCTGCGGGAAGGGCGATGAAAAAGTCTGCGCCGGAGGCGATGCTGACGGACGTATCGCAGGTCAGCGTATAGGTGTCGGTGCCGTCGCTCACCGCTATGCTCTTGATGCTCTTGCCGGCCTTTGTAAGGGTGAGCTTCAGAAGGCCGCAGATGACGGAGAATGTCAGAGAGGTGGTCTCGGAAGATGCGATCATCGGGAGTTTGCCTGCCGTGGCGCTGTAGGTCTGGGCGGTGAGAGAGGTCGGACCGTAGGTGGCCTCGTACTTGCCTTCGCCGTTCTGAGTAGGATCAGCATCGGATGAGTTCTTCTTGGTGAAGATGGCCTTGCTGGCATCAGATGCGTCCGGAGTGGCTACGTACACGATGCTGTTGGCGCCGATGGTGATTTCGTCGCCTGCTACCCAGCTCACCTTGCCTTTTGTCAGGCTGTAAGCATCGGTATCGATGGTGGTTTTGGTGGCGGGAGCGGCGATGGTGGCGGTGAAAACGAGGTCTTCAGAAGCCTGTGCGGAATTCTCCTTTTGGCAGGAAGCAAGCAGAGAAAATGCGACTGCAACTGCGAGGACAAATACTTTTTTCATAATACGTTCCTCCTGTTAAAAGTCGTTGTCTCCGTCGATTGAATCTGAGAAGCCCATAATGCCGATACCGCCGCTCTGGCAGAGCACCATACTGCTCCGGAGCTCTATCACCTTGACTTTTGGCGCAAGGTATTTTCGGCTCACCTGCAAAGTTCCGTGTTTAAGTTATCCAAAGATCTTATAGATTCTA
>R20__coassemble_228_pt1 | contig 44211 bp, 30 predicted proteins | sample R20__metabat2_low_PE_040 | metagenome-assembled genome bin R20 | reverse complement strand
CCAACATTCGCCTGTTTCTGAAGACTATCGAGGACCGTCACGTGACGGGGTTCGGCGTGGTCCCTGCGGCTTGGGCTTACATACGCAAGATGAGCGGTACCCGTATCGCCAAATATGCCGACCAGATCCGTTATATAGAGATTGGCTCTGCCGCAATGCCTCTGGATACAAAGAAGGAGATGTTGGAAATGTTTCCCAATACCCGCATCTGTATGCACTACGGCCTTACCGAGGCTTCGCGCAACTGCTTCCAGGAGTTTCACTACGTGGAGCATCTTGATTCCATCGGAAAGCCTGTGTGTGACAAAGTGGATGTGAAAATCTTCGATTCCTATGGTCAAGAGGCTCCGACAGGAGAGAAAGGCGAGTTGTGCGTGAAAGGCAATGTGGTGCTTTCCCAGTATCTTGAAGACAAAGACACCGCCAATGCATTTTTCGGCGATTATTTCCGCACAGGCGATTGTGGCTATGTCAATGAGGAAGGCTATATCTATCTGCTTGGGCGTGAAAAGGAACTGATCAATGTAGGAGGAAAGAAAGTGTCTCCTATGGAGGTTGAGGATGCAATCTGCGCCCTTGGCGTCGGCGACTGTGTCTGTGTGCCGATGAAGGACCCTAAGGGTATTATGGGCGAACTGGTCAAGTGCTACATCCTTAAGGACAGTACGACGCTCAGTTTCGACCAGATAGCCTCCGCATTGCAGGATAAGCTGGAATTCTACAAAAGGCCTGTTGAGTACGATTGGATTGACAAAATCCCTGTGACAAGCTCCGGCAAGAAACAAAGACTACAAGTTAATTAATAACAGAATATGTCATTTCTGACGATTGAGAAAGTGAAGATGGTGGGCTTGGCAGCCTGTGTGCCTCCCACCGTTGAAGAAAATATCTCCCTGCCGATATTTGCCGACCGTTCCGAGGCGGAAAAGGTGATTGCATCAACCGGCATTGAGAGAAAGAGAGTCGTGAGGCCGGGTACTACGGCGAGTGATTTATCCTATCAGGCTATAAACAAGCTTCTGGAGGGAATTGGCTGGACGGCAGATAGTGTGGATGCATTGATTTATGTCTGCACGTCGCGAGACTACATTGCGCCTATAACTTCGGCTATCCTTCAGGATCGTCTGGGCTTTCGCAAAGATTGCTATTGCCTTGACCTTCCCTTGGGCTGTTCCGGTTGGGTGTATGGTATGAGCAACCTTTCATCGCTCTTGTCCCACGGGCAATTGAAGCGAGGCCTGTTGGTATGTGCCGAGACTAACTCCTTGAATCGCTCGCCGAAAGACAAGACGGTGAAGCCGTTGTTTGGCGATGCTGCCACGGTGACAGCTCTTGAGTATGATGAGAGTTGGAATCATCCTATGCAGTTCAGTTTCGGCGTAGATGGCAGCGGATATAAGGCTGTTTGGACAGAATTCGGAGGTACACGCAATCCGATTACTCCTGAATCAATCGAGGAAAAGGAGATTGAACCTGGCGTTATCAGAAAGGGGATTGATATGGTGGTGAACGGTATGGATGTCTTCTCGTTTGCCATCAAAGTCCCGCCTCGTGCATTGTCTGAATTTATCTCCCACTTCGAGATAGACGTGGATAAGGTCGATTACCTCTTCCTTCATCAGGCGAACAAGTATATAGACGACCGCATTCGTAAGAAGGTCGGGCTGCCGGAAGGGAAGGCTCCGTCCTGCTTGCAGGATTACGGCAACACCAACAGCGCTTCCATACCTTTGACTATGGTGGCTTGCAAGGCAGATGAACTCCAAAACGGCATCTACGACTGTCTCGGCTGCGGCTTCGGAGTAGGCCTTGCCTGGGCAGAGATCCACTACACCGTGGATCATCTGAAGGCGGTGATGATGTTGGAATATGAATATTGAATGAATGGATATGAGAAAAATCAAGAGAGCTTTTGAAGTTCTGGGCGACATCAGGAAAACGACCGATAAGGTGCACGAGATCTCAGGTTTCAGCAAATGTCACCTCTTTTGGGACATTATTGATGCGCGGTTGAGGTATGGTGCCGTTGAGGAGGATTATTTGGTGTTTGAGTTCTACCGCAAGAGCCCTAAGGAGAAGAATGAATTCAATACCTACTACCGCAATTATGTAGGTTTTTTCAAGGCGTTTTATGACAAACGCGCTGTTGAGGTTTTTGACCACAAGGAAAATTTCGTGGAAGTATTCAAGCCTTACTTGAAACGTGATGTCCTGCACGCCTCCGATAAGATCAGCGAGGATGTTATCATATCGTTTATCAAGCGATATGGGACCGTCTTCGTGAAGCCTACAGATGGTTGTGAGGGCGTAGGCGTGTTTAAATTGAAGGCTGATGATGCTGATGCGGTGACCAAGTTGCTGAATGACATCAAGACAGGTAACTCATATATGATCGAGCAGCCCATAGTCCAGCATCCGGCAATGGCCGCGTTGAACCCTTCTTCGGTGAATACGGTGAGGATAGAGACTGTCATTGATGCCAAAGGTGAGGTGCACATTACCAACTCGATTGCGGTGATGGGGTCAAACGGCAGTGTTGTCAACAATGTACATCATGGTGGTCTTATGTGCCACGTGGAGATGGCAACCGGTATTATTGACGGTATGGCTCGCGACCTGAAAGGTGGAGTTCACTTCAGAAATCCTTCTACCGGTATCATTCTTCCCGGATATCAACTGCCCAATTGGGAGGGAGTGGAAGATTTCGTGAAGACATTGGCCAAGGTAGTCCCTTCTGCCCGACTGATAGGATGGGATATTGTTATCCTTGAGGATGGCTATGATGTCTTGGAAGGCAATGTCCGTCCAGGTCACGGCTCGCAAGCTTGTGATATGGTAGGACGATACCGTTTGGAGAAGTCGTTGATTTGACTCTAATCCGGTAGGAAAGGTCCCAATAACGGACCTCTCGCAGCGGATGCTCAATGCAGTGGAACCAGGAACGGAGATTCCCATTCATCGGCATCGGGGCACGTCGGAGACGGTGTGTATCGTCAGGGGCAGGGTGGTGCAGCATTTCTATGACGAGAGCGGCGTGGAGACGGAGGCGCTTGAGATGTACCCCGGCTGCGAGGCTCCGGTGGTGAATGTGGAGGCAGGCCGCTGGCATCGGCTGGAGTCGCTCGAGAGCGGCTCGGTGATCTTCGAGTGCAAGGACGGACCGTGGGAGCCGCTGGGGGAGGAGGATATATTGAAGTAAGAGCAAAGGAGAAAGTTTTGTAATTTGCGGAGGGGTATTTTCCGGAGTACAGGTGATTTTAATGAGGAATGAGTTTTGTCCAAAATATTGTGTATTTGTTTGATTTTGGACAAAACTGAATGCTTGAACGGTAGGATTTTGTATCTTTGCTTCGAAGCAGGTGGAGTCGCTTGACTGTGGCGTTACAAGCAGGTGGTGACGGGAGCCGTGGGCGGCGCCGCGGGTGTCATCCACGCCGTGGACTGCCCGGTGACGGACTGCCAGCCGAACGACAACGTGGAGGCTCTCCGCATGTACCTGGACGCCATGAACATCGAGGCCCGGCCTCTCTGGAAGCCTATGCACAAGCAACCCGTCTATGCCGGCTGCCCCGTCTATACCCACGCCGTGGAGGAGGACCTCTTCAAGGTCGGCCTCTGCCTGCCGAGCGGACCATGTGTGAGCGACGAGGATGTGCGGTACATCGTGGAGTGCATCAAGGAGGGAATTGGTTTAGGTTAGAGAACGCTGCGCTACAGGTTAGAGGTTAGAGAAGAATTTTGCTTTATATTCGGAATTGGTGTATATTTGCCGATGACTTATAAACGGAATTGGTGTAGATTTGTATGAAACGCAAGGTATATGACGAACTTGTCAGGTGGAAGGAGCAGTATTCCGGCAAGGAGGCTCTTCTGCTGGAAGGGGCTAGGCGTATAGGGAAAAGCTATATTGCCGAGGAGTTTGCAAGGAACGAGTACAGAAGTTATATCCTTGTGGATTTCAGCAAGATAAAGCGTGAGGAGAAGGAAATCTTCGACAATTATCTCGGCAGCGACCTTGACACTTTTTTCCGGCTGCTGAGTCTGCAAAGGCGCACAAAGCTTTATCCGGGAGAGTCGCTCATCATCTTCGACGAGGTGCAGCTGTATCCCAAGGCCCGCGAGGCGGTGAAGGCGCTGGTTGCCGACGGCCGTTACAGTTATCTGGAGACGGGTTCGCTGGTGAGTATCCGCAAGAATACCAGGAATATCCTCATCCCGAGCGAGGAGAAGCGGCTGGAGATGTACCCGATGGATTTCGAGGAGTTTCTGTGGGCCGTGGGCGAGGAGGAACTGATGGATTATATCCGCGAGTGCTTCGAAAAGGGCCAACCCCTCTCCGCTGCGTTGCACCGCAGGGCGATGCTGCTGCTGAGGACCTACGTCATCGTGGGCGGTATGCCACAGGCGGTGCTGTCGTGGAAAGAGAGCGGCGATTTTGAGGTGGTGGACCACGAGAAGCGGCGCATTCTGGAATTGTACCGTAACGACATATACAACTATGCGGGGGCTCAGGCGGACAAGGTGGTGAAGATCTGGGATGCCATCCCCGGGCAGCTGAGCAAGCACGAGAAGCGTTTCTCGATAGGCTCGGTGAAGAAAGGAGCCAGGACGCGGGATTACCAGAGCGCACTTTTCTGGCTGACGGAGTCGCAGGTGGTGAATGTGTGCTATGGCGCCACGGAGCCGTCCATCGGGCTGAAACTGAGCCGTGACGATGCGAAATACAAACTTTATCTCTCCGATACGGGGCTGCTTATTTCTCACGCTTTCGACGAGGACCCGCGGAGCCTGGATGATCTCTGCGGCAAGTTGATGCTCGGCAAGCTGGAATTGAACAGTGGCATGCTGATAGAGAATCTGGTGGCGCAGATGCTGCGTTCGTCTGGCAAGAAGTTGTATTTCTATTCCCGCGTGGACAAGGAGGTGAAGGAGAATACGATGGAGGTTGATTTCCTTGTGCGGAAGCCTTCGGTGACCAGCCGCCACAATATCTGTCCGATAGAGGTGAAATCCGGGTCGCGCTATGCCACCGTGTCGCTGCAGCGTTTCGGCGCCAAGTTCAAGGATTATCAGGCCACGCAGTATGTGGTCCACGCCGGTACCTTCAAGGAGAAGGACGGTGTGGTTTATCTGCCGCTGTATATGACCGGGCTGTTGTAGATTGCCTTGGGGTGAGGTTGGAGAACGCTGCTCCGCCAGGCCGAGTGGGAGGCCTATGTGGCCGAGATGCAAGGCTGTGACCCGTCGCTCAAGTCCGACGAGAAATGGCAGAATAGTTGGCTGATTTTAGTTAATGTGTATTATGAAAGCAAAAATGATTGACCTCTCCGAGTGGGAGGAATTCGGAGAAGGCGGCGTAGGCAAGACCTTTTTCCACAAGACAGATGATTCTGTCATCCTGAAACTCAATAACGAAGGCTGGCCGGAGGAGAAGGCCCTCGCTGAATACAACTTCTCCAAAAAGGTGGAAGAGATGGGCATCGAGTGCCCGCACACCTACGATTATGTGACCGACGGTACGCGCTTCGGAATGACCGTGCAGCGCATCAAGGGCAAGAAATCGTTCTTCCGCATCCTTTCCGAGGACCCTTCACGCTCCGACGAACTTGCCAGGCGCTTCGCCGAGCACGCCCTGAAACTCCATTCCACCCCCTGCGACACGCAGGCCTTCCCCTCGATGAAGGAGCAGTGGCGGGGGGATATCAGCGGCTGCGCCGACATTCCCGCCGACCTGAAGGAGAAGGTGCTGGCCATGCTTGACGAATTCTCAGACGCCACGACCTGCCTGCACGGCGACTTCCACAGCGGCAACATCATCACCGCCGAAGGCAAGGATTATTGGATCGACCTCGGTCAGTTCAGCTACGGCGACCCTTATTTCGACTTCGCCAACCTCTACTACATCTCGCATATGTTGCCCGACCGCTTCGCCGAGCCGATGTTCCACATTGGGAAGGACGTTCATCAGCCCTACGAGGAGCTCATCGAGAAATACTATTTCGACTACGATCACAAGACTCCCGAGGAAGTCGGGGCCATCAAGGCAAAGATTCTGAAGGCCACGATGGTTAAGGTTGCCTGGTTCATCGTCGATACTCCCCGCAGCAAGGTGCTGATGATCCCCACCCTTCAGAAGTACTTCGGGATGAAGGCCCAGAGCCCCCTCATCCTCATCTGGAAAGACCTGATGTACAAGATCTTCCATAAGGAGGAGAAGATCCGCAGATAAGTCTCGCGGACTGGACTCGGATTAGGGAAGGTATATCGGGGTAATGGATTGCCCGGTGACGGACTGCCAGCCCAGCGACCGTCTCAAGAAGAATGTCCTGCGCAGCATCCGCAATGCAATGAACTGACGAAAAATCATTAACTTTGTGCTGTTATGAGCATTTATTGGATTTTATTTTTGGTGGCCCTGGCCGTGTCGGCAGTGGGGTTCAAGAAGTTTATTTACTTCATTTCAATTGGTTACGGCTTCAGTATCGCGGCTTGCGCGGTGGCTATGGCCATTAAGTTTCACGCGGTGCTGACGCTGCCGACGGCCCTTTTGTGCGCCATCCTGTTCGCTTACGGCTGCAGGCTGGGCGGCTACCTGCTGCTGCGCGAGATCCGGAGCGCATCGTATCGCAAGGTGCTCTCGGAGAATTCCAGCGACAGCTATCCGCTGGGGGTGACGCTCTGCATCTGGGTGGCCTGCGCATTCCTGTATATGGCTGAGGTGGCTCCGGTGGCATCGATGCTTGACAACGCTTCGCAGGGACTTCCCGTGAATACGCTATGGGCGTCGATAGACGCTGTTGTGATGGTCCTCGGTGTGGTGCTGGAGGCGGCGGCGGATGCGCAGAAGTCAAAAGCCAAGAAGGTGAATCCCCACCGCTTCGTGGACACCGGCCTCTACCGTATAGTGCGCTGCCCCAACTACCTGGGCGAGATGCTGCTCTGGACGGGCTGCCTGCTGGTGTGCATCGGCGGCTGTTGCAGCTGGTGGCAGTGGCTCGTCAGCGCGCTGGGTTACGCGACCATCGTTTACATTATGTTCAGCGGTGCCCGCAGGCTCGAAATCCGCCAGGACAAGAGCTATGGCGCAGACCCTGAGTATCAGCAGTACAAGAAGACCACCCCGATACTGCTGCCGCTTCTCCCCATTTATTCCGTCAAGAAACATTCCTGGCTCCGTGGCTGATATACTGGACATCATTTCATCCAAAGGCGTCTTGACTCCGATAAATGTCGGGCAGTACGCCTCGTTCTCCGGCAAGGGAATGCATTTTCATCTGGAGGTCTTCGATTTCGAAGGGCTCTGCCACGTGTCGGTCCTAAAGGCTTTCGGCTTTCTGGGGCTGATGAAGATGTACACGGTTATCTTCACCCCTTACGGCTTGGACCTTCCTATCTTTTCGTACGACGGCATCAAGGTTGCCGGAAAGCGTACAGAGTTGATGGAATTCTGCGACAGTCTGTTGGGCTCCACTGATCTTTCAAGCCTGATTGCCGTCCGGCAGAAATACGCCGACCTCCCCGACAAACCTCACGACTGGGGCTGGGAGACGCCCTTCATCCTCGCTCCCAGCGGCATGAAGACCGGCAAGGGCCATCGCCCTGCCGCGTTTGCGGCCGAGATGATCGGTGCTTATCTGGACCTTTTCAAGAAGGCCGCTCCCTGCGATCCCGCCGCCAAGCGGCGGCGCAGCTTCGAATACGTGGAGGGCCTGATTTCCAACGGCGGCCCCGCCATCGGAGTGATGCGCAAAATCTGGGGCGACGAGGCCACCGAGGACCTCTTCCGCAGATTCATTTTCGGCACTGTACGCTAAATCATTCTTATTGCCGATAACTCCGACTGAATTTGTGGCAGGAAACAATGCGGAAACCATCGGCTGTTACGCAAAAAAAATGTAATTTCGCACTCGATCATGCAATCATCCGCCATATGAAAGTTCTCGTCACCGGTTCGGCCGGATTTATAGGTTCAAATTTGGTTCTGCAGCTTTTGAAGACGGAGCCTGAGACGCAGATTGTGGGGCTTGACAGCGTCAACGACTATTATGATGTCCGCCTGAAGGAGTGGCGCTTGCAGCAGATTGAGGCGGCTGCCGGACAGGGGAGGTGGAACTTCGTGAAGGGAAATCTGGCCGACAAGGCATTGATCGATTCGCTCTTCGAGCAGCACGGGTTCGACATCGTGGTGAACCTTGCCGCTCAGGCGGGAGTCCGCTACTCCATCACCAATCCCGGAGCCTACATCGAGAGCAACATCATCGGTTTCTACAATATTCTGGAGGCTTGCCGGCACAATCCCGTGCAGCATCTGGTCTATGCCTCGTCCAGCTCGGTGTATGGCGGCAACACGAAGACCCCGTTCAGCGAGGAGGACAAGGTCGACAACCCCGTTAGCCTCTACGCCGCCACGAAGAAATCCAACGAACTTCTGGCGCATAGCTACTCCAAGCTCTATAACATCCCTTCGACGGGGCTGCGGTTCTTTACCGTATATGGTCCTGCGGGAAGGCCCGATATGGCCTATTTCGGCTTCACCGACAAGCTGATCAAGGGCGAGACGATAAAGATTTTCAACTACGGCAACTGCAAGCGCGACTTCACCTATGTGGATGACATCGTGGAGGGCGTGCAGAGGGTGATGCACAAGGCCCCCGCGCAGCAGACAGGCCCCGACGGCCTTCCCATCCCGCCGTACAAGGTCTATAACATCGGCAACTCGAATCCGGAAAATCTGCTGGATTTCGTGCAGATACTGCAGGAGGAACTGGTTCGGGCAAATGTGCTGCCCCGGGATTATGATTTCGAGGCACACAAGGAGTTGGTTCCGATGCAGCCCGGTGATGTCCCCGTGACGTATGCCGATACTTCGGCGCTGGAGCGGGATTTCGGCTTCAAGCCCTCCACTACGCTCCGGCAGGGGCTTCGGGCATTCGCCCAGTGGTATAATGAGTTTTACGGAAGATAGATACGTTCACGTCAAGGATGCCCGACAATTCATCAAATAACAGAAGAATTGCAAAGAATACTCTTGCGCTGTTTTTCCGGACAGCGCTGGTTACGCTTGTGTCGCTGTATCTCGCGCGAGCTTTGCTGGATGTTCTGGGGAAGGAAGATTACGGTATTTACAATCTTGTAGGCAGCATCGTAGTCACATTTTCATTCTTGAACTCCACGTTGCAGAGTGCTTTCCAAAGGTTTATGAATTTTGCTTTGGGAAAGAATGACACGGCACAGTTCAGGAAGATCTTCTCGATGAGTTTCCTCATTCTGGCCATATTGGTGCTGATTGTGATTCTGCTTTCGGAAACCGTCGGCCTATGGTTCCTGAACAATAAACTGAACATCCCGCCTGACAGGATGTTTGCGGCCAGATGGGCATTCCAGTTCACGGTGCTTACTTTCTCAATAGGCGTGATGCGGATCCCGCTGGAATCTTCAGTCGTCGCTCACGAGAAGATGACATTCTTTGCCTATTTGTCCATTCTGGAGCAGGCATTGCGTCTCGTGGTCGTCTTTTGTCTTTACAGGTCTCCGATTGACAAGTTGATATTCTACGCATCTCTTCTCTCCTGCACGTCCGTGATCACATACTTTGTGTATGTTTTGTACTGCCGCAGAAAATTCGAGTATTGCCGTCTTCAAAAAGTCTGGGACAAAGATCTCTTCAAGAACTTGTTTTCATTCTCCGGCTGGACCTTCATGGGGTCCACGACCGCACTCGGAACCCAGCAGGCATTCATATTCCTGCTCAATATATTTTACGGAGTCGTCGCCAATGCGGCAATGGGCATCGCCAACAGTGTTTCCAATGCGATAAATTCATTGATAGCAGGCTTCCAGACAGCCTTCAAGCCTCAGATTGTGAAATCTTTTGCTCAGGATGACATCTCATATGTGCATAAGATGATTCACACCACTTCCAAGATATCCTTCATCCTGATGTTCATACCGGGCATTCTGGTGATTGTCAATGCACCTTTCATACTTGATGTGTGGCTTAAGGAAGTTCCGGAGTACACGGTTTCGTTCTGCCGCATGATGCTGGTGTGCCTTATAATCGATGCCACAACCGGACCATATTATGCAGGGATCATGGCTTCGGGGAACATAAAGTGGTACCAGGTCTGCATCAGTATTGTTTTCTGTCTCGACATTGCATTGATGTGCGTGCTGTTCAAATTGGGGGTCGGCGCAGAATATATCCTTTACAGCAGGATTGCGACGAGGGGAGTCATGAACATGTTCGTGGGCCTTCACTTCTTGAAAAGACAGTTGAATTTCGATCTGGCGGAATATTTCAAGCGTGTCATATTGAGGATAGCGGCCGTTGTGATCATAACAGTTCCGATATTGCTCGTCCTGGAGCGTTTTTTCGACGGGTGGAGATTGCTTGCGGTATCTTGTCTGTTCGTATGTTCTGCAGGTCTTGCCCTTTCCTATTACATCATTTTGGGCAGGACGGAAAGGGAAATCATATCCAATACTTTCTTGAAACGTTTCAAACATTGACATGAAATATAATTATATATATACCGGAGACAAGAACTGGAGCGAATTCTTCTTTTCCGACTTGTTCAATCTGAAAAATTTCAAATATTTTTCGGATGAGTATGAAGCATACAAGACTCCGTTCTGGAAGCTGGTGTATAAGATAAACTATTCCCCTGTGACGAACAGGTTCATTCACCATCCGTTACAGCATTTGTTCAACAGCCACCTGTACAGGCATAAGTTTGATGATGACAAGCCTGTCTGCATGATTTTTCAGGGAGACAGGTGGAGATGGTTCAACGATGAGTCTTTCATCAGGCATTTAAGGTGCAGATACAAGGGCTGCAAGCTTGTGCTGTATATGATAGATCTGGTACAGACATACCCTGCAATCGATGTTGAATATGTGAACAGGGTGTTCGACGCCGTTATAACTTACGACAAAGGGCAGGCGGAGAAATATGGCTGGCTTTATTTCCCCACGCCGTATTCACGTATGGATTTAAAGCCGGAATCATCCTGTGAGAAATCCGATATTTATTTCTGCGGATTCACGAAAAACAGATATCGCGATATTCTGGACGTGTATGATGCCTGTGAAGGCCAGGGACTTGACTGCCTGTTTTACGTGCGGAATTCTTCCGGCGTAAAGATGGAACCGAGGGCCGGAATCAAGGAAGATGTCAAGTTGAGTTATCGGGAAAATGTCTGCCATGTGATAAATTCCAAATGTAACCTTGAAGTGATGCAGAAGAATGCCGTCGGTTACACACCCCGCCTTTGGGAGGCAATCATATATGACAGGCATCTTTTGACTGACAATTATTCAATAAAGGATTCCCCCTATTATTATCCGCAAGGCATCCATTTCATAGACGAGGATCTGAGCAATATAGCTCAAATCATAAAAACCCCCGTCAAGTATCCTCAATCCATCAAAGATTCCCTTTCTCCCGTCAGATTCCTGGAAATCATAGAGTCTGTCCTGTAACGGCCGGACATTGTCCGATACCCGCAGTTATCTGAATCAAGAAGCGATACATGATATATATTTGTGTTATTCCCGAAAAAACAATACTATGGAAATCGAAAAAATAGAATTGAAGGATTATATAAAGTCCGGCGAGGGTGCGAACGGTGCGAGCTACGACTGCCTGAGCGATCCTGACGTGATGGTTAAACTCTACAATAAGAACTACCCGCTCCAGCCGGTGTATGATGAGCTGGAGGTGGCGCGGAAGGTGTTCGAGTTGGGGATTTCCTCGCCCGAGCCGGGGACGCTGGTGACCGACGGGGAGCGGACAGGCATCAAGTTCCGCAGGATCCGCGGCAAGCGGTCATTCTCCCGAATGCTGGCGGACGAACCTGAGCGCACGGAGGAGTATGCCCGCGAGGTGGCGCACATCTGCAAGAGGCTCCACAGCACCCAATGCCAAGCCGGGGTGTTTCCTGACGCAAAACAGCAGTTCCGCGATATGCTCGCGCAGATCTCCTGCCTGACCGAACCCGAGCGGGCCTTCTTCCTGCAGTGCGTGGACGAAATGCCGGACGGCACCACCTGTCTGCACGGCGATATGCATATAGGCAACATCGTCACAACTCTGCCCAAGGGACATCCGCTGGACGAGCCGCACGAGACGTACTTCATCGACCTGGGGTACTTCGCGCAGGGGCATCCGCTGATAGACCTGGGGATGATGGCAAACGTCTGCGAGTATTCCTCCGAAGATTTTGTGCAGCACGATATGCACATTTCCAAGGCCCGGGCGGGGGAGTTCTTCGAATACTTCCTGGACGAGTACTTCTTTGCGCAGGACAGAATCGCGCAGAAATGGTTCGGCCCCGACGCAGACACCGCCGTCGTCAAGGCTGCCCTGGAGAAGGCTTATCTGGTGAAATCGATCCTCGTTATCTACAATATCGGAGCAATGCTCCCTGAGACCGCGGAGCTGCTTCACCGTTATCTGGGGTAAGCCGAGAGGAGTTTGCGTAATTTTTCTGACATGAAAAGATTCGTCATCGCCTTCGCTCTTGCGCTGCTTTGCTCATGCGGCGCGGAACCTGCGTACAAAAATGCCGGATTGCCGGCTGAGAAAAGGGCCGGGGACCTGCTTAAGAGAATGACCCTCGACGAGAAACTCGGGCAGTTGATATGCCCTTACGGCTGGCCGATGTATGAGAGGCTTCCTGACGGGGACGTTTCATTCACTGAAACTTATCGTGAATTCATCGATGAGAGCCACGGCGGCATGCTCTGGGGCTTTTTCCGGGCCGATCCCTGGACAAGAAAAACCCTCGAGAACGGTCTTTGCCCGGAGCTTGCCGTGAAGGCTTACAACGCCGTTCAGCATTATGCCGTCGATTCGACGAGGCTCGGAATCCCGGTTCTGCTCTGCGAGGAGGCTCCTCACGGCCATATGGCTATCGGGACTACGGTGTTTCCGACAGGAATCGGCCTTGTGTCCAGCTGGGACGAGGATCTCATGGAAGATGTCGGCAGGGCCGTTTCCGAGGAGTTGCGCGCTGTCGGAGCCGGAATCGCCTATGGCCCGGTAATAGACCTTGCGCGGGAGATGCGCTGGTCCAGGGTGGAGGAAACCTACGGTGAGGACCCTTGCTTGACTTCGACCCTTGCCGGCGGAGTTGTCCGTGGAATGTCCCCTGCGAAGAACGGCTGGGACAGGGGCGTGGTGCCGACGCTGAAACATTTTGTGGCTTACGGAGCTCCGCAGGGCGGCCATAACGGTTATGTTTCCGTTATCGGTGAGCGGGATATGAGGGAGAACGTGCTGCCCGTTTTCAAACATTGCATCGACGAGGGGGCTCTTTCGCTGATGACGTCTTACAATTCCATCGACGGAGTGCCGTGCACTGCCAACAAGGACATACTGCAGGGAACGGTTCGCGGCGACTGGGGGTTCGAGGGCATAATCGTTTCGGACCTTATCGCCATTGACGGCCTCTGCGGTACGCATCATGTCGCAAGGGACAATTCCGAGGCCGCCGAACTTGCCCTGAGGGCCGGAGTGGACGTGGATCTCGGCGCGAACTGCTATCCGCTACTGAAGGAGCGCGTCAAGAAGGGCCTCGTAAGTGAGAAACTGATTGACCGGGCCGTGCGGAGGGTGCTTGAAATGAAATTCCGTCTGGGCCTTTTCGACAATCCGTACGTGGAAGCGCAGGGCGTGGAGGCGGTCCGAAGCGATTCGCATTGCGAAACTGCACTCAGGGCGGCAAGAGAAGGGACAGTGCTTCTCGAAAACAACGGTATACTTCCGCTGTCCAAGGACTTGAAAGTGGCTGTCGTGGGGCCGAATGCCGACAGGATGTACAATCAGCTGGGCGATTATACCGCGCCTCAGCCTGAAGACAATGTTACGACTCCTCTGGAGGGGATAAAGGCCAAAATAGGCCCTGAAAATGTCCGTTATGCGCACGGCTGCGGCATTAGGGACCTGAAATACCAGAATATCGACGATGCGGTCAGGGCCGCGCGCAATTCCGATGTCGTCGTGGCTTTCGTCGGCGGATCGAGCGCCCGCGACTTCGGAACGAAGTACAGCGACACCGGGGCCGCTCTGGCCGACGGGGATGCGTTGAGCGATATGGAATGCGGGGAGGGCTATGACCGCGCTTCTCTGGAACTTATGGGCTTGCAGCAGCAGCTTCTCGAAGCCCTGAAGGCTACGGGAAAGCCCCTCGTTGTGGTTTACATCGAGGGCAGGCCGCTGGACAAGCGCTGGGCCAAGGAAAACGCCGACGCTCTTCTGACCCAGTTCTATCCCGGGCAGGCCGGGGGAGAGGCAATCGCCGATGTCATCTTCGGGGATTACAATCCTGCCGGAAGGCTGCCCGTCAGCGTTCCGTACAGCGTTTCGCAGCTTCCTGTCCATTATAACCAGCCATTCCCTCCGACAAACAATTATATCGACTGCCCGTCAGACCCTCTTTATGCTTTCGGCTATGGCTTGAGCTACACCTCTTTCTCATACGAGGATATTCACTGCGATATCCCGGAAGGATCTTCCTGCCCGGTCGAAGTACGGGTGTGCGTCCGTAATGACGGCCCTGTGGACGGGGATGAGGTGGTTCAGCTCTATGTCACCGACCTCGTCGCCTCGACTGTAAGGCCGCGAAAGCTCCTGAAGGCTTTCAAGCGTGTGCATATTGCTCGGGGCGAGACTGTAGAGCTGATTTTCAGCCTGGGCGAAGATGCCTTCACTCTCTATGACACCGGGATGAACAAGGTCCTCGAGAGCGGCGATTTTCTGATCGGAGTCGGCCCCTCCTCGGACAATGTTCTTCTTGAAACGCTTGTTTCATTATAATTTTTCTTAAATTTACGGAACTTATAGCGTATCGATGAAGAAAATTTCCGGACGGTTCGTGCTTGAAAGCACCCGACAGATCATAATACTCGTTTCAATTGTCGCCTTGCTGGTGACAGTGCTGGTCCTGTCCTTCATAAAGAGATTCGACCGCATAATGTATGCGGAGAGGCAGCAGACGCTGTCCACCATCACAAGAGCCGCGGCGGAAAATCTCGAGAACACAATCCGTTCCGAGTGGGATATCTATGACCTGTCCTTCAGCATTGCTTCCGAATGTGTCCGTCAGACAGACGATATTTCCAAGGGTATTTCCGCGATTAATGAACAGCATGATTTCGGTACGGATTATTATTTCCTCGTGGATGAAGACGGGGGCTATTACTGTTCCGACGGTGTTTCCGGCAAGTTGAGTGATTTTTCGAACTATACGAAGACTTCGGCCGACAGGCTGGAATATCTGGCGACCCTGCCCCATATGAATCCCCGCAAGAATTATATGATTTACCGCGGAAGATTCGACAAGGTCATGCGGATGCACACCGAGTATGGCGACAAACTCATGGTATTCTTCGCCTATGCTCAGGATCTTACCGAGATAAAGAATTCCATCGGCGGGCTGTTCGAGGATTCCTCTAACGTGTTCATCTTCGATTCGCAGGGTGTCCTGCTTTACGAAGATTATGGCCTGCAGACCCTGCTTGAGGGGCATAATGTGTTCAGAAAGCTCAGCCAGTGCACGATGCCATTCGGAGAAAATCCTGAAGAACTGGAGCAGAAATGCAGACAGGACGAGCCTGTCGTGGCCCAATGCCGCGTGAAAGGCGGTGATTATTATTTCTGCTCGGCTCCTCTCGCCATTTCCGATTGGACTCTTGCCCTTCTTGTGGCGCCCCAGACTATTGACATTGACATATCCTCCGGTATTGCAGTTCTTGTTCTTTATGGGCTTGCGATTCTTGCGCTCATCAGCGGCCTTCTGGTGCTTCTGACATGGTCGTTCAGGGTAAAGGCCCAGGAAGAAAGGCTTGACGAATCCCGAAAACTGGTCGCCGCAATCGAGGAAACCTCCAGGGCGAAGTCCGTGTTCCTCTCCAATATGTCCCACGATATCCGTACTCCTATCAACGGGATAATGGGCGTAACCACCATCGCACGCAGTCTGAAGGACAATCCGGAAAAGATTGAGGAGTGCCTGGACAAGATCGAAATAGCTTCCAGTCACCTCCTTTCGCTGATCAATGACGTCCTGGACATGTCCAGAATCGAGAGCGGCAAGACCACGATTTCTTCCGTCGCATCCGATATCACGGAAATCTGCGAAAGCTGTGCCTCCATAATCAATGGTCAGATTGTGGACCGTGACCTGAAGTTCACCACTGATTTTGAGGTGGAACATCCGAAGGTCTTCGCCGACGAGCTCCATTTGAGGCGCGTATTCATCAATATCCTTGGAAATGCCGTGAAGTTCACGCGTGACGGCGGCCGTATCTTCTTCAGATGCCGCGAGACCGGGTGCACGGATGATACAGTGACCTGTCGTTTCGAAGTCAAGGATACCGGAATCGGTATGAGCAAGAAGTTCCTCGAACATGTCTTTGACGCGTTCTCGCAGGAAGAGAATCGCGAACGGAGCAAATACACCGGTACCGGCCTCGGAATGTCCATTACAAAGCAGCTTGTCGAACTGATGGGAGGCACCGTGGAGGTCGAGAGCGAGGTGAACAAGGGAAGCTCGTTCTATGTGACCCTGAGTTTCAGACGCGATCTTGAAGCGGCCGTCGAAGCGGAAGATACTGCGGAGACGCAGGCCGCCGGTTCCGACATTGCCGGCGTGAAGATTCTTCTCGTCGAGGACAATGAACTGAATATGGAAATCGCCGCAACCCTTCTGGAAATGAACGGGGCCATCGTGGAAAAAGCCTGGGACGGCCTCGAGGCGGTGGACAAATTCACTTCCAAGGACATAAGAGCGTTTGACGTGATACTTATGGATATAATGATGCCAAGAATGGACGGCTTCGAAGCGACCAGGACGATACGTGCCCTCGACAGGGAAGACGCTGCGGATATTCCCATCATAGCGATGACGGCAAATGCCTTCGACGACGACATCCGTGCCACGAAGGAGGCTTCCTTCAACGCCCACCTCAGCAAGCCCATCGAGATCGAGGACGTCAAGAAGACAATTGCCTCGTTTGTACACAAGTCATGAAGCGATTTTCCGTTCTCAGTTTGATTCTCGCGGCCCTGACGCTCTGCTCCTGCGGAGGCAGGGAGGATGGGCAAACCGTCTCGATGCTCGTGACTCAGGGATTCAGCGAGAAATTCTACAGGACTCTCGCCGATGACGTGAAGAAGGATCTCGGCATAGACATCGAGTTCGTGTACGAGAACTGCGTCAACCAGTCTTCGATGATTTTACAGGATTTCGTGCAAAATGACCTCAAGGCTGATATCGTATTCACCTATACCAAGGTTCCCAACCGCTATCTTGAGGATTGTTGCCTGGATTTCATGTCCCGCTCCGACCTGATGTCTCATTATTCCTACAGCAAGGTCCGGGAATTCATGTCCGAGGACGGCTGTGCATATCAGCTTCCTCTTTCTTCCAGACTTGTCGGTATCACATACAATGCCACCTTGATGGAGGAAAAGGGCTGGAAATTGCCGTCGACATATCAGGATATGCTGGATCTGAAGCGCAAATGCGACGCTGAAGGAATCCCGTTTGCGGTCACGGACATCAAATACACCGGACACGGGTTCAACTTTCTCTTCAACGTGATGGGCCCCCAGTGGCTGTTCACGGTAAAGGGCGAATCCTGGTTGAACGGTTTTTTGAACGGTAACAAATCCGCGCAGGTGTTCAAGGAAGCCGCCGATTATTTCCGCAGATGGGTTGAGGACGGACTGTTCGGGGATCTGGCTGACATAAAAAGTGCGGCACGCATCCAATTCGGACAGAGACGGGCGCTTTTCTGTTTTACCAACAGGAACAACTTCACCGGTTACAGCGGCCCTATGTGCGACCGGGAAGGAAATCCTACAGGTGTGATGCTCAACGACAGGTTCAAGACCATGCCCTGGATCAGCGAAGACGGTTCCAACAACTGCTTCACCATGTATGACAACTGTTGGGTGATGGTTGACAGAACCGTGGAACATAATAAGGCAAAGCTTGATGCCGTACTCTCCGTCCTCGAATACATGATGTGCGACAAATACGTATCGCTTGCCATGGATGAAGCGGCTGACGTTTATTGTGCCTTCAACGATATCGACATCCGCGAGGACAGACTTTTCTATGATTATGCCGATCATATCCGTCGCGGATTCCTGCAGCCCTGGTATTACTATGATTTCGAGGAGACCACCATCATTGAAACGGGCACGGAGATCGTATCGTACATCTATAATGTTTACCGAAAGAATGGTTGGCCTGTGGACCAGACCCGACACATAAACTATGTGTTCAATCTGAACGCCACCTTCGACAGTGCGATGGGAATGCTCCGGAACAGCCTCCACGCACAGCAAGAGGATTTTCTGGGTTGGGCGGAGGAATTCGTCGATTATCCCGGGGTGGCCAGGATGACCGCGATAGCGGGTGCGATGACCCTTCAGGAGCAGTTGCTGGGAGAGGAGGTGACAGCAGCTCTTATGCCGTATGTGCGTGATATCAAGGACCTGCAGCCGTGGAAGGCCGTATCGGTGCAGAACACAAGGGTTTATCCCGGTGTGCTGAAGAAAGGTTATTCATTCATTTTCGAACCTCCCGGATGCCCTGAAATCGTGGGCGTCCGGATGAGCGGCGCCCGTTTGCGGGAAATCGTTTCCGCCGGATATGATCCTTCGGATTATTTCATCGATCCTGTGACAGGACAGTCAACTTTCGACATTGAGAATTACGGTCCTTATCCATATGCGCTCGAAATCAAGGGCGGCGCTTCTCTCGAGGATGACAGGGAATATCTCGTGGCGCTGAGCCCTGCGACTCTGGAGAAAAAGCTTTACGACGCTTTCCTCGAGCAGGGGAGTGTCCTGAAAAAGGGTGGCCATATCGTCTCGGGCAATCTCGCCAACGGCATCACCCTTTATTTCCTCGAACACCCTACAATCAGCAACTCCAACATTTCCTGGTGATCTCTGTTACCGCACTATCGTGTAGGTACCGGCTTTGTATTCTTTTGTTTCCGTTTCGCCGGGGAGGGTCACTGATGCTTTCGCGCCTTTGGGAACGGTGAATGTCCAGGTCCAGACGCCTTCGTCGTCGTATTTCCAGGAACTTTTTATCAATCCTGCGGCCGAGAGGTATTCCGCGTCAATGCTGCCGAGCCTTCTGTCCGGCACGGGCTTCATGATTATATGTTTGAATCCCGGCTCCACGGTGTCTGTGGCTATTCCGGCAGCCGTTTTCCATATCCAGGCGCAGACGGCTCCGTAGGCGTAGTGGTTGAAGCTGTTCATCCCGGCGGGCCCTATCCCTTCCTCGATGGTGTAACTGTTCCAGCGCTCCCATATGGTGGTGGCACCGTTGTCCACAGAGTAGAGCCAGCTCGGATTCTTGCGCTGGAAAAGCAGGTCGTAGGCCACGTCCTCCATTCCGTTTTCCGTCAGAACGTCCATCAGGATGGAGGTGCCGAGGAATCCCGTCTGCAGGCATCCGTCGTGGTCGATGAAATTCTGCCTGAGCCTTGCCTTCATGTCTTCTGCGGCCTTTCCTTCGACCAGATTGTTCTTGAGCGCGAAGAGCGCGGGAGTCTGCATCGTGTTCAGTATCGCGGCCTTGAATGTCCCGTCCGGATTCAGGTAGGAGGCCTTCAGGAATCCCTTCGCTTCTGCGGCCATGTCTTCGTAGCGGGCCGCGTCCTTCCCTGCAGCGCGCGCCATATCGCGCATCATGGCGGCGTCCATAGCCCAGTATGAGGCGCTGAGGAAATTCCAGTAGGTTATTGTTTCGGGAATGAATTTCCCGTTTTCATCACGGAATCTTCCGCTGCAGGATTCAAGCGGCTCGTAACTGAGCCAGTCGCCCCACTGAAAGCCGGAATTTTCGGCCATAAGGGCAATGTGGTCGTACTTTGTCTCGGCGATATGACTGATGAATTTTTCCATCGCGTCCCAGTTTTCTTCGATGATAGACACATCGTCATACTGCTTCCAGATGGTCCAGGGAACGATGATTCCTGCGTCAGCCCAGCCCAGACGCATCATGTCGGTCGGGTTGCTGCCGTACTGGCCGAACGGAGCCACCGACGGGAATCCTCCCAGATCGCTCTGCGTGTCCCTAAGGTCCCGCATCCATTTGTGGAAGAAGCTCCGGGTGTTCGCGAAGAAGGTTCCCGTTTCGCTGAAGACCTGTGTGTCGGCGGTCCAGCCGAGTCTTTCGTTTCGCTGCGGGCAGTCTGTGGGAATCGAGAGATAATTTGATCTCTGACCCCATACTGTGTTGGATATCAGCCTGTTGATAAGGTCCGAACCGGTGCTGATACTGCCGGTTTCAAGATCGGCCCTGATGGAGCTTACGGGAATGCTTTCGATGCTTCGGATTGCTACCTGGTCCGTTGCCGTCACGGACACGTACCTGTATCCGAAGAAGGAATATCGGGGCATATAGGAAACATAGTCCTCTTCGTCGGCAAACGTGTATATTACCCTCATTCCTATATCCTGCGCGCGCAGGTTTGTCCTGTGGCAACTGCCTTCCGGACCGTCCATTCCGCGGCTTTTGGCCCCGTTGCCGTCATTTAGAAGTTCAGCTGGAAGGCAGGTGAGCACGGTCCCGGCCCCTGCCTTGAACTCGAATGAAGGCACTGCGGATGAGTTCTGGCCGAAATCCACAACGAGGGTTTCCCCGGGGTTGAGCGTTATTTCTTCGCCCTCGGCGAAATCCTTGAGTATCACCACCTTGCCGAATGCTTCTTCGTTTGCCCCCTCGACATCCTTCCACGTATATGCCTTGACAGGCTTGAGGGTCAGGTCGCTCCGCAGATAGACCTCAGCTCCGCAGCAGGGGAGTATTTCTCCGTGGAATTCGTCGTTGATCTCCGGCCTTCCCAGTTTTTCCTGACATTCGTGGCCGGGGAGTTCTCTTGCGTCATATTCTTCGCCGTCGAAAATGGCCGCGTGCTTCACGGGGCCGACCGTGCCGGCCTTCCAGGTCAGGGTGTCAGTGCCGAAGAGTTCCTTGCTGCCGTCGCTGAAGGTAAGTTCCAGAACTGAGCGAAACGCACATTTCCGGCCCAGCATCCCCTCATTTCCTTCCGGAGTCACTATTCTGTCGGCCCACCAGCCGGGGGTAAGCTGTGCGGAGATGTTGTTCTGCGCTCCCTTGCCGGTTTCGAATATTCCTGTTATATCATATGTGTATGAGTACTTTGTCTTCTCCGGATGGGTAAAGCCTGGCTTGAGAAATTCCTCTCCGACCCTCTGACCGTTCACGAACAGGTCGAATACTCCCAGCCCCGTTGCCATCCACTTCGCCCGTGTGACTTTTTTCACGTTCGTGGGCGTGGAGACGAACCAGTAGGATCCATCGGCGGCCCTTTCGTTGTCTTCTTCAATTATTCTGTCGTTTACCGGCGCATCTGCTGCGGAAATCCATTCTGAACATTCCCAGGCGGAGTCGTCCAGGGCATCGGTCCGGTACGCGGCGGGGGAACCGCATCCCGTCGCCATCGCGGCGCAGAGAATCAACGAGCTTATCGCAGCAATTTCTTTTTTCATATTCTCATCATTTGTTCGATCAGTTTTATATAGCGCTGTGTTTTTAACACGAAGACAAAGTCTCGGACGACTGACCTTCGCCGAGTGGTATGGGTGTTTCTGAGAGTTGAACTATTTCGTGCCAAAAATGCGGTCGCCTGCATCGCCCAGTCCGGGAACTATGTAGGCGTTTTCGTTCAGATGATCATCCACTGCAGCCACGAAAATGTCCACGTCGGGATGGGCCTGCTGAACCTTCTTTATGCCTTCGGGTACGGCCACCAGACACATCAGACGGATGTTGTTGCATCCGCGTTTCTTCAGCATCGTGATTGCGTCGGTCGCGCTGCCTCCTGTAGCGAGCATGGGGTCGGTTACAATCACGAGGCGGTCGCTGATGTCCTCGGGCATCTTGAAGTAATATTCCACAGGCTGATGGGTGCTTTCGTCCCTGTAAAGACCTATGTGGCCGACTTTTGCGACAGGAACGAGGGAGAGCAGGCCGTCGACCATTCCAAGTCCCGCGCGCAGGATCGGGACTATCGCGAGTTTGCGCCCCGAAACTTTTTTCGCCGTCATCCGGCAGATCGGGGTCTCGATTTCGAAGTCGTCGAGGGGAAGGTCTCTTGTGATTTCATAGCCCATAAGGAGGGCGATTTCCTTCAGAAGTTCGCGGAAATCCTTGCTGCCGGTTTCTTTCTGGCGCATGATGCTCAGCTTGTGCTGGATCATGGGGTGGTCGATAATGTGCAATTGGCTCATAGTATATTCGGTATTATTTTTTATATTTGCATTTCAGTTGGCAGAATTGTGCAAATATAATCAATACTATCCAATCTATGTCTTCTGAAATCAAAAATCAGGCGATTTATGACGCCCGCACTCTCGGTCGTCCGAAAATGCTCCTTCTGGGTTTCCAGCACATGTTCGCAATGTTCGGAGCCACGGTTCTTGTCCCTGCCCTCACCGGCCTTTCCGTAAGCGCAACGCTTCTTTTCGCCGGCTTGGGCACTCTTCTTTTCCATCTGCTGACAAAGATGAAGGTTCCCGCCTTCCTCGGTTCTTCCTTCGCGTTCATCGGAGGATACGCGGCCGTGGTGGCTATCGGAGCCGAGCGCGGACTGGATGCCGCAGCCTCCCTGCCGTACGCGTGCATAGGCGTTTTCTGCGCGGGATTCATGTATTTCATCCTCGCCGCCCTCATCAAGGCCTTCGGTGTGAAGAAGGTGATGTCCTTCTTCCCTCCGGTAGTCACGGGTCCCATCATCATATCCATCGGTCTGACCCTTTCCGGTTCCGCAATCAACAACTGTACGACAAACTGGTGGATTGCCCTCGTGGCCGTAGCCATCATCGTCGTAGCCAACATCTGGGGCAAGGGTATGATCAGGATCGTCCCCGTGCTTCTCGGAGTTCTCGGCTCATACATAGTGGCAGCCTGTTTCGGTCTCGTGGACTGGAGCGCCGTCAGGGAGGCTTCCTGGATAGGCCTTCCCTTCCAGATGAAGAACACCGCCTTCGCCGTTTTCGCCAATCCCAACTGGGGCCTTGTCATAACCGCGATCATCACGATCATCCCCATTTCGCTTGCGACCATGATCGAGCATATCGGCGACATGTGCGCCATTTCAAGCACCACCGGCTACAACTATCTCGAGGATCCCGGTCTGCACAGAACTCTTCTTGGAGACGGTCTCGCGACATCCCTTGCTTCGCTTTTCGGCGCCCCCGCAAACACGACTTACGGCGAGAATACCGGAGTGCTGAACCTAACCAAGGTCTTTGACCCGCGCGTAATCCGCATAGCCGCGGTTCTTGCCATCATCTTCTCCTTCTGCCCCAAGTTCGCCGCAGTCGTTTCAGCAATGCCCGCCGCGACCATCGGAGGAGTCTCGCTCGTGCTGTACGGTATGATTTCCGCCGTCGGCGTGCGCAACCTGGTGGAGAACAAGGTTGACCTCACCGTAAGCCGCAACCTCATCATCGCCGCCCTCATCCTCGTGCTTGCAATCGGTATCCAGTACGGCCCCGGCGCCATCGCAATCGGGAAAATCTCCCTCAGCGGTCTTGCCGTAGCCGCACTTGTCGGCATCATCTTCAACGCCGTCCTGCCCGGAAAGGACTACGAGTTCGGCGAAAACAACCGCGGCAACATGTCCGTCAACTTCGGAGGCAGCCGCAATCCCAACTGGCGTGAAGAGCATCCGGAGGATTCTAAGATATAATTTATCATCATTCAATATTTTATGAAAAAATTAGTCGTTTGCGCAGCAGTTGCTGCACTTTCACTGAGCCAGATTTGCCAGGCCCAGACCAACTTCCAGACCTTCTATGATTTCGGAAGAAACCACTTCACCACCACCCTCGAGGGTTACTATGGCGACAAGTGGGGCGATACCTTCTTCTTCGTCGATTATGACTACAACACCAAGGATGCGGACAAGAAGTTCGCCGGAGTGAGCGGAAGCTATTTCGAGATCGCACGCGGCATCAATTTCTGGCAGGATACCGCCCTGGCACCCTTGAGCGCCCATATCGAGTACAACGGAGGAGTCGGCTTCGGCAACCAGAACTTCCTTTTCGGAGCCAACTATTTCCTTCATAATTCCGACTTCAGCAACACCTTCACCTTCGAGCTGATGTACAAGACCTTCAACAATGGCGCCACCTCCGACCTTCCCCTTCAGTTCACCTTTGTATGGGGAATGCAGGACATCTTCGGCGTGAAGGGCCTTCGCTTCAGCGGTTTCGCGGATTTCTGGGGAGAGAACACATCCTACTGGTATGGCGATGCCAATCCCCTTGCCGCTGCAGAGGGCAAGTTCATCTTCCTTTCCGAGCCTCAGCTCTGGTACAACATCGGCCAGCATTTCGGAATTGACAACCTGAACATCGGCGGCGAGATCGAGCTCTCATACAATTTTGCCGGATGCAGCGGTTTCTACTGCCGTCCCTGCCTCGGCACCAAGTGGGTGTTCTAAATACCGATAAATATTATAAACCGGTGGAAGTCATTCTTTCACCGGTTTTTTTATTGAGGCAATTGCCGGGTCAATCTTCTCTTAAAGAAGGATGCCGGAAAGGAAGATCGAGATGATGGCTGCCGGCGCTATGAATTTTATCGAGAAATCAAGAAAACGGAACGCCTTCATCTTTTTGTTGTCCGCAACATCGCCGATGAGTTCCTGCATCTTGTCTTTACGCGGCATCTTCCAGCCCACAAAGAGCACCAGAACGAGTCCGGCGAAGGGCATAAGGTAATTTCCGATTGTGTAATCTACCGCGTCGAAGATTCCGAATCTGCCGATATGTACTCCGGCAAGCGGCCCGAAGGACAGTGTACAGACTGTCCCGAGGACCAGAACTGTGGCGCATACGATTATGCAGGCCTTGCGGCGGCTCATCTTGCGGCTTTCGATGAGCCAGCCTACCGGCACCTCGAAAAGGGATATCGACGAAGTCAGGGCCGCAAGCAGCACGGCAACGAAGAAAACTCCCGCCACGACTCCTCCCAGCGGCATTCTTGAGAACACTACCGGCAGCGTCTTGAACACCAGGCCTGTGCCCTGGCTTGTGGGCATCCCGAATGCGAAAAGGGCCGGGATTATCGCTATGGCTGCAATCAGCGCGAACACGAAATCCGCTCCGATCGTGCTGGCGGCCGACTTCACCAGACTGCTTTTCTTGGGAAGATATGACGAATACGTCACCATGATTCCCATTCCTATCGAAAGGGAGTAGAAAGCCTGCCCCATAGCCCTGAGGAACACTTCAGGGCTGATTTTCGAGAAATCCGGCCTGAACAGATAGGTCATTCCGTCCATCGCGCCCGGAAGGGTGAGCGTGCGCACTGCTATGACTATCATTATTACGAAGAGCAGCGGCATCATCACCTTGGAACATTTTTCTATTCCTTTTTCGACTCCCTTCAATACTATGACGAAGGTCAGCATCATAAATGCAACTGTGCACGCGACAGGCAGCACGGGCGAACCTACAAAGATCCCAAAACCCTCTTCTATCGTCGCCGGATCGGTTCCGGAGGCGAATTCTCCGGCAATGGATTTCACAAGATACCCAAAGGTCCATCCTCCTATGACGATGTAGTAGCAGAGCGTAGCGAAGGGGATGAAGACTGCGAGGATGCCGTAGTGTTTCCACGCTCCGTCGGGGCAGAGCGTGCGGACTGCATCGAATGCACCGCGTCTGCTGCGTCTTCCGACCATGAATTCGGAAACCATGATCGGCATCGAAACCAGTACGACACACAGGATGTAAACCAGAATGAACGCTCCTCCTCCATACTCGCTCACCATATACGGGAAGCGCCAGATGTTTCCGAGACCTACTGCCGAACCGGCGAGGGCCAGAACAGAACCGATGTTGCTTTTGAATTTTCCGTCAGCCATAATCTGTGCAAAGTTAAGCATATTTCCTGCGTTATTTCAGGAAATATTTTTTAAATTTGATGGATTGAACCGCAAAACACTAAAACACTGCAGATATGAAACTCAAAAAGTATGATGTCGTTGTGGTCGGCGCCGGAAACGGCGGATTGTCGGCCGCCACGTATTTTGCCAAGGCCGGCAAGAAGGTTCTGCTCCTTGAAAAGCACAACCTCCCCGGCGGCTGCGCCACTTCTTTCGTGCGCGGCAGATTCGAATTCGAGGCCACTCTCCACGAGATGTGCCAGGTGGGCGAAGGCGAGAACGCCGGCGCCGTTCGCAAACTTCTCGACAACGAGTATGGCCTGAACGTCGAATGGGTCCCTGTCAACGAGGCTTTCCGCACCATCAGCACCGACCCTGAAAAGGGTTATGACGTTACCCTGCCCGACGGAGTGCAGGCATTTATCGACGGAATGGAGGCGGCTGTCCCCGGGTCGCGCGAGAGCATGACCACTGTCATGGAACTCGGCAGGATGCTCGTGGACGGCGTGGAATGGCTTGCAAAGCACGACAACGAGCCCAAGCCCCTCGCAAAGGTCGAGATGCTGCTGAAGTACCACGACCTGATGAAGACTGTGCCCGTCACCTGCGACGAGATGCTCCGCAAGATAGGCGTCCCCGACAAGGCCCGTGAAATCTACGAGTCCTACTGGGACTACATCTGCGCCGACTCACAGCATATGAGCTTCGCCGTATATGCCTTCATGACTTATACTTACGTGAGCAAGAAACCGTGGATCGTGAAGAACCGCAGCCACGAACTATCGATGGCGTTCGACACTGTCATCCGCGAGAACGGCGGCGACGTTTGGTACAACACTCCCGTAAAGGAAATCAACGTGAAGAACGGCTCCGTACAGGGCGTGACCCTTGAGGACGGCACTTTCATCGAATGCCCTTACGTGATGAGCAACCTCATGCCGCACGTGGTGTTCGGCAAGATGATGGATCCCGCCGAGGTCCCCGTGCGCGAGAAGAAACTCATGAACGCGCGCAAGATCGGTTCCACCTGCCTTACCGTGTATCTCGCCCTCGACATTCCTTACGAGGAACTGGGATTCCGTGCGTATGACACCTTCCTGCGCCATACCGGCGACAATCATCTCCAGTACGAAAATTCCAAGAAACTCTCCACCCACAAGGACAACTGCGTGACCATAATCAACGAGGTTATCCCCGACTGCACCCCCGAAGGCACCTGCTTCGTGCAGTTCGCCCGCTTCTTCGCGGACGATGCCTGGACCGAGGATGTCGTGCAGGAGGGCAATTACTGGAAGATCAAGGAGGATTTCGCCGACGAGACCATCAGGCAGTTCGAAGATTATATCGGCAAGCCGATACGCGAGCACATCGAGGAAATCGTGATTGCGTCTCCCGTGACCTGGGCCCGTTATCTGGGCACCCCGTACGGCGACGTTTACGGCTATGAGCCCTGCACCTGGGACGGAATGTTCCCCCGCGTGCAGTCGGGCCACAAACTCGACCACACCATCCGGGGACTGCGTTTCTGCGGAGGCCACGGCACCCAGATGGACGGTTATTCCCAGGCCTATCTCTCCGGAAAGGAGCAGGCCAGATATATGTTGGAAGAAATGAAGGACGGCAAGTAATATGGCAAAGTACAATTATGACAAGAAAGCCCTCAAGGGGCTTGGAGTGGGCGCTTTCTTAGGCGAAGTCAAGACCAGGGAGGCCCATATAGCACAGGGCTCGGAAGAGCTCCCCAATCCCACCTATAACGCCAATATCCTGGCGTCGAAGCTTCATCCCGGAGTCCAGAAAGCCGTGATCAAGGAAGTCCGCGAGCACGACGGCGCGAAAACTTTCGTTTTCGCTTCCCGCGAGGAAGGCGGAAAGCTCGCGTATTTCAGGGCGGGGCAGTACATCAGCGTCGAGCTGGAAATCGACGGCGCGCGTCTGAACAAGCCATACACTCTCTGCTCCGATCCCAAAGACGCTCTCGAGAGCGGAACTTATGCAATCACGGTGAAGGCGACTCCCGACGGATATGGTTCGAAGTACATACTCGAGAACTGGGCCGCGGGCACCGAAGTCAACATTTCTGGCCCTCTGGGCGACTTCTATTATGTCGGTCTGAGGGATGCCGGGAATGTCGTGGCTCTCGCCGGAGGAAGCGGTATCACGCCTTTCCTTTCCATGGCAAGGGCTATCGCTTCCGGCCTGGAGGACTTCAACCTGACCGTGCTCTACGGCAGTCGCACACACGACAATATCCTTCTCAAGGATGAACTTGACGAAGCGGTCGCGGCAGCAGGCGGCAAGGTGAATATTGTTCACGTGCTTTCCGATGACGATGCCGAAGGATTCGAAAAAGGTTTCATCAACGCCGACCTCATCCGCAAATATGCTCCCGCCGGGGATTACACCGTTCTCGTATGCGGTCCCAAGGCCATGTACAGGTTCGCCGAGGCTGAAATCGCAGGACTCGGTCTCCCGCGCAGACGCGTAAGATTCGAGCTTTCAGGAGAATACGGCGATCCCACCGCAGACCCGGCATATCCTGCCGGAAAGGCCGGACAGATTTTCACGGTGAAGGTTCTCGTCAGGGGAGAGGAGTTCGGGACGGAGTGCCGTAGCGAACAGAGCCTGATCGACGCCATCGAGAAGGCCGGCATCAGGGTTCCTTCGGACTGCCGCAGCGGAATCTGCGGATGGTGCCACTCGCGTCTTGTCAGCGGAGAGGTTTATGTCCCTCAGAAAGCCGACGGACGGCGTCTGGCGGACAAGAAGTTCGGTTGGATTCATCCTTGCGCTTCCTATCCTCTTTCCGATATCGTCATCGAGGTTTTCCCTATTCTTGAAGGGTAGATTCGGATAAATCATACCATTAATCAATTATTTATGTACAAGTCATTATTCCGCAAAGGAGCTGTTCTCGCCGCTCTTGTCCTGATGGCCGCCACGGCAGCCGCACAGGTGCAGGTGCGTGGAACGGTGACCTCTGCTTCCACTTCTGAACCGATTATCGGTGCGGGAGTGATGGTGCCCGGTACTACCGTCGGAGTCGTCACGGACATAGACGGACAGTATTCGATCACGGTTCCTGAAGGCAGCGGCTCTCTTCTTGTCAGCTGTCTGGGGTATTCTGACGTTACAGTAGCCATCGCGGGCCGCGCAATTGTGGATGTGCAGCTCGAGGATGCAAATGACTGGCTGGAAGAGACGGTCGTCATCGGTTACGGTGTTCAGAAGAAAAAACTTACGACTGGCGCCAACCTTCAGGTGAAGGGTGACGAACTCACGAAGCGCAACACCACAAGCGCACTGCAGGCCCTCCAGGGTCAGACTCCCGGTATGCAGATCACTTCAGAGTCCGGCCAGCCCGGCGGCTCTATGAAGGTACGCATCCGAGGTATCGGTACCGTAGGCTCCTCAAGTCCTCTCTATATTGTGGACGGAGTCCCAGGCGACATTTCCAAGGTGAATCCCGCTGACATCGAGAGCATCGACGTACTGAAGGATGCGGCTTCCGCCGCCATCTATGGCGCACAGGCCGCCAACGGCGTTGTTCTCGTGACCACAAAGTCCGGCCAGAAGGGTTCCGCTCAGGTTTACTACGACGGATACTACGGCGTGCAGAACGTTTACCGCATTCCCGATATGCTCAACGCAGAGCAGTACAAGGTCATAATGAACGAGCAGAATCTGAATTCCGGCGCAGGTCCCATCGACTGGGATTCGTACACCGGCGGAATCGACACGAACTGGGTCGCAAAGATGTTCCGCAAGAACGCTCCCACGCAGAACCACACCGTGGGCGTGAGCGGCGGTTCTGATGCCTCGGTTTACTCCCTCTCCTTCAACTATTCAGACCAGCAGGGTATAGTCGGCGACGCTGACCACTCCCGCGCCCAGAGCTACAAGTTCCGTATCAACACGGAGCATCATCTCTTCGGCGATCTGCTCACGGTAGGGGAGCACGCGACATACGTGAAGACGAATTCCGCAGGTGTGGGCGACAGCGGCTACTACAACAATGCCATTCGTCCCGCCATCCAGAATTCCCCGCTTCTTCCCGTATATGGCAACAATTATTATGGATGGGGAGATGACAACGGACTCTGGGCCGACCAGTCCATCGACACTGACTCATTCAATGCCTCCAACGGTTCAAATCCCTATGCTTCAATGCTTCTGGGCAAGTCCCGCACCGTTTCCAACAACCTCAATGGCGACGTGTATGCCGAACTCCAGCCCATCAAGAATTTCAAGCTCCGTTCAACCTTCGGTATGAACTATTGGGAGTCTATGTACCGCAGCATTGGCTACAACGGCCACTGGTGCAACACTGACTCGACGCCCCAGACCCCTACCGCCGACAGCGATTTCTATGCCTCCGTCGGTCAGAGCGGTTCTTCGGGCTATTCGATTTCCTGGATCAACACAGCTTCTTATGACTTCAATATCGGAGAAGACCACAACCTCAGCGCGATGATAGGTTCCGAGTGGGACCGCAGCAGCGGCTCCTGGCTTTCCGCGAGCAGCAAGATCTCCGTCGACCAGTACAAGGATTTCGAACATGCATATCTTTCCAACGGTATTTCCGACACGGAATACTGGAGCCTTTCCGGCGCGCCCAATGACGTGGACAAGACCCTGTCTTTCTTCGCCCGCCTTGGTTATAACTACAAGGAGAAGTATCTTCTGAACGCTACATTCCGCGCTGACGGTTCGTCGATGTTCGCCTCCGGCCACCGCTGGGGCTTCTTCCCTTCCGTATCTGCGGGCTGGGTTGTTTCCGAAGAGGATTTCCTCAAGGGTAACAGCACTCTCAACTTCCTGAAACTCAGAGGGTCCTGGGGCCAGGTCGGCAACAAGAACATTACAGCCTACGCTTATACCGCCGCAATCTCTACTTCGGACCATTCGTACAACTTCGGTTCATCCCTCGGCGCAGGAGCGGAGAAGAGCGGTGCTCTCCAGTCCCGTCTCGCCAACGAAGACATAAAGTGGGAGACATCTGAGCAGCTTGACTTCGGTTTCGACGCCCGCTTCTTCGGCAGCAGGCTTTCCGCCAACTTCGACTGGTATCTCAAGACCACGAAGGACTGGCTTGTGGAGGCTCCCGTAGTCGCCACTGCAGGTGCGGACGCACCTTACGTCAACGGCGGCGATGTCCGTAACAGCGGTGTCGAGCTCGCGCTCAACTGGAACGACGACATCGGTGATTTCCACTACAGCATCGGCGTCAACGGAGCCTACAACAAGAACGTCGTGGGCAATATCGAGAATGCCGACGGAATCATCCACGGTGGCACCGGCGAGCTTTTCGACAACTCCAAGGAGTTCTATCGCGCCGAGAACGGTCACGCCATCGGTTACTGGTATGGCTATCAGACCGCCGGCATCTTCCAGAATCAGAATGAGATTGACGACTGGATTGCGCACGGTAACGGCGTTTACCAGTCTTCGGTTCAGCCCGGCGACGTGAAGTTCGTCGACCAGAACGGTGACGGCGTCATTGACGACAACGACAAGATCGATCTCGGACACGGCACTCCCGACTTCACCTACGGTTTCAACGTTGCCTTCGACTGGAAGGGATTCGACTTCCAGATGACGGCTTACGGCGCCGCAGGCAACAAGATAGTCCAGTCCTATCGCAACTGGGCCAACCAGTATCCCAACTACACCGCTGCGGTTCTCCAGAGATGGACGGGCGAGGGTACTTCCAACAAAGTTCCCCGCGTAACGAATGCCAATGTCAATTATGCCGAATTCTCCGACCTGTTCCTTCAGGACGGCGATTATCTGCGTATCTCCAACATAACTCTCGGTTATGATTTCGGAAAGCTCGTCAAGGCCGGATGGCTCGACAGAGCCCGCCTCTATCTGTCCGTTCAGAATGCATTCACGTTCACCAAGTATGACGGTTTCGACCCCGAACTCGGTTACGGTACGGACAACAACAACTGGTGCGCGGGCGTGGATATCGGAAACTATCCCCACGCACGCACCTTCCTGGTTGGTGTGAATCTGACTTTCGGCAGCAGGAAATAATTTAAAGGGACGTGATTATGAAAAAGATATTCTTTAATATTTCAATGGTTCTTGCGGCAGTCTGCGCCGTTTCCTGCTCTCTCGACACCGAGTCAATGACGAGCATCACCACGCAGAATTACTACAAGACGATGAATGATGCGAAGTCCGCTCTCGTGGGCTGCTATGCCGGCTATCGTTTGACATCTTCCTACAGCACGATGTCCTTCTATGAACTCTCCGAACTTATGGGAGACGATGCATTCGGAGGCACCGGAGCCACCGACGGCCGCGGCTATCAGGCGATCGACCGTTTCGACCAGAACGAATCCCCTTCCGACCTTTCGGCCACCGAGACCCTCTGGTCCAGCTATTATTCAGGCATATTCAACTGCAACTCTCTCCTCGGCCAGCTCGACAACATCAGTTGGGAGGAGTCATCCGACTTCAACACCTCCTCTCCCGAGGAAACCCGTGCTGCGGTCGAAGGTGAGGCCCGTTTCCTGCGTGCACTTCTCTATTTCGAGCTTGTACGGCTCTACGGAAACGTTCCCCTGTTGAAGGAGCCTACAACTGAAATCGTGCCCCAGTCTGCTCCGGAGAAAGTCTTCGAGCTCATCTTCGAAGACCTTCAGTTTGCTGTTGCGAACATCAAGTACAAGGCCGACAAAGCCTGGTACGAGGCCAACGACGGACGTGCCACAAAGCAGGCTGCCGAGGCAATCCTTGCGCGCGCATACCTTTTCTATACCGGTTATTACAGCAATCTTGAATGCCCGATATCCAAGGATGAGGTTGTCGCAGGTCTGAAGGATGTCGTAAACTGCGGTTATTTCGGCCTCGTGCAGAGCGATGTCCATAACGGTGCGGCGCGTCTGTGGAGAAGCGCCGTGGCAAGCGACGCCGGCGACGGAAACGGTCTCGACGACAGCGACTGGGTGGGCATAGCCTGTTCCAAAGCTGAAGTGAACGAATTCATCTTCACCCAGAAATTCAACTACTATGGCAACGAGTACAACGGGCAGCATTTCAACAACCGCTGGCTTGTGATGCGCGGAATCCGCGGAGCCATGGGCGGAGATCCCTGCATAGTGCCTTACGGCGGAGGTTGGGGAGCCTGCACCGCAAATCCTGACTCATACGCGATTTTCGCCTCCAATGACCCCAGGCGCGACGTGGCGATCCAGAACTGGAACACCAGCCGTCAGGCAGCAATCACCAAGACTATGCTCAAGGACTGGAGGGAATTCACCTACTACAGCCTTGTAAAATACATCCCCCTGAGCGTGAACGTCGGCGGAATTTCTGCCTATGAAGTCACGAACAACTCCGATTACGGTTCTGTTAACGGCTTCCAGGAGTCCCAGTATCAGGATGTCATCGTGATGCGTTACGCCGACGTCCTTCTGATGCTCACCGAACTCACCGGCGACTACTCTTATGCCAATCAGGTATGCGACCGTGCGGGCGTGGCCCACATCTCCACTTACGAGGAACTCCTCGCCGAGCGCCATCGCGAGTTCCTCGGAGAAGGTATCCGCTATTGGGATCTGCTGCGCCAGGGAGTTGAATATGCCGCGAATGCAATCGCAGGCAGCTGGACTGTCCTGAGCGGCGGCGTGGAAGAGACCCTTACAATCTCCAAGGAGAACATTGTCAACAAGAAGGGCCTCTGCCGCATTCCTGACAATCAGATTGATCTTTCAGGCAAAGTCTATGAACAGAATCCTGGCTGGTAAATCTTAAAAGAAAGGAATTATGAAACATATTGAACATTATATCTTAGCTGCTCTCTGTCTCGCGGGTCTCACGGCCTGCCAGCCCGAGAAGTATGCGCTTGGCGATGCGGACATCACCAAGGATGACCTCGTGGTCAACGTGGCTTTTACGGTCACTCCGGATTCCGCGGATCCCAACACGATATATCTGGAGAGCCTCATGCCCGCCAAATATACCGTCCTCTGGGAGCATCCGCAGGGTTATTCCCAGGCCAGTAAGGTCACTCTGAAACTTCCCTTCAAGGGGACATACGACATCAAGTTCGGAGTGATTACACGGGGCGGCGCCGTTTATGGCGATCCCTATCAGCTCGTTCTCACAACCGACAATCTTTCATACGTGAACGACTCGTTCTGGACCATGCTCACCGGAGGCGCCGGCAATTCCAAGACCTGGCATCTGGACCTCAATGCAGAAGGGGAGTCTTCCCGTATGTTCAAGGGGCCCATGTGGTTCTTTACGGACGGCTATTGCTGGGACAATTTCCACACAGCAAAGGGCGAGAGCTATCTGGACAGCTATTATGACGAGAACGCCGCCTGGAATCCGGACAACGCAATCGTTCCCAACAGCGACTGGTATTGGAATGCTGATTGGGCCGGCAACAGCTGGATGTGCGATGCGGGCGACTTCGGCACTGTCACTTTCGACCTTATCGGTGGAGCCAACATGACCGTCGATGACGGTTCCGGAGCGGTTACCTGCCCGTTCACTCTCGACGTGACAAAACATCAGATATCCTACTCCGGACTGCTTCCCCTGCATCCTTCCAGCATCAGTCTGGTGGCTGAGACGACTCCTTCAGAGATTCTTTATCTGGACGACAATTTCTTCCAGATCACGGCCCGCCGCGAAGACGGTCAGCTTATCAGTCTGAATTATGTTTGGGACGGTTATGAGGAGCCCGTAGTGGAGGAGGAAATCGACATCGTCCTCCCTGAAGACTGGCGCGAATACTTCGAGCCCAAGACCAACAATCAGCCCAAGTACAAGCTCAGCGACGACGAACCTTTCGACTGGTTCACTCTCGAAGGTGCCCGCAAGAATCTCCAGGGTTCATTCATTCCCGCAGAGGATCTTGGCGACGTTACACTTGCGTTCAGCAAGGTGGACAACAGCTTTGAATTCTGCAATCTCTACGGCGAAGTCGCCACGGGCAACTACGAGCTTTCCGAGTCCGGCATCTACACCTTCTCCGAGATTCTTCCCGCTTTCGGTATCGATGAGGACGGCGAGATCGTATTTTCCACCAACGCAGACGGTACCCTCCGTATCCTCGCTTACGACGTGGACGATTACTCCGGTGCGATGACTGAAATGTGGCTTGGAAAGGAGGTTTGCGACGCTTCAGGTGAACTTGTACAGTATCTTGGCTACCACTTTATTACGGTTCTTGCCGGAGCTGACAACACTCCTCACTACAGCGCCTGCCTGTATTTCAATAATTCCGGCTGGGGCTGGACTCACGAAGACGTTCCTTCTGTGGACGGCGGCGATGCGAACGCCCGTTCGGCCGTGATAGACATTACCGGCGACGGCGACTACACCTTCACGTTCGACACTTCCTTTGCGGAGAGCGACATGTATCTGATGTATCTCGACATCTTCAAGATCCTGAAGAAATATCCCAACGCGGATGCCGTGATCACCGACATCAAGATTGACGGTCAGTCGATTGCGGTTGACGACAGCCTTATCGACCGCGGTGTGGGCGACAGTGACGTAACCCTTCGCAGATACGTGCTCAATCCCTGGAATTCGGAGAATTACTTCATGCTTGAAGGGAGCCCGAGTCTTGCGTTCTCCAGCAGTTTTGCTCTTACCATACACGTCACAATGGATACGGGAACTCCGTTCATTTCAGAATAATCAAGGAGAAAGAATATGAAAACCAAACACATTATTTCGATACTCTGCCTCGCCGCAGGTCTCGTATCTTTCTCATCCTGTGTGAAAGAACTCAGCTATCCGGAAAGGACGAGCGACCTCATAAAGTCAATCGTCACCGGAAACGCATCGCCTACCGCAACTTCCGCGGTACTTTCGGGTACCGTTGAAGGCCTTGCGTCTGTAAGTGCATCTTCCTATACGGTCGGTTTCTACTACGGAACTTCTGTAAATCCCGCTTCCGACGGTACCAGACAGCCCGGCAGCTATGATACCCAGAGCGGTGCCGTAAGCGCTTCCGTGGCTTCTCTGAAGGAAGGAACCACCTACTATTATGTCGTTTACGCAAATCTTCAGGGGCAGCTCACCGTGTACGGCGACGTCAAGTCATTCGTTGCGACTGACGCCGCAATTGTGACAGCTCCCGCAACGGAGATCGGCGCCACTACGGCCATCTTCAACGGTCAGGTGAACGGCGTCGGAGCCGATATGGACAAGGTCAGTGTCGGCTTTGTCATTTCAGCGGATCCGGACAATGTGTATTCCTCACCGATCAGGTCCGAAATCGAGATTGACGGCGACGGTACATTCAGCGCCGACGGTATGGGCTTCTTCCCCTCCAGTACGTTCTACTACGCTGCGTATGCCACCATTGACGGTGCAACTCAGTATGGCGACATCGAGGAGGTTACGACGTTCTCGCAGGAAATGGAGTTCGTGGATCTCGGTCTTGACGTGCTCTGGGCAAGCTGCAACCTCGGTTCGGAGGATGAAGCATATGCCGGAGCCCTGGCCGGATACGGCGACATCACCGGCCTCAATGCTTCAGAGTCACTTTCGCAGTATCCTGCCTTTGACATCTGTGAGTCCGAGTCCGACCCTGTCACCGTGAGCTTCGGCACTTCAACCGCTGAGATGAACTGCATGCCTACTGAAGCGGATTTCAAGCAGCTCGTGGCCGCCACCACCCAGAAGTGGGAGACAGTGGACGGCGTGGAAGGAGTGAGATTCACCGCTTCCAACGGCAACAGCATCTTCCTGCCCGCCGCTCCCTCCAGGACCGGTGTAAGCATATCCGAGGAGCCGTATGACCTGCTGTACCAGACCGGTCAGCTGAGCGCCGCCAACGACAGTTATTGCAGGGCGTTCAAGATTTCCCGGGAAACAGACGAGGCCGAATACACGATTTCCAAGAGGTCCGTGGGCCTTCCCATCCGCCCTGTGAAGCGTGTCCTGGAGTGCGAAGGACTTCCCGTCAAGAATTCCAACCTTGTTCAGGGAGACCTTGAGAGCAACGGCAAATACCGTCTCGAGATCTACAACGCCTATGGTTCGACGGCTGATGCTCCGGTAGTGGATCCTTCCCTGGTCGTATTCCAGGAGAACATCCAGGTAACCTTCACCATCACCGGCGTTCCTGAAGGCCAGAGCTTCGAGGCGTACTATGCGTTCGCAAGCAACAACTGGCTTCTCGAGCATTGGAAGTACAATGATCCTTCAGACGAATATGGAACAGCTTCCTGCCTCATCACCGGTGACGGTACTTACACCCTCACCCTGCACGGGGCTGCCAGCGGCGTCGCCGTATTCTGCATAGACATCAACGGCCTTGGCGGCGACAATGCGGACGGCGTTTATGGCAAGATCGACAAGGTGGAACTTGACGTTCCCGAGGATGTCAAGGGCATTAAGATCAAGAATGCAAAGATTGTCCAGGGCGACATCGAGGGCAAGGGAACCTATCGTATCGAAATCTACAACGAGTATGGTTCCACACAGGCTGATCCTCCCGTCAATACTGCTGATATCGTTTACTCCAACGACATGCGCGTTGTATTCACCATAAGCGGAGTTCCCGCCGGAAAGGACTATCAGGCTTATCTTGCCTATGCCGACGCGGACTGGAGTCCCAGCAACTGGGGTTATAACACCGACGGCAACGCCTCCTGCATCGTCAACGGAGACGGTACCTACACTCTTGATTTCGTCGCAGGTGAAGGAGAAGGTGCCACGGTATTCTGCATCGACATCCCCGGACTTGCCGCCGATGCTCCTGACGGAGTGTTCGCGACCGTGGATGAGATCAGTTTCGATAACCTTACCAAGAACCCCACGATCCGCATTGACAATAGCAAGACCGCTCAGGGCAACATCGAGGGCAAGGGAACCTATCGTGTCGAGATTTACAACGATTACGGCTCCACAAAGAACGACCCTCCCGTCAACACTGAAGACGTGAATTTCCAGAAGGTTATGAGAGTCATCTTCACAACCTCCGGTATCCCTTCAGGAAAGGACTATCAGGCATATCTGTCCTACGCAGACCAGAACTGGGGCGCTTCCAACTGGGGCTACAACGAGAACGGCAACGGTTCCTGCATCGTGAACGGTGACGGCACCTACAGCATCGACCTCGCCACGGGTCCAGGTGCGGGCGCATTGGTGTTCTGCATCGATATCCCTGAACTCGCTTCCGACGTCCCGGACGGAATAAGCATCAATGTCGACAAGATCATAATGGATCCTGACGATTCTCATGCTGTTGTTCCTACGGGCGGAAAGGTACTCTTCGTGAACAAGGACGGTGACGGCACAAATGCCAGAATCGAAATTTACAATGAGTACGGTTCCACCAAGGCGGATCCCGCCATTGACATCGAGACGATTAACTTCAACAAGAACATGGCGGTCACCTTCAGTATCAGCGGCATCGACGGCAACCTGGTGGACGGCTCATCCGACGAGTACATCGCCGGCTTGTCCTTCGCCGCCGCTTCCTGGGATCCCGGCTATTGGACGGGGATGACTCAGGGCAAGTACGAGGCCAAGGTTACCGGAGACGGAACATACACGGTATGGATGGAGGTTGAAAAAGCTTCCGAGAGCACCGTTGTATTCTGCGTGGACATCTCCAACCTCTGGAAGGACCTTGTGGATCCGACTCTTGTCACTGCTGAGGTCGTTTCCATAGATATGGACTGCGATTATGAGTATGCACAGCTTAACCACGACATCATCAATTTCCAGAACAAGGACGGCAACGGCACCGACGGACGCATCGATATTTATAACGAATATTCGAATTCCGGCTCTGCCGCTCCCCAGTACTACAACGATAAGCTGAACTTCAGCGGAATGATGATAGTCGAGTTCAGCATCAGCGGCATCGACGGCAACCTCGCGGATGGCGCCGCCGGAGAATACTCCGCGGATCTGAGCTATGCCGACGCAGACTGGAATCCCGGTTCCTGGGGCACCACTTACGGCGGATGCACAGTGACCGGCGACGGCACTTATCAGGTATATGCATATCTGGATGGCGAGTGCTCCGGAGCTGTGGTATGGACAGTGGAACTTTATGGACTCTGGAAAGATCTTGTTGACACTTCTGCAGTGACGGTTGATGTCACCAAGGTGATCATTCCCGGTCAGATACTGTAGATTTTATAGGCAGGGAGCGGGTGACACCGCTCCTTGTCACCAATTATAACCTTTTGTTTATGAAGAAATTGCCTTTGATTCTGGCGACTTCGTTGCTTGCCGTCGTCAGTTGTTCCGGTTCATTGGAGAAAGATAGTGATGTTGTCATATCCATTCCTGTCAAGGAACTCAGTTTCGGGCCCGAGGCTTCGACTCAGCCGGCTTACGTGGTCTGCGAGGGTGGAGAGGCGGTGATAACCATGAAATCGGACCAGAGCTGGTGCAGCGTTGTCGAGGAGTCTTCCACTTCGACCAAGACGCGACATTATTCGGTGAGCGTGGATGCCAATACCTCGAATTCCGACCGTACAGCGATTATCAACGTCTCCGCAAGCGGATTTGCCGGCAGCATCAGCGTAAAGCAGTCCGGCTCTGACTATCTTCACAGCGATGTCGGAACTCTTCCGGCGATTTCTTCAGAAGGCGGCACGGTCGAGATCAAGGTTTCGGCAAACATAGCCTATGAGGTCTCTGTTTCCGCCGAATGGCTGACCGAGACGACGACAAAAGCCAATGTGTCGGACCATGTTCATGAGTTTACGGCGTCCAAAAATATCGGAAAAGAGCGGGAGGCTGTCGTGACATTCTCCGGCGGTGACATCTCTTTTGGCGTCAGCGTAAGCCAGAAAGCCGCTGATATGGGGAACATTACCGCCACGGCAACGGATATCGCCTCCTTGATGTATCCCGGCTGGAATCTGGGCAATACAATGGAAGCGACGGCATCGGCCGGACTTGCCGCAGAAACATCCTGGCAGGGGACCAGGACCACTCAGTCCCTTATGGATTTCGTGGCCCGATGCGGTTTCCGCTCAGTGCGCATTCCCTGCTCGTGGGATTTCCACAGCGACGCTTCGGGTACTATTGATGCGGCCTGGATTCAGCGTGTGCGCGAAGTTGTCGACTATTGCATCTCCGCAGGACTTTATGTCGTTTTGAACGACCATTGGGACAACGGATGGATAGAGGTTCTGGGTTTCAGTTCCAGCAGTGAGAAGTACGTGGCCGTGACCGAAGAACAGATTCAATCGAAGATTGTGCGTCTGAAGGATATCTGGACTCAGATTGCGTCATATTTCAAGGATTATGGCGACCATCTTCTTTTCGCGGGCCTGAACGAGCCTGCCCAGGAGTATAATCTTTTCAGCACGAAGCACGAAACAATTACTCCCATCCTGCACAGGTACAACCAGGCATTTGTGGAAGCCGTGCGTGCCACCGGCGGCAATAACGCAAGCCGCACGCTCGTTGTTCAGGGACCTTCGACCAACATCGCTTCCACTTACAATTATTTTTCCATACCTGAAGATGTCGTTGACGACAGGCTGATGGTGGAGGTCCATTATTACGATCCGTGGAATTTCTGTTCCGGCGGCGACGCATATTATTATGGCTCCGACAATCATCTTTCAGGCAGCAGCCACAACTGCACCTATGGCGAAGACGAATATCTAAAGCAGGAATTCAAGAAGATGCGCGACAAGTTCACATCCAAAGGCATACCCGTGATAATAGGGGAGTATGCGGCCGACAGGCAGGTCCTGAAGGCTCCCGAGAGCCAGACAAAGCACGACGCGTCCATCGCTTTGTTCTATGAAACTGCAAACAAAGTGGCGACTGATTACGGCATCGTGACCTTTGCCTGGGACACGAACAACCCCACGACCACAGGTTCCACCGGAACCATCATAAAGCGCAAGGACTGCACTGTTTTCAACAGTCTGGCGCTGGATGCCATAATGAAGGGAATAAAAGAAGGAAGCTGGCCTTATTGATATGAAAAAGATTATCGTATTCGTCCTCGCCATGTGCGCGGCGGCCTCACTTGACGCGCAGAATCTTATGAATCTGGCTCCGGACTTGAGCCGGGATTATGTGGATTTCTCCTCGACTTATTTTTTTGCATCAGCTCTTGACGGCTTCGACGCAGCATCGGGGCAGGGGCTTCTGAAGTGGGAGCGTTACAGTCTTGAGCCCCGGCAGGCGTTCAATACGAACACGGTCGTCGCGGATCCTCTTCCGATGAAGGATTTCCCGGCGACCGGATATGTCAATGATCCGTCGTTGCCGTTCAGCGTTTCCTTTGTTTCTGACAGAACAGTCCGTATCCATATCGGAACTTCGACCATCGCTCCATCGTCTCCTGACGAAATCATGCTCGACCCCTCCAGACCCGTACCGTCTGTTCAGTGGACAGTAAATGAAACGGAGTCCGCCGTCGAGTACAGTTCTTCCTTGGGCTCTCTGGTCATTGAAAAGAATCCTTGGAGGCTTGTTCTGAAGGATGCTTCTGGCAAGGAACTCACCCGGACCCGCACTCTCGCCGACAATGATCTCACTCAGGTCAAAAGCCTTCCTTTCAACTTCATTAAAAGAGGGTTGGACAATTCCAGAAGCCTCAATCCCGTTTTTTCGCTCAAGGCGGGGGAGAGGATCTATGGTTGCGGCGAGTCTCCGACTTCCCTGAACAAGGCCGGTCAGAAGGTCAATCTGTTCGTGACCGATCCCCAGGGACCTGAGACCGACCAGATGTACAAGCCTGTCCCGTTTTGGATGTCCGACAGGGGATACGGAATCTTCCTGCACACTTCCGCTCCGGTGACCTGCGATTTCGGCTCAAGTTACGTGGGCCTGCAGAAGATATATATGGCGGATGAGGATCTGGATCTCTTCCTCTTCATAGGAGGACCAAAGGAGATACTCTATGAATACACTTCCCTTGTCGGACGTTCTCCGATGCCACCGATATGGAGTTTCGGTACCTGGATGAGCAGAATAACCTATCTGAGCGAAGCTGACGTCCGCGAAGTGGCCTCCCGGCTGCGTTCCAACAGGATTCCCGCCGACGTCATCCATATCGACACCGGCTGGTTCGGCGTCGACTGGCAATGCGACTACAAGTTCGCCTCCGACCGTTTCGACGATCCTGCCAAGATGATTTCCGACCTTCTGGCCGATGGCTTCCATATCAGCCTCTGGCAGCTTCCATACTTCACCCAGTTCAACAAATTCTATCCAGAACTTGCGCAGAAGGGATATTTCGTCCGCAATGCCGACGGCTCTCTGCCCTATGAGGACATATGCCTTGACTTCACAAATACCGATGCTGTCAAATGGTATCAGGACAAGCTGCGGTCCCTTCTGGATATGGGCGTCGGTGCGATCAAGGTGGATTTCGGCGAGGGCGCCCCGCTTGACGGCTTCTATTCGAACGGCAAGGGCGGCAAATATGAACACAACCTATATCCTGTAAGGTACAATAAGGCCGTCTGGGATGTTACTAAGGACGTTCAGGCTCCATCTGACGCAATCATATGGGCACGCTCCGCCTGGGCAGGTTCCCAGAGGTATCCTCTGCATTGGGGCGGCGACGCTGCAAACACCAACGAGGCGATGCTTTCCACCCTTCACGCCGGCCTCAGTTTCGGACTTTCCGGCTTCAGTTTCTGGAGCCACGACATCGGAGGTTTTGTGCAGTCTTCACCGGAGGACTTGTACAGAAGATGGCTGCCATTCGGTTTTCTTACCTCCCATACCCGCACGCACGGCGCTCCTCCGACGGAGCCTTGGCTCTATAACGAAGATTTCACAGATTATTACCGTGCCTGCTCCGAGATGAAATATGCTCTGATGCCATATGTGGTCGCTCAGGCGAAGCAGTGCTGCGAAAGCGGCCTTCCGATGCTCCGCGCAATGTTCATAGAATATCCGGATGATCCCGTGGCCTGGATGCTGGAGGATCAGTACCTTTTCGGAAGCGACATACTTGTCGCACCGATCTTCGATGGGGACGACTCCTATGAGTATCCCACCGACTATTCCAAGACCGTATCGCAGGAGCAGTCCCGTCCTTCGACCGGGCTTCGCAAGTATTTCCGGAAGGTTTATCTTCCCGGAGGGAAATGGGTTGATTACCAGACCGGCAAGACCTATCCGCAAGGCTGGAACGTCATTGAAACTTCCACCCTGGAAGCCGTCATCCTTGTCCGCAAGGGAGCGGTCATTCCTACCGCAAAGGTCGCTCAGTCAACTTCGGAAATCGACTGGAATGCAGTCAGAAACGTGAAGTATTGAAGAGAGCCGGAATCAAGTGTGATGACTGCGGCTTCCGGAGGGCTTAGCATATCTTTATCGTCTCCCCGCAGGAAAGATACTCGATGCTCTCTCCCATTCTGTCCTTCAGTACTCTGAATCCTTCTTTACCTGTGCAGTGCATCGTGTAGTAATGCACTTCCGGGAAGGATAGAAGCGCGCCCGCAAGTGAGGATATGTTGCCCGGGATTGCTGAAAAGGGTTATGCCGCGGTGGATGGGTTCTCTCTCGTTGCATAAGACAAGGCGATCCTTGTGCTCGCAGTTAATCCCGATGTCCTTTAGGCCATATTCCCTTATGGAACTGTGCTGTTCGAATGCGGATTCCCTTATGTAGACTTTCGCCTTGCTGTTTTCCAGAAGGAAGGCATTCAGCCCGCCGCCGTGGTCATAGTGGCCGTGGGATATGCAGGCTGAGACCATGCTCGGCTTCGCAGCCCGGCCATGAGACATTGTCTACAAGGGAGGTGACTTTCATCAGAAGGTGACAGTATAGTCTTGAGATTTATCAGTATTGAGTGTGTGATATGTTCTTGTATTCTTTGAATAGTTCCAGGCATGCTTCGCGGTCTATGCAGACGAGATAATCGCCCAGTTTTTCCCTTCCGCCGAAAACTTTGTCGAACTTCTCGTCTCTGAAGCCTATATCCTCATTGTCCGCTATAGTGCAGCCGTAATATATTTTGCTGATATTCGCCCACATGCAAGCGCACAGGCACATATGGCAGGGCTCTCCTGTCGTGTAAATTTCGCAGCCGGACAGGTCGAAGCTGTCGATATTCGAGCATGCATTGCGGATTGCGGCAATCTCGCCGTGGCAGGTGGGGTCATTGTTCCCGACAACGCGGTTGTGGCCTCTGCCTACTATCTTGCCGTCCTTGACGATAACGCTTCCGAACGGGCCTCCGTGGCCAGCGTGTATTCCGTCGGACGCTTCGTCAATGGCAATCTGCATGAATTTGTTTGTGGCTTCCATAATTTTATCTAAGTTTTTTTAGT
>R20__coassemble_187_pt1 | contig 49927 bp, 35 predicted proteins | sample R20__metabat2_low_PE_040 | metagenome-assembled genome bin R20 | reverse complement strand
CAGACTAAGCAAAATCTTTGGATAGTCTCACACGGAACTTTGCAGGTGAGCCAAATTATCCGTATTTTCGTGCGATTAGATATAAAAAGACAAAATATAAAAGCATATGACAAAAAGGACTTTCCTAACGATTCTTTCCGTTGTGCTTGCAGGGGTGGCTCTCTCCTCCTGCTCCAACAGGCTCGAGCTCCCCAGCAACTGGAAGGAACAGAATGTCATCAACCTCGAGAACGCCGGATTCACCGCGATGACCACCTCCATCGATCCCGAACAGTCATGGAACATGGCCCAGATCTTCAGCAAGAGGACAGGCAACATCATCGTCACGGACTACAGCCAGGACACCAAGGCCTGGACCAAGGCGGGCTCGACGAGCTATGACCCCAGCGGCACCTTCCCGCAGTACTATGACAAGGTTACGACAGAAACGACAGAGGACGTGAAATCCTCTGACGAAGAGGATGCCGATTTCTTCATCCTCCAGGAAGGCGACACCCTCCCCATCGAGTTCAACGGACTGGACTGCTGGGCGGAAACCACCCTCGGAATTTATTACTACGACCTCAGCGGGAACAGGATTGAGAAGGATCTTTTCTCCGAGGTAATAGGTAAAAAATACGCAGCAAATGACGCTACCGAAGTCGCCAAAACCGAAGGCGTCAAGTCCATCAAACTCGAGGACGGCACCGCATTCGGAGTGTATTTGATTTCCAGGACCGGCCCGGACATCGACAAATGCTACACGGAGGATGTGACCAACAAATTCTACTCCGAAGCGGCCCTCAATCCCGACGGCCATTCCCACGTGCGTCTACTGACCAAGATCACGGCCACCACCACCAAGACCACCACCCAGAACGTGAAGGTGCAGGTAAAGAGTGCAAAATCAGCCAAGTCAGGGGATGAGAATGCAGTAAACGTGACTAAGACCGGCTATTATTACTGGTCGGGCGGAAAATGGAATTCAACAACGAAAAGTGACAAATCCCACGATGTTGTAAACATAACGAAAACGGGTTATTACGCTCCGGTATTCACAGAGACCAACAACGGCAGCGCCACAAGCGAGTCCACGACATCGGCATACCACACCGAGTATAACATCAATTTCGAAGACTCCTACTACGGAGCCTCCGGTTCGGACGCTGACTACAACGACATCTCCCTCAAGGTCAACACCACCATCATCAAGGGAAGTGGCCGTATCATCGCGGGCGACTATGACGCCGGTCCGTGGGTTGTACTTTGCGAGGACCTCGGAGAGGGCGCTGACAACGACTTCAACGACATAGTCTTCAGGGTACACAGGACCAGCCCCACCACGATGAAGATCGCCTATCTCGCCGGCGGCGCGACGAGGCAGGACTACGTGATGTTCGACAGTGGAGCGAAACTTAAGGACGAAATCCACGCCATGTTCGGAGTCAATATAGATTGGGAGAAAGATTACGGCATCAGCAGCGACGAAACAAGGCCCAACTGGTTCATAAACACGAAATACAATCAGGGAGCTCCTTCCGAAGGCGAGGTCCTCTGGGCCAATCCTGTTTATTCGGAAGTCGTGGCCGTGGATTCCACCCTCAGCATGTCCTCTTTCTACAGACTCGACATTGATGATTCTTCCAAGGGATTCTCCGTAATGAGCAATGGAATGCCTGAAGTTCCCTTCTCCCCCGCCTACAAGGGTTACGCTCCCTACATCATTGCAATTCCCGCATATTACACCGAGGATGGCAGTTCAGAGAAGAAGCCTTTCCGCTGGCCTGCAGAATGCATTCCTATTTTCGAGGCTTACCCCGAATTCGCCGGCTGGGCCGCAGACCACACCCAGAACGTGAACTGGTACAAGCACCCCGTCGAGGGCAAGGTTATAGGACCCGATGAAATCAAAGAGGTTGTAAACAATCTTTAAATCAGGATTGTAACAAATAAAAGAAAAGCCGACTCAATCGAGCCGGCTTTTCTTTTATTGTATGTAGATCTACCTCCAGGCAGTCTCGAGAACCTTGCGGGCGGCGCGGTCGGGATCGGGAACGACCTCACACTTTTCGTTCAAAACCATGGTCATACCCTGCTCGGGCTCATACTCGGGCCATGCGGGAAGGGCCTTGCAGTTGGGATTGCCTGTGCGCATGAATGCGAGCAGAGCGTCCGCCATCTTGTAGGAGAGGGTGCGGGGACGCTTTCCGCCGCCGGTGTGGGTGATCATCAGATCGGTGTTGAGGAACCAGAAGCTGATATCCGAGCAGTGGAATGCGCGGTGGCGGCCGTCGAACAGGGGCGAGCCCATACCGAACCAAGCCATATAGACGGGCGATTTCTGGGCGGACTTCACGTCAGCCGAGTGAACCACGCCGCTTCTGTTGGAGCCTATCATAGTCACGATCTCCACGGGGCTGGCCTCGGGGAAGAGATTCGAATAGGCATCGAAAATTTCGCGAGTCTTGGGGCCGTAGCTGCGCTCAAGATACTTCACTGCGTCGTCGGCGGTCCAAAGTTCCATCTCAGGGTTGTCGCGGTCGACGTTCCACTCGTGGAAGGTCGAGCAGAAGAGCATCGGCACGTCGGGAACTGTCGCATCCTCGGGATCGAAGAAGTTCTCGGGAAGGTCGAGACCGTCGCTGACGGGGCTGAATCCTCCTCTCTGTCCCTTGAGGTTGGCGATATTGTTCTGGGCCTGGAAAGCGATCTTGAAATACTCTTCCCAAGGCATCTGCTGGAGCTTCTTCATATCGGAGCCGCCGAGTTTGAAGATCTCGGCGCCGAGAGCCTCGGAATATTCCTTGCTGTTGCCACGGGTCGAATTGCCGCTCAGGGCCACTCCCTTGTGCACGAGGCCCTTGGCCGCGGGCATGGCGCAGGCCATGCAGACCTTGGATCCGCCGCCGGACTGTCCCATGACGGTCACGTTGTCGGGATCGCCGCCGAAAGCCTCGATATTGTCGTGAACCCACTGCAGGGCGGCTACGATGTCGAGCATGCCGACATTGCCGGAATGGGCGAACTGCTCACCGCCGACGGCCGCGAAATCAGCATAGCCGAGGGGTCCGAGACGATGGTTGATGGAAATGTAGACGATGTCGCCGTAACGGGAGATGTTCTCGCCGTTGTAGCCGTCCTGCTCGATGCCGTTGCCACGGGAGAATCCACCGCCGTGCAGCCATACAAGAACGGGCCTCTTCGCTCCGTCGCCGATGGCGGGGGTCCAGAGGTTGAGACGGAGGCAATCCTCGCTCAGGACATCATAGTTCCAGTGATCGACGAAAGCGCCGTAGGATTCGGTGCTGCGGTCATAGAAGTCCTGGGGGCTGGATGCCGGCCAGAAAACACAGGGGCGCACGCCTTCCCAGCTCTGGGGAGCGGTGGGAGGCATGAAACGGTTCTCTCCGGAAGTGTCTCCTCCGTAAGGGATTCCGCGGAAGCAGTAGATGTCGCGCATGATGAATCCGCGAACCTTACCGTACTGCGTGGGTGCCACGGCGATGTTCTCGCCGATGTAGACCTGCTGGGCGTCAGGATTGCCGTACGAGCCCTTGGGCGCGCAGGCGCAAGCGATGACTGCAAGAGCAGCCGCTGCAATAATGGATTGGATTTTCATATCAATAATGAATTTCGGTTATGAGTATCAGTGATTCTGCGGGAATCTCAAGGACATCTCCGGGAGCGTACTTGAAATTGTCGCTGTCGGGAAGAAGGAAGTGGTCGCCGGAAGTCTTGAGGCCATCGCGGGTGTAGCTGTATTTGTACGAACGCTTGAAGGCCTTCAGAGAGGAAGACTCTACCGAGACGGTCTTGGGCTCGGATCCCACGTTCACGAATGCAAGGGTCCGCTTGCCCGCTTTCTCGATTGCGACAGCCTTGAGCGAGGAATCCCCTTCCCGGGAAATGCTGTAGACGTTGCAGCCCGAAGGAATGTAGCGGCAGAGCAGCGACCAGGCGTAGTACCAGGGACGCACTGTCTCCTGTTCGGAGCCGAAGATCTCGTCGCCTAGAATATTCCAGAAGCCCCAGATCTTGAGCATTCCGGGCTTTTCTTTACTGTGCATCGCATCGTCGAGCATCCAGGCCACGCAACCGCTGTAGCCGCAATTCATCGTCTGGAAGAGCGCGTCGGCCATATCTGTGCCGTACATATGGTCGAAAACCATCATCTGCGAATCTTCGCGCGAAGCGTGCGGGCAGGCAGCGATCATACGGCGGTTCATCGCCTCCCAATCCATGTCGGCGGACTCGATGTACTTGAAGCCGATCTCGCCCATAATGGCGCGTTTGCCTTCAGGAACCTGGTCCTTGTACGCCTTTATTATGGAAGTATAATCCTCCCTGTTGACGGTGATTTTCGAAGGATAAGTATGGATGTCATACACGCCCACGTTCGCGTCCAGCCTGTCTCGCGTGGAGGAAATCCACTGCGTCTCCTTGTCCGTCCAGATTGCGATGTCGGGAGCGGAAAGGGTGAGAGAGGAGCCCTCGGCGGCGAGATCGGAGCAGAACAGCTCAGCTGAGTTCAGCCAGAGGTCCATATCACCCTTGGTGGAAGCCCAGTAGCCGTTCGGTTCATTGACGAGATTGTAATACTTTATGCAGCTGTAGCCGTCTTCGGTGACGAGTTTATGGACATTCGAGGCTGCGAGCGACAGTCTCTCGGGTACGGGTTTGCGCTCGTCGTAGTTCACGAGTCCCCCGCCCCAGTCGCCGTACATTACGGTCACGCCACGGCTCTGGCAATAATCCAGAATGCGGCGCAGCTGGTCGTTCGAGGAGGTCCCGGATGCTCCGCCCATCACCCTGATGAAGCCGGGCTTCATGAAGTCGAGGCGCGAATAAAGTTTGTCCCAATCCTCGTCGCTGATGGTCACATAGCCGTTTCCGTAGTTGTTTTCGTACGGATCCCACTGCACTCCGTTGCCCACGTAGTCGCGGCTGACGAAAGTCCCGGCATCCACGGTGAATACAGCATCGGGGGTCAGAGCCTCCTGCGTCCCGTTTTGCGAGCAGCAAAGTGCCAGAAAAGGGATAATGGCAAAAGTGAAAAGTCTTCTCATATCACTTCAGTATGACGGCATAATCGACATTGTAGCCTTCAACGCTCAGCGAAAGGCCCTCGGAGCCTTCCACTGTGATCGTTCGGGACTCGCCGGGCAGAAGGTTTATGAACGCGTCGCTGAAGAAGGCGGGAAGAACGGCCTCGCCCCCCGCGTCGCGAAGATTGAACTTCAGGGCAATCGCCGCGCACTTCGAAGTGTTGCGGACCGTAAATCCCCCTTTCGTGCGGGTCGCCTTCAGAACGGCCTTCGAGGAATCCAAAGCTGCGAACGAGCCGTCGGAAGAGCGCAGATAGTCATTGACACTCAGAACCTTGCCCTTCGAATCCTTAAGGATGAAACGGGCGATGAACACGCCTTCCAATCCGCCCAGGTCGGCCTTGAAGCACCCGGCCTTGGAATTCGCATCCAGCGAAGCGAGCTTGCAGGAAGCGCTGCGCAGTTTCTTTCCCGAAAGGTCGTAAAGGGTCATCGATGCGCTGAGGTTCTTCTGAGCCTCGGGGGAAACGTTCAGTGCGACAACCTGCAGGTCGTCGAGATTCATCTGTATGTGCAGAGGCTCGCAGGCCTTCTTGCAGCCGAAATATGAGCCGAAGGTCTCGCAATCCCAGGAATATACCTGCCACTCCACGCTGGGCCAGGCAGGATGGGTCATCCAGAGGAACACTCCGGAAGTGTTGTTCCACATATGGGCATTGAAGGACTCGAGCATCGCGCGGTGGCTGTCGTAGTTCATAAGCTGGGCCTTGCGGCAGAAATCGTCCATCGAAGAGGGTTCGCCGTACTTCAGAGTCATATCCGCGAGATAAGGCTTCACGTCGAAATGAAGATCGTGATATACCCAGTCGTCGCTCAGAGGCCACTGGTCGGCCTCGGGGAGGAATTTGCGCATCGATTCGGCGGTGGGGATCGAAGGGGTTCCCAACTCGGTATTGAAGCCGAATGCTCTGTCGGTGTAATATTCAGCGGGATTGGCAAGGTAATGCCAGGGACCGCTGGTGCGAAGGTTCGAGTAACGGGAATTGGGATGGTAGCGGCGGGTGCCGTCCAGAGCCGCGACGGCATCGTCGATCCTTCTTTCGAGGCTCTCTGTCGCATAACCCTCGTTGCGGGGGCACCATACGGCGATTGAAGGATGGTTGCGGAAGCGCTTCAGCACGTCCTCCACGTTCCTCATAAAGAGATTCTCATCGTTCGGGTCGAGATTGTAGCCTTCGGTGGAGAGCCAGAAATCGTTCCACACGAGCATTCCGTACTCGTCGCACAGGGTATAGAACATATCCTCGGTGCTCTCGCCGGTCCAGTTGCGAACGATATTTAACCCGGCGTCCTTGTGTAGCTTGAGATAAGGCTCAAGATGCTCGCGGGAGCAGTTCTTCATACCGTCGTCCATGCCCCAGTTGCCTCCGCGGCAGAAAATCCGCACGCCGTTGCATCTGATCACGAGATAAGGAGACATCTCGTCGCAAGGAATCTCCTTGAGGACAGACTCGTCCACGCCCTTGCGCAGCGAGGGAATCTCGGTCGCGCCCTCGATATGGCGCTGAAGGCGGTTGTTGAAAATGGCTCCGGCAGTGCGCAGGTCTGTGGGATCGTACTCGATCCTGAGGGCCTGACGGGTGGGGGTGTCGACAGTGAGTTCGTAACTGAACTCGCGCACGCCGAAGCGCTCGGTGCGCGTGTCCAGCAGCTTATCGCCGTCGTATAGGGATATCTTGACACAGTAGAGGTTCTGCTCGCCGTAACCGTTGGGCATCCAGAGCCGGGGATTGTCAAGATGGAAATTCAATTCAAAAGAGCCTTCGGAGGCATCGCAGGATTTCTCGACGCCATCCAGTTCAGCCTTGACGGTCAGTTTTCGGGAAGCGCCGCCATCATAGACGCCCTTTACGGTAATCTCAGCCTCGTCAGTTCTGGGGAGAGGCAGGTCGGTGATGACCTGGGCATCGCCGAGCCTCACGCCGTCCGATACAACGAGTTCGACATCCTGCCAGATGCCGATGTTGCGGTCGCGGATGCCCGGAACCCAGTCCCAGCCCTCGGAACTGATGAAGGTGGGGCCGTCGAGACAAAGCTGTCCCCCGTTGGGCCCGCGCCCGGAGCGGAAACTCTGCTCGTGGGGAATACCCGGATTATAAGGAGGGAAGATATGCACCGCAACCTTGTTCAAAGCCTTTGCAAGAGGCTTTATTTCGAAGCCGCCGCGTATGAAGGCGCCCTCGATGCTGCCGACCTTGGTCGAATTGACCCAGACGTCGGCCCTGTAATTGATGCCCTGGAACTCAAGGCGTATGCTTTCGGAGGAAAGCTGTTCATCGTCCAGAGGCAGGTCCAGAGTGTACCACCAGTCCTGGCGGCAGAGGCTCTCGGGAATGGCCATATTGTTCAGGCCATAATACGGATCGGGATATTCCCCGGCCTTCACGAGAGTGGTCAGAACCGTTCCCGGAACGACCGCATTGTACTTCTCCCCTCCCATGGCGAAGGAATCTCCGCTCTGAAGGGTCCATCCGTCCGCTATCTTCCAGCGGCCGAAGCCTGAAGGAGTCAGGCTGACAGAGGGTTCAACATAGGCTTGTTTTTCAGGGAAGACGATCTCCGCACCGCTGACCGGAAGTGAAGAAGGGTCTTGTGCAACGACAAGACCCTTGTTCGACGGATTCATCTGCCTGTGGGGTTGAGCCATGCTTGCCAAAGGTATCAACATTGCTGCAACGGCGATGAATTTCAATTTCATAATTCTACTATAAAGAGTTTCTCTTTGTGGGCTTTGAGAGTGAATGAAGCGGGTTTGCGGGCCTTGAGGACGGTGCACTTCTCGATATCGTACTCGCTTACGGAAGTCCAGCCCTGCTTGGTGAGTTCGTCGATCTTCACGCTCTTTGCGGAGTCGTTGAAGAAATAGACGAATACCTTCTGGCCGCACTTCACGGCGTACATCTCGGCGTTCGCAGCCTTGAGGGGGAGCTCTTCGAAGCTGCCCTCGCCGCTTGCAAGCATCATATCGGAAATCTCACGAACGGGCTTGTAGTACTTCATCATACCTCTGTCCTCGAAGAATTCCCACCACCAGCTCATAGGGATGACCGGGGTCGGATTCACGAGTCCGTACCAGGAGCACTTGCGGAAATCCCAGTCCATTCCGTCAGCGAAATCGTTGAAGTTCTTGGACCAGTCCCACTCGTAGCCGCACTCGCCGATGATATAAGGCTTGTTATGAGCGGCGGTGTAGCGGTGGAGGGTATTGGGGATATCCTTCGTGTTGTTGTAGATATGCTTCTGGTTGATGTCCATATCGGGAACGTCGTTCATCCCGACCACGTCGCGGTGCGAGATGGAGGTCGTCACGATATGCACATAGGGATCGACAGCCTTCACGTACTTTGCCATCTCGGCGTGCCAGCTTGTGATGGCCTCGTGAGGGATGGGGCGTCCGTGGGCGCGGAACTGGATATTGTCGATCTCGTTGAAGAACTCCCACATCGCGAGGCTGGTGCTGTAGCCCCAGCGTGCGATGATGTAACGAAGACGGTTCTTGTGCTCGGCCCTGGCCTCGTCGGAAGTGAAGAAGTTCTCGTCGGTACGGGCCTCGCCTGCACCCATGCAGAGCATAACCTTGATCCCGAGATTCTCGCACAGATCGAACATATGGTCGAGTCTCTCGACGGCGCTCTTGTTGATGGGCTTGTCGGTGGCGGTGTAACGTATGTTGTTGAAATGATCCTTCTTGTCGATGGGGAAATTCCAGCCGCACATCCATACACGGATGAAGTTGCCGCCGTTATCCGCAAAGAGAGGGAGCATATAGTCATAGTTGTACCTGTCCGCCTGCTCGTGGAGGTCGCTGAAGAACTTCGAGTCGTCGTTTGCACGGGACTCCCAGCAGATGTTCTCTCCGATTCCGCGGAAGAGATCACCGTTGTCGAACTTCAGGGTCCAGTTGTCGTTGACATTCAGCATACCCTGGCCCTCTGAAGGGACGACCTTGAGGATGCCGCCGCAACCGGCGCTCTCGACCTCACCCTTCTCCTTATATATAAAGGTATAGGAGTAGGTGCCGCACTGGCGGGGAGTGAAACGTGCCTGCCAGTCGGAAACCTCTCCGCTCTCCCCTTCCACGTGGAAGCAGGGCAGAACGAGCGAGGATCCGTCGGGGGCGGTGATCATCATGTCGAGGGTCACCTCCTGCTGGCGGTAGGGGTTCTCCCAGTTGCCCTTGAGCTGGATGTCGAAATCCACTCTCGAGTACAGGGCGGCCTGGTCCTGGGAAGCCTTGCAAGATAAAACTTGAGCACCCGCAGGGGTGAAAACCCCCGCGAATGCTGCAAGAACCAATAATAAGTAACGCTTCATCCTAGATCAAAGCTTTGAGAGCGTCCACATCGAGTTTCACGACAACCACGCTGGCATCCTCGTTCAGCTGATAGTTCGAAGGATTGGAGATGCGTACGCAGAGGATATAAGTCTTGCCTGCGTTGGCAGCATCCTGAAGAGCTGACTTGGAGAGAGCGAGATAGAAAGATGTCGCGTTCTTTCCGGCCTCCACCTTTGCGGAGGAAGGAAGGGTGTAGAGAGAGGAAGGCATTACGGCCGCGCCTGCAGCGCTTGCCTGGGCCTGGCTTTCCGCATCATCAACGGCTACGTTGACTGTCACTTCCTTGGCGTTGATCTTACCGGAACGGTAAACTCCGAGGAATACGTTGACAACATCACCTTCAGCCTTGAAGTTATAAGTTCTCTCGGCATCACCACCGGGAACGGCATACACGTTGTCGATGCTTCCGTTGGTCATGGCCTGGGGAATATAGACAAGGATGTTACCGTACTCCGCGTCGCCGTCACCCTTCTGGCAGGAAATGCAGAGGGCTGCAAGGGCGATAGAGGCAAAAATTGATAAAATCTTTTTCATAATCATTAATAACCGGGGTTCTGTTCGAGTGTACCGTTGGCATTCTGGATTTCAGAGAGCTTGAACGGCAGATAATAGTTGCGCTCGTAGAATGTACGGGTTGCAACGTCGACAACCTTGTAGGAGTAAGCGTCGCCGGACTTGGCGATCTCGACTCCCTGTACGGGATTGTTCAGGACTTCAATAGCGTCGTTCCAACGCAGAAGATCCCAGTAGCGGTGATCCTCGAAGGCAAGCTCGATCTGGCGCTCATGCTTTACGGCAGCGCGACAAGCGGACTTCGTGGTGGCGTTCAGAGCGGGAAGATCGACGCTGGCGCGGTCGCGAACCTGCTGGATGGCGTCAAGAGCGCTGAAAGGATAACCGTCGGGAACTGCAGTGGGGCCAAACGCCTCGTTGACAGCCTCGGCATAGATGAGGAGGAGTTCTGCGTAGCGGAACAGCACCCAGTTGTGCTGAGCTGTGGCACCGTAGGTCAGGTCTAGGTTCTCGTTGAGGAACTTCTTGAGGTAGTATCCGGTGGGGCTTGCGTTCTTCGCAGACATGTCGTCGGATTCGCCTGCACCCTCAGCAATGGTACGTCCGTTCCACTCGCTGCCGTTATAGACGATGGATGCCTCGAAACGGGGGTCGAGACCCGCATAGCGGTCACCGCCGTCCACGTCGGCGATTCTCTCATACTGGGAAACGAGGTTCTCGGTAGGACAGGCACCGCTGGCGCCGCCGGCGGTCGCGATCGGGTAGTTCGCGGCCTCGAGGGTGTTGGAAGTGTAGCTGCGTACCGCATAGATGGTCTCGGAGCTGCTCAGAGGAGCGTTTCCGAGGAAGTATGAACGGTAGTCGGAAGCAAGGGAATAAGACAGACGGGAGTCAGTGATGAAGTCCTTTGCGGCCTCGGCAGCCTTCTTCCACTTGGCGATGTCGCCGTCGGGATTGTGCAGAGGACTCGCGGCATACAGGAGTACCCTTGCCTTGAGAGCCAGCGCGAAACCGAGGGTGAAACGTCCGCCGCGGTCGGTGTAGCTGTTCCAGTTCTCGGCAAGCTGATCCTTGTAGCCGTCGATCTCGCCGATGATGTAATCGACGCAGTCATCATAGCTGGAACGCTTCACAAGAGCACTTCCAGCGGCATCCTCGATGATGGGAACGCCGCCGTACATCTTGATGAGCTCGGCGTAGTAGTATGCCTTTGCGATATGAGCCTCGGCGATCATCCAATTGAGGGACTCGAGATCTCTCTTGTAACCGGTCTGATCGGTAACGAGGTTTCTGTTCTGTGCAAGAAGTTCCTCGCCCTTTCCGTCGGCAACATAATCAAGGAAGTAATTCGCGGCGCGGATACCCTCATAATAGTTGGTGTAGAGACCGGAGATGGGGTTTACGCTGGAATTGATGGATCCCTGGTTGAAATAGAGGACGTTGGACGAAGCGGAAGCCTGCTGGGCCTCGTCGGAAGCAGTCGCGAAAAGATTTCCGTCGATTCGCGAGAACCCGCCGCTGAGAGGAGAATAGAACGCGTAACCGAAATACCAGATGGTGCTGCGGTCAGTCGTCAGATACTCTCCCTGGCGCTGGGTGTCCAAACTTGTATCCAGGAACTTGGAGCAGCCGGTAGCGGCGGCGGCAAGTGCGAGGACGCATACAAGAGTGTTGAATTTATTGATTTTCATCATTTCGCGATTTTAGAAGTTATAGCTCAGACCAAGCATCACGGTCTTCACGGTGGGATAGTAGCCGTAGCTGCTCTCCGGATCGAGATTGTACTCGGACAGGAGCTTGCTGAAGGTGAAGAGGTTCTGGCCGTTCACATAAACTCTGATACCGGGCTTGAAGGTGTAGCCGAGCTCGATGTTGCGGAGTTTGAGGTAGCTGGCGTCCTTTACCCAGAAGTCGCTTGCCTGGTAGTTGTTGGCATTGCTCTGGGTGGTCAGACGGGGATACGTTGCGGTGGCTCTGGTGTCGATGCCCTCGGTGGGATAGTATGCCCATGCGCCCTTGGCGATCGAGTAAGCATTTCCGTTGTCAACGAAGGCCACGGTCTGGTTCCAGTTGCTCAGGAGGTTGAAGGAGTTGCCTGCAACGCCCTGGAAGAGAACTGAGAAGTCAAAGCCCTTGAAGCCGAGCTTCAGACCGAAGTTGTAGTTCCACTCGGGATAGATCGAGTTGCCGACAGCGGTCTTGTCGTTCTGGTCGACGATACCGTTCTTGTCGAGGTCCTTGTACTTGATGTCACCGGGCTGAACGGAACCGAACGAAGGAGTGGCGATTCCGGAAACGAGATTTCCGTCAGCGTCGAAGTCGTCGATATCGTAGAAGCCGTCAGAAACGAGTCCGAGGATGGTTCCGTAAGGACGGCCCGTCTCGGCGTTGAAGTAGTTGGCGGGAGTGACCTCGGCCATGTAGTCGATGATGTTGCGGGAATATGAAACCGCACCGCTGAGCTGCCAGTTGAAGTCGCCGGCGTTGCCGTAGTACATACCGGAAACCTCGAAGCCCTTGCTGGTCATCTTGCCGACATTGGAGAAGGAATACTGCTTTCCGTAGTATCCGAGAACGGAGTTGTCCAGAGTCAGGATGTTGCTTCTCTTGTCGAGGAAGAAGTCGGCGCTGAGCCTGATGTGCTTGAAGAGGTCGGCGTCGAGGCCTACATTGTACTTGAGAGCCTTCTCGGCGGTCACGTTCTCGTTGCTTACGAACATAGGCACGAGAGTGGTCTGCCAGGAGCCTGAAGTGGCACCCATGTAGAAGGATCCGATGTAACTGTTGGTGTAGTAGTCCTTGTAGAGGAAACGGCCGTTGGATGAGTAGCTGGAAAGAACCGAAGTCGCATTGGAATCGGCGGATCCGGCAAGACCCACGGAAGCCCTTACCTTAAGAAGGTCAACAGCGTCGCTGCCCTTCAGGAAGTCCTCGTTGGAGGCAACCCAGGCAGCACCGAGGCTGGGATACAGAGCCCACTGGTGGCCGGGAGCGAAGGCGTCGTTTCCGAAGTAGGAAACTGCGAGATCGACGAGATACTTGTCAGCATAGTTGTAGCTGGCAGCGGTAGCCCAGTTCACGTAGTGGTATTTGTAGGAGAACTGTCCGTCGCCGTTGTAAGCGGAGATGTGAACTCCGGTGGTGGCGGTGACGTGGCTCTGACCGAACTGACGGTCATATCCGAGAGTTACCCTGCCCTGCTTCCAGTCCTGCATACCGTTGGAGCCGTAGCCGCCGGCGGTGATGGTAGTGGTCTCGTCAGTGGTAGTGGTGGCTCCGTTGAAATAGCGCGCATAGTTGCGGCTCTTCGTGAAACCGCTGGAGGTGTAGCTGTTGAAGGAGAAAACTTCCTCAAGGTAGAGGCCTTCGGTGATGCCGTCGAGTCTCTCGCGAACGGTGAAGTTACCCTGGAGGTTACGATACTTCGCATTGTTCCAACCCAGAGCGGTGATTGAACCGTAGGGGTTGTTGGAATAGATGGCGGTACCGGAATAGTTCTGGCCGTCTGCATCGTCGAACACGTTGTAGGCGTTCGAAGGAAGGGTGGCAACGTCCTCCATCAGCGAAGAAATGCTGTAGTTCGGACGGTTGCGGTACTCGATTCTCGCACCGAGATCGACCTTGACCTCGAAAATCTTCAGGACCGTGAAGTCGAGATTTGCGCGGAGGTTGTACTTCTGATAGTTCAGATTCTTGGTCTGGTCGGTGTTCTGGACATTGAGGAAGCTGTTCGAATTAACGTAGCCGAGGGTCACGTTGTAACGGGCGTTATCGTCGCCGCCGGTGAACACAACATCGCCGTCGATGTAGTTGCCGGACTTCTTGAAGATCTGGTCGTACCAGTCAACGTCCACTCCAGTGCCGTTCTTGTAGGCAGCAAGCTGATCCGCATCGTATGCGGGAGTCCACTGCATTCCGTTGTCGTTGGAAACGGCCTGGTTGTAGAGGTTCGCGAAATCATAGGAGCCCAGAGGCTTGTTGATCTGAGCGGGAGTCTGGACGCCGTAGCGTACGCGAGCCTTCACGGTAGCGGGACCCTTGACACCACGCTTGGTCTTTATGGCGATCACGCCGTTGGCTCCTCTCTCTCCGTAGAGTGCAAGGGCGGCACCGTCCTTCAGAACGGACACGCTCTCGATTTCGGCGGGAGTCAGGGAGTTGAGATAGACGGAATTGACTTCAAAACCGTCAACAAAAATCTTCGCCGCATTGTAGGTGCCGGAGCCGTAGCTGCCGACGCCGCGGATAAGAAGCTGCGCATCGTTGTTGTCGATCTCGCCGGTACCCTGGATAACGGTAAGGCCCGGAAGAAGACCGACCAGCGCATTGGTCAGGCTGGTTGATGAAATCTTGTAGAGCTCATCTCCGGAGACCGTGGACACCGCGGCAGTGGTCTGCGCAGATACGGTCCCGGCAACGAGGATACTCGCAGCCAGCAGCAATATGTGTTTTGTAATATTCATATTCTTCTACTTATCTGTTAATAACCGGGGTTCTGTACGAGAGTTCCCTTGTTGATTTCGCTCTGAGGGAAAGGCTCGAGGAACATAGCGGGGCTCCAGAATGAAGTGTAAGCTACAGCATCCCAGTAAGTTACGACATACTCAGCATCGTAAGGCCAGGAAATCGAATCATCGTTGAGGATATTGAACTGGAGCATGCGCATGTTGCCGCCGCAGATACCGGAATCGATGTCGTCCCTCTTCCAGTGCTTGGAAGCGAAATAGCGGTTGCCGTTCTCCTGGAAGAGCTCGATGTAGTACTCTCTCTGGATGATCTTGCGAAGTTTGGCCTGATCGGTCTCGGTGATGGCGGGAAGGCCTGCTCTCTGGTGAACCTTGTTGAGGTTCTCGAGGGCCTTGGTGCTGTTGCCGTACTCGTTGTAGGCCTCGGCAAGGTTGAGGTAAATCTCCGCCATACGGAAGAGAGGAGCCTCGAACCAGGTGCGTGAACCGGCATTGTAGTAGAACTTTGTGCGCTCGCCGCAACCCTTGTCCGCATCGATGGCGTTGGGGAAGACGTCGCCCTTGTCCTTGTCGGCGGAGTAGCCGCCTCTGTTCCAACCCACATTCTGCCAGTAGGTTACGCCTGCGTTGTTCTGGGAGTCGAAACCGCCGAACTTGATGTCAGCAAGCGCTCTGGGCTCGATCTTGCCGATGTTGGCAACCCAGTCGGAACCGTCGCGGGGAGCGGCGTCGCCGACCTTGGGCCAGCTCATCTCGCTTCCGTCAGCGGCATAGTAGTTCTCGATGAAGTTCGTCAGCACGCCGCTGCAGTCCGTATCGTAACGGTTGGTGGACTGATAACGGGAGCAGTTGATGAAGTTGGTCATCGAGGAATAACTTGCCTGGTTCTTGAACGCGAGAATCACCTCATCGTTGCAAGGAGTGGAAGTCGCGGTCGCATAATCCACGAAGGGATTGCCGGTGTTGATGAGCTTGAATCCGTTGGCGGAAGCCCAGGTGAGAACAGCCTCGTTAGCAGCGATGGCGTCGTTCCAGCGCTCCTTGCTGTAATCTCCGTAGCAAATCATCGTGTTGTTCTCGGTGTTGCTCATATTGAGGTAAGGAGTGGCACTGTTGAACAGAGGACGTGCTGCATACTGCAGAACCCTGGCCTTGATGGCGAGGACGGCACCCTTGTTGATACGGCCGATGTTCGAATTGTCCCACTTCGCGGGAAGATCGGGCTCGACCTCATCGCACAGATTGCAGATGAACTCGACCATCTCGGCGATTGTGGCGCGGGGCTCCGAGAGGTCATCGCTGGCCTCGAAAGTGCCATAAACGCGGGGAACACCGCCGTAACGGTAGAACATACCCATATACCTGTAGGCAACGAGAGCCTTGGCCTCGGCCTTCATCGTGGCCTTGTCGGAATCCGAAAGATCGGGGACCTTGTCGATATTCTCGGCGAACGCCCAGCACTCGCGGATCTTCTTGAAGTTGTTCGCATAATGGTCTGCACCTGCGTCGGAGCCGTCGGTTCCGGTCACACTCAGACCCTGGTTCGTGATAGTGTAGCTGCCGTGCCAGTTGTAGCCGCGGCCAACCTCACCGGAGATGGCACCAAAGGTGCAGTGGCCGATACCCATATCACCGGGCCAGCCATGTCCGAGGATGTCGCCATAGCAAGCGGCGAGAGCCTGGGTGGCATTCTTGGCGGAGCCGTAAACTGCGTCGAGATCGACGGTACCGGTGGTATCGGGCTTCTCGAGGAAGAAGCTGCAGGAACTCAGGGACAGTGCGGCGAGAGCAGCGAGAATAATTTTGGAAATATTTTTCATACTCTCTTCATTTTAGAATTTAAGGCTCAGACCGAAAGTGAAGACCTTGGTAAGAGGATATACATATGTGCTTCCGTCGGTGGTCTCGGCGTCGATACCATAGTCGGTGAGCGCATTTCTGAAGGTATAGACATTGTTCGCGTTAGCGTACAGACGCAGGGACTGTACGTGCATCGTGCTGAGGATGCCGCGCTTGATGTCGAAGGTGTAGCCGACCTCCACATTCTTGAGCTTGATGTGGGTGGTGGACTTCATCCAGTAGTCACTGGTGAGGTAGTTGTTGTGGCTGGTGTCGGCGCTGTAGGTGACGCGAGGATAGGTGATGGTTTCGCCTGCGGCGTACTTCTCCTCGGTCCAGCGGCCGTCATACATCCACTTCCATGCGTTACCCGCATTCTTGTAGAAAGGAATGGTGTAGCCGCTGCTCAGATAGTATGATCCGCCCATCGAGCCCGTGAAGAGCAGACGTACGTCAAAGCCCTTGTAAGCAACCTGAGCCTTCAGATTGAAGTGGTAGGGAGCATAGTTGGGGTTGCCGATGGGAGCAACGTCGTTCTGGTTGATCAGACCGTCACCGTCGAGGTCCTTGTAGCGGATGTCGCCGAGGGTGGCCTTGTTTCCGGTGTAGGTGTTGTACGGACGGTTGGCGAGCTCCTCTTCGGTGTTGAAGAGTCCGTCGCTTACCAGACCGAACCTCTGGCCGATTGCAAAACCGGTGGCGTTCATCCAAGGCCAGGGATTCTCAGCCTCTGCCTTGTAGACGATCTTGTTGCGTGAGTAGCTGAGGTCAGCTCCCAGAGTGTACATCCAGTCGCCCTTGCGCTCGGTCCAGTTCAGGACGAGTTCATAACCCTGGTTGGTGGTGATACCTACGTTTGCAGGGGGAACGTCGCTCTGGGAAACACCGTAGATGGCGGGAATTGTTCCGAGAGTGGTGAGAATGTTGTCACGATATTCGTAGAAGTAGTCGAAGTCGATGGACAAACGATCCGAGAAGAACTTTGACTCGACGCCTGCATCATACTTGCGTGCACGCTCCCAGGTGATCGCAGAGTTTCCGAGGGTTCCCTCGCGCGCACCATTATAATATACGCTGTTGCTGGAACCGTCAGTGTATCCCCAATAGTAACCGCTGCCGTTGATGGTGTAGGTGTTGGGGAGATAGTAATAACGGCGGCTTCCGCCGATACGGTCGTTACCGACCTCACCGTAGGATGCTCTGATCTTCAGGAAGGTAAGGATCTCGTTCTGAGGGAAGAAGTCCTCCTTGGTGGGTACCCATCCTGCGGAGACTGCGGGGAAGAGACCGAATCTCTGACCCTCGGCGAACTGCTCGGTACCGTTGTAACCGAGATTGACCTCAGCCATGTACTTGTCGTCGTAGTTGTAGGTGACACGGCCTACGAAACCCATCACTCCGGAAGGAACGTGGTAGCTGTCGGAAGGCATGGTGTACTTGGAGGCCTTTCCGATGAGCAGAGCCGATACGTTGTGCTTTCCGAAGGACTCGAACCAGTCGATACCGGCTTCAGCATAGAACTTGTTCCAGTTGGAATAGCCGTAGGACTCGAAGCTTCCGCTGCCGATTCCGCCGCCGAAAAAATCGTATACGAGCGGGTTGTCAGGATTTCTCTGAACGGTGTAGGTAGGAAGGCTGGGAGTGATCTTTATAAGGCGGTTGTAGTTGTCCTGGAAGGAGGCCATTGCGTGCGCCTTGAGGTTGTGCAGGAGATAATCCATCGAGTGGGTAACCTTGATGGAGTTGTCCAGCAGGGAGTTGTAAACAACCGTGGTACCTGAGGTCAGGAGGTTGTAAACGGCGTTCTGGTTACCGATCGAAGAGTTGATCTTCGTGGCCAGAGGGTTCTGGTCCGAACCTGCCACGCCGGCGAAACCGTTGATGAGGTGTCCGTCGATGATACCGGGAGAGATGGCGGGGTTACAGTCATAGATGTACTGCATTATGATCTTGTAACGTCCGCTCAGGTCGTAGGCGTCGGTGTTGCGGCCGGGACCGGTGGTCTCGCCGAACTGGCCTGCGGAGCTGATGCTGACCTTCCAGTTCTTCGCAACGTCGATGTCGAAGTTGCTGCGGAAGTTGTAGCGGCTGAAGCGGGAACCGGTGTCGGAACCGTAGTAGGAAGCGGCGTTGGTGATACCGTCCTGGTGGAAGTAACCGAAGGAAACGAAGTACTTGACCTTATCTGTACCGCCGGTCACGTTGATGTTTGCCTGGTACTGGGGAGCAACCCTGTTGAACTGCTCCTTGTAGAGGTCGTGGGAAGCGTAATAGAGGGCGGGAGACTCCTTGAGGGCTGCCTTCTGGGCGTCCGTGAGGTTAGTCATCGCGTCAACTTCCTGGGGAGTGTAGTCGCGGTTGTTCTTGAATTTCCACAGATCGTAGTCGTCGAAGATGTAGGAATTAAGAGCGTCGTTTCCGGCATAGCTCTTCTGGTCGTTGCGGATAGCCTCGTTGCGGAGCAGGGCCCACTCATAAGCGGTGGTGCCTTCCTGCAGGTTGGTCGCGGAGGTGAGACCGTAGTTCGCGGAGAAGCTGATGACGGGCTTGTTGGCGGCACCTCTCTTGGTCGTCACGATGATGACACCGTTCGCACCGCGCACACCGTAAACGGCGGTCGAGGATGCGTCCTTGAGGATGCTTATGCCCTGGATTTCATTGGGATCCATCGCGTTGAACTCGGCGTATGCCTGCTCGGAAGCCTGCTCCACGCCGTCGATGACGATCAGAGGAGAGCTTTCGCCGTAGGTCGAGATACCGCGGATGTAGATGTCGGCCTGGTTGCGTCCGGGCTCACCGGAAGTCTGCAGACCGCTCACGCCGGGGCTGTTGCCGAGCAGCGCGTTGGCAATGTTGGAGACCGGAGTCGCGAGGATGTCCTGTCCGTTCACGGACGAGATGGCTCCCGTAACGTTGATCTTCTTCTGGGTCGCGAACGCCGTAACGACGATTTCGTCGAGGAATTCGCTGTCCTCGGAGAGAACTACATCGAAATGCGAACCTTTGCCGATCGCGATTTCTTCAGTCTTGTAACCGATCGAGGAGATGACGATAACTGCGTTCTCCTTGACGGAGATGCTGAAATTACCGTCCAGGTCGGTGACAACACCGTTCATCGTGCCTTTCTCGATGACGCTGGCTCCGATGACGGGTCCCACCTGATCCTTTACTGTACCGCTGATGCGTACCTGGGCGAATGAGAGCGTGCAGGTGAACATCGACAGCAGCAAGGCGCAGATGATGGAGAGTTTCTTGTAATTGTTCATATAATAATAATTAGTTAAAATCACTTTACTGCCATTCCTTCGGGCATTGTGTACATATCGGGAAGGTCCTTGCTGAAGTAGGTCTCGGAATCATTGTAGAATGTCCGGAAATCATCTTCGGAAGGATGGCCCTTGTAAACGGAGAAGAAATGCTTGTCGGACTCGTTCGTGCCGACGTACTTGTTTCTCCAGAATACGGCCATGCAGGACCTGCGTCCGCGCAGAGGCTCCAGAACGTTGGTGCTCCAGTAGTTCGCGAGAGTGAAGCTCTCGGTCCCGTCCTCAGTTATGCCGCAGGGCTTGTTCTTCTTCTCGGCCCAGTACTCGAGGGCGTCCAGATACAGGTTCAGGGCGGCGGGATTGATGCCGTGGTAGCAGTCGATTCCCATCAGGTCCACATAATCGTCGCCGGGCCAGCGGTAAACGATGCGGCCGCTCGCCTCATCGGTAGTGTACCAGCTGTCCATCTGCGGGGAGATGCAGTACAGGAAGTTGTGGACTCCCTTGGTATCTCTGAGATATTCGATGGTGAAATGCCAGAAATCCTTGAATTCCTGCTCGGTGGTGCACTTGCTTCCCCACCAGGACCAGCTCTGGGTGTGCTCGTGGTAGGGCCTGAGGATGATGGGAACGAGCTCGCCGTCGCTGGCCTTCAGGCCCAGTGCAAATACAGCGAGTCTGTCCAGCCAGGTCAGGTACTTCTTGCGGGTCTCGGTGCCGGCGGTGAGAATGTTCTTCACAACGTCGGTCCTCGAGTTGTCCCAGGAGTCGCTTCCCGTCAGGGGATTGTTCAGATGCATCACGGCAAGAATCACCTCGCCTCTCTCGTAAGCTTCGAGAATGACGCGGCGGCGGATCTTGTTCGCATCGCTCTGGTATCTGTTGTCCGAAATCTCGGCAAGATCCACGCTGAACACGCCGGGATAATCTCCGCAGACGTCCTTGGTGTCGGAGCGCAGGGGCTCGTTGTACCAATAGCGTCCGTACCAGAGATCGTCGTGGTGGCCGAACATGAATCCGCTCTGACCTATTTTATAAAGGTTCGCGAAGAGAGCCTTGGTGCGGGGGGTCGCATTCTTGTCCACTATGCTCAGCACGACCTCCGGATTGGGATTGAAGGTCTGCTTCACCGTCACCGACTTCGTATAATAGCGGTCGGAGGCGTCGATGAACTTGATGACGGCCGTGCGCTCCTCGGAGCCCTTGTTCTCGTCAGCCTTGAAATAGCAGATGTACTTCGTGGACTCATTTTCGGGGTCGGCGGCGATCCAGTCGCAGTCGGACTCCCAACGGTACTCGAAGTTGGCATCCACCTTCACGCTGAACGAACCGCCCTTCCACTCCACTTCCTGCGAAGCGGGTGAGAGGGTGAGGCTGCGGGAGTCCGCAGGCTGCCCGGGCTCGGCGTTGGTCTTGCCGGCACAGGCGGCGACGAGGGTCATCGCGAAAATGAAGGAAGGCAGAATTCTACGCATTTCTACTGATTGCAGTAAGCCTCGAACATCTCGGTGTGGTCAGCGGCGGCGCTGTCGCCGAGCTTCTCCATCGTCCAGAATGTGTTGCGGATATTGTCAACCATCCAGCGGGTGTCCGGCCAGTTGTAGTTGTATACCCACTCGTCGTCAGTATGGGTGAACGAGCGATGGAACGCAAGAGGAGAAGTTATCTCCACGTCCTTCGCGGAGTAGGTATATGTGCCTTTATCGAGCAGCTCGAGAACATAAAGGGGAGTCTTATACGTATCGTCCGCCTTGTCGTAGATGCTCAGGACGCCGTTTGCATCCTTGCCCCAGCGGCTGGCGCCTACAGGGATCTGACGGTAGTAGTCGTTCACGTCGGAGCTGTTGTTGTACACGTAGTTCGCCCAGAGGCCGTCTTCGCCGGGATAATTGACGATGGTGCCGAAGGTGGCGCCGGACTCGGAATCAACCTCGGTAAGCTGGAAGCTGACGATGTTGTCCTCCTCGTCGTTGGTGGAGTAACCGGTGCCCCAGTGCCAGCTCTTGTCCATCGAGCTGGAAACGACCTCTGCATCGGGCCATCCGCCGTGGATGAGCATCGAGGAAGAAGTTCCCGAGTCGAGGACTCCGGGGACGAGGACGTGTCCGTAGATGCCGACGATGGGATCCACGAACTCGGTGAAGGAGATCGTGTAGGTCCTCGTCTCGTTGTTGTAGGCAGTGACAGTGAAAGATGCCGAGCCGGAGCTCAGGTCAATCACGTCGCCGACAGCCACGCTGGCGGTCGGGCAGTACTGGCTCTCGGGGTACTCGAAGTCCAGGGCGACGATTTTCACCGCCGACATGTCGAGTCCGCCCGTTACGAGCTGGACAGTTACAGAACCCTGGTCGTCATGGCGCCAGTCGTTGGAGATCACGGCAGCACCCACCTGCTTGTCGAGGCGGAAGTTGACGGGAGTCCTTTCACGGAGCCATGGATCGACGAGTTCAGCGGTGTTGCGGGCCTCCTGCTGGCAAGCGCAAAATGCTGCTGCTGAGAGGGCAACACAGAAGAAATACATCAGTTTTTTCATCATATTGGTGATTTGAATTGGTTGCATAATTTTTAGCATACAAATTTAATGGTAATATTTATCCATTAAAGATGTAATTTTCACCAATGATGGTACGAAATTGATTTTCGAGGGTCTAGATGTACTTCTTCTGGTTCGCGTAGATTTCCCTGAACTCCGAAGGAGTTACACCCTTTTTCTTGAGGAAAATACGGTTGAAATTCGCCATGTTGTTGAAGCCGCAGGAATATGCGATTTCGGACACGGGCATCGAGGTGTCCACAAGCATGCGGCAGACATGTCCGAGACGCACGTTATGCAGGGAATCGATGAAGTTGACTCCGGTATGGGTTTTTATGAAGCGGCTGAAGGCGACCTCTGTCATGTTCGCGATTCTCGCGGCGTCGGTCAGGGTGATCTTGTTCTGGTAGTTCTTGTTGATGAAGTCGAAGACCTTCTCGATGCGGCGCGAGTCGGAGGAGTTCGCCACCTCGCCGAAAGAGGTCGAGGAGAGGAGCCTGTACTGGCTGGCGGGGACCTCTGCGAGTTCGTTGATGATGCTGATGAACTCGATGAAGGAATCGAAACCGGGATTGGAGGTCTCGGAGAGCTTCAGGAAGCGCCCGGACATCTTGTAAACCGTATCGCAGGAGTACAGAATGCCCCTTCGGGAGTTGTCCAGGAACTTGGTTATCGCGGCCATCCGGTTGCGCCTCAGAAGGGATTCACCGAAGACGTCGGGATTGAACTGCAGAGTGACTTCCTTGATCACGGTGAAGCTCTTGCCGTTGTCAAACCAGCCGTGCGGGAGGTTCGAGCCCACGACCACCAGCTCGGCGTCGGACATGACGTCCACGTTGTCGCCGATTATCCGCTGCGCGCCGCCGGCGTTTATCAGCAGGTTAATCTCGATCTCGGAATGGAAGTGGAGAGGGAAATCGAAACCGTGCTTGTCGCGGTTGAAGATTATATAGCAGTCGTTCTGGGTAAGGGAGGTTATTTCTCTGCAGATTTCCATTTTTTCCTGAAATTTTACGCCACAAAAATAGGTATTATTTTGATAAAAAAGTATCAAGAATTGCAGGAAGTATTAAATAACTTTGACAAATAAAAATAATCACCACATGAGACACCTTCAAATCAGCAAGACAATCGCCCTGGTCGCCCTCGGCTTAATCTCAGTAAATCAAACATTTGCGCAGACAGTCACGGTTTGCACCACGACCGCCGACCGCTCCTCGCTTCTGGAGATGAGCGTCGCTGAAAGGCCCTTCGGCGAGCGCCAGAGAGGCAAGCAGAACGCGATCGTCGTGGATGACCGCCAGTGCTACCAGACAGTCGAAGGCTTCGGCTTCGCGATGACCGGAGGAAGCGCCCAGCACATAATCGCAATGAGCAAGAAGGACCGCGCCGCCCTGCTCACGCAGCTCTTCGGAAGGGAAGGCGAACAGGCCGGCATCAACTATATCCGCCTGACCCTGGGCGCCTCGGACATGAACAGTTTCGTGTTCTCGTATGACGACATGCCCGAGGGCGAGGAAGATTTCGAGCTGAAGAACTTCTCGCTCTCGCAGGACCTCAAGGACGTGGTCCCCGTGATGCAGGAGGTTCTCAAGATCAACCCCGGCCTGAAGATTCTCGCCTCACCCTGGTCCGCCCCCGCGTGGATGAAGGAGAGCAAGAACGTGCGCGGCGGCAAGCTCCGCAAGGAGTGCTACGGCGTATATGCAGACTATTTCGTGAAGTACGTTCAGGAGATGGCGAAGAAAGGTATCAGGATCGACGCCGTGACGATACAGAACGAGCCTCTGAACAACCGCAACACCCCGAGCATGCCCTGGACTCCCCAGGAGCAGGCCGAATTCATAGGCAAATACCTCGGCCCCCGCTTCGAGGCCGCAGGGCTTGACACGAGGATCATCCTCTTCGACCACAACTGCGACAGGCCCGACTATCCCCTCACGATACTCGCCGACAACGACGCGAACAAATACGCTTCCGGCGTGGCCTACCACCACTATGCAGGCGACATGAGCGCCATGAGTCAGACCCATATGGCCCGCCCCGACGTGGACATCTACTTCACCGAGCAGATGACGACCGAGCGCCCGGGCAGCCCAAGAATCAACATCACCTCCCCCGCAAAGAGAATGATCGTGGACGTGATGAGGAACTGGAGCCGCAACTCGATACTCTGGAATCTGGCCGCGGACTCGCTTAACGACCCCCACACCGACAACGGCGGCTGCTCGATGTGCCAGGGCGCCATCACCATCGACAACGGCAAGCTCACTTCCTACAACGTCGCATATTATACCGTGGCGCAGATTTCCCGCTTCGTTCCGGACGGATCCGTAAGAATCTTCTCCACCGCCCCCCAGGATCCCGCAATCACCCTGCACGAGGACGAGCAGGCTCCCGGAGTGATAAGGGCCGTCACGAGTACCTACAGCAAGGTTCTTCCCAACGTAGCCTTCAAGACCCCCGAAGGAAAGATCGTGCTGCTGGTTGTGAACGACACCGACAGCTGGCAGACCGTGAAGGTTCAGCACAACGGAAAGTTCTTCGAGAGCTTCCTGGATTCAGGTTCCGTAGCGACATATATCTGGTAAGATGAAAAGACTCCTGACAGCGATAGCGCTTCTTCTGTGCGGCCTTGCGGCTTCGGCCCAGGGTTTCTCGACCGAAGGCTGGTGGAAGCCCGCGGGCGACAAGTTCTCCCCGGTCGTGAATTCCGACTGCAGTATAACCTTCAGAATCAGCGCCCCCGGGGCATCCGAGGTGAAGCTCAACTTCGGCGAGGGCACTCCCCTCGTGTGCGCGATGCAGAAGGACGCTGAAGGCGTATGGAGCGTGACCATCCCTCCCCAGGCCCCCAGAACCTACGAATACAGCTTCATCGTGGACGGCGTGAAGATGCCGGACATGAAGAACCCCGAGATAAAGTCAGGAACCGAGATCTACGGCAGCGTGGTGCACGTCAATCAGGCGGGAAAGCCCAATTATGACGACGAAGTCTGTGCGGGCAGCCAGGTGGACATAGTGAAATACAAGTCCTCGGCGCTGGGTTCCGTTCGTAAAGTATATATATATGTACCCGCGTGTTATTGGAACAAAAACTGCCGCAGGAAGAAATTCCCCGTTCTGTATCTGAGGCACGGCGGCGGCGACAGCGAGGAAAGCTGGACCCGCAGCGCCTATGCCGACAACATCCTCGACAACCTCATCGCATCCGGGCAGGCCGAGCCTATGATCGTCGCGATGACCGACGGGATGACCGACGGCAGCTGGGCAGGAGGAAGCACCCCGGAAGCGATGGATCTGCTCGAGAAAGAACTTCTCGAGGACGTTATTCCGCTCGTGGAAAGCAGATACCGCACCCGCAGGGACGCCGAAGGCCGCGCGATTGCAGGTCTTTCGATGGGCGGAGGCCAGGCATATGTAATAGGTATGCGCAATCCTGAAAAATTCGCGTGGATAGCCAATTTCTGCGCCGGTCTGACGAGCGACGCCTCGTTCAGCCACGAGAAATACGGAATCGCGCTGGGGAATCCATCGGAATTCAACGCCTCGAACAGGCTGCTCTGGCTCTCCTGCGGAATGCAGGACCCCCGCTACGAAGGCAGCAAGGCCTTCGCCGCATCGCTGGCGCAGATGGGATACAAACCCGTCTGGCACGAAGCTGACTACAACCACGAATGGGAGTTCTGGAGGCTGCAGTTGCGCGACCTCGCGAAAGAGCTCTTCAAATAGCTGAAAATCAAATATCACATAAATCATCAATTCATTATGAACAAAACTCTCAAAATGACATTCGCGGCCCTCGCGACGTTCGCAGCCCTCACGGCCTGCAGCACCAAGGACCCGCTTGCTCCGGACGACAGCAAAATCCAGAGCAAGGACAACCCCACGGAAGAGCCCGTGCAGGGAGTTGAACTGACCGGTATCCTCGAGTCAGTCAACAAGACTGCCTGGAGCAAGGAGGACAAGGTCCTCATCTTCGACGGCAAGACCACCGCTACGGCAAGCCCCGCCGCCATCTCGGCCACCGCAGGTCTTTCCTGCCCCAGCCTGCAGAACGGCGCCGAGTACTACATCGGCTACTGGCCCGCTGACGACGCTCCCGCAATCAGCGACAACCTCCTCAAGGCCAGCGTTCCCGCCAATCAGCAGGGCGTGGAAGATGTTTACGACCTCGTGAAGCTTGCAGGAAAGAGCCACTCCACACGCATCGCATTCGACGACATCTTCTCTTATGTAGGACTCTCCATCACGATGGACGACATCGAGAAGATCACCATCACCGCCAGCGGCGACATCGCCGGCGACGTTGAGATCGACTACGCTTCCACCGCTCCCCAGTACACCGTAAGCAACGGCAGCAGCACCATCGAGGTTACCGGCCCTTTCGAGAACGGCAAGGTTTACTATTTCACCGCCATCCCCGGCTTCAACGGAGAGATCACTGCAGTTGCCTCGACAGCTACAAAGGACTACGAAATCGACGCCATTCCAGTTGACTTCATGATCGGAGCGACAAACGAAATCCCCGCAATGGACGAGCCCTGCCCGCTGGTAGGCGTTTATCAGATCAGCCATATGTGGGTACACGGCGGCACCGGCCTCGAGTACGGTGCAGGCGGCGTCAGGGACCTCTTTGACGAGACCCCCGCGAGCAAGTTCGTTTCGTCTCTGGGCCGCGGTGTAGAGGCCGAGAAGGACAACTACATCGAGATTCTCCAGGACGGCACCATGTACAACTGGGCCGGCGAGGACGGCAAGAACTGCCGTTTCGTCTGGAAGTCCTCCGAGAACAGGAAGCAGAAGGGGTATCCCATGGAGCTCGAAAAGTTCTTCCGCGTCCTGCCCAAGGAGCAGAGCAGCATCTGGATGGATGACGCAGGCGTCGTAACCATCACCCTCGAAGACGGCAGCACCGTCACCGGACAGTACTGCCCGGCCGGCGAATATGCCAACTATAACGGCGGTCAGAAAGTGACGATCACCACCGCAGCCATCAAGTTCACGATCAGCGGAGGCACCGATGACTGGAACAACCTTTGGAACTACAAGGAGTGGGACATCATCGCGAGCCATCCCCGCGCTCTCTACATCGAGTTCACTCCTCTCGGAAAGAGATTCGAGATCCCCGAGTCAGCGAAGACCGTCGAGTCCATCCCCGAGGACGAGGTTCTCGACCCCGACGAGCCCATCCACGGCAACTTCAATTTCGACGAGATGCCCGGAACCTGGGGCTTCGAGAGCGCAGCGACAGACTGCATCGTTCTTGGAGGCTGCTCAAGCGACCCCGCATTCGTAGGACCCGTTGACAAGAGCTGGGACTGGAACGACTCCATCTGGAAGCTCGGCGACGACCGTCTCGAAGTCAGCAAGGATGGCGACGACCTGTACTTCAACTACTGGAGCGGAGCCGACGGACAGTTCTGGGATTGCATATGGAAGAGCACCGGCGAAGACCTTAGCAAGTGGTACGGCCAGCTCCCGAAGGGCAAGCACAAGATGATCCTCAACAAGGACACCTATGAACTGAGTTTCGAAGGCGTCACCTTCACGGAAGGCGTGACAGCCAAGTTCTATGAGCCCGGAACCTATCAGTTCAGCGAATTCAAGAAGGAAGCCACGATTGACGACGGATGCTTCGCGATCTGGTTCGACTTCGGCGCTCCCGCAGGAGGATACGCGGAGAACTCCAGCCACTGGAACGATACCGACAGATTCGTTTATTCTCCTCACGGCTATCTTATGAAGTTCCACAAGCTTTAGGATACATAAAACCTCAACCTTTTGCCGCTCCCGTCCCGGGGGCGGCAATTTGTTTTTCATTTAAGCGGAAAATTGAGTATATTCGCGGCGCATTTTGCATATATTATATAACGTTATATAAAATGTCCAACACCATCGTTTTGAAAAAAGGTCTGAACATCCCCGTCAAGGGGCAGGCAGACCTTCGCGTCTGCAAAACGGTGAAGCCGGCGACAATCGCGGTGCGCCCTTCCGATTTCAAGGGCCTTGTTCCCCGCCTTCTCGTGAAGGAAGGGGATGCCGTGCTGGCCGGATCACCCGTTATGGCGGACAAGAAAAACCCGGACATCCTCGTCTGTTCACCCGTCAGCGGCACAGTAAGAGAGATAGTCCGCGGTGAGAAACGCAAGCTGCTCGCCGTGCTCGTGGAAGCCGGCTCGGAGCAGAACTGCCTCGAGGCGGAGCCGTGCAATCCCGCTCAGGCCGGCGCAGAGGAGATCCGCAAGGCTCTTCTCGCCGGAGGTCTCTGGCCTTTCATCATCCAGCGCCCCTACGGCACGATCGCAGACCCCTGCGCCACGCCCAAGGCGATCTTCATCTCAGCCTTCGACTCCGCCCCTCTCGCGGCGTGCAGCGAATTCGCTTTCGCGGACCAGATGAACTTCATCCAGGCCGCAGTAACTGCTCTCGGCAAGTTCACCGCAGGAAAGGTACACGTCGGGGTCAACTCTTCCGAAAGTGCATTCTGCAAGCTCAAGGGAGTGGTTTTCCACAATTTCAAGGGCAAGCACCCTGCCGGCAACGTGGGAGTGCAGATCAGCCACGTCTGCCCCATCCGCAAGGATGAGATCGTGTGGACGGTGTCTCCTCTGGGGCTCGCCGCCATCGGAAAATACCTTCTGAAGGGCCGCTATGACGTGTCCCGCAAGGTTGCCGTCGCAGGACCCATGGCCATCGAGCCCTGCTACATCCAGACCGTTCCCGGCATGCCCATGAGCTGCCTGAAGGCCTGGTACGGGAGCAACGAGGACAGCGTCAGGATCGTCAGCGGAAATCTGCTGACCGGAAGCACCGAAGGGACCGGAGGATATCTGGGCTTCTTCGACAACACCGTGACCCTCATCCGCGAGGGCGACGAGCACGAACTTCTGGGCTGGGCACGCCCCATCCGCTACAAGCAGTTCTCCACCGACCACAGCTACTTCTCCTGGCTGATGCCCTGGAGGAAGTACGACATGGACACCAACCTCCACGGCGGACCGCGCGCATTCGTGATGTCCGACCAGTACTACGCGAAGGTGCTCCCCATGGACATCTATCCTCTCTACCTGACGAAGGCCTGCCTCGCGGGCGACATCGACAAGATGGAGAAATTCGGAATCTATGAAGTCCTGCCCGAGGACCTCGCCCTTTGCGAGTACATCGACCCGAGCAAGAACGACATACAGGACATAATCGCAAAGGGTATAGACCTGATGCTCAAGGAAATGGCTTAGAAGTATGAACGAGAAATTCGAAAAAGGCGGCAAATTCTACTGGCTGCACTCCACGATCGACGCTTTTGAGACCTTCCTCAACGTGCCCGCCACCGTGGCCCGCAAGGGTACCCACGTGCGCGACTGCGTCGACATCAAGCGCATAATGATAATAATGGTGATAGCCCTCGTGCCCGCAGCCGTATTCGGAATGTGGAACGTAGGCTACCAGCACTCCCTTGCGACCGGCGCCGAAGGAAACTTCTGGCAGCTGCTCATCCCCAACTTCTGGTACGGTCTGCTCAAGACCCTGCCTCTGTTCATCGTATCCTACGTCGTAGGTCTGGCGATCGAGTTCGGCTCGGCGCAGATCCGCGGCGAGGAAGTCAACGAGGGTTACCTTGTTTCAGGTTTCATCATCCCTCTGATCGTCCCCGTGACCACTCCCCTCTGGATGCTCGCGATAGCCGTTGCATTCGCGGTAATCTTCGGCAAGGAGGTCTTCGGAGGCACCGGAATGAACATCTGGAACCCCGCCCTGCTGACCCGCGCATTCCTCTTCTTCTCCTATCCGACCCAGATGTCCGGCTCCGACTGCTGGATTTCCCTGAAGGCCGGCGAGAGCGTGGTGGACGGCTTCACGGGAGCCACTCCCCTCGCCCTTGAGGGCGCAAGCGCGCAGTACGGCACCGGCTTCTGGGATCTGTTTATTGGAACCGTTCCCGGATCCGTGGGCGAGACTTCCGTGATCGCGATACTTCTCGGAGCGTTCATCATCCTCTGGACCGGAATCGCAAGCTGGAAGGTCATGACGGGGTCCGTTCTCGGAGCCCTGTTCGTAGGCGGCCTCGCACAGCTTCTCGGAGCGACCGACGTTCCCTGCTGGATGCAGCTCGTGATGGGCGGCTTCGCCTTCGGTACCGTATTCATGGCCACCGACCCCGTGACCTCGGCCCAGACCGAGACCGGAAAGTGGATCTACGGCTTCCTGATCGGAGCGCTCTGCATCACGGTGCGCCTCTTCAACCCCGGCTATGCGGAAGGAATGATGCTCGCTATCCTGCTTGGCAACACCTTCGCGCCTCTTATCGACCACTGCGTGGTTTCAGTCCATATCAACCGTAAAGCAAAGAAGAGCTATGAATACTAACAGCAACACCTATACGATCGTGTACACCACGATAGTGGTTGTGCTCGTGGCGGCCATCCTTGCTTTCGTCTCCCAGAGCCTCAAGCCGATGCAGGAGCAGAACGAGAAGGCCGAGACCATCAGCCAGATTCTGACCGCCGCCCAGTTCGGCGAAAAGGACCACTGGAAGGAAATCGGCAACGCCGCGACCGTGAAATTCTTCGAGGAAAACATCGAAGCAGGCGCCGCAGTGCTCTCCACTTCCGACCTGAAGGCCCTGAACTACAAGATCAAGGCTGGCGAGCAGATCGACTACCCCATCTACAGATTCACGAACGGCATCAGCGTCCTTCCCATCTACGGAGCCGGACTCTGGGGACCCGTCTGGGGATACATCGCAGTGCAGGGCGACGGCAAGACCATCACCGGCGCATATTTCGACCACGACTCGGAGACTCCGGGCCTGGGCGGAAAGATCAAGGACGATCCTTCCTTCAGAGCCCAGTTCGAGTCGAAGACCATCAATTTCGCAGAGCCCCAGGCCGCTTTCTCGATCGTCAAGGGCGGCGCGAACGGCAGCGCGAACGGCGTTGACGCCATCACAGGCGCCACAATGACCTCCCGCGGTCTGGAAACTGCCATCAGGACCTGGCTGAAGGCCTATATAGAGGGCGGTGCAGCCGACAATTGCTGCGGCGGCGAAGAATGCTGTGGCAAGGGATGCTGCGGCGAGAACTGCTGCGAATGCACGGAAAATAACGAAACGGAGGAAACAGGCAATGAGTAAACTGAAAGAAACCATCCTCAATCCCATTCTCAAGGGCAATCCCATAACCGTCCTTGTGCTGGGTATCTGCTCCTCGCTCGCCGTCACGGTCGAGCTCAAGGGAGCGCTCGTAATGGCCCTGTCCGTAACCATCGTGACGGGACTGAGCAGTCTGGTATGTTCGCTGCTTCGCAACACCATCCCCAACCGCGTGCGCATCATCGTGCAGCTCGTGGTCGTGGCCCTTATGGTGATCCTCGTGGACCAGTTCCTCAAGGCTTTCGAAGCCACATATTCAATCGACAAGGCCCTGTCCGTGTACATCGGTCTGATCATCACCAACTGCATCGTGATGGGACGCATCGAGGCTTTCGCGCTGGGCAACAAGCCCATCCCCTCGCTGCTTGACGGACTCGCCAGCGGCGTGGGCTACGGCATTATCCTCATCATCGTGGCATTCTTCCGCGAACTGTTCGGCTCGGGCACCCTCTTCGGCCTTCCCGTGCTCTCGGCTCTGGGATACGTGAACAACGGACTCGTCATACTGCCTCCGTTCGCCCTCATCCTTCTGGGATGCATAATCTGGGTGCACCGCAGTTTCGACAAGGACCTTCAGGAGAAATAATCTAACACATACCGGATATGGAATATATTAGCTTGCTCATAAAGTCAATTTTCGTTGACAATATGATTTTTGCATACTTCCTGGGTATGTGCTCATACCTGGCGGTATCCAAGAACGTAAAGACGGCCAACGGCCTGGGCCTCGCCGTCATCTTCGTGCTCATCTGCACCCTGCCCATCAACTACGCCCTCGAGACCTACGTGCTCAAGCCGGGCGCCCTTGCGTGGCTTGGTGAGGGCTTTGCCCAGGTGGACCTGAGCTTCCTGAGCTTCATCATCTTCATCGCAGTCATCGCCGCGTTCACACAGCTCGTGGAGATGATAGTCGAGAAATTCCTTCCCTCGCTCTACTCCTCGCTGGGAATCTACCTGCCGCTGATCGCAGTGAACTGCGCCATCCTCGGCGCCTCGCTCTTCATGCAGCAGAGGGATTTCGCTTCCTTCGGAGAGGCTGAGTGCTACGCCCTCGGTTCCGGAATCGGCTGGTATCTCGCCATCGTCGCGCTCGCCGCGATCCGTGAGAAAATGGCTTACTCCAACGTTCCCAAGGGCCTCAAGGGCATAGGAATCACCTTCATCACCGTCGGTCTGATGGGCATCGCCTTCATGATCTTCATGGGTATTTCACTTTAAACGGAACAGGATATGAGTACAACCATAATTGCAGCAATCGCGATAATCGTCATAGTGACGCTTGTCCTCGTGGCCCTGTTGCTCTTCGTGAAAGCGAAGATCACCCCGAAGGGAACCGTAAAGATCGACATAAACAACGGAAAGAAGACCCTCGACGTGGCTCCCGGCGGAAACCTTATGGGAACCCTCGCCGGCGAAAAGATCTTCCTCCCCTCAGCCTGCGGCGGAAAGGCCAACTGCGGCCAGTGCAAGGTGCAGGTATTCGAGGGTGGCGGCGAGATACTCCCCACCGAAACGGGCTTCTTCAACCGCAAGCAGATAAAGGAAGGCTGGAGACTCGGATGCCAGGTGAAGGTCAAGGACAACCTGAAGATCCAGGTGGCCGAAAGCGCACTTTCCGTAAAGAAACTCGAATGCGAGGTCATCTCGAACAAGAACGTGGCGACCTTCATCAAGGAATTCACCGTGAAGCTCCCCGAGGGCGAGAACCTCGAGTTCAAGTCCGGAGAGTACATCCAGATAGACATCCCCGCCTACGAGCTGGATTTCAAGGATATCGAAGTGGAGAGCGAGTACAGGGCCGACTGGGAGAAATACGGTTTCTTCAACCTGCATTCCTCCAACCCCGAAGCCACCATCCGTGCCTACTCGATGGCCTCCTATCCCGGTGAGAAGGGCATCATCAAGCTGAACGTCCGCATCGCGACTCCTCCTTTCGACAGGAGCGTTCCCCGCGAGCTCGGCCCGAAACTCCTGCCCGTGAACCCCGGTATCGCTTCATCCTACGTGTTCACCCGCAAGCCGGGCGACAAGGTGATGATCAGCGGCCCTTACGGAGAGTTCCTCCTGCCCCAGAACGATCCCGACGACCTCGAGTACATCTTCGTGGGCGGCGGCGCCGGAATGGCTCCCCTGCGTTCGCACATAATGCAGCTCTTCAAGACCCTCAAGACCGGTCGCAAGGTACATTTCTTCTACGGAGCGCGCGCCCTCGTCGAGGCCTTCTACCTCGAGGATTTCGCCGAAATCGAGAAGGAATTCCCGAACTTCAAGTTCCACCTCGCCCTCGACCGTCCGGATCCCGCAGCTGACGCGGCAGGCGTTGCCTACACCGCCGGTTTCGTACACAACGTCATGTATGAAACCTACCTCAAGACCCACGACGCCCCCGAGGACATCAGATACTTCATGTGCGGTCCTCCGATGATGACAAAGTGCGTTGTGGACCTTCTGGACAGCCTTGGAGTCGCTCCCGAGAACATCCTGTTCGACAACTTCGGAGCATAATCCTTAAAAAAAAGAATACATACTTTTTTAACATTTAAAGAAAGCCGGCTTTTTCGCCGGCTTTTCTTTTAGTTTCTTGGAAGGGCTGAAAACTGCCGGTAGATTTGTAAAAGTCAGTTTGAGAAAAGAAAGTGAAAAGCTTCAAGACATTTCAAAAGAGCCGGCGGCAAACTCTTGTCCGACAGTCTGAAGGCGGCGTTCCAGTCGCCAGGTCGGTTTCCTCTCTCGTATTGCTTGTGTTATTTGCGCCGGCTCTTTTGATTTCTTGTAACGGGGAAGCAGCGGTTGAAGACCTGGAAGAAATCCCTGCGAAAATAAAAGAGGAGGAAAGCACGAGACAGGAGACCGTCGTCGTGCTGGAAGGAGAATGGAAAAGGGCGGATATCCTCGTGTACAGCGAGACGGACAGGACACTTCAGACTTCGGTGGGAATCACTGAAGGATGCGACAGCGCGGTTTTCGCTCTCTGGCCCGGGGAATACACCGTGGCGGTGATATGCAACTCCCCGTGGGAACTGGAAACGGCCGCTTTGGGCATTTACGACAGCCTGGAAGCGCTCAGTTACTCTCTGGAGGACGAAGACCCGCAGAACCGGCTTGCGAGCGCCACAGGGCTCGTGACGGCCGGAGGGCGGGCCTTGCTGAAGCCGAGACTTCTGTCGTGTGAGGTGGTTCTGGAAGACGTGAACAACAATATGAGCGGCTACGCGAGGCTGGAGGATCCGAGAGTCTGGCTGGAGGACGTGAACGACGAGGCTCAGATACTGCGCGAGACGGGATTCAGGCAGAAGGAAACGGGACGGCGGACTGAGGCGGTTCCTCTCCCCTGCGACGTGGGAATGTTCACCCAATATCCCGGAACAAGGATTCTGTGCTTTCCCAACGACGCTGCCGAAGGCACGGCGACGATACCCCGGACCACGTTCGTGCTGGAATGCGAAATCGGAGGGGAAACGGTGCAGATGAGGGGGAAACTGCCCTCCATGGGCCGCGGCGGAGGAGCGAGAGTGTCGGTGAGCGTGGATTCGGCGACGGAATATGAGGTCAAATGCCGTTAATTTCGTATCTTCGTGGTATGAAAATAGCGTATTGCATACATTCGATGCATCTTTCCAGAGGCGTGGAGAGGGGAATCTGCTACAAGACAAGCTATCTTGGCAGGATACCCGGCAACGAAGTGTACATTATAACGGCCGACATGAGAGGACGCAAGCCCTCGTACACTCTCGGGACAAACGTTTCACTGATAAATCTGGGCGCCAGCGACAGATTCGTCCTTTTTTACGGGAAATACCGCCGCAGGCTGCGCCGCTGCCTCGAAGAGTTGCGGCCCGACATATGCGTTTCCGTGGGCGGGAACGAGATTTACGCCCTTGCGGACATCGATTTCGGCGGAAAGAAGATCGCGGAATATCATTTCTCGCACGAAAAATTCCTCATGAAATACGGCCGGAACTTTCTCGGACGCAAGTATGCGGAGCTTCGTAACAGGATACTGAAAAAGGCCATCGCGAAATACGACGCCTATGTCGTGCTGACCAGGAAAGACCAGCAGGACTGGAAGGAATCCTGCCCCGAGGTGCGGCAAATCTACAATCCGGCCACTTTCGAGGAGAAGCGCGACGCGGCCCTTGACCGCAGGCATGTGATAGCGGCGGGAAGGCTCGTGGAACAGAAGAACTATCCCGATATGCTGGCGGCTTGGGAAATAGTCCACAGGAAGCATCCGGATTGGGTTCTGGACATCTACGGCGAGGGAAAACTCCGGAAGAGGCTCGCAAAAGAAATCGGACGGAGATTCCCGGGAGGAGGAGTGCTGCTGAAAGGGAACTGCAGGAAGATGAACGAGGCTTTTCTGGAAAGCTCGATACTTGTGCTCAGTTCGCATTACGAGGGCTTCCCGATGGTGCTTCTGGAGGCATCGGCCTGCGGGGTACCGATGGTGAGCTACGACTGCCCGAAAGGCCCCTCGGAGATAATCGAGGACGGCGTGAACGGGATACTCGTCAGGCAGTATGACGTCGAAGGCCTCGCACAGGGGCTCTGCACGCTGATTGAAGACGATGCGCTGCGTAAGAGGATGGGCGCGAAGGCGAAGGAGATGGGCGCAAGATTCCCTGCGGACGGGGTTATGAAGCAGTGGGTGGAGCTATTCTCAGAGCTCGCAGGCTGATTTTTCCGGAAAGACGGATTCGAAAACTTCAACGATGCGCTTCCTGTAGCGCTTGAAGCGCCCCTCGCTCATCTTCGCATCGTTGATGCACAGGAGCTTTCTGGAAGGTTTGAGGATGCTGCGGCAGACCATGGGAAGGGGCTGCACTCCGAGCGAAATATAGCGGCTGGAAAGACGCCTGGTGCATATCATCCCCTTGAAATACATATAGTCCACAAAGACGTACTGGCTCAGGTTCGAGCCTGAGCGCAAGGGTGTGATTCCGGAAAGGATCTCCTCCCTGCAGTTTTCATAAAGTTCATCACATTCGCTGCGCAACTTCGGATCGACCGAATGCTGCGGGCGGATGTAGAAGGCCGAGCGCGGAAGGCCCAGCACCTTACGGGCGAAATCGGAATCCCGGCGGCAGAGGCTGCGGAAACTGTTCCCGAACACGAAAAGCTGCCGTCTGACGCCGCAGGAAGGTTTCCCGTCCACGAAAAAGTCGTCCTCCGACATATCGGCCATGGGAAACATGTCGTCATTGAAATAGACAAAGCGCTCGTCCAGGCCGGGGATGCGATGAAGGAACATCTCTATGGACGAGGAGTTGAAAAGCGGCAGGCAGGACTGCGGAGCGATGTCGCTGTGCAGGACCACGCTGACCCTGTCCCTGTTAACCCAGGAAGGCACCTGACTGTCGCGGGAGACAACGAGGAAAATCTTGCCCACGAACGGCATATGGGCCTCTACCCCTCGCAGAAGGTACTTCAGGGTGCCCCAGTCGCGGAAACGCTTCCCGGAGGGCCTGCCCCCGACAACGCGCTCATAATCTTCAAGCCAGAGCGGGTCTTCGCGATTGACGTATGTGATGACGATATCCATGCGATGCAAAGATACTAAATGTTTGAAAATTATAGTATATTTGTGGATTATGCGCAAGGTAGGCAAAATACTCCTCAAGGGGCTGATGCTCCTTTTCGGCTCTCTCCCCCTGAAAGTCCAATACGCGAACGCGCGTTTTCTGGCCTGGCTCGCCGGCAGCGTCCTTGGATACAGGCGCGACGACGTGATGATCAATCTCGCACGCAGCTTCCCCGACAAGAAATATGGGGAGCTCAAGAAGATAAAGAAGAACTTCTACAGGCATTTTGCCGACGTGATAGTCGAGACGTTCTGGTTCGGCGCAAGCCACAGGCCGGAGCGCCTGCGCAAGCAGCGCATCTGCAGCATAGTCAATCCCGAGGTCATCGGAGAACTTTACGAGAAATGCCCCAGCGTCGTGATAATGTACTCGCACTGCGGCAACTGGGAACTCTACGGAGGCATCGAGAACTACAATTACGGCGAGAGTCCCACGCACATCAGCGAGGACAATTTCACGGTGGTTTACAAAAGGATGTCCAGCAAGGTATGGGACGAAATCCTGCACGAGAACCGGATTGCGCCCGTAAAAGACCGCAAGGGCTTCCCCGGCTACGTGGAATCGAACGATATTGTGCGCTACGTATTCAAACATCGCGGCGAGAAGAAATTCTACAACCTCAACACTGACCAGAGTCCGTACTACAACTCCGGGGCAAACCTCGACATAGAATTCATGCACCAGCAGACCCGGACGATGACGGCGGCCGCCGCACTGGCCCGCAAATTCTCGATGGGAGTCGTGTACCTGAACATGCGTCCGGAGAGCCGCGGACACTACCTGCTCGAATTCACCACAATCACGGAAAATGCCGCGCAGGAAAGCGTGGAATACATAATGAAGCGCTATTATGAGCTTCTCGAAAAGGACCTCGACGCGATGCCGGAGAATTATCTCTGGACCCACCGCCGCTGGAAAATCGACATGAACGAAAAAAACAGTTAGAATATGCTGAACAACAAATCAATCCTCATCACCGGAGGCACCGGCTCATTCGGAAAGGAGTTCGTCAGGACCATCCTTTCGGAATATCCCACAATAAAGCGCATAGTCATATACTCGCGCGGCGAGATGAAACAGTTCCTGATGAAGCAGGAATTCCCCGAGAACGAATATCCGCAGCTGCGTTACTTTATCGGCGACGTGCGCGACGAACAGCGCCTCAGAAGGGCATGTGAGGGCATCGACGTGATTATCCACGCCGCGGCCATCAAGCAGGTGGACACCGCCGAATACAACCCCGACGAGTGCATAAAGACCAACATCGGAGGCGCGCAGAACGTCATAAATGCGGCTCTCGACTGCGGAGTCCAGGACGTGATAGCCCTCTCCACCGACAAGGCCTGCGCCCCCATAAACCTCTACGGAGCCACGAAACTGACCTCCGACAAGCTGTTCGTGGCGGCGAACAACATCAGCGGCCGCAAGGACATCCGCTTCTCGGTTGTGCGCTACGGCAACGTGATGGGCTCGCGCGGTTCCGTCATCCCCTTCTTCATCGACAGGAAGGACAAGGGTGCGAAGGAACTGCCCATAACCGACAAGAGGATGACCCGATTCAACATCTCCCTGCAGGAGGGCGTTTCGCTGGTGCTTTTCGCCTTGAAGAACCATCTGGGAGGCGAAATCTTCATACCGAAGATCCCTTCATACCACATCACTGACGTCGCGACCGCGATCGCCCCGGAACTTCCGCAGACAGAAGTCGGCATACGCCCAGGCGAGAAACTCCACGAGGAGATGATAACCGCGACGGATTCCCTGAACACGATAGACCTGGGGAGATATTATGCAATACTGCCTTCCGTGAGCTTCAACGGCCACAGGAGCAAGGACGACTACATCAAGCACCACAACGCAAAACCCGTCCCCGAGGGCTTCCATTACAGTTCCGACAACAATGACGAGTGGGAAACCGTCGAGAGCCTGAGGGAAAAAATTGCAAAACTGTAAGTATGATTGACCATCCAATACCATACGGACACCAGTACATCACTGAAGAGGACGTGCAGGCCGTGGTCGAGGCTTTGAAGTCCGACTATATGACGCAGGGGCCCAGAATAGGGGAATTCGAAAAGAATTTCGCGAAGTTCCTGGGCTGCGGCTATGCCTGTATGGTCAGCAACGGCACCGCCGCGCTGCACCTCTGCGCGCTTGCTCTGGGCATAAAGCCCGGCGACAAGGTCATCACCACCCCGATAACCTTCGTCGCAAGCGCCAACGGATTCCGTTACCTGGGCGCAGAAATCGTGTTCTGCGACATCGACCCCGACACTTATCTGCTGGACCTCGACAAACTCGAGGAAATCCTCAAATCCGAGCCCAAAGGCACATTCAAGGCCGTCGTGCCTGTGGATTTCGCCGGTTACCCGATAGATGAGGAAAGACTCAGGACGCTCTCGCGCGAGTACGGCTTCGCGATAGTCGTGGACGCCTGTCACGCTCCGGGAGCAAGTTTCATCGACAGCAAGGGCCGCAAGCAGATGGTCGGAGCCTGCAAATACGCCGACCTGACCTGCTTCTCCTTCCATCCCGTGAAGCACATCGCGACCGGCGAGGGCGGAGCCGTGACCACGGACAACCCCAAGCTCTACGAGAAGGTCTGCCTGTACAGGACTCACGGAGTCACGAAAAATCCCGACCTGCTGACGCGGAACGACGGAGGCTGGTATTACGAGATGCAGGAACTTGGCTTCAACTACAGAATCACCGACATGCAGGCCGCACTGGGAATTTCGCAGCTCAAGAGGCTGCCGTGGAGCATCGGGCGCCGGAACGAGATTGCCCGCCGTTATGACGAGGCCTTCAAGGGCACCTGCATCCGCACCCCGTACAGGGCGGAGGGCATAGTGCATGCGTTCCATCTCTACATAATCCAGATTCCCGAAGGACGCAAGGAACTCTATACGCACCTGCGCGAAAACAACATCTTCTCGCAGGTTCTGTACATTCCCGCGCACACTATGCCCTACTACAGGCAGTTCGGCTGGAAGGAAGGCGACTGCCCCGTAGCCGAGGAGTACTACAGACATTGCCTTGCGCTGCCGATGTTCCCGTCGCTGACCGATGAGGAGCAGCAGTGGGTCATCGACAAGGTGCTCGAATTCATCGCGAAATGAGTTCCGTCGCCATCATACCGGCCCGTGGAGGCAGCAAGCGCATCCCGCTGAAGAACATAAAGCCGTTCATGGGACGGCCGATAATCGAATACTCCGTCAGGGCGGCTCTGGAAAGCGGTCTTTTCGACGAGGTCATGGTCTCGACAGACGACGAGCAGATAGCGAAGATTGCCGTTGCGGCGGGGGCGAAGGTCCCTTTTTTGCGCTCCGCGGCGACTTCAACGGACCATGCAGGCCTTGCAGAGGTGATAGACGAGGTTCTGGCCACCTACGCCTCGATGGGGCTGAAATTCGACTCCTGGTGCTGTATCCTTTCGACCGCACCTTTCGTGGACGCCGAGCTGCTCCGAAGGACTTTCAAGACCTTCACGGAAGGCGGATTCGACACGCTCCGCCCGGTGGTGCGCTTCGACTATCCCATACAGAGGGCGTTCAGGATGGACCGGGACGGACGCGTCAGCTTCATGTATCCTGAATTCGCCGCAGCGCGTTCCCAGGACCTTGAGAAGGCATATCACGATTCAGGGCTCTTCTACTGGGGCACTTCCGAAAAGGGCTTCAAGAGCTCCCGCTGGGGCGCCGTCGAGATCGACGCGATGTATTGTCAGGACATCGACACCCCCGAGGACTGGAAGATGGCCGAGCTCAAATACAGCTTGCTCTCTTCCAAATGATTCTCTTTTACACAGAAGGCGGACACTATCTGGGGCTCGGGAACATTTTCCGTTCCCTGTCGCTGGCCCGGGCCCTGCGCTCCGGAGTCTGTCCGGACGTGCGCTTTCTGACAAGCAGCGAGCCGTATGCCTGCGACATAATCCGAAACGCCGGGTTTGAAGTGACTTGCACCCCAGACCTGCTTCCTGCCATCGACTCACTCGCGCCGCACACCCTGGTGATAGATTACCTCGGCATCGGCGAAGATTTTGTCCAGAGCGCAAGGGCCGGCGGAAGAACCAAGGTCGTCCTCATCGGAAACGACTCCTCAGCGAACCACAGCGCCGACATCGTCGTGAACGCCATAATCGGCACAGGCTTCGAAAACAGGTGCTTTCGCGACTCATACGGGACCCTCAATCTCTGGGGGCCGAAATATCTGGTTCTGCGCGAGGAATTCGAGGCCATACGCGATTCTTACTCATACAAGGGGCATATCTCCACGGTGGTGATGCTCTTCGGCGGCAGCGACCAGGCCGACTTCTCCTCGAGGGTGCTCTCCCGCTTCAGCGGAAAAGGATACCGGATTCTGCTTATTCTGGGCGCGGGCTACAGGAATGACGACGAACTATCTGCAGTGCTCGCCTCCTTCGAAGGCGAAGTGGAGGTGCTTCACAGCATCAGCAACGTCTCCCAGATATACAAACAGGCGGATTTCCTGCTGACCTCGCCGGGCACAGCGCTTTTCGAAGGCCTCTGCCCCGGCATTCCGGCCATCTCCTACTTCCAGAACGAGAGCCAGAAGGCCGTGTTCGGACCGTTCATGACCACGGCCGAATTCACCGACCAGACCGATCCGGTGGCCGATATGGAAAGAATTTACGCCGATTACGAAGGCTTCAGGGCGCAGCTCAGGCGCTTCGCCGTCGGGACCGGCAGGAACGAAATAATTGAAAACATACTCGCATTATGATAGTGGTGATCGGAGCCTCGGGCTTCATAGGAACATATCTTGTCGACAATCTTCTGAGGCGCGGCCACGAAGTCCTTGCGACCGGGCGCGCCGCCGCCGCAGAGCGTTACTACGCGTCGAGGGGCATCCCCTTCGTGGACCTGGACATCTCCAGGGCCGAAGATTTCGGAAAGCTCCCCTCCGTGGGAGTCGAGGCCGTCGTGCTTCTCGCGGCGATGCTTCCGGCAAACGAGAGGCAGGAGGAGGCCGCGAAATACATTGCCGTCAATCTTGGCGGAACGCTCAACACCCTTGAGTACTGCCGCCGCATCGGGGTCAAAAAGCTGATCTCCACGACCACCTACGCCGACGTGAGCGGCCACTGGAGCGCCGACAAGCTCATCGACGACGACTCTCTCCGCTCCTATAATCTTCAGGACGACCATTCGGAATACGTGATCACCAAGAATGCGGCTACGGACCTGATTCTACACTACAACATTGCCTACGGGATGCAGGGCTGCATTTTCCGCTTGCCTCCCGTTTACGGGGTCGGGCCGCATTCGCAGCTTCGCACGGACGGAGTCCTGCGCAAGTCAGGCTTCCAGATTTTCCTCGAGAAGGCCGCCCGCGGCGAGAATCTCGAAGTGTACGGCGACAAGGACGTCTGCCGCGACATAGTCTATATCGAGGACGTCTGCGACGCTTTCGCCCTTGCGATAGCATCAGATAAAGCCGCGGGGGTCTATAACATAATGTCCGGCGAATCCTCCACCCTCGAGCAGCAGGCCGCGGACATAATCGAGGTCTTCGGGGAGGGCCGGGGCAGCCGCATCATCCTCTCCCCCGAAAAGAAGAACGGGAGCCGTTCATACCGTTTCAGCATAGAAAAAGCCCGCCGTGATTTCGGCTACAATCCCGTTTACGTGCCGTTCAGGAAGCTCTGCGAGGCATACAAGGCCGAACTGGAGCACCCGCGTTTCCCGCACCTGCTGCCCCCGGAGGGGAAGTCCCTGCTGATACTGGGCGCCGGGCAGATCCAGCTTCCGGTCATAAAAGCGGCGCGAGAGGCGGGATACCGCACCGTTGTCGCGGACTATGACCCCGAGGCCCCCGGATTCGAATATGCCGACGTGCGCTCGCTGAAGAGCACCATCGACCGGGAGGCCGTGCTGGAACTGGCGGTAAGGGAAAAAGTGGACGGAATCCTGACAACCTCCGAATATCCGGTGAACGTGGTCTCATACGTGGGCGAGAAGCTCGGTCTTCCGGCGATGTCCCGCGAGGTGGCGGCCATCTGCACGAACAAGAGCAGGCAGCGCGAGATCTTCGCCGCCGCAGGGCTCAACGTGCCTTATTTCAAGCTGATCGGTCCCGAAGAGGGTCTCGGGGAGTTCACGGATTTTCCCTATGTCGTGAAGCCTGTGGATTCTTCGGCGAGCAGGGGGGTCACGATGGTTCACGAGCGCGGCGAACTGGAGAAAGCCGTTTCGCTGGCCCGGGAGACCTCCCGGAGCGGTCTGGTGCTAGTGGAAAGCGTCATCGGCGGGCAGGAATTCAGCGTCGAGACCCTCACCCGGGACGGAAAGACCGAGATAATCACCATCACCGAAAAGATGACGCGGGGCTCTGACACCTTCGTCGAGGACACCCACATCCAGCCGGCCCGCATATCGCCCGAAGACTGGAAAATCATTTCAGAAGAGGTTCTGAAGGGCATAAAGGCTGTCGGACTCAACAACTGCCCCTCCCATACGGAAGTGAAGCTCTGCAGCGGCAAAGCGTACATAATCGAGATGGCCTGCCGCCTCGGCGGGGACTACATCACATCGGACCTCGTGCCCCTTTCGACGGGCGTGAATATGCTTGGGAACCTTTTCGCCCTTTCCCTGGGCGAGAAAATCGACGCCGAGGCGAAATTCCACAAATGCTCCTGCGTCCAGTTCCTGAACGAATCCAACTACGAAAGATGCATCGGGTTCATCGATTCCGGCGACCCTCACATCGTCAGAAGCGAGGTACTCCCCTACAGCAACGCTCCGATAGTGGATTCCGGGGGCCGTCTGGGCTATATCATCCTGCAGGCCGAGGAAATGGCGGAAATTGAAGAAATCCTGAAAAAGATAAAATGAAGACGATGATAGTCGCGGAGATGTCCGGAAACCATAACGGCTCTCTGAACAAGGCAATAGAGATAATCAAGGCGGCTGCGAAGGCCGGGGCCGATGCAATAAAGCTCCAGACCTACACGGCCGACACCCTCACGCTGGACTGCACGAAGCCGGAGTTCATGACGAACCCCAAAGGCCCCTGGGCCGGGCGCACGGCCTATTCCCTCTATGAAGAGGCACACACCCCCTGGGAATGGCAGCCGGAACTGTTCCGGATTGCGCGGGAAGAGGGCCTGGTATGCTTCTCCTCCCCTTTCGACAAGACCGCCGTGGATTTTCTGGAATCGCTCGGAAACCCGATCTACAAGATAGCCTCTCCGGAAATAACCGACATCCCGCTCATCGAGTACGCCGCCTCGAAGGGCAAGAGCATCGTTCTTTCTTCCGGAATCGCCACTCGCGAAGACCTCGAACTCGCGATTTCAAGCTGCCGCAAGGCCGGGAATGACGACATAACCCTTCTGAAATGCACCACGGCCTATCCGACTCCGATTCAAGAATGCAATCTGAGAATGATACCCGTGTTCGCGGAAACCTTCGGGGTGAAGGCCGGACTTTCCGACCACACTCTCGGGAGCCTGGCACCCATAATTGCAGTCAGCCTCGGCGCTGTCATGGTGGAGAAGCATTTCATCATAGACAGGAGCGAGGGCGGACCGGACGCCTCCTTCTCTATGGATTTCACGGAGTTCTCGCAGATGGTCCGCGACATAAGACTTGTGGAAGCGGCGATGGGAGACGGCTCGTTCGATCCTTCGCGCAGCAGCGTGGCAGGCAGAAGGGACGCCCGTTCGCTGTACGTCTCCAAACCGATGCGGAAAGGGGACCTCATCACGGAGGAGAACCTGCGCAGCGTGCGCCCCGGTTACGGGCTGCACCCCAAATACTACAAAGATTGTCTCGGGAAAAAGGTCAACCGCGACCTCGAGGTCGGGGATCCCTTCAGTCTGGAATATATTCAGCAGTAACGATCGAGGCTATGTTTTCAGCCACGCCGCTGCCATCTTCGCAGTAGCGTCTTGCGGCATTCCCCGCTTTCTCGAGAAATTGCCGGTCCGATTTCAGAATGTCGTACCAGCGGCAGAGTTCTTCCGAATTCTTTATGGAGAATCCCGCACCGGCGTCGATCATGGCCTGGCAATGGCGGTACGAGCCGAAAAGTGGACCGTAGGACACGGGAATTCCGTAGGAGGCGGGCTCGAGGATGCTGTGCGGCGAGCAGTCAAAGCCGGAACCCACATATGCGGCAAAGCCGTAGCGGTAAAGTTTAGCAAGAAGGCCGACAGTATTGACTATCAAAACGTTGGCATTTTCATCCGAAACGCGGAAATCTTTATAAACTGCACTGCTGACCTTCAGGCGCTTCTGAATCGCCCGGACGTTTTCATCCCCGATTTCGTGGGGGATTATGAGGAATTTGTCTTCGGGATGGGAGTTCGCAAGGTCAGTCACGACCACAAGATCCTCATCCTCCAAAGTGCTTCCCGCAACGAACACCTTGCGGCCCTTGCACCAGCTGTCCACGATGGGATCGCTCCAGACCATACGCGACATCTCCACGACACGGTCCATCCTCGGATCTCCGGTCACGACGGCGTTCTTCACGCCTATCCCCTCCATCAGCTTGCGGGACTCCTCGTCCCGGACCAGAATACCGCTGAAACAGCGTCTGAGTGCCCTGCGGAAAGGCTCGGCCCAGGGTTTGAACCAGCGCATCCAGGGGACGTAGCAGGCGGAAACCAGATATGTCGGGACATGCCTTCGGCGAAGGCCGTCAAGGTAACCCAGCCAGAGGTCGCTGATGCTTATCAGGCAGAGTTTCGGGTTCACGATCCGGAAAAAGCGGGCGTTGTTCCAGGGATTGTCCAGAGGGAGATAGTACGCGAAATCCAGCAGAGGATCATTCTTCAGATGCTCGTATCCGGAGGGCGAGAAGAAGGTGGCGAGAAGACAGCAACCGGGACAGCGCCTGCGGACAATTTCCAGAACCGGGCGGATTTCCTCGAATTCGCCGTACGAGGCCGAATGGACCCAGATTATGTTACGCACGTCCTTGAGGTCGCGGCGCATCCTTCGAAACTGCCCCCGTCGTCCCCGGATGAACAGGCGGGCTTTTTCAGATATTATCGGCATTGAACTCTATCCTTGAGGTTATTCTGGGGATCTCCACGCTGCGGAAACCCCTCTGATACTTGGAAATTTCACTGACTTTGAACTGAGCGGCGTCGTTTCCCGACGGGTAGCGGTTGGAGCCGGTCTCATAGAATTCGACGCCCTTGTCCTTGAGATACTTGATAGTGGTGTACTGGATTATCTCGCCGCCGTGGCCGTTCAGGGCATAGGGGTCGCGGGTAGCGAAGGAGGCGTAGTAAGCGGCCTTCTTGCAGACCATTATGAGGGCGCCGGCGATGTAATCCTGCACATCGTCCATATGGAGCATCGTAAGGCAGCTGTCCCCTTCTGCAATCCATTCATACATACATTCCCAGGAGGCGTCGGTGCGGGTCTGACGACCGGCGTCGAAAATATGGATGGACTTGAACTTCGCAAGGATTTCAGGGGTGATGTTGCTCCTGTCGAACACGTCGACGCGGTAGCCGTCCTGCTGCAGGGCCTGTTTGATGGCGGCCTTGTGGCCCTTTCTCATAAGCCGGACAATTGTATCGAGGTCAAGCCTCAGGTCGACTATATTTGTGGTCTGGAAGGTCACCAGGGCGCCATTTTCGACTCCCGGAACATCGAAGGGGGTGAAATCGCGGAAATACGGATATCCGATAAGGGGGTCGATCATGAATTTGCCGTACCGTATGCCGTTTTCGCGCGCAATACGGAGGATCTGCCCGCAGATGAACTCCGCAACCTTGCGGCGGCTGACGTCCTCGTCGGAGCGGTAGGCCGGCAGCGGGGTGTAGTCGCCGTACATCGCAAAGCAGTCAAATGTCCTTTCAGGGTAACTGTATTCGGCCAGAAGCGGGACTATCGCCTGGATCTTGCCGCCCTGCAGGACCATGAAGGAGAAGTTGCGGGTATTGGAGTCGAAACGGCAACAGGAAGAATATTTCTGCCAGGCCGTGGTATGGCGCATCCAGGCGGAATCGGAAGCGAGCGCAAACGCATCCCACTGTTCCTTGTTGCTTTCGTTGAGATATTCAATTTCCATAAACTATTGTTTTTCGGAATTGTGTGCGCAATATTTTGCGGTGAATGTGTCTGATTTACTGAGCTCGTCCGGAGTACCTTCGAACACTATGCGGCCGCCCTGCTCTCCGGCGTCCGGGCCCAGGTCGACGATCCAGTCGGCATTTCGGATCACGTCAGGATTGTGCTCCACGACCACGAGGCTGTGGCCCATGTCGAGAAGCTGGTCGAAAGCCTTCAGGAGATTCTCCACGTCGCGGAAATGAAGGCCTGTGGTGGGCTCGTCGAAGATGAACAGGATTCTCTCCGCCTTTCGGTTCGAACGGCTCAGGGAGAGGAAATAAGCAAGCTTTATGCGCTGGCTTTCGCCACCGGAGAGAGAGGAACTGCTCTGTCCGAGCTTGAGGTAGCCCAGACCCACGTCCTGCAGGGGGAGAAGCTTGCGGACTACATTGGCGGCCTCTTCTTCCGGTGCCGCGCCGAAAAAATCCAAAGCCTCGTCCACGCTCATGTTCAGGATGTCGTCGATGTTCCTGCCGCGATAGCGGACTTCGAGAATGTCCTGCTTGAAACGCTTCCCGCCGCACTCCTCGCAGACCATCGTCACGTCGGCCATGAACTGCATCTCGATCGTGACGGTCCCTTCGCCCTGGCACTCCGGGCAGCGGCCGCCGTCGGCGTTGAAGGAGAAATGCTGCGGCGTGTAGCCGTTGATTTTCGCATATTGCTGGGCTGCAAGCAGTTCGCGGATATCGTCATAAGCTTTCAGGTAGGTCACGGCGTTGGAGCGGCTGCTGCGCCCGATGGGATTCTGATCGACGTACTCGACGCGGTCGATTCTGTCCACGTTGCCGCCAAGGCCTTTGAATACGCCCGGCAGATCGCCCGAATCGTGGATTTTGCGGTACAGCGCAGGATAGAGGATGTCGCCGACAAGCGAGGACTTGCCCGACCCGCTGACGCCCGTTATGACCGTCAGAACCCCCAGGGGAATTCGCACGTCGATGCCTTTGAGATTGTGCTCATGCGCACCGAGCACGGATATGCTGTAATCTGAAGTGCGCCGCCGGCGTTTGAATCGCGGAATCACGCCGTCGATGTAGGCTTTCGTAAGGGACTTTTCCTCAGGGATGATCTCCCCCCCGTATAGGCCGGCGCGGGGTCCCATCTCAATTGTAAGGTCCGCCGCCTTGATGATGTCCTCATCGTGCTCCACCACTATCACGGTGTTGCCCAGGTCGCGCAGCCTGCGAAGTACTTCTATGAGCCTCTGAGTGTCGCGTGAATGCAGGCCGATCGAGGGCTCGTCGAGTATGTACATCGAGCCCACGAGGCAGGAGCCCAGGGCAGTGACGAGGTTGACCCTCTGGCTCTCGCCGCCGGAGAGAGTGTTGCAGGCGCGGCTCAGGGTAAGGTAGCCCAGACCCACGTCCTGCAGGCACCGAAGCCTTGAAATGACTTCGGAAAGGGGCTCGCGGACTATCTCGCGCTCGATTTCGTCCAGCTCGAAGGCCTCGGCACGGGCCAGGGCATCAGACACGGTCAAATCGAGGAATTCTCCGATATTCAGGCCGTCGACGCGGACATAAAGGGCGTCCTTGCGCAGGCGGGTGCCCCGGCACTCATGGCATATGGTTCTGCCGCTGAAGCGGCTCAGCATATATTTGTACTGTATCTTGTAGCGCTGGGTCTCGACCCACTCGAAGAATTCGTCGATGCCGACGAGGCGCATCGGGTCTTCGTCATAGGAATGGCCGGGAGCGGGCCTCTCCCCTTTCCAAATCAGTTCGCGCTGAGCGTCCGTCAGTTCGCAGTAAGGGGTGAAAATCGGAATTCCACAACGCTCCGCGACTTCTATGAGATGGTCCTTGAACCAGCTCATCTTCTCCCCTCTCCAGCAGGCTATCGCGCCGTCATAGATGCTCTTCGTCTTGTCAGGGACGACCAGATCCTCGCTGATACCCACGATCTTGCCGAGTCCGCCGCAGACAGGGCAGGCCCCCAACGGGGAGTTGAAGCTGAACATATATTCGTCAGGAAGGGCAAAGGTCAGCCCGTCGAGTTCCATCCTCTCGCAGAACTCTCTACGGACACCGTCCTTCCATACGGACATCCGGCCGTCTCCCTGCAGAAAAGCATCCGCAATCGAGGCCAGAAGCCTGTCGCGGTCGCCCGGAAGGCTCACACGGTCGATCAGAAGAAGGGCGTCCTCAGGAACCGCGGCGCCGCTCAGGACATCGTCTATCTTCACGGGGGAAGCTCCGCAGAAAAGGCGGGAATAGCCCCGCTCTTTGAGGGAAAGCATCAGCTCCACCCTGTCTTCGGCATCCTTCCAGCCAACGTCGCAAAGGATGAAGGCATGGCCCTCGCAAAGAGTCGAGAGATACGATATGACCGTGTTCACGTTGTCGCGGGTCACCAGACCGCCGGAAACGGGTGAATATGTCTTGCCGATGCGGGCATAGATGAGGCGCAGGAAATCGTATATCTCGGTCGTGGTCGCGACTGTCGAACGGGGATTCTTGATATTTACCTTCTGCTCGATGGCAATCGCGGGAGGGATGCCCTCGATGGAATCGACGTCAGGCTTGCTCATACGACCAAGGAACTGGCGGGCATACGAGGAAAGGCTCTGCGCAAAGCGCCTCTGACCTTCGGCGAAGAGCGTGTCGAAGGCAAGCGATGACTTTCCGCTGCCGGAAACACCGGTGATGACCACAATCTTTCCACGCGGAATGTCGAGCGAAACATTCTTCAGATTGTTCACTCTCGCCGCCCTTATGCTGATTGTATCCTGATTCATCCCAGTCTGCCTGATCTGCGACAAAAGCTCTCTCGCAAATCAAGCGAAGATAACATTATTTTTCCTCTTACGGAAGAAGTCGTGGCAATTATCAGGAGAGGTGAAGAAAGACTCAAAAAAAATTTGCGGATTGCGAAATCTTGAGTATATTTGCATCCGCTTTCGACAGAGAAGCGACCAGCGCCGGGTTTCCGGCCTACCAAAAATGGTGCGGTAGTTCAGCTGGTTAGAATGCCGGCCTGTCACGCCGGAGGTCGAGGGTTCGAGTCCCTTCCGCACCGCCACAAAATGCCTCTCACGATTGTGAGGGGCATTTTAGT
>R20__coassemble_157_pt1 | contig 53710 bp, 42 predicted proteins | sample R20__metabat2_low_PE_040 | metagenome-assembled genome bin R20 | reverse complement strand
AGCCGCAGGGTATGTTACAGGGGCAGCGCCCCTGTCAAAAGGGTTAGCCGTCGAGTGAACGTGAGTGCGGCGAGTAGCTTTTTCGATTCAGGAGGGAAGCAGAAGGCCTTGTGACACTGCACCCGCGAGCGGCGAAACGTTGCAGGAGGGCTGCTGAGACTGGGGGGTAAAAGATCGCCAAAGGCGTATCGAAGGCTTGAAGTGCAAAGCACGAAAGACTTCGATAAACTCCGAATTTATCTTGTGAGGACCTGGGTCATGCAGTGGGCGGCGCCGTAGCCGGAGATGAGGCTTTCGAGCGGGAGCCACTCCACCCTGACGCCGTTGTCCCTAAGGGCTTTCTGATAGGCTTCAGACTGACCTCCGACGGCCATTATGTGTCTCGGGGCTATGGTGAGATAGTTGTTCGCGTAGTGGAGCTCGTCCTCCCTGTCGATGGGGATTATCGTGTAGCCAAGAGATCTGACGATATCCACGAAACCGGCATCCTCCTGAACGAGAGTATAGGCTTTCGTGCCTTCCGCCCGCGCATAAATGTCCGCTGTGCAGTATTCCGGATCGCCCGGCGCGGCTTCCATTCTGCTTCGCTGCATCGTGCAGAGGTCTTTGTCGATTATGTTGAAATGGGTGTCCAGATGCATTTCCATCTGCCATCTCAGATGGTCTTTCACGACGATGACGGTGTCGTGTCCGAAGACGTCGGCCTCCATCATCTGGTTTATGGCCTCGATGTTCGTTCTCATTCCGCAGCCTATGAACGATATGTTGCCTGCCGGGATGTAATCGCCTCCCTCCAGTCTGCCGTCTCCGTTGACTTCATACACAGCCCTGATGCCCAGTTGCTCATAGCATGCCCGGATTATTCTGGCTTCCGGGGCCCTCTGGGAGGAATTCATCCTGCAGATTATCTGCCCTTTCGGGGTGGAGATGCTCTGGTCTCTGGTGAAATACAGGTTCATCAGCGGGTGGTGGATGTAATCGGCTTCGAGAGTAGTGTTGTTGTCCGTCGTGCGAAGGACAATCTCGGGTTGCAGAAGGATGACACGTATGAGGTCCTCTTTGGACATCGCCGAAAGTGTCTGAAGCCTGTATTGTTCGCCGAACGAAGCGCTGTCTTCCGGGCATACGGCGCTCAGGTCATAGACCAGGGTCGCGGTGGCCAGTTCCTTGAGCCTGTCCGTATCCATTTCAGCGAGGATATCGCGGACATCGAACACCTTGATGCCGTTCTTGCGGAGCATCCGCACATAGTTCCTGTGCTCGGCGGCGGCTTTCTCTACGTCGAAATACTCCTCGAACAGCCCGGCGAGAGGATGTATGACCCCGTCGAACAGTTCTTCTCCGGGGGCGCAAACCAGGATGGATGTGGCCCGGTCCCATTCCGCTGCGGGAGGAAGTCCGGTTCCGGCGTTCCGGCATCCGGTCAGGGCGAATATACAGAAAATGAGAGATGCGGCTCCGGATACGAAGCCGTGCCGCGATATGTTCCGGGAAGATTTTGCCATAAAGATAATTTGTTTACAGCCAGCGAAAATACTAGATATTTTGAACAGTAGCAAGTATTCCGTTCTTACATTTGGGATATGACTCCGAGTGCGTCGGTGAGCAGTCTGGCGAGAAAGTCGGTCAAGCGGACTGCCTGCGAAGCCGGAAAGCCGCCCTTGAACGCCAGATTCGTGATGATGCCCGCGATTCCGCACACGATCAGTGCTTCCGTGAGCGGAAGGGCCAGGAGATTTGTAAGGAGGAAGTATTTCGGAAAGGTATGGAAATGGAGCCAGGCGGCCGGGGCTGTGAAAAGCTGGCAGGAGATGCTCAGGGCGGCCATTTCCCATATTCTGCGCATCACCCCGGCCCTGCCGTCCTGCGGATACCAGTCCCTGAGCCTCGGGAAGATGGTGTAGATTCCTGCCATCGCGAGATATGAAAGCTGGAAGCCGGCTGATGCGATTGCGCCCGGATTCAGGGCCAGATGTACCGTAAGGGCTGTGCAGTAGATGCTTTCGCCGGAGCGGGATCTCCCCGGAAACATCCGGGAGATTTCCCGGAGCAGTATGAACAGGAAGGCCCTGACAATGGAGGGAGAGGCTCCCGTAACGAGGGCGTAGCTTCCGCAGAATGCCACGCACAGGGCACTTCTTGCCGCGGCCCCGGCGGGGGAGTTCCCGAGCACGCCCAACAAGGTTCTTACTACAAGATAGATTATCCCCAGATGAAGTCCGGAAAGGGCGAGGATGTGTGAGGCCCCGCTGCGTCGGAAAGCTTCGATGGTTTCCCTGCCCAGAAAAGAGCGGTCGCCGCAAAGAAGGGCTTTGAGCAGGGCTCCGGTGCCGCTCTCCCGGAATGGCGTACGGTCCACGGCGCTGATCATCGCACCGAGCACTGTCTCGTAAAATCCTTCCGGATTCCGGGCTCCGATGCTTCCGGACAGTCCTGCGCTGCACTGGCTGAACATTCCTGCGAGCAGGAACGTCAGAAGTATCGCGGGAGTGTCGAATCTGCCGCATCGCCCGATCAGGATCATTGCTCCGACCGCTCCGGCAAGGGTCGCGGCGGCCAGAGGACCGCTCGCCCCCAAAAGCAGCCCCAGAGCCGTTCCGGCGCAGAAAGACAACGATATTTTCAACACAAGGCAAAACTACCCGATATTTTTGCTAAATTTGCGCCGCCAAAAGTTGCCAGACGCAACCGTTGTTTGTCAAACACTTAAAAGAATATGATAGTTCTCGTAATCAATTGCGGCAGTTCGTCGATCAAGTATCAGCTTCTCGACATGAAGAGCGCGGACGTGTACAGCCTTCTCGCAAAAGGTGTGGTCGAAAAGATCGGTCTTCCCGAAGGAACCCTTATCCACAAGCCCACGGGCAAGGATGTGTTCCGTCACGCCCTTGAGATTCCCGATCATAAGGTCGGAATGAAACTGGTCCTCGACGCCCTCGTCGATCCCGATCACGGGGTGATTGAAAAATTCGAGGATATCGAGGCAGTGGGCCATAGAATCGTCCAGGGAGCCGACTATTTCGACTCCAGCGTCCTCGTGGATGAGGATGTGATGAAGAAGATCGAAATCTGCTGCGATTTCGCCCCGCTTCACAACCCCGCCCATATTCTCGGCATCCGCGCCATGCAGCACGTGCTGCCCGAGGTGCCTCAGGTCGTGACTTTCGATACCGCCTTCCACCAGACCATGGAGCCCTGCGCCTATATGTACGCCCTGCCCTGGGAGTATTACGAGAAGTACAGGGTGCGCCGTTACGGAGCCCACGGAACCTCGCATCAGTATGTTTCCCGCAGGGGAGCTGAGTTCGCAGGAGTCGATCTTGAGAATTCCCGCATCATCACCTGCCATATCGGCAACGGAAGCTCCGTGACCGCGATCCGCAACGGAAAATGCATCGACACTTCGATGGGTTTCACCCCTCTCGAGGGTATGATAATGGGTACGCGCTGCGGCATCATCGACGCGAATATAGTGCCTTATATCATGAAGAAGGAGAATCTAAGCCCCGACGAGATGACCGCCGTGATGAACAAGAAGAGCGGTTTTCTGGGTCTGAGCGGCAAGAGTTCCGACATGAGGGACATGGTTTCCTTCGCCGAGGAAGGCGACGAAAAGGCCGCTCTGGTGCTCAAGAAGCTCGTTTTCGATATCTCGAAGCTCGTGGGCGGCTATATCGCCGAGATGAACGGAGTGGACCTCATAATATTCACAGCCGGCATCGCCGAGAACAACCCCTGGCTGCGCCGTCTCGTCAGCGAGCAGTTTGCCTATATGGGCGTGAAGATAGACAATGAGGCAAATGACAATGCCCGTGACGAGGCCGTCATCTCGACTCCCGACTCGACCGTCAAAGTAGCAATGATCCCGACCAATGAGGAACTTGTCATTGCTCGGGATACGATGAGTATTGTGAATTCTCTTAAGGCTTAGCCTTTTATTTCGAATCCATCGCCTGACAGGCGGTGATGGCCACCATCTTGTAGATGTCGTCCACGCTGCAGCCTCTGCTGAGGTCGTTGACGGGACGTGCTATGCCCTGGAGGATAGGGCCTATCGCATCGGCTTCTCCAAGCCTTTGGACCATCTTGTAGCAGATATTTCCGACCTCGAGGTTGGGGAACACCAGTACGTTGGCCTTTCCCGCGATTTCGGAGCCGGGAGCCTTCTTGGTGCCCACGGAAGGCACGAGAGCGGCGTCAGCTTGCAGCTCGCCGTCGATGTTGAGGGCGGGATCGAGCTCTTTCGCGAGCCTCGTGGCTTCCACTACCTTGTCCACCACTTCGTGCTTCGCGGAGCCCTTCGTGGAGAATGAAAGCATGGCCACTCTGGGATCCTCAAAGCCTGCGACGCTCCTTGCCGTGCGGGCCGTGCAGACAGCTATCTGCGCAAGCTGTGAGGCGTCCGGGGCGGGAGTCACCGCCACGTCGCCTACCACCAGGACACCGTCTTCTCCGTACTGGGGGGTCTTAGTGATCATCAGCATGGCACCGCTGACGCAGCTGATGCCGGGGGAGCACTTGATTATCTGAAGGGCGGGGCGCAGGGTCTGGCCGGTCGTGGAGAGGGCACCGCTGATCTGGCCGTCGGCATCGCCGTTCTTGATGATCAGGCAGCCGAAGTACAGAGGATTCTGGCAGAGTTTCTTCGCTTCCTCGGGAGTCATTCCCTTGTTCTTGCGAAGTTCATAGAGAAGATTCTCGTATTCTGCCGTCTTTTCGCTGGTCGCGGGGTCGATTATGGTGGCCGAGGCGATGTTCTCAAGACCGAGCCGGGCGGCCTTTGCGAGTATCTCGTCGCGGTTTCCGATGAGGATGATTTCAGCGAGGCCGTCCCGGATTGCGAGGTCTGCGGCCGTGATGGTGCGGTCTTCCAGCGATTCGGGAAGAACGATGCGCTGCCTGTTGGACTTGGCTCGCGCGATGATGCTTTCAATAAGGGTCATATTGTGGTTTTTTAGTCTATCAGTCCTGCTTTTCTGCCGAATTCAATTATTATGTCGGCCGTTCCTTCGACTCCTGCCAGGGAAGAGTCGATGCACATATCATAGTCCGAGGACTTGCCCCAGTGGCCGTCCGTGAAAAGATTGTAGTGCTGCGCCCTTGCTGTGTCCTTGTCATAGGCCAGTTTCCCGGCTTCTTCTTCGGAGATTCCCTCCCTCAGGGCGACATATTTGGCGCGCACCTCCAGCGGGGCGTGGATGAACACGTCCAGGCAGCAGTCCAGTTCGCGAAGGGCATAATTGCTGGCGCGTCCGATGAAGATCGCCGAACCTTCGGAGGCAATCTTGCGGATTGTGTCGCACTGGATGCCGAAAATCGTAGCGTCATTCAGGCCGCCGCTGCCGGCATAGTAACGGTTGGAGCCGAAAACGCTCCCGATTTTCCAGAAATGAGTCTTTTCGTCGCGTTTTTCGAAAAGAGATGCACTCAGGCCGCTTTCCTGGGCCGCCTTGTTGATCAGTTCGGCGTCGTACACCGGTATCCCGAGCCTGCGCCCGAGTTCAAGCGCGACTTCGCGTCCGCGGCTTCCGAACTGCCTTCCGATGTTGATTATCAGTTTTCCGGTCATATCATATCTCGCTGCCAAGGATGGTGTCTTCCTCACCGTCCTTGAGCTTTTTGAATTTGTTGAAGAGCCTTATTATGAAGAGGGCCGAAACCACGATGGAAAGAAAGTCCGAAATCGGGAAACTCATCCAGACGCCCTCTTCGCGGAACCAGATCGGCAGGGTGTAAAGCAGCGGCAGCAGGAAAAGCAGTTGCCGGCTCAGAGACAGGAAAATCGAGATTTTGACCATTCCGAGGCACTGGAACAGGTTGGACGAAACCATCCCGAAGCCCACGAACCCCACCGCCAGGTTCATTACCCTGATACCTCTTACCGCAAGGGCCTTGAGCTCCGGGTCGTTGGTGAAGAGACTGACGGCGGCCTCGGGGATAAGCTCGCTCACGGCGAAGCAGACCATGGTCGTTATTATGGCGCACAAGGCTGTCAGAAGGAAAACCTGTCGCACGCGCGAGTATTGTCGGGCGCCGTAGTTGTATCCCGCAATCGGCTGCATGCCCTGGTTGAAGCCCATAGCGATCATAATGAACATGAAGGTGATTCTGTTCACGATTCCATAAGCTCCGATCGCCAGGTCGCCACCGTATTTCAGAAGTTGCTGGTTGATGAACAGGGAGACCAGACAGGCTGCGGAATTCATCAGGAACGGGCCCACACCGATGGCGAGTGAAGATTTTGCGATTCTGCGGTTGATCTGGAACACGGGCCTTGGGAAGTGCGGTATCCGCTTCTTGTCGAGGAAGAATCTCAAGGAATAGGTAAGGGCCATCATCTGGCAGAGTATGGTCGCGAGGGCCGCTCCCTTGATGCCCATTCCGAAGACGAAGATGAATATGGGGTCGAGTATCGCGTTGGAAATCACCGTGAAAAGCGTCAGGCCCATCGCGGTCTTCGGATTGCCGGCCGCGCGTATCACTCCGTTGAGACCGAAATACAGATGGGTGAATACGTTTCCGGCGAGGATTATTATCATGTAGTCCCGGGCGAAGGGAAGTGTATTCTGTGTCGCTCCGAAGAAGGTCAGGATCGGGTCCAGGAAAAGAAGGGTCACCGCCGTGAAGATCAGTCCGATTATCACGTTGAGCGAGAGTACGTTGGCCAGCACCTTGTTCGCGCTCTCGTAGTTCTTCTGCCCCAGCAGTACGGAAATCATCGTCATCGCTCCTACACCCACGAGGGTTCCCAGAGCCGACGACAGGTTCATAAGGGGGAACGTGACGGCAAGGCCCGAAATCGCGTATGACCCCACGTCCTTTATGTGGCCGATGTAGATGCTGTCGACCATATTGTAGAGCGAAGCTGCCGTCTGGGCTATGATTCCGGGGATTGCGTAGGATTTCAGCAGAGTGCCGATTTTCTGCGTCCCGAGCTCTGTGGGTGCTGTTCCTGCCGCCGCCATTATTCTTCGGAGTCCTCCGCGACGGTGTATTCAACCATTTCTATGTCGAAGCGCAGGGGGCAGTACTTGTTGATAAGGGACCCGGATCCGGAAGTGCCGTATCCGAGAGTCGAACTCATTATGACTGTCGCCTTTTCGCCAGGGTGCATCTTGGCGAGAGCCATCGCGAAGCCGTCGATCACGGAGCTGGAGGCGAGTTGTATGTCGGAATATTCAGTGGCGTAAGTCACTTTCTGGGGCTCATAGGTCTTGGAACTGCTGTAGATTCCGGCGTCCACCGCGACATCCCTGATGGTCGTGTCGAAAATCTGTCCGTCAAGCCTCATTCCGGTGTAGTTGATGGTGAAGGTGTCGCTGTCGGAGAAATCCTCTTCGCTTTCCGGCTCGCCGGTCCTGATGTAGTAGAAGCCGGTCGTGTCGTTCTGGACGGAAGACGAGCCGATGCCCGCGTGGCTGATGTACCTTTCTATCGAGTCGGCCTCCCACTTGTCCAGATCGTTGAACGCCTCGACTATCTTGAAGTCATAGATGAGGTCCGTGCCGGTGGAATTCTTGTAATACTCGTCGGCCGTGTCATAAAGCAGGTAGGTGGTGAGCCATCCGGGAATCGCCAGGGTGCGCTCGCCGCCGACCTTCATTTCGCAGAACGACTCGTCCAGGCCGGCAAGATTGGAAGATGTCGTGCGGCAGATTGTCAGGGGAGCGTAGCAGGCTGTGGGATCATAGGCGTCCATCTGTTTTGCCAGGTCAGGCGAGCTGTAACCCTTGAGAGTGCCGGCGAGGGTCTGGGAGACATATTCCAGGCGCACGTAGAGATTGTCCTCGTACGTCCCGACCGCGTCTCCGGTGCCGGGTTTGTCGGAGATTATGTAGGCTCCGAGTTCGGTTTTGCGAGCCTCGGGATGGTATTTGGCTATCCAGCTCTCGAATTTTTTCGCCGCCGCGTCGTTGGTGCCGGCAGTTTCGGTTGTGGCGCAGGAGCAAAGGGCTGCGGCAATTGCCGCTGCAAGTATGATGTTCTTCTTCATTTTCATTTATTTTCGGGCACTCTGCCTTGCAGGAATCGTGCCGTTGCCTTCTCAATATATTCCGCCGCGTCAGCGGGAGACGCTATGTCTTCCGGGAAGTAAAGCCTTCCGCCGGAAGCCTGTTCGTGGCCGCCTCCGTGGAAGTCGCGAGTCGCGAGGGCGTTCGCCGAGGTCCCCTTCTTCGAGCGTATGGAAACTCTGAAATATCCGTCGTCTTCCTTGAGCAGGATGCTCAGGCGTATCTTCTTTATGCTCAAGGGGATGTTTACGAGCCCTTCGGTCTCTCCCTCGAGCAGGCCGAAGCGTTCGGAGAGTTCCTTGGTCAGCACCATGTACGCCGCTCCGCCTTCTGTCGTTCTCAGTTCTTCGGAAAGCATATGGCTGAACGCCGCGACTCTGTTGGGACGGTATTCGTTGTACAGATGCTGTATTATTTCATCCCTGTCAACCCCTGCGGCAAGCAGCTCGGAAGCCATCTGCAGGGTGGAGGGGAAGACCGAGTTCGCAAAGTTGTTCGTGTCCGTGGTCATTCCGGTCATCAGCGCCACGGCGGTCTTTGCGGGAAGTTTGGATGCGTCGGAACCGATTTGAGGAGCGGTCAGCAGTATACTGTAAAGCAACTCGCAAGCAGAGGAAATGTCGGTGCGGCTGAATATCGTGCCGAATTCGTCGGTGGCCGGATTGAGATGGTGGTCCACCAGTATTTTCGGAACGTCCAGAGCGCGAAGGGCATCCGCCATTTCGGCCGTGCGGTCCAGTTTGTTGAGGTCCAGGCAGATCAGCAGCGAACAGTTCTTCAGGCGTTTCAGGCACTCCTCTCCGTCGGTTTTGAATACGAGGATGTCCTCGCCACCTGTCAGGAACGACAGATAGTCCGGAAGCGGGGAGGGAACCATTGCGCAGACATCCTTGCCGTAGATTTCGGATATGAAGTTCTTCAGGGCCACGAGGCAGCCCGCGGCATCCCCGTCCGGGCCGTTGTGGGAGACCAGGATTATGCTTCCGGCCGCCGATACGGGGCCGAAGAAGGATTCGCGTGTCTGTTCGGACAGAGATGTCATGTTCGTTTTTTAAATGCCTGCAAATTTAATAAGAATATTGCATTTCATAAATCCTTTTCATAACTTTGTCGGGATTTGGAACAAATAAGAACAACAATATGAAGAAATCAGTTCAGAACATCATCCAGGTAGCTCTCCTGCTTGTAATCGCGGTGCTTGTATTCGCTATTTACAAGAGTATCATGAAGCCCGTAAACTTCAACAAGGAGAAGGCGGCCCGCGAAAACGTCGCCATCCAGAGGCTCAAGGACATCCGTACCCTGCAGGTGGCTTTCAAAAGCGTGAACAACCGTTTCGCCCCCGCGGTGGACACTCTCATCGACTTCTACAACAAGGGTGAAATGTCCATCATCATGCAGATTGGTTCAATGGACGACTCCCTGGCCGTTGCACACACCGACGCCCTGAAGAAGGCGAACAAGAAGATCACGGGCCTGCAGATGTACCAGATGTATTTGGCGGGCGACAAGAATCTCGTGTTCTCGGTGGAGAACAAGATTCCCGTGCGCGACACCCTCTTCAACGACCGTTCCGATTTCAATGTCGAGGATCTGAAGTGGATACCCTTCTCTGACGGAGCGCCCGTCGAGATGGACGCCGCCATCAAGATGGTTTCCGGAGTTCCCGTTCCCCTCTTTGAGGCCAAGATGCCCTACAAGGCTCTCCTCAAGGGTATGGACAATCAGCTCCGAATCAACCTCGACGCCGAGCGCCGCGACCAGAATCGCTACGAGGGTCTTCAGGTCGGCAGCATCACCGCTCCGAACAACAACGCCGGTAACTGGGAGTAAAAGTGGAAGATTCGCTGCTCACCCCGAAGTGCACGCTTGTGCCTTCGCGCTTTTTCGAGCCCACGGAGGCTCGTGAGGCCTTGGGGGAAGTGGTTGAACTTTCAGAAAACGACAATATCAAATATGTCAGTGTCCCGCAATACGACGCGATTCTGATATATTCCGATTTCGACAGCATCTCAGGGGGGCACAGCGCTGCCCTTCCTGAGATGTTTCATATTCTGAAGGCCCTTCCGGACTGTCCCGATTACAACAAGATAATCGCGACATGGAGCGAAGGTTCCCTGTACCTTGCGATCGCCCAGGGAAAGAGCCTTCTTCTTGCGAACGCCTACAAGGCGCAGAATTTCGCGACCGCGCAATATTTCATCTTCCTTGCCGTGAAATCCCTCCAGCTCAATCCGGAGGTTTCCACCATCTGGTGGCGCAGCGCCCTCGATTCCGAGGACAAGATGTCCCTCTACCGTTATTTCAAGGCTGTCGAGCAGCTATGAGGATAATCGGAGGGACCCTGAAAGGCAAGGCCATCAAGCTTCCTGCAACCTACAAGGCGCGTCCCACGACGGACTTCGCCCGCGAGGGACTTTTCAACGTATTGGACAATGAATACGAATTCGAGGGCCTCAAGGTGCTGGACCTTTTCGGTGGCACGGGAGCCGTGTCGTTCGAATTCGCGTCCAGAGGCGCTTCGAGAGTTTATTGCGTCGAAATGGCCCGCGAGAACGCAAGTTTCATAAAGACCGAGGCGCAGCGTCTGGGACTTCAGAACGTCACGATGGTGCGCGACAACGTTTTCGATTTCCTGCCGATCTGCAGGGAGAAATTCGATCTGATATTCGCCGATCCCCCTTACGCGATGGATGGTCTGGAAACCCTTCCCGACAGGATTTTCGCTGCCGATATCGTGTATCCCGAGAGGTATTTCATACTCGAACACGGCGGCGAGCATTCGTTCCGTTCGCACGAATTCTTCATCAAGGAGAAGGTTTACGGAAGGGTGCATTTCTCCTTTTTCGAGCGCCCCGGAGAGTGACTCTACAGGCCTTTGGCCTTGGCCTCGTCCCAGATGGCGTCCATCTCGGCGAGTGTCATCCCGCTTAGTTTTCTTCCTTTTTTCAAGGTGTTCTCTTCCAGGTAGGTGAAGCGACGGCGGAACTTGCTGCAACTGCTCCCGAGGGCCTTTTCCGGGTCGATTCCGTACAGGCGGGAGGCATTGATGGCGGCGAACATCAGGTCCCCGAACTCCTCCTCCATATGTGCGGGGTCATTCTCGAGGCAGGCTTCGCGCACTTCGCCGAGCTCTTCCACAACCTTGTCCCAGACGTCCTCCTTCTTTTCCCAGTCGAAGCCGCAGCCGCGCGCCTTTTCCTGCATGGAAAGGGCCTTCAGAACGGCCGGCATCGCGTCCGGAATACCGGAGAGGACGGTTTTATTTCCGTCCTTCTCCCTGGCTTTCACGAGTTCCCAGGTGTCGGCTATCTCCTTCGCGCTGGGAACTTCTCCCGGGGGAACCAGGCTCCCGTCGGGGCGGAAGACGTGTGGATGGCGGAACACCATCTTTGCGCAGATTTTGTCGATGCAGTCGGCTATGTCGAAGGACCCTTCCTCGCGCGCTATGCACGCGTAGAATACCATATGGTACATCAGGTCGCCTATCTCCTTCGCGATTTCCTGCCGCTCGCCCCGCACTATCGCGTCGCTCAGCTCATAGACTTCCTCTTCGGTCATCGGGCGTATCGATTCCATGGTCTGCTCCGCATTCCAGGGGCATCTTTCCCTGAGGGCGTCCATCGTGTCGAGAAGGCGGGAGAATGCCGCAAGATTTTCTTCTTTGGTGTGCATCGGATTTATTGTTATTTTTGCATCGCGAAAATACAAAATATTTCAATATGCAAGGCATAAAGTTCGTAACGGCCGATGAGGCGGTCAGCCACATTGAATCCGGGAGCCATATCCACCTGAGCAGCGTGGCCAGCGTGCCGCATTGTCTGATCCAGGCGCTTTGCCGCAGGGCGGACGCGGGCGACGTGCGCGACCTGCACTTCCACCATTTCCATACGGAAGGTGCGGCCCCCTACAGCGAACCGCGATATGAAGGCATTTTCTTCGACCAGGGCTTTTTCGTGGGCCCCAACGTGCGAAAGAACGTGAATTCCGGCTATGCCGATTATATTCCCGTGCATCTGGGCGAAAGCCAGAAACTCTACCGTTGCGGCGTCATTTCCCTCGAGGCCGCGCTGGTGAACGTTTCCCGCCCCGACTCAAACGGAATGGTTTCGCTCGGTACTTCGGTGGACTGCTCCGTGGCCGCCGTGCAGAGTGCGAAACTAGTCATCGGCGTCGTGAACCCCAACGTGCCCTATGCCCACGGCGATCTCGTGAGTCTCGACCGTTTCGATTATCTGGTCGAAGACGACACCCCTCTTGTGACTGCGGATTTTGCGGAGCCCACCTCCACGGAGGTGCAGATAGGGAAGAACTGCGCCGCTCTCGTGGAGGACGGCGACTGCATACAGATGGGCATAGGCGCGCTTCCGAATGCCCTCGCCGCACAGCTTGGAGGTCACAAGAACCTCGGCCTGCATACGGAAATGTTCGCCGACGGTCTGCTGAAACTCATAAAGAGCGGCGTAATAAACGGCGCGTGCAAGAAGATCGACATCGGAAAGGTCGTCGCTTCCTTCCTGCTGGGCTCGAAGGAGGTGTATTCCTTCATTGACGACAATCCGCAGGTCCTGATGAAGGACATAGCATATACGAACGACCCTTGGGTGATCGCGCGGAATCCCCATATGAAATCCATAAATTCCGCGACGGAGGTCGATCTGACCGGTCAGGTCAGCGCCGACTCCATCGGGACGCGCATATTCTCCGGGACCGGCGGCCAGCTCGATTTCGTCAGGGGAGCATCGATGTCCGAGGGTGGAAAGTCCATAATTGCCTTCGCCTCCAGAACCTTGAAGGGCAAGAACAAGATAGTGCCCGAACTGAATCCCGGAGCCGGAGTCGTGACCCCGCGCTCCGATGCGCACTGGATCGTTACCGAGTACGGAGCTGTTGATCTGTACGGCAAAAGCCTGCAGGAAAGGGCGAAGCTGCTCACGACCATAGCCCATCCCGATGACCGTGAGATGCTCGACAGAGCCGCTTACGAGCGTTTCGGGCCGCATTATCACAATTTTAGCATCTGAACACGTGGAACGGGAGTGGACAGAAAGAACCCGCCTGTTGCTGGGGGACGAAGGGGCTGAGAAGCTCCGCCGGTCCTGCGTCGCCGTGGTCGGTCTGGGCGGAGTGGGGGCATATGCCGCCGAGATGCTCGCAAGAGCAGGCGTGGGCTCGCTGATACTCGTGGACAACGACGAGGTCGGTCTGACGAACCTGAACCGTCAGCTTCCCGCCCTGCATTCGACCCTCGGCCGCCCCAAGACGGAAGTCGTTTCGCAGAGGCTCGCGGACATCAATCCGGAAATTGTCATCTATCCCGTCCGGGAATATCTGAATGAATCGAATGTGGGCTCCCTGCTGCCACGAAGACCTGATTTTCTGGTCGACGCCATAGACACTCTCAGTCCGAAGATCGCGCTTGTCCAGTATTGTCTTTCCGAAGGCATCCCGCTCGTGAGTTCGATGGGTTCGGGAGCAAAAATGGATGCCACGAAAGTCCGTCTGGCCGACATCTCTAAGACCTTCCAGTGCCCTCTGGCGCATATGCTCCGCAAGCGCCTGCACAAACTTGGAATCCGAAGCGGCTTTCAGGCTGTTTTCTCCGAGGAACTTCCGGTGCGCGCTTCGATGATACTTGAGGAAAGCGAAAACAAGAAGTCCCAGACCGGGACGATTTCCTATATTCCGGCGGTATTCGGCTGCGTTTGCGCCCAGGCAGTCGTCGAGCACATTTCCGGATTCGCCGGAAATTGCTAAATTTGCAATCTATGTTCACAGTCACAGAAGTCCGGACAAGAAAAGATCTGAACCGGTTCATCCGTTTTCCGGATGAACTCTACAGGGATTGCCCCCAGTATGTGCCGGCCCTGCATTCGGACCAGCGCAGGACTCTGACCGCGAACGCCGCCCTGAAATACTGTCGCCGCAGAATGTGGCTTGTCACCGACGGCAGAAAGGTCGTGGGGCGCATCTGCGCCGTCATAAATCCCCGTTACAACGAGCTTTACGGCAAGAAATGCGTGCGTTTCGGCTGGTTCGACACCATCAATGACCGCAGGGTCGCCGAACTGCTGATCGGTACGGCTCAGGAGTGGGCGGAATCGGAGGGGATGGAAGAGATCCACGGGCCTCTTTTCTACAACACCCTCGGCAAGCAGGGGATGCTTGTCGAAGGCTATGAGAACGTGCCTCCATTCAACTGCCTGTACAATTACCCGTACTACAACGACCTGCTCCTTTCGATGGGTTTCGAGAAGGAATGTGACTGGGTGCAGTACAAGATTGTCGCCGACCACGGCGTGCCCGACAAGACCCGCAGGGTTGCCCGCATAATCGCCGAGAAATACAGGCTCAAGTCCGGAAGCCTCGATGCAATGAAGAAGGACCCCGATCTTGTGCGCAAGTTCTTCAAGGTTTACAACGAGAGCTTCGCGTCATCGGTGTACAATTTCATCCCGTTCACGGACGAGGAAATCGAAGAGGAGGCGGCCTCGGTGCTGAAATTCGTGTCCGACAAGGCCAGTTCCATAATCCTCGACGAGAATGACGAGGTCGTGGCTTTCGGCATCTCGTTCCCGTCCATCTCGAGGGCTCTTCAAAAGGCCCGTGGCCATCTTTTCCCCTTCGGCTGGTTCCATCTGATGAGGGCGATGAACGACTACGAGACCACGGACCTTATGCTGAACGGGGCCGTGACCAAGTGGCAGAACAAGGGAGTTTCCGCGCTTTACTACCAGGAAATGGCCGACAAGGCCATCGTAAATGGCAACCGCTTCGCGATCAGCAACCCGCAGATCGAGTCCAACAGCGCCGTCAATATCTGGAACACATACGAGCACGAGCCATATATGAGGCGCCGCTGCTACATTAAAAAGATAAAATAACCGACATATGGCAGACAATACAAGTTTATTGGACAAGGTACTTTCCCTGCAGGGCAAATTCCAGTCGCTTCAGGATCAGCTTTCGAGCCCCGAAGCGATGCAGGATATGAAGAAGTTCGTCCAGCTCAACAAGGACTACAAGGAACTCGAACCCATCATCGCGACTGGCCTCGAGTACAAGAAGGTCGTCGAGGAGATAGCCTCCGCAAAGGACATAATTCTGAACGAGAAGGACGACGAGCTCAAGGAGATGGCGAAGATGGAAATCGCCGAACTTGAGCCGAAGGTCCCCGAGCTCGAGCAGCGCATAAAGCTCCTGCTTATTCCCGCCGATCCTGACGACGGCAAGAACGCGATGGTCGAGATCCGGGGCGGCACCGGCGGTGATGAGGCCGCGATTTTCGCCGGCGACCTGTTCCGCATGTATCAGCATTTCGCCGAGTCGAGAGGCTGGAAACTTGAGGTCACCGACCAGGCTCCCGGCACCTCCGGGGGGTTCAAGCAGATTGTCTTCAAACTTTCATCCAACAACGAGGGAGTTTACGGCATAATGAAATACGAATCCGGCGTGCACCGCGTCCAGAGAGTGCCCCAGACCGAGACGCAGGGCAGAATCCAGACTTCCGCCGCCTCCGTAGCCGTTTTCCCCGAGGCCGGCGAATTCGACGTGGATCTGAGCTGGGACGACATCAGGCTCGACCTGTTCTGCTCGTCGGGCCCCGGCGGTCAGGGCGTGAACACGACCTATTCGGCCGTGCGCCTGACCCATATTCCTTCGGGTCTCGTGGTGCAGTGCCAGGAGGAACGTTCGCAGCTGAAGAACAAGGACCGCGCCTTCGAGGAACTCAGAACACGTCTTTACAATCTGGAGCATCAGAAATATCTCGACGGTATCGCCGCGAAGCGCAAGACGATGGTCTCCACGGGCGACCGTTCCGCCAAAATCCGCACATACAACTATCCACAAGGCCGTGTCACCGACCACCGTATCAACTGGAGCATGTACAATCTTCCCGTATTCATGGACGGGGATATCTGGGACTGCATCGACCATCTTCAGGTGGCCGAGAATGCGGAAAGGCTCAAGGAAGCCGGAGAATAATCAGATTTTCCTGAAGGCAAGGCAGGCGTTGTGCCCGCCGAAGCCGAAAGAGTCAGAAAGGCCGAGGTTCACTTCGGCCTTTACCGCTTCATTGGGGGTGTAGTTCAGATCGCACTCCGGGTCGGCTGCATCCAGGTTGATGGTGGGCGGAATGATGCCTTCCTGAAGGGCCAGGACCGTGGCGACGGCCTCGGCGGCTCCCGTGCCTCCGAGCATATGGCCGTGCATCGATTTGGTCGAGCTTATATGCAGCTTCGGCGCGAAATCCCCGAACGCAATCTTGAATGCGAGGGTTTCTGAAGCGTCGTTCAGGCGGGTCCCTGTGCCGTGCGCGTTGATATAGACGCAGTCGTTCCGGGGATTGAAGCGTGCTTCTCTCAGGGCGTCGCTGATGCAGCGGGCCTGGGTCGTGCCGTCGGGGCGCGGTGCCGTTGTGTGGTAGGCGTCGCAAGTGCTGCCGTAGCCGCAGAGTTCCGCGTAGATGTGCGCTCCTCTCGCGAGCGCGTGCTCATATTCCTCGAGTATCAGTATTCCGGCGCCGTCGGCCATCACAAAGCCTCCTCTGTTGAGGTTGAAGGGGAGCGAGGCGTGCTTGGGATTCTCCTCAGTGGTCAGGGCCTTGCAGTTCGCGAAACTGGCCAGCCCGATCGGGATGGTGCAGTGGTCTGAGCCTCCGGCGATCACGGCGTCGGCGTATCCGTGCCGGATCGCCCTGCACGCTTCCCCGATGCTGTGGGTCGAGGTCGCGCAGGCCGTGCTCACGTCGATGCAGGGGCCCTGGGCCTGGAAATGCATCGCCACCTGGGCGCCGGCCGCGTTGGGTATCATCGTGGGGACGAAATGCGGCGAAATCCATCTTCCGGAAGGATCGTCGTGCATCTTTGCGGTTTCGCGGAAGATGCTTTCGAAGCCGCCTATTCCGGAACTTACATAGGTTCCCAGTCTGTCGGGGGAGATGTTGCGGCCTTCCTCGCGGGCTTCCAGTCCGGCGTCGGACATGGCCTGCATCGCCGCCATCATGGCGTATATCGTGTAGGGATCCTGCTTGCGGATGAATGGTTTGGGGAGTCCTGCAGCTTCAGGATCCAGGCCACGCACTTTGCCGCCTATCTTCACGGCCAGCTCTTCTGTAGGGAATTCAGTTATGTAATCTATGCCGCAGACTCCCTTCTTGAGGCTTTCCCAAAAGCTTCTGACGTCGTTCCCTATGCAGGAGACGACTCCAAGTCCTGTGACAACCACTCTTCTGTCCATAGTTCCATTTGTATCAGATTTGACAAAGGTAACCAAATTTTATATATTTGCATTTCCGGTCCGGCCGGATTTCGAATTATGTGGCAAAGAGTCCAGACACTTTATCTTGCGATAGCGACCGCCCTCATAGCGGCCCTCTTCTTCTGCGACAAGGCTGATTCCATCCGCTATGTCGCCTATATCCCTTATCTGATTCTCCTGATTCTCGTGGTTCTGCTGGATTTTCTCGCGCTGACCACGTGGAAATTCAGAATCTTCCAGTTCCGCACCGCCGTGCTCGCCGCGTTGCTGACCATTGCCCTGCAGGCGTGGCTGGCGGTCGATTATTTCGTGACATCATCCGAGCTCGTCTTCAAATGGACCGCCGTGTTCCCTGTAGTCGCGGCGATTTTCGACATCCTCGCGGCCCGCAATATCTGGGCGGACGAGCTTATGGTCCGCAGCGCATCCCGCCTGCGTGCCGCAAAACGCAAAAAATAGCATTATGAGAATTCCCGAATCAGAATTGGTGATCAACGGTGACGGTTCCGCATTTCACCTCCACATCAAGCCGCAGCAGCTCGCTGACGTCGTCTTTCTCGTCGGAGACCCCGGCAGAGTCGCTCTTTTCAAGCCTCTTCTCGACAGCATCGAGTGCGAGGGCGCATCCCGCGAATTCGTGTGGGTGACCGGCCCGTACAAGGGCCGCAGGGTGACGGTCCTCGCGACCGGCATCGGTACGGACAACATCGACATCGTGATGACCGAGCTGGACGCCCTTGCCAACATCGATTTCGAGACGCGTGAGGTAAAGCCGGAGCACCGCACCCTTGAAATTCTGAGAATCGGCACCTGCGGGGCCCTTCAGCCCGAAATTCCGCTGGGATCCTATATACTTTCGCATATCTCGATAGGTTTCGACGGTCTGATGAACTGGTATGCCGACCGCGATTCCTTCGCGCTGGCCGACTTCGAGGAAGCTTTTGTGAAGCATATGGACTGGAACAGGCGCCTGCCCGATCCGTATTTCGTACGCTCGTCAGAAAAGATACTGAAAAGGCTCGAAGGCTGCACCGTGAAGGGCATGACCATATCGGCGCCCGGCTTCTACGGTCCTCAGGGACGTGTCGTGCGCCAGGGACTCGCCATGCCGGATATGCTGGAGAGGATCGAATCGTTCAGCTTCGACGGCTACAAGATAACCAATTTCGAGATGGAGAGTTCGGCGATTGCCGGAATGGCCGCGAAACTGGGCCACGAGGCGGCGACCGTCTGCTTCGCCATAGCCCACCGCTACCACAAGGGAATGAACACCGACTACAAGAAGTCGATGTCCGATTTTGTCGCCCTCATGCTTGACAGGATGGCGGGAGATCAGTCGTAGATGTTTTTGTAATCGCCTTTCGCCCAGTCGGGCATAGGAATCGAAGGGTCGTCGATAAGAGTGTCGACGATCCTTTTTTCGCCCTTCATCACGTTGCTCTCGAGGAACTCGATTTCTTTGTCGAAACAGTATTCCATCCCGGCCGCGATTTCGTGGCGGTGGCCCTGGAAGCGGAAGGTGTTGTAGTTGTAGAGGTTCTTGGCAAAAACATTCGTCAGGACGTCGGTGCCGGCGAAGCAGAGGCGGAAGAAGCGCATCTGCCCGTAAGGCACGGTCTGGTCATCGGTTCCGTGGCACATCATGGTGGGGCAGGGTTCCGCTTTCCTGTATCTGATGCCGCCCATCGTCGAGAACACCGCTCCGGCGAACGACATCACTCCGGCGTAGTTGAAGCCTTCCGGCAGGGAGCTCGCGAGATCTGTCCCGTTGCATATTTCCCATTCGGCCTGCATGGCCGTGATGGCTCCGGCAGACGAGCCGCTGATCACGAGCGACGAGCAGTCGATGCCGAGTTCATCCGAGTTGTCGATGAGGAACTGAGTGGCGCTGAAGAGGTCCTCGACGGCGATTCTGATGGAGTTGAGCAGGGCCCTTGTGAACTTCGGGTTGAATCCTGCCCCCTTGAAGTCCTTGAGCCCGAGGCGGTAGTCGATGGCGACCACCCTGTATCCGGCCTCGTTCAGCATCCTGTACCAGGGAAAATACGAGGCGTTGTTCCTTTCCCCCGACATGAATCCGCCGCCGAAAGCGAAGATTATCGTGGGCTTTTCCTTCCCGTCGATTGCGCGTACGCTGCTGTCTGCGGGTTCGTAGATGTCCAGGAACAGAGAACAGCTGTCTTTCTGGGCGAACATATAGGTTCCGGATGGCTCATAGGATTCTGCGCGGCAGGGGCTTGCCGTAAAGGCGAGAATCCCCACGGCGATGGCGGTCAGGACTCGGAAAAGTTTCATTCTAGCTGTATATTTTGGTATCGTTGTCGATGAAGTTCCCGACTCTTTCGAGTCCGAAAAGAAGGGCGTTCTGAAGGTCCTTCCGGCTGGGGGTGGAGGCCTTTTCGCCTTCCCTGTCGGTGCGCAGGCGCGTCAGGAGCCTTGCCCTGTCGATGCCGCTTTTGCTGAGGATGTCGCGGCAGGGATTGCCCTCCGAGCGCTCGATCGCCAGGAGCAGTTCGCCCGCTCCCGCCTCCTGCCTGTCGGAGATGGAGGCCTCGAGTATCGCGAGACTCAGGGTGTTTTCGGCTTCCCGGGAAAGCCCCACTTCGTCCATTTCCTCATAGGGGATGCTTTCGCCGCGAAGAATCTGGGCGTCGATCCTGCGTTTCAGAATGTCGAGGTCGAGTCCTTCGGCGCTCAGCGCCTCGCACGCGGCATTGTTTTCGTGACGGAGCATGCCGAGCAGGAGATGCTCGGTGCAGATTGCATAGTAGCCGGTGCGCATCGCCTCGTCGCGCGCGTACTCGACAACTTTCTCCAGCTCGTCTGAAAACCTTATCTGCATGTGCTTAAATTTGATTGCAAAATTAGAAAAAATCTCGATAATTTTTGCTAAATTTGCGTGTTTATAAAAGACTGTGAACGGAATAGATTATGAGTGAAGAAACTAACAATACTGAAGGCCTTCTCGAAGAACGCAACACCGGTTATATAGAGCCCGTGGAAATCGACCACGAGATGCGCACCGCCTACATCGACTATTCGATGTCGGTGATCGTGTCCCGAGCTCTTCCGGACGTGCGGGACGGCCTGAAGCCTGTCCAGAGGCGCGTTCTCTTCGGAATGGACGGACTCGGAATAACTTACGGCGGACAGACGAAGAAATCCGCGAGAATCGTCGGCGAGGTGCTCGGTAAATTCCACCCGCACGGCGACTCCAGCGTCTATGACGCGATGGCACGTCTGGCGCAGAACTGGAACCAGAGATACCCCCTCGTATGGGGTCAGGGCAATTTCGGAAGCATGGACGGCGACCCCGTCGCCGCGATGCGATACACCGAAGCGAAGCTTGCCAAGATGGCCGAGGACGTCCTCGCCGACCTTGACAAGGATACCGTGGACATGCAGCTGAACTTCGACGACTCGATAGAGGAACCTACCGTTCTCCCTACCAAGCTGCCGCTGCTTCTGCTGAACGGTTCTTCCGGCATCGCCGTCGGAATGGCCACGAACATGGCTCCGCACAACCTTTCGGAGTGCTGCGACGCGATCTGCGCGCTGATCGACAACCCCGACATCGACACGGAAGGCCTGATGCAGTACATCCAGGGCCCCGACTTCCCCACGGGAGGCATAGTGATGGGCCGCCAGGGCATCATCGACGCCTACAACACCGGCCGCGGCAAGGTCGTGGTCCGTGCGAAGACGGAGATCGAGGAGGACGAAAAGGGCCGCCAGACCATCGTCGTGACCGAGATCCCCTATATGGTGAACAAGAAGGAGATGATCGAGCGCATCGCCCAGATGGTCTCCGACAAGAAGATAGAAGGCATAGCCGACATTCTCGACCTCAGCACGAGGGACGTGCGTATCGAGTTCAAGCTTAAGAGGGAGGCCAATGCGAACGTCGTGCTGAACACCCTCTTCAAGTATACCCCGCTGCAGTCCGGCTTCGCCTTCAACAACGTGGCGATCGTGAAGGGACGCCCCCGCACCCTCTCCCTGAAGGAGATGCTCGGCGAGTTCGTGGATTTCCGCCACGAGGTGGTCGTCCGCCGCACGAAGTTCGAGCTTGAGAAGGCCCGCAGGAGAGCCCACATTCTCGAAGGCCTGCTGAAGGCCATCGACGTGATCGACGAGATCATAGCGATAATCAAGCGTTCAAAGAGCGTGGATGAGGCCAAGGCCGAACTTATGGCCGCCTTCGGCTTCTCCGACCTCCAGGCCGCCGCCATCGTGGAGATGCGTCTGCGACAGCTCACCGGCATGGAGAAGGACAAGCTTCAGGCCGAATACGACGAGCTCGAGAAATTCATCGCCCGCTGCGAACTGATACTCTCCAGCGAGGCCGAGCAGCTTGCCATCGTGAAGCAGGAGTGCATCGAAGTGAAGGAGAAGTACGGCGACAAGCGCCGCACCGAGATAACCCTGTCCGCAGAGGAATTCAATCCCGAGGATTTCTACGCCGACGAGGACGTCGTGATAACGATATCCCATATGGGCTACATCAAGCGCACCCCTCTGACCGAATTCCACACCCAGAGCAGGGGCGGAGTCGGCAAGAAGGCAAGTTCGACCCGCGAAGAGGACTTCATCGAGCACATCTACGTGGCGAACATGCATTCCACGATGCTCTTCTTCACCGACAAGGGAATCTGCTACCGTCTGAAGGTATATGAGCTTCCTGAGGGGACGAGGACTTCGAAGGGCCGCGCCGTGCAGAACCTGCTCGCCATCGATCCCGAAGACAAGATCAGGACCTATCTCAACGCGAAGTCCATCGAGAACCCCGAATATACCGAAAACCATTTCGTGACCCTCGTCTCCCGCAAGGGCGTAATCAAGAAGACCGCGCTGAGCGAATACGCGAACAAGCGAAGCCGCAACAAGGGCATCATAGCACTGACCATCCGCGAAGGCGACGAACTGCTCGACGCCGTTCTGACCAACGGAAACGAGCACATAATGATCGCTGCGCGCGACGGACGCTGCGTGCGCTTCGACGAAACTTCCCTGAGGGCCCTGGGCCGCAGCGCATCCGGAGTCCGCGGTATAAGCATCGAGGATGACGACAAGGTCGTTGGGGTGATAACCTATGATCCGAACGACGAGCGTGCCTCCGACCATACTGTACTGGTAGTCAGCGAGAATGGCTTCGGAAAGAGGTCCGACCCCGAGGACTACAGACTGACCGCCCGGGGCGGCAAGGGCGTGAAGACCCTGAACATCACGGAAAAAACTGGCCCGGTTGTTGCCATAAAGAACGTTACCGAGGACAACGACCTGATGATAATCAACCAGTCCGGACTGACCATAAGAATGGCCGTGACCGACATCAGAGTGGCCGGACGGGCGACTCAGGGAGTGAAGCTCATCAACCTCCGGGAGGGAGACTCGATAGCTGCCGTTTCGGTTGTCGCGAAGAGCGAAGAAGCTGATGAAAGCCAGCAGGAAGCAGAAACAAATAACAACTAACGCATAATACCATGAAGAAAATTTTCATCGTCCTTTCTCTCATCGCATCGCTGCAGATTGCCGGTGCGCAGGAACAGGTCAAGAGCGTACAGGCCGCCAAGTCAGCCGCTGACAAGGCCATAGCCGACGCTGTCAACCCCAAGAAGAACACCAAGATGGCCACTTGGCTCAAGCTTGGTCAGTGCTACATCGACGCATACAACGCCCCTATGGGAAATGCGTGGATCGGAATCTCCAGAAATGAAATGCAGCTTATCGGCGGCTCCGACAAGCCTTCAAGCGTTGAGGAAGTCGTTATCGGCGGCCAGCAGTATACAAAGGAAATCTACGCGACCCGCAACTATTATTTCGCTCCCAACGGAGCTCTCTCCATGATCGAGACTACCCAGCCCATCTACACCGACGCTCTCGAGAAGGGTCTCGAGGCATTCTCAAAGGCTGCCGAACTCGACACGAAGGGTCAGAAGACCAAGGATATCCTTGCCGGCATCCAGAGCATTTCGAAGAAGTACATCGACGAGGCCTACAATGCCTACACCTTCGGCGACCTGCCCGTAGCTTCCGTGAAGTTCGAGCTCGCCGCACAGGCTTCCAACACAGCTCCCCTCAGCGTTCTGGACACCAACTCCATCTACAATGCCGGCTTCACGGCCTGGATGGCAGGCGACGGCCAGAGGGCAAAGAAATTCTTCGAGGAGTGCCTCGGCTACGGCTATGACGGCAATGAAGGCGACATCTTCGCCAAGCTCGCCGACATCGCCGAGAAGGCCGGAAACGTCGAGGATCAGGTGAAGTACCTCGAGACCGGTTTCAGCAAGTATCCCCAGAGCCAGGTCATCCTCGTCGGTCTGATCAACTACTATCTGACCTCCGGTGAGGACTCCAGCCGCCTTTTCGAGCTCCTCGATGTCGCCAAGGTCAACGAGCCCAACAACCCGTCGCTCTACTACGTCGAGGGCAACATCCATGAGAAGCTCGGCGAGCACGAAGCCGCCGCTGAATCCTATGCGAAGTGCTCCGAGATCAGCCCCGAATACGAGTACGGCTACATCGGAACCGGTATCCTCTATTACAACCAGGCCATCGTGATCCAGGAGGAGGCTCAGAACGAGTTCAACGACGCCAAGTACATGGCTCTCGTGGAGCAGTTCGAGAAGACTCTGAAGAACTGCGTCGAGCCCTTCGAGAAGGCTTTCGAACTGACCAAGGACGAAAGCGTGAAGGTAAGCGTCGCAGAGTACCTGAAGAATGCCTGCTTCCGCTTCCGCGAGGATCCCGAATTCGGCGCGAAGTACGAGAAGTATAATTCTTATGTAGCTGAGAATCAGTAGTTTATTCCTGTGGCCCCAAGTACCCTTTCGAGGGTGGTGACCATTTCGAAATAATCTCTTTCAATGAGCCAGTCGTCTTTGCGGCTGGCCCATTTTTTTATTTTTATCGTGGCGTAGCCGGGCGTGAGCGTGCCGGGGAGAGTGCACCAGAGGAACTCCAGTTCCGGCTCGAGCTGGCGTTTCACTCCGTTTTCGCAGACGAAGGTCAGTGTCACGGCAAGTTCCAGGCGGGTGTTGGGCGCGCTCATGTTGGACACTGCGTTGCCGACGGAATATATCACGGGAACACCGCCGATGTGCGTTGTGTCCTGGACTACGTGCGGATGGCAGCCGACGACTGCGTCGGCTCCGAGCTCCACAAACTTCCGCGCCCAGTTTTCCTGGGACCGGTTGTGGCGCAGTTCGTATTCGTCACCCCAGTGGGGAAGTGCTACGATGAAGTCCGCTCCGAGTTCACGCGCGTTGCGGAATGCGCTCTCCACTGCGGTGGAATCGAGATAATTCACGCGCCGGTCCCTTCGTGCGTTGGTTCCGTAGGTGAAGTTGATGAACGCTATCGAATAGCCCTTGCGATGCACCAGAAGCGGAGCGCCTCCGATGCCGGTGAAATGCGTGCCGAGCGAGTCCCGGAGCATTTCATAGCGCTCCAGGGTCCTGTCCAGGCCCGACGGGCCCTTGTCGAGGATGTGGTTGTTGGCGAGCAGGAAGACGTCTGCTCCCAGTCCGGCGACATATTCCGGGTATGAATCGGGGGCGCTGAAACTGGGATAGCCGCTGTAGGGTTCTCCGGCAAGGGTGAATTCCATGTTCGCGACGCTCAGGTCGGCCCCGCCCATATCGTCCTTCAGGTCCTCCAAAAAGCTGCTGCAGTCATATTCCAGCTGCCTTGAGTGCATCATCACGTCCCCTATGATGTGAACCCTGAAGGTGTCGGCGCACAGCGGCAACGGCCTTGCGGGCGGAACTGTGCAACGTATCTGCGCCGCCGCGAGGACGGGGAGCAGAAATGCGCATATCAGCGTGAAAGGCAGTCTCTTTGTCATCTGCGACAAATATAATGAATCATTTCAAAACACTTTCTGCTAAACTTTTACTAAATTTGTAGGTTATGAATAAAATGCGAATTCTGTTGCTTTTGTGCGTGTCCTCTTTTCTTCTGGGCGGCTGCGATTTCGTCCGCGTGATTGCAGGGAGGCCGACATCGAATTACATAGAGGCAAAAAGAGCCCTGATAGCCCGTCAGCAGCTCCTGGACAAGATTGCCGTCGAGGCCGAGGAACCTCAGGAAGTGCCTCAGGAAGAGGCTCGTGAGGAGGTCCGGAAAGAGGTTGAGAATCAGGAGTACAAGGCACTGGAGGAGGAACTCTCGAGCCAGCGCAAGCTGATAACCACCGAGACCGTGACTAAGGTGAAAAAGGAGAATCTTTCGCGCCGCTATTATGTCGTGATTGGCTCTTTCTCGCAAGAGCCCAATGCCCGCGCGCTTGCACAGAAGGCCGCTTCAGAAGGCTATGAGGCCGTTCTGCTGCCTTATTACAACGGTTTCAACGCTGTGGCGCTGAATCCTTGCGACGATCTTGTGGAGGCGAACAAAGTACTGACCGAGGCGAAGAAACATTCCTTCTGCCCTGCGGACGCATGGATACTGGAGGTGAAGCGATGAAAAGACTGCTGCCTGTCCTGCTCCTGACAGTCCCTTTCCTCTGCCGGGCCCAATATGATCCGTCGGGATATCGCGAACTCTATGAGAGCGAGCTAGTTTCATCGATGAAGGAGAGCGTGGGCTATCTGGCTTCAGCGGCCCTCGAGGGCAGGGGAGCCGGCACTCAGGGCGAAAAGGAAGCCGCGGAATATCTTTGCGAAAGGCTTTCCGACTGCGGAATCGACGTGCTGACCGACCCTCAGGGCGACATTTTCGGGCTCAAGACCGAGTCCGGCGACACGCTCACTTCGCGCAACGTTCTGGCATTCATTCCCGGTTACGACCCTAAACTCAAGGACCATTACATCGTGATAGGCGCCCGGCTCGACAATCTGGGCTCCTATATGATAAATGACAACGGCACCCGGCGGGAGAAGATTTATTACGGAGCCAACGGCAACGCTTCCGGTCTGGCGATGCTCATCGAACTGGGCAAGATGCTTTCGACGAACAGGGTGCTTCTGAAGCGCTCCGTGATATTGGCCGGATTCGGAGCCTCACAATGCATCCAGGCCGGATCCTGGTACTTTCTGAATCGTTCCTTCCCCGGAGTGGCCGGGATAGACGCGATGATCAACCTGGACATGCTGGGGACCGGATCGCGAGGCTTTTACGCGTACACTAGCAGCAATTCCGACATGGATGCCCACGTGAACGCCCTCGCGGCGACCCTGCAGCCTCTGCAGCCGCAACTCGTCACGATAGAGCCCTGCGCGTCCGACCACCGCAGTTTCTACAACAGCGAGATACCCTCAATCATGTTCACGACCGGGATGTACCCCGAGTACAATTCCGATCGCGACACCCCGTCCACTCTCGAGTACGACTGGATGGAGCGGGAACTGGAATACCTCTACAACTTCGCCGTGGACCTTTGCAACGGCGAAAAGCCCTCGTTCAGGGACAGACCTGCCGAGGACAGCGGTCCGGAAGGGACGGTGGCCTTCCACGAGTGCGACTACAAGCCGTCCTTCCTCGGAAGCCAGAATCCGGACAATTTCCTGCGAAAGTGGGTTTATACCTATCTGAGATATCCCCGTGAATGCGTCGAGAACGGCATTCAGGGCAGGGTGCTGGTAAGTTTCACCATCGACGAGAAGGGAAGGGTAGGCGATGTCAAGGTGCTGAAGGGTGTGCACGAACTGCTCGACGCCGAGGCTGTAAGGGTGGTGAGCGCTTCGCCTGACTGGAAGCCCGGCAGGCAGAACGGCCGCAAGGTGAAGACATCGATATCTATGAACATAGATTTCCGTTTGACAAAGAAATAACAGAGATATGGAATACGATTTCAGAGCGATTGAAAGCAAATGGCAGTCCTACTGGGCTGAGAACAAGACATTCAAGGCGGAGGTCGACCCCTCCAAGCCCAAATATTATGTGCTGGACATGTTCCCGTATCCTTCCGGAGCGGGACTGCACGTGGGACATCCGCTGGGCTACATAGCCAGCGACATTTTCTCCCGTTACAAGAGGCTCAAGGGCTTCAACGTCCTGCACCCGATGGGGTACGACGCTTTCGGACTTCCCGCCGAGCAGTATGCCATCCAGACCGGGCAGCATCCTGAAGTGACCACCACCCGCAACGTGAACCGCTACCGCGAGCAGCTCGACCGTATAGGCTTCTCCTATGACTGGGACAGGGAAGTGCGCACCTGCGACCCGGAGTTCTACAAATGGACCCAGTGGGCTTTCCTGAAGATGTTCGACAGCTGGTACGACCCCGAGGCCGGAAAGGCCCGCCCGATTTCGGAACTTGTGGAGAAATTCAAGGCTGAAGGCAAGTGGGACGGTCTTTCCGAAAAGGAGCAATCCGATCTGCTGATGAAATACAGAATTGCTTATCAGGGCGAAACGGCGGTGAACTGGTGCGAGGGACTTGGGACTGTTCTGGCGAATGACGAGGTCAAGGACGGCCTTTCAGTGCGAGGCGGCTTCCCCGTGGAGCAGAAGAAGATGACCCAGTGGCAGCTCAGGGTGTCCGCATATGCCGAGAGACTGCTCTCAGGGCTCGACAATATCGACTGGACCGATTCCCTGAAGGAAATGCAGCGCAACTGGATAGGCAAATCCGAGGGCACAGAGGTCGTTTTCAATACCGAATGCGACGGCAGAACCCTTCCCGTGACCATATTCACGACCCGCGTGGACACCATTTTCGGAGTGACCTTCATGGTGCTCGCCCCGGAAAGTTCCCTTGTCGAGCAGTTGACCTCAGACGGGTGCAAGGAGGCCGTGGATGCCTATGTGCGTGAAGTGCGCCGCAAGACCGAGCGCGAGAGAATGGCCGAGACCAAGACCGTCACCGGCGTGTTCTCCGGTTCATACGGAATCAACCCCCTGACCGGAGAAAAGATTCCGATCTGGATTTCCGAATATGTGCTCGCGGGTTACGGTACCGGCGCGATCATGGCGGTTCCCGCCCACGACAGCCGCGATTACGCTTTCGCCAGAAAATTCGACCTTCCCATCATACCCATTATCGAAGGCTGTGATGTTTCCGAACAGAGTTTCGACGCGAAGGAAGGCCGTATGTGCAACTCCGGTTTCCTCAATGGAATGGACGTGAAACAGGCCATCGAGGCGGCCAAGGATTATGTGGAGAGCAAGGGTCTGGGCCGCCGGAAGACCAACTATCGTCTTCGCGACGCCATCTTCTCCCGTCAGAGATACTGGGGCGAACCTTTTCCGATCTACTACAAGAACGGCATTCCCTGCCCCCTGCCTTATGACAAGTTGCCTCTGACGCTTCCTGAAATCGATTCATACAAGCCTACCGGAGAGGCCCCGCTGTGCCGTGCAAAGGACTGGACTTATGATGGTTGGCCTCTTGAGACCAGTACCATGCCCGGTTTCGCCGGCTCCAGCGCCTATTATCTGAGGTATATGGATCCGCGCAACGGCGAGGCTCTCGTTTCGAAGGACGCGGACGAATACTGGAGATCCGTGGACCTTTATATAGGCGGTACCGAGCATGCCACCGGACATCTGATTTATTCGAGATTCTGGAACAAGTTCCTCTATGACCTGGGTTATGTCTGCGAGGACGAGCCTTTCCGCAAGCTGATCAATCAGGGAATGATCCAGGGCCGCTCGAACTTCGTGTACCGTATCGTTGGCACGAACAAGTTCGTCTCCGCCGGCCTCAAGAATGATTACGAGACCACCGAAATCCATGTGGATATCAATATCGTGCACAACGACAGGCTCGACCTGGAAGCCTTCAAGGCCTGGCGCCCCGAATTCGCCGACGCCGAGTTCATTCTGGAGAACGGCGAATACATCTGCGGTTGGGCTGTCGAGAAAATGAGCAAGAGCATGTATAATGTCGTCAACCCCGACGACGTCTGCGACACTTACGGCGCCGACACCCTGCGCCTCTACGAGATGTTCCTCGGTCCTCTGGAGCAGAGCAAGCCCTGGGACACGAAGGGCATCGACGGCGTGAACCGTTTCCTCAAGAAGGTATGGAGGCTGTTCTGGGACCGCGACCAGTGGATTGTAAGCGACGAGAAGGCGACTCCTGCCGAGCTTAAGGTGCTGCACAAACTGATCTGCAAGGAGCAGGTCGACATCGAATCCTTCTCCTTCAACACTACCATCAGTGCCTTTATGATAGCCGTGAACGAACTCGGTGCCCTGAAATGCTCGAAGAGAGAGATCCTCGAGCCTCTTGCCGTGCTCCTGAGCCCCTTCGCTCCGCATATCGCGGAGGAACTGTGGCAGAAGTTAGGCCACGACCGGAGCATCACTTATGCCAGTTTTCCCGAGTTTGTCGCCGCCTACGCGGCCGAGGACAACGTGACCTATCCCGTTTCGTTCAACGGCAAGACCCGCTTCACCCTGGATATGCCCAAGTCCGCTTCCCCCGCTGAGGTCGAGGCCGCTGTCAGGGCCCTTGAGCAGACTGCGAAGTATGTCGGCGAACAGAACATCGTAAAGGTCATAGTCGTTCCCGGAAGAATAGTCAACGTGGTTCTGAAATGAAAGGATCTGCGCTGAAAACCATAAAGGAGTATCTTATGATGACCGCCGGCTGCGCGCTGTTCGCCGTGGCCTGGGAGAGTTTCACAATTCCCAACGATATGTCATCCGGCGGCCTGATGGGACTCTGCACGGTAATCCAGTATTCGACATCGGGATTTCTTAAGGCATCGTTCCTGTATGCAGCGTTCAACGTGGTGCTGCTGGGTATGGCAGTTGTCTTTATGGGCCTGCGTTTCGGCATCCGGACCATCTACTGCATCGCTATGACTTCGCTCCTGATGCCTGTGATAGCCGGGATTCCAGCGATCCATTCGATAGAAGGGAACTTCCTGGCGCTGCCGGACCCTGTCCTCGTTCCGGTCGTGGCCGGCCTTCTGGAAGGTCTGGGACTCGGGTTGGTGTTCAAGCACAACGGAAGCACGGGCGGTCTGGACATAATCGCCCTTTTCGTCAACAAATACTGGCCGATTTCTCCGGGCAAGTTCTTCATCTGCTGCGATGCTCTTATCATTACATCAATATTGCTGTTGCCCGGAAAAGTCTTCGGGGACATGATATACGGCTATATTATGATGGCGATTTCGGCCGTCGTGCTGGACTGGGTGAGCCTCGGCTCCAAATCCTCAGTCCAGCTGCTCGTGTTCTCCGAGAAGTTCGAGCAGATAGCGGACCATATCACCCGTGATCTCGACCGTGGAGTGACGGTGCTGAAGGCCCAGGGCTGGTACACCAAGAGCGACAAGAACGTCCTGCTGATACTTGTGCGCAAGAAGCAGGTATATGAGATAACGAAACACATAAAATCCGTGGATCCCCGTGCCTTCGTCTCGGTTTCCCCCGCAAGCGACGTATTCGGCGAGGGTTTCGACGAGATCAAGGTCGGAATAGAAAAGAAGAAGAAAAAGTGATGGCGGAATTCAAGCCTTTGAGATTCATAAAAGAGTATGGCCTCATAACGCTGGGTATACTCTTGTTTGTGGTCGGATGGAGCACCTTTCTGCTTCCCAACAACCTTATCGGCGGCGGAGTCACCGGTATAGCGTCGATAGTTCAGTACGCGACTGGAGGTGTCGTGAAGGCCGGTACCGTTTATTTCATCATCAACATCGCCTTGGTGACGGCGGCCATCCTCATACTCGGGAAAGCCTTCGGAGGCAAGACGGTCTATGCCATCATAATAGCCTCGGTCGGCCTGAATCTCTTTCCTCAGTTCATTCCTCAGACCATAGTTCAGTCGCTCGCCATCGACAACGGCAAACTGATGAGCACCATCATCGGCGGCATAATGGTGGGAGTGGGAATCGGAATCACGATGTCGCAGGGAGGAAGCACGGGAGGCACAGATATCATCGCTCTGATAGTCAACAAGTACCGCAATGTCTCGCCTGGCCGTATGATACTCGCGATGGATGTCGTGATTATCCTGTCTTCCATTGTCGTTCCTTCGTACAATGCCTCCGGAGAACTTCTGGGCTGGGCCGAAAAGTTCACGACAGTGATCTACGGTTTCATCCTCGTCGCCGTATGCAGCACGGTCCTGGACATGTATCTTTCCGGATCGCGCCAGTCAGTCCAGCTGTTCATCTTCTCGCAGAAGTATGAACAGATCGCCGACCTGATCGTGAACGAACTCCACAGGGGAGTGACGGTTCTCGACGGCAAAGGCTGGTACACCAAGCACGACGCCGAAGTTCTGATGGTCCTGACTCGCAAGACTGACCTCACTCTTCTTTTGAGGCTTATAAAATCAGTCGATTCGAACGCTTTCATTTCTGTATCCTCGGTTACCGGAGTATATGGAAAAGGTTTCGATTCCATTAAGACAGGAAAGAAAAAGAAATAATTCTTAAAAAATCGTAAATTTCTGCATCCGCCCCTGCTCAAAATTTAAAAATGAACGGGGGCTTTCGGTATCTTTATGTACCAACATAAACCCGACATGCTAGAATTCATAACCCGCCACGCCCTCGTCAGGCTAGTCTCTCTGGCTCTGCTCCCCATTCTTATGGGCATTACTTTCTTCTTTTATGGAGACCCCGGCCCGTCTTCCGCAGCGGTTTGCCTTATCTCTTGTTCGGCGCTTATGCTTTCAAGCCCGACTTCGGCAGGCAATATAAAAATCTCTTTCTTCTATGTCCTTTTCGGGGCTGCGGCCTGGCTCATCTTGTATTCCCTGAGGCTCAGTCAGGACCTGCTCGTGCTTGCATCGATTGCATTTGTCCTGCTTTATTATCTGCTTTCCACCCTGCTGTGTCTGAATGATATCCGGGAGAGAATGAAAAGCTGTCTGGCATGGAAGGCGATGGAACTGTTTGCAAAGATGTTTTATTCCCTTGTTTTTATGGCTCTCTGCGCAACCGTGCTGTCTCTGTCTTCCACTCTTGCCGGATGGCTCGAACTGGCATTTTCGGCGTTGCTCCTTGCCGCACTGTACGTGCGGGCACGGCAGAGCGTCACCCTGCTTTTCCCCGTGGAACTGGAACGGCTGATGAAGCGTATGGTGCATTCGGGCCTTCGCGACGCCGCGCTTTCCGGGGCGAAGTCTGAAAACAAGATGGAGAGAGTCTATATGCGCTCTCTTGAGGCTGTGGAATCGAAAAAACTCTATCTGCGCAACAAATATACGCTCTATGATCTCTCGCGCGAGGTATATTGCAACAAGGCTCTCCTTTCAAGGGCCATAAACGCGTATTCGGGAATGAATTTCTCCCGCTTCATGAATGCCTACAGGATAGCGTACGCGAAGGATCTGATGCGCAAGGATCCCAGGCTGATGAAAAAGGAGGTCGCGATGATGTCAGGCTTCCAGAATGTGGTGACCTTCAATTTCGCATTCAAGGACCTGACGGGTGAGACTCCGACCGAATTTACTGATAAAATCAAGGTCGAGGCGCTCAAACGCCCTTCCACCCCGAGGGGATAGGAGCAATGATATCTAGCTGCTCGCCCTTCACGGGATGTGTGAACCTTATTTCGCGGGCATGCAGGCAGATGCCGCCGTCGGGATTGGAGCGCGGGGCGCCGTATTTCAGGTCGCCCTTTATGCAGCAGCCTATATGGCTGAGCTGGCAGCGTATCTGGTGGTGCCGTCCGGTAAGAAGCTCCACTTCCAGAAGGTGGTAGCGCTCTGTGCTCTTCAGATAGTTGTAGCGTAGTTTCGCAAGTTTGGCCCCGCCCGTCTTGCCGTTCTTCGAGACATAAGCCTTGTTCTGTTTTTCGTTGCGGACGAGCCAGTCTTCCAGCAGACCCTGCTCCTGAGCGGGTTTGTCGCAGCACAGGGCCCAGTAGGTCTTGTGCACGGCGCCCTCGCGCAGCATCGCCCCCAGTCTCTCGAGGGCCTTGCTCGTCTTTGCGAGGATGCAGACTCCGCTTACGGGGCGGTCCAGCCTATGCGGTATTCCCAGATAGACCTTTCCCGGTTTGGAATCCCGCTGCGCGATGAAAGCCTTGTAGCTCTCGGCCAGGCATTCGTCGCCCGTCTTGTCGCCCTGGGCTATCTCACCGACCTTTTTGTTTATCACCAGAAGATGGTTGTCCTCATACAGGATTCTGGATTCCAGGTCCCTGTATTCATTCTCTCCCAGCTGACGGTATTCCATAACTTGAAAAGTTGCTCAGTTTACGCGCTCGAACAGCTCCAGGCACATTCTGGAGTTGTGGTACGGGCATTTCCAGAAGCCTGCGCGGTCGTCGGAGGTGTTCGGCGTGCCGTCTGCGCGGCGGCTCCAGTACCATTCCCCGTCGGGGCAGATCAAGTCCCGTTTTATGAATTCCCAGCAGGCGACGGCCCTGTCGAAGAATTTCTGGCCGGCTCCGAGTTTCCAGGCATTGAAGTTGCCTACTATGCACTCGGCTTCCACCCACCAGTGGAAATCGTTGTCTGCAGGGTTGGCCTCGTAGCGCAGGCCTCCGCTGACGTCAAGCCCCTCATCGGCGGCTTCAGCTATCCTGATACACAGAGTTCGCAGCTCGTTTTTGATGTTTTCGTCGCCAAGTACTTCGGCCGCCTCCCAGAGCAGCCAGCTCGCCTCGATGTCGTGTCCGAAGGAGATGCCTTCGCTGTGGCTCTGCCAGTCGTCGGAGAAGAAAAGGCCCAGATGGGCGTCGGGACGCAGAATCTTTTCGGCAAACACGGCTATGAGGTTGCGGATGCGCTCCGCGAGCCTTTCCGAAGGGAGTACGCGGTAGAGGCAGGTGTAGGGCTCGATGATGTGCAGATGCGTGTTCATCGTCTTCGAGTCGTTCTGGTCCTTTGCGCTCAGGCGCATATCCTCGAGAGGCTGCCAGTCGCGGCTGAGGGCCTCCCAGTAGCCGTTTGAGATCGGGTCGAAGGCGTGCTGCTCAAGGACCTCGAAAAGCTTTGAGGCGCAGTCCAGTGCCTCCTTGTCGCCCGTGGCGCGGGCATATTCGCTCAGGCCGTAAATCGCGAAGCCCTGGGCGTAGGACTGCTTCTTGCAGTCCAGAGGCTTGCCCTGGGCGTCGATGCTCCAATAGACACCGCCGTATTCGGGATCGATGAAACGGTCTATTATCTCTCTTTTGGCCCTGGTGGCCGTCTCCAGATATTCTTTTTTACCGAGAACCCTGTACGCGCAGGAAAAAGTCCATAATATACGGGCGTTCATCACGGCACCCCTGGGGGCCGCGGCGTCGGTCTTTCCCATTCCGTCAATCCTTCCGTGGAATCCGCCGTGAGAATCAGTGACGCGGGTGATCCAGAAAGGCAGAATATCGTTCTCAAGTTCGTTTAGAACTTCTTTCTTCAGTTCAGTCTCAATCATAACTACAAATATAGCAAAATCGTCGCCAAAACAATTTCTATGCAGGAAAATGAGAGATTTATGATAAAAAAGTATTGAAAATTGAAAAAATGTGTAATTTTGGTGTAAATATTTGCGAATTATGGCAAGCGTATTCTCTGAAATCACGGCTCTTTCGGAAAAAGACTGTTTCCACATAGTCGAGAGGCACAAATCCCTTTTTGATTACCCGCTGCACAAACACAGCGAGTTCGAACTGAACTTCGTCGAGAACGCCGCGGGGGTGCGGCGCATAGTCGGGGACAGCGTCGAGGAGATAGGAAACTACGATCTGGTGCTCGTGGGAGCCGAAAATCTCGAGCACTGCTGGGAGCAGGGAGCCTGCCGTTCGAAAGACATCAGGGAGATAACCGTGCAGTTCTCCCACGATCTCTTCGAAGGAGGAATGATGGAGAAGAACCAGTTCAAATCCATTCGAGGGATGCTGGACAAGGCCCGTAACGGCCTCTGCTTCCCGATGGATGCCATCCTGAAGGTCTATTCTCAGCTGGACGTGCTGGCGAGCCAGAAGGACAGTTTTCTGCAGATGCTCTCCTTCTTCCAGATACTCTACGTGCTCTCGAATTCCGAATCGCGTCAGCTCGCGAGCAGTGCTTTCGCGCACGTGCCCGTGGACAGGGAGAGCATGAGGGCCCAAAGAATAAAAGATTATATCTCGGAGCATTACGCCGATGACCTTTCGCTCGACGACCTTGCTTCCCGCTTCGGAATGAGCTCCACTTCGCTGAGCCGCTACTTCAAGGCCGCGACCGGCAAGACAATAATGGGCTACATAATAGAAATGCGTCTGGGTGTGGCTTCGAGGGCCCTTGTGGACACAGATTCGAACATTTCCGACATCTGCTACAGCTGCGGTTTCAACAATCTGTCGAACTTCAACCGCATCTTCAAGTCCAAGCGCAATATGAGCCCGCGTGAATTCCGTCAGATATACAAGAAGAAAAAAGTCATAGTTTAATCAGTTTTTCGACTTTTTGGACAAAATAGTATTTGTAATCGCTGATACGATTCACTATTTTTGTTAGTTGAATAACACTTAGGACTCATGACTTCTGCAAAACATCTCAAAATATTTGCCGTGATAGTATCAGCGGCGCTTCTCTGCGCGTGCCAGGCCCCTTCCTTCCACATCGTGAAGGACGGACAGATAACAAGGGACGGAAAGCCCGAGTATTTCGTCGGCACGAACATGTGGTACGCCCCCAGGCTTGCCGTGGAGAATCCCGCGAGGCTTCAGAAGGAACTGGATTTCCTCGCTTCGCACGGTATCAACAATCTTCGCGTTCTTGCGGTCGAACCCCGCTGGGAAGAGTATGACGCCTTTTTCGCGGAGCTGGACAAGCGCGACATGTCGGCGGTCCTCTTCATGAACAACGCCTGGGAATGGAGCAAAGGCTATCTGGACTATCTGGAACTGGCCGGCTTCGGAAAGCAGCCCAGGCCTTCCACTGACGGATACGATGCCTATATGAGCGCGATGTCGCATTTCCTGACCAGCCGCGAGGCGCAGGAACTGAGCTGGGATTTCGTGCGCGAGATGGTTTCCCGCTACAAGGACGAGCCCGCCGTGTTCTCCTGGCAGATTTGCAACGAGCCGCGTTGCTTCAGCTCCGACCCTGCGGTGCAGGATGCCTTCGTCGAATATATTCACAGCACCGCGGCCCTTATCAAGAGCATCGATCCCCGTCATATGGTCAGCACCGGAAACGAGGGCACGAAGGGCTGCGAGGAGAGCATCGAGCTGTACAAACGCATCAACGACTGCCCCGACATCGACTACGTGACCATCCATATCTGGCCCTACAACTGGGGCTGGGTGTCCGATTCCGACGTGGCCGGCGGCGTGCAGAACGCCTGCGACAACGTCAGTTCTTATCTGAAGCAGCATCTCTATTGGGCTGAATACTACGGAAAGCCCATCGTCGTCGAGGAATTCGGTTTCCCGCGCGACGGCTTCGTCTTCACTCCGGGCAGTCCCGTGAGCGGCAGGGATGCGGTTTACGGAACTCTCCTGCGCGAGCTCGAGGCTTCGGCAAGGGAGGGAGGCAATTTCGCCGGCGTGAATTTCTGGGCCTGGGGCGGTTTCGCGGAGCCCTCGCATCTGTACTGGGAAGAGGGCGACGATTACTGCGGCGATCCTTTCCAGGAACAGCAGGGTCTGAATTCTGTGTTTGCCTGCGACGAGACGACTCTGGGTCTCGTGGACGGCACCCTGGAGAGGATTGCGGAAGCTCTCGAGGTCAAGGTGCCCCTGCAGCACGACTGGATCTGGGCTGAAGGGCAGAAGCGCAGCCTCGACGCTTATCTTTATTGCGCAAAGGATACCGTCGTGACTGTAACTTTCGCCGCCGTCAAGGATCTCAGCTTCATGTCCGAAAAGCAGGATACCGCTTATGTCCAGAATATTACCGCTTCGCTCAAGGCTGGCTGCGGACGGAAGGTCTGCTTCGACCTTTCCGGGCTCGCCCCCGGATTCTACGGAGTCGACATCGCGGGGAACCCCCGTTTCAACATCGGAATAGAGCCCGAAAAAATCGTGAGCCCGCAGGACAAGCAGCCTGATTTCGATGAATTCTGGAAAAATACCCTCGATGAGCTGTCGCAGGTGCCTCTGGAGCCTGAATTCACCCTTGTCCCGGAATATTCCGACGGGGTGCGCGAACTCTACAAGGTCGAGTTCCTCTCGCTCGGAAATGAAAGGATGGGAGGATATGTTTCCATCCCCGTCGCGCCCGGAAAATACCCCGCCGTGGTCGAATATATGGGCTATGGAGCGGAGCCGTTCTGCTATTCCCCCGACCAACGTCCCGGGGCGATAGAGTTTCTCGTCAGCGTTCGCGGCCAGGGCATCTTCCGCGAGAGCGAAGGCCGCTGGATCGACCGCGGGCTCGAAAGCCGGGAGAATTTCTATTACAGGGGAGCGTTCTGCGACGTGGTGCGTGCGCTGGATTTCATCTGCTCGCTGGAGAAAACCGACACGGACAGGGTAGTGGTGACCGGCGAAAGCCAGGGAGGTGCGTTCACCTGGGTCGCCGCCTCGCTGGACCACAGGGTGAAGGCAATCGTCCCTGCAGTGCCTTTCCTCGGCGATTATTCCGATTATTCCAAGATAGTATGGTGGCCCGTCCGGGAGGTGTTCCAGACCGCCGACGCGCAAGGAATCCCGCGTGAGGATCTTTTCCGCACGCTCAGCTATTTCGACGTGAAGAACTTCACCGACAAGGTCCGGTGCCCGGTTCTGATGGCCTTCGGACTTCAGGATCCGACCTGCCCTCCGCACACCAATTTCTCGGGATACAATATGGTAAGCGCCCCCAAACAGTGGTATTGCGCTCCTTTCTGCGGCCACGGGATGTGGGAGATACCTCAGTGGAAGGAGATGAAGAAGGACTTTATAGACAACAATATATATAACTTAAGTTCAACCAATAATCAGTAGCATGAAAAGTAAACTGTTTACTTGCGCGATGATGCTGATGCTGACGCTCTCCGCGATGGCCCAGACCAAGACCATCACGGGCCGGATCATAGACAACACCGGCTATGGAGTGATAGGCGCCAGCGTCATCGAGAAGGGCACCACCAACGGTGCCATTACCGATTTGGACGGAAACTACACACTTTCCGTCGGCGTGGGGAAGACCGTGGTCATCTCCTGCATCGGTTACAAGAACGAGGAAGCTGTGATCGGCGAAAGCTCGGTCTACGACTTCACTCTTGCTGATGACACCGAACTCCTCGACGAAGTTGTGGTCGTGGGTTACGGTACGATGAAGAAGAGCGACCTCTCCGGCGCTTCCGTCTCGATGAAGGAAGCCGACCTGAAGGGATCGATCATCACCTCGCTCGACCAGTCCCTCCAGGGTCGTGCGGCCGGTGTTTCCGCCGTACAGACTTCCGGAGCTCCCGGTTCATCCTCTTCAATCCGCGTCCGCGGACAAGCAACCATCAACGCCAATGCAGAGCCTCTGTACGTAATTGACGGAGTCATCGTGCAGGGCGGCGGCAACAGCGGCTCCGACTTCGGTCTGGGCGATGCGCTCGGCAACGGTAAGGTCTCCACGATCTCTCCGCTCTCGACCATCAACCCCGCCGATATCGTCAGCATGGAAATCCTCAAGGACGCCTCCGCAACCGCCATCTACGGTGCCCAGGGTGCGAACGGTGTAATCCTCATCACCACGAAGCACGGAAAGGCCGGCGAGGCGAAGTTCACCTATGACGGAATGTTCGCCGTTTCCCGCCAGACCAAGCGTCTGGACATGATGAACCTCCGCGAATTCGCCGAGTACTACAACAGCCTCGTGGAGACCGGAGAAGCTTCCGCCAACGAGTATTATTCCGACCCCAGCCTCCTTGGAGCCGGTACGAACTGGCAGGATGAAATCTTCCGCACAGCTCTCCAGCACCAGCATCAGCTTTCAGTACAGGGTGGTACAGAGGCCGTTCAGTACTACATCTCAGGTTCCTACATGAACCAGGAAGGTACCATCATCGGCTCCGACTTCAACCGCTTCTCGGTACGCACCAACGTCGATGCGAAGCTCCGTGAATGGTTCAAGGTCGGCCTGAGCGCAACCTATGCTAACACGAACGACAACCTGAAACTCGCCGACGGACAGGAAGGTATCATATTCTACTCCCTGACCACCGCCCCCGACATCCCGGTTTACGGAATCGACGGAGAATATTCCTCGACTACCCGTGAGGGCTACACCAGCCCCAACCCGGTTGCCCTCGCGATGTACAACGAGAACCTGCTGAACCGCCAGAAGATCAACGGCAACCTCTATCTCGAGCTCACCCCGATCAAGCATTTCGTATGGCGCACCGAACTCGGTTTCGACCTCGGCTTCTCCGATGCGACCCGCTATCAGCCCATGGTCGACCTGGCCGGCTGGAAGAGGGATTCGAACTCGATGAGCTATCAGAAGAACACCAACAAGTTCTGGCAGCTCAAGAACTACCTCACCTATTCCAACGAATGGGGCAAGCACAGCATGACCGCGATGATCGGCCAGGAGTGCTGGGAGAGTACCTACAGCTATCTTTCCGGTTCGAGCGGACAGCTTCCTTCCGACGACGTGCACAACCTCTCGCTGGGTGCCTCGACCCCGACCGTGAAGTCCGGTTTCGGCAGCTCCGCGATGGCCTCGCTGTTCACCCGCTGGACCTACAACTTCGACAACCGCTATCTTGCGACCTACACCTTCCGTTATGACGGTTCCTCGAACTTCGGCCCCCAGAACAGATGGGCCGGCTTCCACTCCTTCGCAGTGAGCTGGAAGTTCTCCAACGAGGAGTTCATGAAGGACCTGACCTGGCTGAGCAACGGAAAACTCCGCTTCGGCTGGGGACAGACCGGTAACTCCAACATCGGCGGTTACAAGTGGGGTTCCGCCCTGAGCGAGATGCCTTCCGCTCTCGGAAAGGGCTTCCGCCCCGCCAACCTGGCGAACACCGCGATCAAGTGGGAGAAGCAGCAGCAGTTCAACCTCGGTCTCGACCTGGGCTTCCTCGACAACAGGATCAACCTCACCGTCGACGCCTACTACAAGAGGTCTGACGACATGCTGATGGAAATGCAGCTTCCTTCATACCTGGGAACCCAGGGCAACGACTCCTCCAAGCTTTCCGCCCCCTCAGGAAACTACGGAAGCATCGAGAACAAGGGTATCGAGATCACCCTCGACACCCATCCCATCGACAACGCTGATTTCGGCTGGGACAGCAACTTCCAGATTTCCTTCAACCGCAACAAGCTCCTCGCCCTGACCGGCACCTCGAACGCTTCGCTCGTTGGCTACGGCCAGTGGAGCGACGTGGTTTCGGTTTCCTCGATAGGCGAGAGCCTCTACAACTTCTACGGCTACGTAGTCGAGGGAGTGTACACCTCCCTGGAGGATATCGAGAATTCACCCAAGTCCAGCAAGTATCCTTCTGACGGAGTCTTCAACCGCAACAATACCGTTTGGGTGGGCGACCTCAAGTTCAAGGATATCAACAACGACGGAGTCATCGACGAGAACGACCGCACCAACATCGGCAGCCCGCTCCCGCTCTTCACCTTCGGCTGGACCAACACCTTCCGCTACAAGAACTTCGACCTGAGCATCTTCCTGAACGGCTCCTACGGCAACAAGGTCATGAACTACGCGAAGCTCGGAACCGGCTACTCCAGTATCGAGAGCATGAACTCCACCTGGAACAACCAGCTGCGTTCGGTTGCGAACCGCGCCATTCTCGTCCCGAAGAACGGCGACTACAGCGGCAACTGGTATGACGACATCACGAACGTCGTCGTTTCCAACCCCGACGCGACCCTTCCCCGTCCTACGACCAGCGATCCTAACGACAACGACCGCATGAGCACCCGCTACATCGAGGACGGCTCCTATCTGCGCATCAAGAACATCACCCTGGGTTACACCTTCCCCAAGGCGCTGCTGCGCAGGGCGAAGATCGACAATATCCGCATCTACGCGAACATCCAGAACCTCTACACCCTGACGAATTATACCGGATACGATCCCGAAGTCGGCGCTTCGACCCAGGATTCCACCGGTCTGACCTTCGGTGTGGACAACGGACGTTATCCTTCTCCTACGATGTATTCTTTCGGACTCAACTTCACGTTCTAAAAAGGAGGATTGCATTATGAAAAATATATTCAAATCACTCATAGTAATCAGCGCCGCGCTCGCTCTGGCTTCCTGCGACATTTCCGAGATCAAGGCTCCTTTCGGAGAATTCCTCAACCGTCCCACGGAAGACAGCTACAACGTGGACAACTTCTACAAGACCGACGAGCAGTGCAAGCAGGGTGTCAACTACCTGTACAACTCGCCCTGGTACGATTTCCAGAGAGGTTTCTTCAAGATCGGCGAGATAATGTCCGGAAACATGTATTCCGGCAGTTCGCCCTATATGGACTTCACCACGAACGGAACTGATACCGATCTCGTCAACATGTCCTACTCCCTCTGGGCTGTGAACGGACACGTGAACACGGTCGTGGATCAGCTGAAGGCAGCCGAAGGCCCTTCGGAAGCCATGAAGAACCAGTGCATAGGAGAGGCCCTCACCTGGAAGGCTTTCGCTTATTTCTTCATGGTCCGCACCTTCGGTGAGGTCCCCATCATCCACAACAACACGGAGCTCATCAATTCCGGCACCTACAACGATGTGAAGAAGGTGCTGAAAGAGGACGTATACGAATATATAATATACACCCTCGAGACAGCGATGACTCTCCTCCCCAAGAGGACTTCCGATTTCGTCTCCTCCGACGGCCGAAGAATCGATTACTACGGAGCCGAGGCCCTTCTTGCCAAGGTTTATCTGACCAAGGCCGGTCTTTCCGGTTCTCTGAGCCAGGACGATCTCAAGAAGGCTAAGGAGTTCGCGAAGGACGTGATCGACAATTCCGGCAGAACCCTGACTCCGACCTACTCCGACATCTTCCGTCTCGCTCCCAGCGTGTACAATCAGACCGGAGAGTCCCTGATCAGCTGGCAGTGGAATTATACGCGTGATCCCTGGACCAGCCAGAACACTCTGCAGAGCGACCTCGCGATGGTCGGCTTCGACGAGTTCGGCGACTGCTGGGGCGGCTGGGGCGGACCTTCAGTCGACCTTCAGGATGCATTCGGCGTAAGCCCTCTGGACAATCCTTCGCTTCGCGAGAACGAGACCGACTCCCGCCGCAAGGCCACTATGATGCTCCCGGGCGACTTTTATGAGTATTTCTGGACCGACAAGGGAGGCTTTGACTACCTTAGATTCATGTATGACGCCGATTACGGCGTAGGCGGTCCCGGTTCTCTCCAGTGCCAGACGGGTTCGAACAATGTAAAGCATCTGTACGGAGACGCACAGGACCACAAGGATGCCACAGGATATGACGCCGCCAATATGGCGAACATGCTTCCGACCCACCTTCTGCGTCTGGGCGACGTGTTCCTCATCTATGCCGAGGCGTGTGTCCTGACCGGCGATGCCGGCACGGCCCTCGAGTATGTGAACTACATCCGCAACCGTGCCTGCGTTGAGCACGACGGTTCGATGAACCTGACGAGTGTGACCTGGCAGGACATCTGGAAGGAGCGCCGTCTGGAACTCGCCCACGAGTGCGACCGCTGGTACGATTTCGTCCGCAGGTCCTACTACGACATGGACGCCACGATCGCCGAGCTCAAGGCTCAGAGGCGCAACACCTACAGCGGACTCGGCGATGTTTACGAGACCTACTACACGGAAGGAAAGTGGCCCAAGTCCTTCAAGGCTGATGAGGTTTTCTATATGGATCCCAACAGGGTCGGAGTTCCCGACTGGGCAAACCCCGAACCGGTTCCGAACGTTACTGCTTCCAGCTTCACCCTTCCTTTCCCTACCGAAGACGTTGTCTACAATCCCAATGTGGGCTCCAGCGTCGCTGCCGAGCATGTGGACGTGCGTGAGACCTACAAGTATGACTTTTAATCCGTACGCACTATGAAATCAACGATAAAATATTTCGGTGCGCTGCTTTCCGCCGCTCTGGTGGTCGCGGGCATATCCTCCTGCAAGAACCTGGATTATCCCGACCGTTATCAGGTGGCTGAAGGCGAACCCACCATCGATTTCGTAAGATATGCCGACTCTGATGAAATGATCGAAGAGGCATTCATGAGCGACGTTGTCTGCCTCGTGGGCGACAATCTCCGCAGTATCGTGGAGTTGTGGTTCAATGACCAGCAGGCCATCCTCAACACGAGCTATATCACCGATCATACCCTTCTTGTCTCGGTTCCCAAGACCCAGGCTGTCGAGAAGACCGACATGATCTATATGTACAACAGCATCGGACGCAAGTACAGCTATCCGTTCAAGGTGCTTCCTCCCGAGCCCGAAGTAAAGGCTATGGACAGGGAGTGGGCGGAACCCGGCGAGACGGTCAACATTACGGGCGATTACTTCATCGACCTGATCAGCGTGACCTTCAAGAACGCGGATCCCATCCTTGCCGAGAACCTGACCTACACAAGCAGCAAGATCACCCTCACCGTTCCCGAAGGGGCGATGAGCGGTCCCGTCCAGGTGGCCACCGCTTCCGGTACCGTGAATTCAGTGTTCCATTACAAGGATCAGAGAGGAATGCTCTTCGATTTCGACGGTCTGACCGGTCTGGGCAACCACGGCTGGCACAATATGACCATCGCCTCCGACGAGTGGTCGCTTTCAGGCAACTACCTGCAGCTCGGTAACGGCAGCGCATCCCTCAGTGGTGACGGCGGCGACTGGGACGACAGCAATTTCTCGTTCGAGTACTGGCCCGGCAACTGGGAGGATCCCGAGACTTTCACCGCGAAGGACGGTCTGCGTCTTACCGACGTGGTGGACTTCTCCGACTGGACAAACCTCGCGCTCAAGTTCGAAATCTGCATTCCCGACTCCAACCCCTGGAAGGGTACTCCGATGCAGATAGTGTTCGCTCCCGTAACGGCTGTCTCCTATGGCAGTACCGGAGTTCTGGATATCTATGGAAATGAGCTCGGCGGTTGCAACAATACCTACTTCCACGATGAGGATCTGAGCATCCCCCGTGCTCTCTATCAGCCCTGGAAAGAGACCGGAAGCTTCTCCACCGGCGGCAAGTGGATGACCGTGAGTCTGCCCATCGCCGACGAATTCGTATGGTTCTGGGACGGTTCCACGGCCACCGGAAAACTCGGCGCGGATTCCTTCACCAGCCTGCTGATGATGGTTGCCGCGGGCGACGGTTCCGGAGCCGAGTCCACTCCTATCATCAAGATTGACAACATCCGTGTTGTCGCTGCAGAATAACGTAAAAGCAAGACAGATATGAAAAAGATATTCAAATTTTCAGCATTACTTGCTCTGTGCGTGGCAATCTCTTCGGCAGTGTCCTGCCAGAAGAATGACCTGGACACCAACCAGTTCACGGGCGGCCCCATCGTGTTCTCCGCGATGTCGCCCAACCCCGTGGTGAGAGGTGCGCAGCTGCGCATCGTGGGTGCGAACCTCGAGAAGGTCGTGAAGGTGGAGATCCCCGGAGCCGACCCCGTGACCGCCATCAAGGTCAACAAGTCCGGAGCGAAGAGCGAGATTGAAATCACCGTTCCCGCCTACGGCCCTTACGAGGGCAAGGTGGTCCTCTACGACGCATCCGGCAACAAGGCCTCCAGCACCTTCAACCTGACCTACGACGAGTCCGACTTCCAGTTCAGCGGCTTCGAGGCTGCTGCGGTGGTTATGCCCGGCGACGTGATCACGGTGAAGGGTGAATTCATCAACACCATGGCCGAGGTCATATTCTGCGACGGAGTATATGTCACCAGCGAGGGCATCTATGACGCCACCCGCGAGAGCGCCAAGGTCATCGTTCCCGACCACGCCGTGACCGGACCCATCCAGATCGGCAACGCCGACGAGGTTGCGAACCCTGCCGCAGTAGCGGTTGTGTTCCAGTCCGACAAGGATCTCGTGGTGGGCGACCCCACCGTTCAGGATATGGGTACACTCGACGCGAAGGCCGGCGACGTGCTGACCTTCAAGGGAAAGTACCTCAAGATGATAAAGAGCGTGACCTTCCAGAACGCAAGTTCCGAGGAAGTCAGCACCAATGACGACGGCACCGAACTTTACGTGGCGCTCCCCGCGGAGGCCCTGAGCGGAGAGGTGTCTCTTGTTTCCTATGCCGGGAACAACTTCCCTGCAGGCTCTGTCGAGACCGTTCTTCCGAACAATCTCAAGATCAAGGCTGAGAAGCGCTACAAGGCAGGTTTGAACGCAATCATTACCGCCGACAATCTCGACCTCGTGACTGGAGTCACCTTCGGTGGAGTGGCGGCTGACATTTCCTGGGAGGAACTTGACGGAGGAAGCTGTATCGTGGCTGTGATCCCCGAGACCGCTCCCGACGGAGACGTGCTTGTCTCCCTTGCGAACGGCACTGAGGTTCTGGTCGCCAGCCTCGAGCTCGTGAAGCCGAGCGACGTCGAGATGAGCGTCAGCGAGATAGTTGCCCGCGAGACCTTCAACCTTTCCGGTGAGGATCTCGACCTCATCACAGGCATCAGCATCGGTGGCATCGACTGTACCCTGATCCCCGTCATCGAAAAGATAGAGGAGGGAGAAGACGAGTTCGGCGACCCCGTGCTCGACACCCTCTACTCGACAACTTCGCTCGACGTCGAGACCGCTCCCACAATCCTGAGCGGAGACGTGGTGATCGCTCTTGCGAACGGTTACACCGAGACTGTGGGCACGATGGCGGTAAGCTATGACGAGCCCATAAGCCTGGAGTATAAGAAGGCCTCGATTCAGCTCGGACAGAACCTCGAGATCACAGGAACCAACCTCTTCCAGATCGCGAAGATTTACGTCAAGGGCAAGCTCGTGACCTCGTTCTCGAAGCGCACCGACACTGAAATCTCCTTCGCACTTCCCGACGGAGTGGGCCCCGGAGTTTACAGACTGGACATCGTCCTGATCGACGACACGGAACTCACCTGGGCTATTCCCTTCGAGTACACCGCTCCCTACACGGAGAAGTTCATCTGGGAAGGCAGCCTCTATCTTAACAGTTGGGGCACCCAGGAATATCTCGGTGCCGAAGGCGCTTTTGCGGATCTCGGTGCAGTGGAAGGCGACATCGTGCGCATCTACTTCACTCCTGAAAAGGACGATTGGGTATTCCAGCTTTATGACGGACATTGGAATGGACTTTCCGTCGCTGAACTCGACGGAGGAAATCAGGTTGACGCCAGCGTTTACGGCGGTGAAGGATACTTTGCATTCGAACTTACCGCCGGTCTTCTCGAGCAGCTCAATTCAATCCAGTACTGGGGTGGTCAGTTCGTCACCAACGGCGACGGCGTGACCTATACTGGAATCTCCCTCATCCACTGGGGCGCTTCCGAGACGGTTACGACCATCTGGGAAGGCTCGGTGAGCATGGGAGTATGGGCGAATTCGATGAGCTCCCTCTCCTGGGGCGGCTACGACTGGTCGACGGTCAGCGCAGGCACCATCCTGAGGGTTGAGTTCTCCTGTGATGCGTCCGGAGCAGACATGCGCTTCGGCAACGGTTCCTGGTCAGCCCTTCCTTCCACCATCCAGTATGCAAAGGACGCTGACGGCAACATCGTTGTCGACGGCCTGAGCAAGTTCGAGTTCGAACTCACGCAGGCGGATCTTGACCAGCTCGTGAACAACGGAGGACTCGTGATGTGCGGATGCAACTACACCATCACTTCCGTAAGCCTTGTGGAGTCTTCGACTCCTGCTGCCATCGAGACTACCATCTGGGAAGGCAGCGCTGACTTGGCCGGCTGGTCCATCAACTGGCAGATAGGTGACGGTACCTTTGGCGCCGACAATCCGAATGTGTTCGTTGATGCGGGCCTGACAGAAGGTAAGGAAATCCGTATTTACGGAGAATTCGCCGACTGGTGGCAGGTTCAGTTCTTCAACGGTCATTGGGAAGGACAGACCGAAATCGGCACTGCCACAGGCCTTGAGAACGGCAACAACATCAATTCCGGTATTTATGATATCTCAGAAAAGGGATATATATCAATCCCTGTGACGGAGACCATCGCCACACATCTGACCACTCTCATCGACTGGGGTTATTGCTGGATCCTTCAGGGTGAAGGAGCCGTGCTCACAAAGATCACCGTAATTTAAAATTCTTCAATCCAGGGGCGGCTCTGCTGAGCCGGGGCCGCCCCTTTTTTAATTTAAAAAATGAACAAAAGTTTCATGTCGATACTTTCCGCGCTGATTCTCTGCGCGGCTTGCACACCTCAGGAAAACCCGGAGCAGAGCGTCGCGGCGGCCCCGCAGCTTGTCTCCAGCAGTCCCGAACAGAATGCAACGGGAATCGCGGCCGGCAGCCTGAAGGTCGTGCTGAGTTTCGACGTGAGCGTGAAATGCCCGACCGAAGAGAGGGAGAAAATCTCCATCAGTCCCGAGGCCGACATTGAATCGATAGTCGCGGTCTCGAAAGACGTGACTGTCAGCCTGAGCGGCCTGCAGACCGCTACAACTTACACCCTGAAACTTCCTTCCGGCACGGTCAGCGGCTTTTCCGACAACCCTGCCGGCGACATAAGCCTGACTTTCACGACTGTGAATCCTTTGGAGCCGGATCCCGGTCCCGAACCGGATCCCGATCCGGTTGAAGACGATTATCCCATAGGTGCGGCCCCCGCGCTCAGCAATCCCGCTGCCGCCTCTCCGGCCGTCGACCTGTATAATTATATAAAAGCTGTCTACGGAACTTCGACCCTGTCCGGAGCAATGGGCGGAGTCGCGTGGAGCACCGAATTCGACGATTACATTTATGAATTTTCCGGCGAGTATCCCGCAATCGTCGGTTTCGATTACATACATCTGGCGTGGTCGCCCGCAAACTGGATAGACTACGGCGACATCACGCCCGTGCGCGACGCATGGAAGGCGGGAAACATAATCCAGATAGGCTGGCACTGGTGCGCGCCGAACACCGAGGCCGATTACAAGAAGGGCCAGGGCTATCCCGGAAACGGCTACAATTTCAGCGGCTACGGCTTCTACGCTCCCGGGAAAGGCGAGAGCACCACGAGCTTCGACCTCGGTCAGGCCCTGACGGAAGGCACCTGGCAGAAGGATTTCCTCGATTCCGACATCCGCAAGCTTGCGACTTACCTGCAGCTTCTCGAGGATGAGGGTATCCCCGTCCTGTTCCGCCCCCTGCACGAGGCTGCGGGCGACTACAAATGGGGAGCCTGGTTCTGGTGGGGTCGCTACGGCGCCGAAAAGTGCAAGGCGCTCTGGCAGTATCTCTACAAGGAACTTACTGAAACCTACGGTCTTGACAATCTTATCTGGGTATGGACGGCCCAGACTTCGAAGGAAGGCAAGCTGGCGAAGGTTTCCGACCTGCAGGAGTGGTATCCCGGCGACGAGTATGTCGATATAGTCGGCGCGGACCTCTATGTCGATGGCGGCACTTCGCAGAGCAGCGCTTTCCGTCTTGTGAACAATTCCGTGAAGGGCGGCAAGATAGTGGCCCTGAGCGAATGCGGCTCTCTTTTGAGCCCCGACCTTTACTTTGAGGAGGATGCTCCCTGGGCATACTTTATGGGTTGGGGCGACACTGTACCGCTGTCCTCTTCCACAAACGGATGGAACTCCGAAAATGACTGGAAAAAAGCCCTTCAGAACCATTATGTGCTGAATCGCGACGACCTTCCCGATTTTGCGCTCGGATACGCCGCGCCTTCGGACCTGGGTTGGGAAAGCGGCTTTGCGGCCACGGCCGGCATGAAGACCGGATGGAATCTCGGAAATACCCTCGATTCCAATTCCAACAGCGACGGCTGGATAGTGAAATACACCGCCGGACAGCCCTCCGATTGGGAGACCGCCTGGGGCCAGCCCGTTACGAGTCCTGAACTGATAACGATGTTCAAGGACGCCGGTTTCGGGGCGATACGAGTTCCCGTGACCTGGAACGAACATATGGATGAGAACGGCACGGTGGACAAGGCCTGGATGGACAGGGTCGAGCAGATAGTGAACTATGTCCTGGACGAGGGACTGTACTGCATACTGAACGTGCATCACGACACGGGCACCGACGGATGGATGCGGGCCTCCCGCAAGGGTTATTATGCCACCGCAGAGCGCTACAAAGGCCTTTGGAGGCAGATAGCGGAACGTTTCGCCCCTTACGGGCAGAAACTGCTTTTCGAATCCTACAACGAGCTTCTGGACGATTCCGATTCCTGGAATTCCACCACCACGGACGGATTCCGCTATGCGAACTACTACAACGAGGATTTCGTCAACGTGGTGCGTTCCACGGGCGGCTCGAACAACTTCAACCGCAACCTTATCTGCAATACTTACGCCGCGAGCGCGACCAAGGAGGCGCTGAAGGCCTTCGTCCTTCCCTCCGACCGCATTGAAGGCCATCTTATAGCCGAGGTGCACAGTTACGCGCCCTATAATTTCGCGATGAACGAGGGAACCTGGGCTGTCCAGGAATTCGACTCGTCCTGCGAGAGCGAAGTGGTCGGAATGATAGAAGATCTGAACGAATACTTCATCTCGAAGGGAATCCCCTGCATAATAGGGGAATACGGCTGCACCGCCGCCAGGGCAAACGAGGAATCCTGCAAACAGGCTGCATGCTATGTCAGCACGGCCGCGAAATACGGTATTCCCTGCTTCTACTGGATGACTCTGGTGGACGGGGAGGACCGCACGAATCTGGTCTGGACCCGTCCCGACCTCAAGGACACGATAATCAACTCGATAAAATAATGAAAAAACTCTTTTTCGCCGCTGCAATTGTTGCTATGCTTGCATCCTGCGCACCAAAGACTTCCCCTTCCGATGAACTCTCCTCGCGCCTGAAGAGCGCCGCCCGGAGCGGGAGAATAATGTATGGCCATCAGGACGACCTGATGTACGGCCACACCTGGAACACCGCCGACGAAGCGCAGTCCCTCTTCGACAAATCCGACGTGCAGATGGTCTGCGATCAGTACCCTGCCATTCTCGGACTGGACTTGGGAGGGATCGAGCTCGGCAATCCCGAAAATCTCGACGGGAACAACTTTGACGCGATGCGCATCGCCGCCCGCAAGCACGCGGAGCGTGGCGGAATCGTGACCCTAAGCTGGCATCTTCGCAATCCTCTGACCGGAGGGGACGCCTGGGACACTTCCTCTACGGAGACGGTCGCCTCGATTCTCGACGGCGGGTCCCTGCACGAAGAGTTCCTTGTGTGGATGGACAGGCTCGCAGAATACGTAGCGAGTCTTGAGATTCCTGTGATTTTCCGCCCATGGCACGAGCATAGCGAGGGCTTCTTCTGGTGGGGCGACACCTGCTGCACTCCTGAGCAGTACAATGCTCTCTGGCAGATGACCTACGATTATCTCGTGGGCGAAAAGGGCCTCACGGAGATGCTCTGGGCCATTTCTCCGAACGCCTGCAATGACTTTGCCGACTGGCCGCAGAGGTATCCCGGCGATGAGTATGTCGATATCATCGGTCTGGACTTCTACTGCTTCAACGACTCCTTCGCGCAGAATCTGAAGGCTTGCCTGGACATCCAGCAGAGCTTTGCCGAAGAGCACGGAAAGCTGATGGCCCTGACAGAGACAGGCTACGAAGGCATTCCCGATCCCGAGTGGTGGACCGGAACCCTTCTGGAGGCGGTGCAGGACTACCCGATAGCCTATCTGCTGACCTGGCGCAACGCCTCCGACAGGCCCGAACATTTCTACGCACCCTATCCCGGAGCGGAGTGCGCCGAGGATTTCGTGGAATTTTGCAAATCAGACAAAACTTTATTCATAAATGACATTCGCTAAAACCTTGAAGGTACTTCGTGAAGATCACGAGGCTCTTCTGACCCGCAAGAACCAGGCCCTGTACGTGAACGGCGTATATGAGCGCTGGGAGAATCCCATCCTTACCGCAGCACACGCACCTCTGGAGTGGAGGTATGACCTCAACGAGGAGACGAATCCCTTCCTGATGGAGAGGTTCGGCATCCACGCCGCCTTCAACAGCGGAGCGATCAAGTGGGGCGACAAGTATGTGCTTGTCGTACGCGTGGAGGCCGCCGACCGCAAGTCTTTCTTCGCCGTTGCCGAAAGCCCCAACGGAGTGGATAATTTCCGCTTCTGGCCCCGTCCGATCACGATGCCCGAATGGGGAGAACCCGCCACCAATGTCTATGACATGAGAGTGGTGCGCCACGAAGACGGCTGGATTTACGGCCTCTTCTGCGTGGAGCGCAAGGACAAGACCCAGCCCGGTGATCTTTCCGCCGCGACTGCGGCCTGCGGAATCGCCCGCACGAAGGATCTCGTGAACTGGGAGAGGCTCCCCGACCTCAAGAGCACTTCGCAGCAGCGCAACGTCTGCCTGCATCCTGAATTCGTGAACGGCAAATATGCCCTCTACACGCGTCCCCAGGACGGTTTCATCGACGCCGGCAGCGGCGGCGGAATCGGCTGGGCGCTCGTGGACAGTATGGAGGGCGCCGAGGTCAAGGAAGAGAAGATCATCAACTCCCGCAACTACCACACCATCACCGAGGTGAAGAACGGTGAGGGCCCCGCCCCCATCAAGACACCTCAGGGATGGCTGCATCTCGCGCACGGCGTACGCGGTTGCGCCAGCGGACTTCGCTATGTGCTCTATATGTATATGACCTCGCTCGAGGATCCCACCAAGGTCATTGCGCAGCCCGCAGGCTTCTTCATCGCCCCCGACGGAGAGGAGTATATCGGCGACGTGATGAACGTGACCTTCTCCAACGGATGGATCGAGGATCCCGACGGCTCGGTCTATATCTACTACGCATCTTCCGACACCAGGATGCACGTCGCGACCTCCAGCGTGGAGAGGCTCGTGGACTACTGCCTGCACACCGAGCCCGACGGACTCAGGACCGGACTTACAGTGGAACGACTCAACAGACTCATAGATGGCAACAATAAAGACTAAACTCAGCGAAAAGATAGGTTACGGCTTCGGCGACATGGCCAGCTCGACCTTCTGGAAAATCTTCTCATACTATCTTCCCTTCTTCTACAGCAACGTGTTTGGCCTGAGGCTGGACCAGGTGGCGATACTGCTGATCGTGACCAGAATCTGGGATGCCGTGAGCGATCCGATGATGGGAATTCTCGCCGACCGCACAAAGACCAAGTGGGGCAAATATCGTCCCTATCTGCTTCTGATGGCGATTCCCTTCGCCCTGAGCGGGGTGATGCTCTTCACTACTCCTGCCGCGACCCCCACGATAAAGCTCATCTGGGCATACGTGACCTACATCATGATGATGACCGTCTATACCGGCATCAACGTGCCTTACGGTGCGATGCTCGGTGTGATGACCGACGATTCCGACACGAAGACCGTGCTTTCTAGCTTCAGAATGTTCTTCGCGTACGGCGGTTCGTTCATCGCCCTTGCCGTGTGGGAGCCTCTCTGCAACGCTCTGGGCGGCTATGCGACCCCTGCAGGCTGGCAGCACTCGATGTTCGTGGTGGCCACGGTATGCTTCATCCTCTTCCTGCTGTGCTTCTCGATGACGAAGGAGAAGCTCCATACGGTCAGCACCGCTTCCGTGGGCAGCGACCTGAAGAGCCTTCTGAAGAACGCCCCCTGGTGGATTCTGATCGGAGCGGCGCTCTGCAGCAACCTCTTCAACACCGTGCGTGGCTCCACCGTCGCATACTTCTTCAATGACGTGATCGGCACGGATGTGCATTTGAACCTCGGCAGCTGGGGCTTCCTGTTCTATGCGGGACTCTTCCTGTCGATAGGCGAGGTGTGCAACATGCTCGGAGTGGCCCTCACCCCGTTCATTTCCCGTGCAATCGGAAAGAAGAGCACTTATATGACTTCCTTCGCGGTCCTGATTGTCCTCTCGATTGCCTTCTTCTATATCCCTGTAAGCCAGTCCGGATACTGGTGGATGCTGCTTCTACAGATCGTGATAAGCATCTTCACCGGCATCATCTCGCCTCTAGTGTGGAGTATGTACGCCGACGTTTCAGACTTCGCCGAGAATCGTGACGGCACAGCCAGCACCGGCCTGATCTTCTCTTCGGCCTCGATGGCCCAGAAGTTCGGCGGAGCATTCGGCGGCGCCGCCGTGATGTGGCTGCTTGCCGCTTTCGGCTATGACACGACTGCCGGGGCAGTGCAGACCCCTGAGGCCATCAACGGCCTGAAGATACTCATGAGCTGGATTCCTGCCGGTGTCGCAGCTCTTGCGATCGTGGTTGTGTTCTTCTATCCTCTGACCAGAAAGAAGATGGACGCCATCCAGAAAGAACTCGAGGTCAAGAGAGGCCCCATCGTGGAAGGTCCTGTGGCTCAGGCCGTGGCTTCGGAAGAGACTGCAAAGTCCGCGAAGACGCTCTGGACCGGACTTCCCAAGGTTATGAAGTGGGCGGTTTCCATACTTGCCGCGATAATGATCGGCGAGGTGGGCTATTCAGTGTTCAAGGGTACCGAAAAGGTCGAGCCCGCCCTTCCCGCCCTCGAGGGGAAGGGAGGGCAGGGGGCGACTGGCGGCGGCGCGATGAGGCTGAAAGGGTAGCG